>Ga0189291_100030_pt1 | contig 324930 bp, 336 predicted proteins | sample UW1redminimetaG_FD_130331 | JGI IMG/M metagenome (GOLD analysis project Ga0189291, IMG submission 130331) | Marine microbial communities from the Costa Rica Dome - UW179B-red mini metaG | ecosystem: Environmental > Aquatic > Marine > Oceanic > Photic zone | place: Costa Rica: the Eastern... | reverse complement strand
GGGGCGTGAAATGATCAGCGAAGACTTGTGGTCAAAGCACCTCGAGCGCCGCTTGGTTCGATTTTTCGAAGAAAATGATGGGGTCGGCGCCGTGGTCGTGGATGACTTACGCTTCCCCAATGACTGGAAGGCGATCACAAATCTTGGGGGGCAGTTGGTCTCTGTGCGGAGGCCTGAAGTGGAAATCCGACGTTCAGCGTTGGACATTTTATACTACCAACATGGCTTGAAGAAACTAGTTCCTGCAAGTTTCCTTTCAGGCCTCCTCACACATGAGACTGAATTTCATTGGCGTGACGCACCTTACTCACTGGAACTGTTTAATACGTCAGATCCTGGTGAAGTTGTAGAGACTCTTGTTGAAAGCCTGGGTTCCATCGGCGAAGAGCAAAGCGATTAGAGCGGTTTAGGTGTCTTTTTACCGTGGGATTGAAGAGCGCCGTAGTAGTCCGTCGGCCATGAAATCCCCATTTCAGAGTAGCTTTTTAGCAAGCTTTCTACGTCTACTTCAGCTGGTACTTCTGTAAGAAGGCCAAGTTCAATTTTCGAAAGCTCCCAATGGAGAGATTCAAGCGGGTGTCGTCTGCCCTCTTCTGAAAAGAATGGGGCGAGCTTGTCTAAACCCTCTTGTGCAGTTGCAGCGTTTCCAGCCAACAGCTCCGCATCAACCTTGCCTAGCGTTGACCAAAGTAAGGAATCCACATTGCCCAATGCTAAGGCGCACTTAATTGCATGATCGTAAGCTGCAACTGCCTTGCCCAGCTTGTTGTTGTGTCGACGCGCCTCTCCTAGCGCGAGGTAGGCGTTTCCGACATCTCGAAGCTGACCACTTTGCTTCGCAAATCTTAATGCTTTCTTGGCGGCTTTCTCCGCCTTTTTTGGCTGAAGAGTCGCGTAGGTCCGGGCCAGATTTCTCCATATCCTAGACTTAACTCGTTCATCTATCTCGTTGTTTTTGTATATTTTTCTTAGGGTTTTTGCGGTGCTAAGGGCATTATCGCTATCCCCAACATCTCTGTAAATTGTGTTTAGTATCCGAAGTGTTTCGATTGACGCGACCGATTCTTTTTTCGGCAGCAAGCTCAAGACATGCTCTGCAACTGTCAGGGCATCTGGATATTGATTTAGACGCATAAGGGCTTTCAAGCGTACCTGAGCTGAACTCAAAACGAGATTTCGCGCTGACATCCCATCTTCCGCCCTGTCAATGAACTCGAGCGCGGCGGGATACCTGCCAGTCCCAATCATGGCTCTGGCTTGGTTCAACAGTATTTCTGAACGTTTCTCTCCCGTCATGACGTCTAAATTCTTTTCCATACTTAACTCGAATGCCTGATCGGCAGCTTCGGGACTGTATTCTATCAGTCGTGCCGCAACACTTGGACCGATCTCAGTAACCTGATCGGCTCGCCCAGCATCTGATCGCAATCTAAGGAGTTCAACGTCTCGTGTTCCCACGTCTAGGTCAAGGGCGTCAAACTCGTTCAATATCTCTTCGGCAACCGTTCGCTTTATGTCGTTACCTAAGATGCTCAGGACTTGCTGACGTGTTTCATCGTGAGGAAGTAGACGATCATTGTGAAGGTTTTCCAAAAATCTGGAGGTCTTGAGCTCGTTCATTACCGAAACACTGTTGAAGTCCGGAATTCCATTGGGCAATGCGTCGAAAAATGGCTTTTGATCCGTCAAGCCAAGTGGCAGTACACACAAACGAGACAGGTATGCCTGTGACGCGGGGCTTAGCTTGTTGAAACGTGCTTGATAGGCTGGTGCAATCTTTCTTCCCATCTCAAGCGTAATCTCTTCCAACTCAGTGCCGTCCAGCCATTCCCGTAGATAAAAGGGGCGGCCCTGGGTCACATCTAACGCTGCTTCTAAGTCGTCCTCGCTCCGCCGCGCTGGATTAGATGAAGCCATCCATTCCAACATTCCATCTCTCGTTAACCCGCGCAGCGGCAGCGTGTCGCCACCACTGTAAACCAAGAGTTCAGATACTTCTGCGAAAATTGGTGGGCCATCCGAACGCTCTGTGTTGACGGCCAATGCGATGGACCAAGTGCGTGGTAAATCTGCGACAAACGCCAAGGTTGCCTCGACAACAGATGTAGATGCATTCTCTAAGCCGTCGATTACCAACGTGCCAGTTTGCCCGCCATCTGCGATTGTTTGCATCAATTCGCGGAATGCTAAAACGAGATCGTCCTTTGCTGCCTCACTCAAAGCTTGCGCTTGAGCATCTGTTGATGCCGCATCATCAGTTTCTGCTATAATCGATGCGACTTCGTTAACCACACCTTCGGCGCTAGATAGCTTAGCCTTTGCGATGTCACCAATCAGCGCCAGCCCCAATCTGTAGCAGTTTTTGATCGGACGCTTACCCAACTCAGCAAAATACTGTTTCAACGTCGCTTCTTGAACTGAGTCGCTGCCTGCCAGTTGAGTTGCGAGTGATTGGACGACTTCAGCTGGCTGCTGCGCCTTTGACGTGATGCTAACATTCAACTGTAGCGGGATATCTGCACTCAGTTGACTTTGAAGTTCGGCCAAAAGATGAGTTTTCCCAACCCCTGAAACGCCACCAAGCAGGATCATACGCTTACGCGGGTCGAGCAATATTTCTTTCACCTGCTCTAGCTCAATTCCCCGCCCATGGAGGTTAGGGGCCCCTACTGCTTCAGGTTGAACTACGGGAACAGACACTTAGAAATCTCTTTCTGGATCATCAGTTGTTGCGAGGCTAAGGTGTTCAAAACCAAACGTTCGGAGCATCCTTTTGTTATCATCAAGTATTAAACTTACGACAGAACATGGCAACCTCCGGATCCAGCACTTTTGGTGCCAGGACGGCGAATGTCTAATAGCATCGAACGCAGATATGATCGACAATCCACCCTCGGTTCGAATCCATTCTTCATGCGTATTCAGCGAGAGCTTTGGCTCGAAGGACTGCGATTGCTCACTTCAGCTTCAACGGACGCTTGAGCAAGTCTGCAAAGAAGGCGGTTACGTATTGTATCGCTTTGAAGAAGGCCGAGGTTCAGGACTAAAGAACAAAATTGAAGCAATCAGTATTCAACAAACAAAGGGCGTTGATACGAAAACCGCGTTCGAAGAATTGGGATTCCATCCCGATCCGCGCACCTATTCAGTGGCTGTAAGAGCACTACAGGCTCTTCAGGTTGGCAAGAAAGTTTGGCTGAAAACCAATAACCCGCGTAAGATCAAAGCACTAGAAGATGCAGGATTTGAAGTCGAGCGGCTGGGGCTGGGCATCGATCGTGATGAAAGAGTTCAGGCCTATTTTGACCAAAAGAAGGCCTGCCTAGGCCACATGGATGACTAAATCCGTAGAAAATAGCTTGGCAGGCGAGCCGTTTTCGGTTGATCCGATTGCGTGCTCCCACTCTGCCCAAATTCTAAAAGGATACAAAGCTCCCATAGAAGAATTTCCCTGGACCAAATTGCCAGCTTCTTCTCAGCTGGCGTTTAAAATTGCTTTCGTATCGGTATGCCATTCATTCAACTGGGACTTCTTACAAGGTCGTATGGCGGACGAACTCCTAAACGCACCAGATGAAATCGTCGAACGCCTATCTGGGCTTTCTGCCAAAGAATTCGCGTCTTGGCTTGTTGAATACCCAAAACAGGAACGAGTACGGGCCCGCGAAAGAACTAAACTACTGCGCAACGTTGGCAAGGTGATCCTGAGCGAGTGGGATGGCGATGCGAAACAAATACTCGATAGATGCGGAAACCGTCTGACGGGTGACGGTGGTTTTCTTTCTCTACTTGATAAGTTTGATGCTTACTCGGCGGACCCGCTCCGGAAAAAGAGCCAGGTTCTGGCGCACGATCTTTTGAGAGAAGGTACGATAGACTTCGAAGATAAGGACAAGATTGCCCCAGCGATCGACTATCATATTATGCGTTCTTACCTACGTACTGGACGCGTCGTTCCACGGAACCCTGCGCTAAATCCCTATCTCGGAGGTCGACCCAACCCTAGACCTCGACTAGTCAAAAAGTTGAGGGAAACCGTGGCGGATGCTGCTGAACTCACTGCATTTTATGCTGGAATTTCGGTGCCGGATCTTAATTACATCGAATGGCAAATTGGTAGAGCAGTCTGTACCGCTGACTCACCTTCGTGTGATCAAGTGCAACTTGAAAAATTGCCTTCAGATGTTGGCCGACTCATTGAATTCGCATGCCCCTATTCGTCGTTCTGTGCTGCACGATTGATCGAAGATTATCAGATGTACCAAGAGCCTATTTTCGATAAAGGCTACTACTGATCCTCTAACTACATGAAAATATTATAACATATTCGTAGAGGGTTTTCTCGTCCGCATAGCTCAGCTGGGTCGGGCTCATGCGGCCCATATGGCCCTTCACGGTTTCACGTCGAGCGATCTCGCAAGTGAAGCCCTGTGCGAGCAATGACTCCATTATGATTTGATGCGTAAGAACTCGGATATCCTTGTAGAAAGAATCCTGAACTACAATTGCTCCTCGCCCACCTGACTTCATCACTCTTCGAAGCTCTTCAGACACCTCGTAAGTTGAGGTGATGTACTCTACAAAGTTCCAATAATAGTAAGTCCTAGACGCCTTGCTTGCATGGTTCCAAATGTCGTTCAGGAGGGACCGGCAGTATTCTCCGACAGGGTAGGGAGACGAGCCCTTGCGGTTAATTTTTGTTGATCCAATCATCTCGCGTCTTATGCTTTCAGCATCACGTCCAGCTATGTCGCAAAAGACCATATTCGCAGGGAAATTACTTACAAAATAGTCAAGGCGGTTGAGGTACGGTGGAGAGAATAGAGCGATGTCGATCGAACCACTTTCAATCGGCATTACACGTGCATCTGCGAGTTGCACTCTTGGAACTGGTGCGCCGCTATTCAGTTTTATTGAGCGAAGTCTTTGAGAGAACTCCTTTGCAAGAACTTCTAGTTTAGATTGAGCTAGTGGTTCGCCCTCCAAGAGCTTTCGTACCCAGACAGGATTCGATCCAGTAGCAACGTTCGCTGCCTTGTTGGCTGCAATGACCGTACAAAAGAACACGTATTCTTGCTCACTAAGAGTAACATCGGGGTCTTCGAATATCGTCCGAAGCCAATCGTGAGCAGCGTCTTTTTCGTTTCTTGGCACCAAAGACGCCATCAAAACCAAGTCATTGCTTGAAAACAATTTCGTTGTTTCTCCAGAGTAAAGATCGACCATCGGTAGATCTGCTCCACGATCAATGTACTCAAGAAAAACTCTTTCTGGGATAGCCTTGGAGAATCTCAGCTTACTCAATGCTACTGAAAAAGGGCTCAGATCGAATCCATTCGAATCCATACCAAGTTCGTTCGCAGCTGCGAGCGTAGTTCCCACACCCGAAAAAGGATCCAATACTACTTCATTCGATCCACGGGTTAGGTTCTTCAATGCTTCGATTGCGAAGGTATGGGAGAATGACGCATATATAGAGGCAAAGTTTCCAAAAAGCTGCTTGTCCTTAGCTGTTGGTTTAGGTGACGGCGTCAGCTCCCAGTTTCGGTCCTGATCGTTGCCGAGGGTAAGCTGAAACAAGTCGGTCGGACTATTTTGTTTTTGCCCTTTCATGACTCGTTCTAACTCCTAGAATTTTGGTTATTTGTATTGGCCACGCTTACGCTTGGCCATAGCACAGCTTTCGGCCCCAATGTGGCTAAGGGCATGACTAACCTGTAGGCTTAATGCCGGAAAGCGAGCAAGCGGTCTATAAGCATATTCTATGTGATGTATCAAGCATTGACACGTGTATCTTGAAATGATACATACCCTCATGATCCAAAGCGCCAAAGGCAAACTCGCAACCAGTGCACTTAAAGGTAAGTACGGCAAAGGCTTTCCCGGTGACTTGGTGAAGCGCACGCGGGCGATGCTCACGGCGCTAGATGCCGCGGTTGTTGTAGAGGATTTACGCTTTCCACCAGGCAACCACTTGGAAGAACTGAAAGGTGATCGGGCTGGGCAACACTCCGTGCGGATCAACGGGCAATGGCGCATCTGCTTTGTCTGGACCCCGAACGGCCCTGCCGATGTCGAGATTGTCGATTACCATTGAAAGGATACGCTGATGAGCCTGCTTGAAGAACCTATGCACCCCGGTGAAGTCCTGAAAGAGCTTTACCTTGATCCCTTGGGCATGGGGGCAATCGCGTTTGCGCGGCGTTTGGATGTGCCTCGGACGCGGATCGAGCGGTTGATCAAGGGCACGACTGGCATCACGCCTGACACGGCTCTGCGCCTCGCTCGTGTGTTCAATACGACCCCGGCCTACTGGGTGAACTTACAGACGAATTACGACATGGTGCAGGCAGCCAAGGAAATCGACGTCTCTGACATTGAACCTATACTTGCCGCGTAGTGTCGATCGGTCGCGCCGAAGGTTAAAATCTTGCGCTTAAGCCGCAGGAGCTCTGCGCGAAAAATATCCGCTTCGAGTCAGAAGCCAACTCAATAGTGCCCTTTCGTCTTGATGATCTTTTGTTTGAGTGCATCAAGGTAAACTTTGCGGTTAGAGTAAATTTCCGTCAAAGCCTCTTCATATAGCTCCAAGGCGTCTAACAGGGCTTCCCGGGAAAGCTCAGTAGTATGCGAACCAATGTTCCCAATCATTCTTAATGCGTGAAAGGTCTGAGCTTGATCATGTGATTTTTTCTCTAAGCTCTGAATTCGGCCGTTGAGATCAAGATCAACCATTGCTCCTGTCTTCTTGCTTAATGCCTGCCGAGGAACTTGCAAGTCGTCGAGAACACCTTCCAAGCTGGTGCGCAACCGATTGCCAGCGCTCCCGATGTCAACCCAGTACAATGCAAATACCTGTCGCATCTGCCGAATGACGGACGGAGGAAGTTTTTTGGGCAAAGCGATCATGGGAGGTGCGGTAGAAAATGAGCTAGGCTGCAAAACCGAAACCAATACATAGCCAAACTCATCGTCGTAATCTTCAACAAGGCTAGTGCTACCATGGACGAATACTATTTCCCCACAGTCTTCGTGATCGCAAAGGAGCTTCAGTGAAAACCGCTCTACATCCCAGTCTGGTTCCCAGTCGTCGTGTGAACGGGCGGCCTTGGAGTATTTGGGTTCTTCGATTAACAGGCTGTCCTTTCGAGCGATTAGGCGCCCTTCATCACAGGATGGGCATGGAAACTTGGGAGATTTGTCGCGCGGAAACAACTCCATCCACAAAGAACGCTTAAAGGCCATATTATAAACTCCGAAAAACTTCTGCCGCAGGGCTATTAATGTTCCCCGGCATCGTCACGAATAATCGATCCGCCATTCGTTTGGAAGCAAAGGCATCCAAAGGCTGGCTGACCGCACCCCTCAGAAGGCATGTTCATCACCGAAACAGAGGCTGGGAGGACGCTCTGCCAACCTTATCCTCCCCTAATGCGTCATCCCCCTGTCCATCTCGACCTCCCGCTCTTCTAACTCTGTCTCAACCTCTCTTCGGCGGCTTTCACTAATTTCAAGCTGGTCTCGAGTTGCCTCCGCAAATTCCCGTAGTTCGAGCCCGCGCTCAGCAAGCCGTGCAACGCAGCCACGGACGCCGTTTGCGATTGAATGAGCACCGACACGCAGGCGGCCAATCCATCCATCTGGCTCTGCATCTTGGTTGTCGAGCGTGCCTCTAACCCGCTCAATTCCTTTGCTGAGACCTCGCAGGCCGTCACCAACCGCTCGACGCAGGCGAGCAAGTCGCGTTCCAAGGCTGTCAGGGGTGTCGTCATCTAATCCTCCTCCATCTTGATGCAAGTCACTGACCTGCCGCCCAGCGTGCAGGTCCTCACGCGCGTCTTGGTCGGGTCCAGCACCAACCAAGTCCCGTCCTCCCTGTCGATCCGCGTCAGGCCCAAGTCCGTCAGTTCCGAGCTCGCCAGCATCAATGTCCAAAGCAAGCTCGCGGCCATCATCGAGACGATCCCCACCAAGAACGTTCCCATGATCAGCCAAGGTGAGATCGTCAGCCAGCTCTTGTTCTGTTGCAGAAAGGTGCGGGTATCGATCTCGATTGTACGCTGCGCGTTGGTCGCAATGCTGCTCAAATCGGCCCTGAAGCTCTCGAGCTGGGATGCCATCGAGGCGGCGTAGTCCTGCCGGATCGTGTCCAGTTCCGCGTTCAACTTCTCGCTCAGCCGTGTCGGCTTGCCAGTCTTCATGGAAAATCTCTCCTTTCAAACGCCAGCGCTCGCCGGTGTCGGGGTCTTGGGCTGTGAGGTAGGCTTTGCCCGCGCGTGGGATGTCAAAGCCCGCATCGGTCAGGCCGTCGAGCATGGTGGCGCGGTCAGTGATTAGGCCAACGCTGACTTGATCCAGTATCCATGCGTGCAGCTCGTCGCGGCCTTGGGCGCGGGTTGGCGTTTCGATGGTGTCGCGGACCTCTTGGGTGCGCTCCAGCTCCATCGGGTCTGCCCAGTCATGGCGCTGGTTCATCACGTCTCGCAAGGAATCGAACGCGTTCTGATATCCGGGCGGTGCGATGTTCAGGCTGCGGCCCGAGGTCAGCTCCAAGCGCGGCGTGCAGAAGTGAAGCTCGACGCGGTCTTCGTGGGTATGTCGGACCCAGAGCACCTCATATTGCGTCGGGTCCAGCCCCGCGAAGGCCAGACGCTCGAAGTTGTCCATGACCTCGGCCTGCTGTTCTTCGGTGGGGTCATCCTCGGCTGCAAAGCTGATTACGCCCGCGCGGTACGTCCACTGGTGACGGCTGGCATCGATCAGGGCTTCCGTGCGGTCGGGATTGCCGCGTAGAACCTCCGGCAAGGGTTCGCGCGTGACTGTCATCGGCTGGCCGTCTGCATCGCGGATCAGGTCGCGGTTATCGTCGTAGGCCAGCACCTTGTCCGCGACGAGGTAGCCGACCGGACCCGCGCCCGCGCCTTTGCCGTTGCGGAAGAACTTGATCAGCATCGGCGGGACGCCTCGACGATCCGGGCAAGCTGGCGCTCGATGATCAGCAAGCGGCGGGCAACGGTCAGTGCATCGAGGTCAACGCGGCCAACCTGCATTGCGCGGTTCAGCCAGCGGGCGATCTGGTTGAGGTTGCAACCGATGCGCCCGACGGCCAGCACCAGCGCCGGATCAACACGGGGGACGGGCTTGCGACGGCGGGCCTCGGTCAGACCAAGCGCCTCGCGCAGCAGGGTCGCGGCGGGCAGACCAGCGGCCTCGGCTTTGGCGCGCAACTGGGCCTTTTCTGCGGCGCTACACCGAAAGACGAAGGTCTCGGTCAGCGGCTCTTTGGTGCGGGCTTTTCCCGCGCCGGTGGGGTTCGAAGGGGAGGCTTGCCGCCCCTCGCAAGGTCCCGTGTCAGCAGCGCTAGCGTATGACATGGGTCGCCTTGCTGTTTGCTCTTCGGTTGGATCGGTTACGGTCATGATCTAAGGCCTGCGGCTTGAATTTGGGCCTGTGTGACCAGCTTTGCCGCTAGCAATCCGTCGATCTGCTTGGCCGTGATATGTTTGCACATCGGGCTGCGATCACTGATCCAGCAGGCGAGCCGCGCATGGTGATCGGCCTGCAATGCTGCCGCCTTTTCTCGGTCTTCGGCCTGCTTCTCGACATAAGCCTGCCAGCGCCGTGACAGAAACCAGTTGTCGGAAAAGCAGACCTTGGAGCGAGTGAAACCAGCGCTGTCGGTCGCGTAGGTTTGCACGGCCTGCAACAAGTCCTCCGGCCTGATCCCTTCCTTCATGGCCTCTTCGATCTGGGCAAGGCAGGCCGCTTTGCCACGCAATCGGTCTGGCGGATACGCCGCCAAAACCGTCTCAGCTTCTTCATCCGCCGCCGCCTCGCGCTTGCGCGTAGGTGGTTTATGGATGGTTTTAGGATGGTTTGGGGGCCGTGGTGGCCCCGGTACCCCGGCCACAGTGGCCCCCGTACCGGGTCCAGTCTGGACGGGGGCCACTGTGGACCCCGTCTCTATTTCGGGTTCAGCGGTCGGATCCAGCGCCTCGACCTTGGTCAGATCGATCCGGTAAACGACGGTGAAACCGTTCTTGCAGGTGCGCGCACCGGTCTCGACCAGGACGCCTTCCTTCAAGAACTCGCGCACGGTTCGCTTGACTGTGGTCTCCCCCAGCTCGGTGTGCCGCTGGATCGTGCCCTTAGAACACCAGATGCCTGAGCCATCATCGCTCGCCTTATCAGCCAGAAACATGATGATCTGCTTGCGCGTTGCGCTGCCGAACTTCCGTTCCGCGCATGTATTCGCAACCCGCCAGCTCATTGGAAGGCCCCAAAACGCGCAAAGACGTGCGAATTTTGTACAGGTTTTGTACGAGATTTCCGCCGTTTCAGCAGAATTCGGCGCGAAAGCTCGCGGGAGTTTCTGCACGCTCCTGCACAAAGACCTGTAAATAAGCCATATTTTTCAGGTGTTTTTGGTGACCCCGGCAGGATTCGAACCTGCAACCTGCCCCTTAGGAGGGGGCTGCTCTATCCGGTTGAGCCACGGGGCCAGCAGGCTTGGGTTTAGCCCAGCGTTCGGGGCTTGTCATCGGCATATTGCATTGGGTGCAGGCGGCGCTTGATCGTGAGGGGTGCTTCGCGGTAACTGTTTCATATGCATTCAGGAATAGAAATTTGAACACACCCCCAAAACGCCCGCTGACCCTTCGTGATGTATCCGATGCCTGCGGCGTCTCTGAAATGACCGTCAGCCGGGTGTTGCGCAATCGCGGTGATGTGTCTGAAGCAACACGGAAAAAGGTGCTGACCGCGGCCAAGGAACTGGGTTATGTGCCGAACCAGATTGCCGGATCATTGGCCAGCCAACGGGTCAATTTGGTGGCGGTGATCATTCCGTCCCTGTCCAACATGGTCTTCCCGGAGGTTTTGAACGGCGTCAATCAGGTGTTGGAAGACACGCCATTGCAGCCTGTGGTTGGCGTGACCGACTATTTGCCTGAGAAAGAAGAGCGGGTGCTTTACGAGATGCTGTCGTGGCGTCCGTCCGGGGTGATTATTGCGGGGCTGGAGCATTCTGAAGCGACGCGGGCGATGTTGCGCAATGCGGGTATTCCGGTGGTTGAGATCATGGACACCGATGGCCGGCCTGTCGACGCGATGGTGGGGATCTCGCACCGCCGCGCGGGGCGCGAGATGGCCAATGCTATCCTGAAAGAGGGATATGAGCACATCGGGTTTATGGGCACCAAGATGCCGTTGGACCATCGGGCGCGCAAGCGGTTCGAGGGGTTTACCGAAGGATTGGCAAAGGCTGGCATAGAGATCGAGGACCGCGCTTTTTATTCCGGCGGGTCGGCGTTGGCCAAGGGTCGCGAGATGACACAGGAGATGCTTGAACGCTCTCCCGATCTGGATTTTCTGTATTACTCCAATGATATGATCGGCGCGGGCGGGTTGTTGTACCTGATTGATCAAGGCGTCGATATCCCCGGCCAGATCGGTCTGGCTGGCTTTAACGGAGTTGAGCTGTTGCAAGGATTGCCGCGCCAGTTGGCGACCATGGATGCCTGCCGCGCCGAGATCGGGCAGGCGGCGGCGCGGATTATCTTAAACCAGACCACCGATGAGCCGGATCCGGACATGCCGCAGCAGGTTACACTGACGCCAACGTTGTCATTTGGTGATACGCTGCGCCGCCATCGCAAAAGATAACATGCTGACCCTTTCCAACAGTGCCGCGCGGCGCGTGTTTCTTGACCGGCACCACCTGTCCGGTCTGCCGCAAGGGCCGGGCAAAGGCGATGATCTGCTTGGCCTGATCGAAAATCTTGGCTTTGTGCAACTCGACAGCATCAACACGGTTGCGCGGGCGCATGATCTGATCCTGTTTGCCCGGCGGCAGCGGTATCGGCCCAAGGCGCTCAAGTCCCTTTATGAGAAAGACCGCGCGTTGTTTGAGCATTGGACCCATGACGCGGCTGTGGTTCCGATGTCCTATTACCCTTATTGGCACCTGCGGCGGCAGCGCGATGCGGAACGTTTGCGCGGCCACTGGCGTGACGGGCGGCGTGCGGGCTTTGAGGCGTGTTTTCAGGCGGTTTTGGATCAGATCAGGTCTGACGGCCCGGTGTGTTCTGCCGATGTGGGCAAGGATGAAAAACGCGGATCAGGTGGCTGGTGGGATTGGCACCCATCCAAGACCGCGTTGGAATATCTGTGGCGCAGTGGGGCGTTGTGCGTTGTCGGGCGCGAGGGATTTCAGAAACGCTATGACCTGACCGAGCGGGTGCTGGAACAGCATCTGTGTGACGTCTCGAATGCCCCTGATTTGGACGAGACGATTGATTGGTGCTGTGATCAGGCGCTTGAACGGCTGGGTTTTGCCACGCATGGAGAACTGGCCGCGTTCTGGGCGCATATCACCCCGGCCGAGGCGCAGGGGTGGTGCAAGGCTGAATTGGCGGCAGGGCGGCTTGAGCAGGTTCAGATCACGGGTGTGGATGGCAGCCTCAAGATGGCCTATGCGCGGCCTGGTCTCGCCGATGATCCAGCAATTGACCAACCTCCGACAAGTCGTTTGCGGGTGCTCAGCCCATTTGATCCGGCCCTGCGAGATCGCAAGCGGGCGGAGCGGCTGTTCGGCTTTGACTACCGGATTGAGGTGTTCGTTCCCGCGGCGAAACGCAAGTATGGGTATTACGTTTTCCCGATCCTGCAAGGTGAACGCTTGGTTGGGCGCGTCGATATGAAAGCCTTTCGCGATGAAGATGTGCTGCGGGTGCGGGCGCTTTGGCCGGAGGATAACGTCAAATGGGGCAGTGGCCGGATCGCCGCGTTCGAAGCAGAACTTGAGCGGATCAAAAGGCTGGCGGGGGTGAGCCGTGTCGCGTTCGAGGATGACTGGCTGCGCTAGTCGCGGTTAAGGCTAGCCAAATTCGCGTGGCCGCAAACCTTCGTGAAACCACATCAGATAGCTGTAGATAGAAAAGACGGGCCTTTGGGTGGCGGCGGCGATGGCTGCGGAATAGGGCACCATATTTGTACATTCCAGAATGATCGCGCCGACATCGGGGTGATCGGTCACAAGGGCCATGGCCGCGCTTACCAGATCGGCACGGGCGGCGGGCACATCCAAACTGGGTTGGTTGCCCAAAATCGTCTGGGAAAAGCTGCTGCCGTCAGTGCCTTGAACTGGCGCGTCCTCGGGGACGCCTGCCGCGGCAAGGTGAGCGGGTGTCAGGGTGCGAGCCGAGATGGTCAGCACGCCAATGGTTTGGCCGGGGGGCAACATGGCTTGTATCTGTGCCGCCTGTTCAAGCGCGGAGGCGGCCACTGGAACCCCTATTTCTGCCGCAAGGCGGGGCCGGATCAGGGAAAGAAATCCGCACGTGGTTGCGATGCCGCTGCACCCTGACGCGACCAATTCTTGACCCGCGGCCACAAAGGCCTGCACAAATGGTTCAACGTCGTCACAGACGATGGCCTCAGGTGTGGCACCTTCAACCACTGCGAATTTCACCGCAAACGGCCAGGTGTCAGGGTTTCCAACATCGCCGGGGATTCGCGGAAATCTGGTGTCCAGCATCAGGATACCGAGGCGTGCGTTGTCTTTGTTGTTCATGTGCCTGTCCCGCCAAAGCCCAGCAAACACTGCGGTTTCGTGCCAATTGATACAAGAGAAAATTCAAACAATTACAAAATACAAACAAATTGTTGACGTTTTGATATTTTTGATAAGAATGGAGGCAGGGAGAACGTCATGAACAGAACAAATTGCACCGGGCTTGCGATGTGACCGGCCATTGCGTTGTCATAGGGGCGGGCATCGTCGGCGTGTCCACGGCGATCTGGCTGCGCCGCGCTGGCGTGGAGGTGACGGTGATTGACCGGGGTGCGCCCGGCACGGGCACTTCTCACGGCAATGCAGGTGTGCTGGCGTCATGCGCGATGGTGCCGGTCACAGGACCAGGGCTGCTACGAAAAGCGCCGGGAATGTTGCTGGATCGGGATTTCCCATTGTTTCTGCGCTGGTCCTATCTGCCGCGCCTGCTGCCATGGCTGCGCAAGTATCTGGCGGTGGCCAATGATACCGACACACGCCGGATCGCCAAAGGGCTCACCACGATCACCGCCGATTCCGTTGAGCAGCACAAAAGCCTGTGTGATGAACTTGGTCTCGGTGACTGGGTCAGCGAAAGCGAATATTGCTTTGCCTATAACAGTCGCGCGGCCTTTGAGGCGGAACACTACGTTTGGGAGCTGCGCAAAGAGGCGGGGTTTGAGCCGCGCCTGATCGAAGGGGCTGAGGTTCATGACTATGAGCCTGCCCTTGGCCCGCAGATCAACACTTTGGCGGTCATGAAAGACCACGGATTTATCCGCAGCCCCGGTGGCTATGTGCAAGCCTTGGCCAAAGCTTTTGAAGGGATGGGCGGCACCATCATGAAGGCGGAGGTCAAGGATTTTGACCTTTTCGGCGGGCAGGTGCGCGGCGTTCAGACTTCTGTAGGCACCGTCCCTTGCGATAATCTGGTGCTGGCGACAGGCGTTTGGTCCAAGCCGTTGATGAAGAAGCTGGGCCTGAACATTCCGCTTGAGGCCGAACGGGGCTATCATATCGTTTTTGAAGATGCATCCGGCGGACCAGCGCGGCCAACTATGATCGCCAGCGGAAAATTCGTGGCAACGCCCATGGAACAAGGTCTGCGCTGTGCGGGCATTGTGGAGTTGGGCGGGCTTGAAGCCGGACCATCGCCCGCCCCGCTGGCCTTGCTCAGACGTCAAGCCAGGGCGGCCTTTCCAGGGCTAAAGGCGACAAACGAAATCGAATGGCTGGGGCACAGACCCGCCCCCAGTGACAGCCTGCCGTTGATCGGTGAGGTTGGAAACAGCCGGGTCTTTACTGCCTTCGGGCATCACCACATCGGGTTGACGGGCGGGCCAAAGACAGGCCGCCTTGTGGCCGGATTGATCACCGGGCAGGCCCCGAACACGGACCTGACCCCATATCACCCACAACGCTTTGATTAGTGTTCAAGACATCCAAAAAGGGAGAAATTCAATGAAACTGACAACAAGATTAATGGCAGGCGTGGCAACCGCCGCCGTGGCCCTGACAGCGGCGATGCCCGCAATGGCTGCTGAGAAATGGGATATGCCGATGGCCTATTCCGCGTCCAACTTCCATTCGGAGAATGGCGTCGCTTTTGCCGATTGTGTACGCGGCGCGACCAACGGCGATATTGATATCACTGTGCATCCGGGCGGGTCGCTGTTTGCAGGTGCAGACATCAAACGCGCAATCCAGACCGGTCAGGTCCAGATTGGTGAGCGTCTGCTGTCTGGTCACCAGAATGAAAACGCGGTGTTCGGATTTGATTCCGTGCCGTTCCTTGCCCCGTCCTTTGAGGACAGCGCCAAGCTGTTCAAAGCGGCCAAGCCAAAGCTGGACGCGGTGCTGGACGAACAGAACCTTGTGATGCTCTATGCCGTGCCATGGCCACCACAGGGTCTGTATTTCAACAAGGAAGTGAACAGCGCTGCGGATATGCAAGGCATCAAGTTCCGGTCCTACAACAACGCCACTGCCCGATTGGCAGAGCTGACTGGCATGTTGCCCGTCACCATTGAGGCAGCAGAAATTTCCCAGGCGTTTGCGACAGGTGTGGCGGAATCGATGATTTCCTCCGGCGCGACCGGCTATGACCGCAAGGTGTGGGAAAGCCTGAGCCATTTTTATGAAGTCGATGCATGGCTGCCGTACAACTATGTGATGGTAAACAAAGATGTCTGGGCGGATGTGTCTGATGCCAACAAAACGGCAATCACAACCTGCGCTGGAGAAGCACAAGCGCGTGGTTTGCAGGCGTCCAAAGACTACACCCAGTTCACAATGGATGGTCTGGCCGCAGGCGGCATGACGGTTGGTCCAGCCGGAGACCAATTGATGGGTGATCTGCGTGCTGTGGGTGAAACCATGACTGCCGAATGGCTCGAAGCAGCAGGCGAAGATGGCGCGGCCATCGTGGATGCCTTCAAGTCCATGCAATAAGGCAACGCAGAAAACCACAAGAGGGCCGGTGCGCCGGCCCTCTTCGCGCCGCGCGCGCGGTGTTTTCTCATCAAGGCAAAGCCACCTTTTGACAGGGGTCAGATCATGACATTCCTCCGACGGTTCCTCGATTTTCTGTATCTGGCATCCGGCGTTCTGGCCGCGCTATGCCTGATCTCGATCCTCAGCTTGATCGTGGCACAAATGCTGGCCCGCTGGATTGGCGAGATCTTTCCCGGTGCGCCAAGTTATGCCGGCTATGCCATGGCCGCGGCGAGCTTTTTTGCCTTTGCCAATGCTTTGAACCGCGGGGCGCACATCCGTGTATCCGTCCTGCTGAACGCCGTGCCACCCGGCCCGAAAAGGTTGTTGGAGATCTGGTGCTTTGCGCTGGCGGCGGGGATCGCGTGGTATTTAACTTATTACGCTTACTGGTTTGTCTACTGGTCGTGGAAATTCAAAGAGGTCTCACAAGGGCAGGACGCCACGCATTTGTGGATACCGCAATCGGTGATGGTTTTGGGGGGCGGCCTGTTGGCGATCGCGCTGACCGACAACTTGCTAAATGTGCTGTTCAAAGGTGAGCACCGCATCAGCCGCGACATCGTCGATCAGACGCACGGGGAATAAGAACATGACAGAGATTTACGCCATAACGCTTTTCCTTTTTGTGTTGTTTTTCCTGTTGGGCACAGGTGTCTGGGTTGGGCTGGCCCTGATGGGGGTCGCTTGGGTCGGGATGGAGCTGTTTACCACCCGCCCGGTCGGCGACACGATGATCACGACGATTTGGGCTTCGTCCAGTTCCTGGACACTGACGGCCTTGCCCCTGTTCATTTGGATGGGAGAGATCCTGTATCGTACCCGATTAAGCGAGGATATGTTCAAGGGGCTGTCACCATGGCTGGCAAGGTTGCCGGGCGGATTGGTGCATACCAATATCGTGTCATGCACCGTGTTTGCGGCGGTGTCTGGATCATCTGCTGCGACCCTGACCACAGTGGGCAAGATGTCGATCCCGGAACTGCGGGCGCGAAACTATCCTGAGAAGATGATCATCGGCACATTGGCGGGGGCGGCCACTCTGGGTCTGATGATCCCACCTTCGCTTGCGTTGATTGTCTACGGCGTCACGGTGAACGAAAGCATCACCAAACTGTTCTTTGCAGGCGTGTTTCCGGGCTTGGTCTTGGCGGGCATGTTTATGGCCTATGTGGCCTTTGTCAGTTTCACCTCCAAGGATTGGAATCCCGATGTTGAAACCGGCATGAGCTTTGCCGAAAAGGTCCGCAATTCGCGGTTCCTGTTGCCGGTGTTTGCCCTGATCACTGTGGTCATCGGGTCAATGTATCTGGGTCTGGCCACAGCCACCGAAGCGGCGGCCATCGGGGTCATCGGGGCGCTGGTGCTGGCGATGTTCCAAGGGTCGCTGACCTGGGACAGTTTCCGCGAAAGTCTGATGGGGGCCACGCGAACCTCTGCGATGATCGCGCTGATCCTTGCGGGGGCAGCATTTCTGAAGCTCTCGATGGGCTTTACCGGATTGCCACGGGCGCTGGCGGATGGGATTGCGGCGATGGAATTGACCCGCTTCCAGCTGCTGATGGCGCTCTTGGTGTTTTACATCGTGCTGGGCATGTTCCTTGATGGTATCTCATCGGTTGTTCTGACCATGGCCGTGGTCGAGCCGATGGTCCGCGGTGCGGGCATTGATCTGATCTGGTTTGGCATCTTTGTGGTTGTGGTGGTCGAGATGGCACAAATCACGCCGCCCATTGGATTTAACCTTTTTGTGCTGCAAGGCATGACCGATCACGAGATGGGCTATATCACCCGCGCGGCGCTTCCGATGTTTTTTATCATGGTTCTGATGGTCTTTGTCTTGATCTGGTTCCCCGAGATTGCGACATGGCTGCCAGAGAACCTGCGCAGCGGGCCGTCCTGAGACAGTGACCTATGATCCAACACATCTTATCTGCCGCATCGTCCCATGCGCGGCTGTGCCTGATCCTCGGGCTTGCGGGCGGGCTTTTGTTGCCCACCGTCGCGAATGCCTTGGTGCCGTGGTTGCCGCATATGGTGGCAGGGCTGCTGACGATCACGGCGTTGCGCATTGGCTGGCGCGCGGCAATGGGCGCGGTGGGCGATCTGCGCTGGGGGCTCAGCGCAGTATTGCTGCTGCAAATGGGCGTACCGCTGGCGGGCTTGGGCGCAATGACTTTGGCCGGCTGGGGCGACAGCCCAGCAACCCTCGCCATCGTGCTGGCAAGTGCTGCCCCTGCCATTGCCGGGTCGGTCAATCTGGCGTTGATCCTCGGGCTGGATGGCGGCCGGATGATGCAGATCTTCGTGCTGGGCACGGCGGCGTTTCCTCTGACTGTTCTGCCGGTTCTGGCGGCGTTGCCACAGCTTGGCCCGGTGTCGGAGGTGGTGTTTGCAGCGTTGCGGTTGTTGGTGATCATCGCGGTATCGGCGGGCACCGGTTTTGTGTTGCGCCGGCTGTTCTTTCCCCGACCCTCACCGGCCCAGATCAAGGCGCTCGACGGCTTGTCTGTGATCGCCTTCTCCTCAATTGTTGTGGGGCTGATGGCAGCGCTGAACCCCGCCTTGCGGAGCGATCCGGTAGCGGTTCTGTGGTGGGCCTTGTTGGCTTTCGCGATCAGCTATCTGTTGCAGCTTTTCACGCTGCTGACCCTCCGGCACGGCAAACTCAAGGCGGTCGCCGGGCCTATCGCTATCGGTGCAGGAAACCGCAATATCGCGATCTTTCTGGTGGCCCTGCCCGCCGAGGTTCTGGCGCCGCTGATGGTGTTTATCGGCTGTTGGCAATTGCCAATGTATCTGACGCCGGTGCTTTTGCCGCGCCTCTACAAATGGGCGCTTGGGGATGAGTGACTGGCCTCAAATACGTACCGTCGGCTTGTCTGGCATATTGGTCAGCTTTGCCGAGAAAATGTCAGAGCCTGCCAACCGCGCCGCCCTGGCCTTTCGCGCGGCTGTAGATGCGGCAGACTGGCCCGAGGTGGCAGAGACCAGCACATCGTTGGTATCGGTCTTCTTGCAGGTTGATTTGGCAGAGGCAGCGCCGGATGCACTGGTTGAGAAACTGCAAGACCTGCTTGCTCTGTCAGACTGGCTCAATGCGCCTTTGCCAGCGGGGCGCACCTTGTGGCATGTGCCGACCGTCTATGGCACGGATCTGGCGCCGCAATTGGAAGAGGCCGCAGAGGCTGCGGGCGTTGATCCTGATACAGCTGTCCGCGAATTGTCGACATCGCGGGTGCGGGTTCTGACCATCGGTTTTGCACCCGGCCAGCCCTATATGGGAGAGCTCAGCGAGACATGGAATATCCCGCGCCAGCAGGCGTTGACCAAATCCGTGCCCGCGGGGGCGCTGGTGGTGGCGATCCGGCAGTTGATCATCTTTACCAACGCCTCTCCCACAGGGTGGCGGCACATCGGCCAAACCGCCTTTCGCACATTCCGCCCTGATGCATCTCAACCCTTTGCCTTGTCACCGGGGGATGAACTGGTGTTCCCTTCGGTGACCCAAGCCGAGTTGGCGCAGATCCGGGCCAAAGACGACAGCGGCAATGGTGGTGCCCGTTCAGAGGCACTGACATGACTGCGCATCTGGGCATTGTCCAAGCCGGTCCGGGGCTGAGCCTGCAAGATTTGGGGCGTCCCGGCTTTCGGGCGCAGGGGCTGACCATAGGCGGTGCGGCTGATCCGGTTGCTCTATACGAGGGTGCGGCACTCTTGGGGCAGCCTGCCGATACGGCGGCGATAGAAATGGCCGGAAGTGGCGGCGCATTTCGGGCCAGTGGCGATATCCGCATTGCCCTGACGGGCGCGGAAATGGCGGCAAACATCGACGGTGACCCGCTTATCTGGAACGCCTCGCATCTGCTACCTGCCGGTGCGACGCTGACCATCGGCGGGGCGCGAAACGGCAGCTATGGATACCTGCATGTGGGCGGTGGATTTGACACGCCGCCACAGATGGGATCGCGGTCCAGCCATCTCAGCGCGGGTTTGGGCCGCGCTTTGCAGGATGAGGACAGCTTGCCGCTTGGCCAGGACGGGGCGGGGCAGGTGGGCATGACCCTGACACCTGTGACCCGCTTTGGCGGTGGCGCGGTGCGCGTGGTGTCTTCAATGCAAACAACGTCCTTTTCGCAGGACACGCGGGACAGGTTTTGCCAAACACAATTTGCCCGTGATGCTCGGGCCAATCGCATGGGTGTGCGGATGGATCAACCGGGCGAGGGGTTCGCCACCGAAGGGCAGCTTACCATCGTGTCCGAAGTCATTGTGCCCGGCGATATCCAAATCACCGGTGATGGCGCACCTTTTGTGCTGATGTATGAATGCCAGACAACAGGGGGATATCCGCGCATCGGCACAGTGATCCCTTGTGATCTGCCGCGGGTTGCGCAGGCCCAGATGGGGGCCACGATCCGGTTTGAATTTGTTGAGATGGCCGAGGCCATCGCGTTGCAAACCCGCTTTCTGTCTGAGCTGAAATCACTGCCGTCCAAAGTGATGCCGCTTGTGCGCGATCCGGCCAATATCCGTGATCTGCTGGGCTACCAGTTGATCAGCGGCGCGGTTTCGGCTCAAGCCAACCCTTTTGAAGAGGAGAATTGAGATGCCACATGTCGATCTGAACGCGGATATGGGAGAGAGTTATGGCGCATGGAAAATGGGCGACGATGCGGCGCTTTTGAACATTGTGACCTCGGCAAATATCGCTTGTGGTGGTCATGCAGGGGATGCGGATGTGATGGCGGCGACCATGACGATGGCCCAAAGCAACGGTGTGGGCATTGGCGCGCATCCGGGGTTCATGGACATTGCCGGATTTGGCCGCAACCGCATGTCAGTGCCGCGCGGGACGTTGCAAAATCAAGTGCGCTATCAGGTGGCCGCAAGTCTCGGCATGGCCCGCAGCGTGGGCGCAGAAGTGCGGCATCTCAAGCTGCACGGCGCAATGGCCAACATGTGTGCCGAAGACGAGGATATGGCGCGTGACCTATACGAGGCTGCGTTGAGCGTTGCGCCCGATTTGATTGTCATGGTGCTGGCCGCCACCGCCCAGCAGGTCGCGGTGAAAAAGCTGGGCTGCCTCTGGGCCGGAGAGATCTTTGCAGACCGCGCCTATAACGACGATGCCACGCTGGTGGACCGGTCTTTGCCCGGTGCGGTGATCCATGATGCGGATCATGCTGGTGCTCGGATGGTTCAGATGGTTCAGGCCGGCGCAATCATCACTGAAAGCGGCAAACATATTCCGACACAGATTGATACGATCTGCCTGCATGGCGATACGGCAGAGGCCGTTCAGATTGCCGGATCGGTCAGGCGCCAATTGGAAGCGGCTGATGTGTCTCTGCGCAAGTTTGAAGGGCATCGGTCAGATTAGCGCAATGGATGTACAGACACAGGCGCAATTGGCCAAGCTGGGCCCGATCTTTGACGCATTGGGGGAAAAAGCGGTTGCGATTTCGGTGTTGGGTGGCGGGGCACAGGCATCGATCTGGCGTATTCAAACAGACCGGCGCACCTATGCGCTGCGCGTGCTCAAACCCGGTTCGCCGGGACTAGATCCAGCGATCGATGCCAGATTGCGCCGCACGCTTTCTCAAAATGGCGCTGCAGTTGTCCGTCCGGTGTTGACCTCTGAGGAGGTGACGACGCCAGAAATTTCTGCGCAATGGGTGTTGGACGATTTTGTGGATGGACGGCCATTGTCAGGGCCGCTGCCCCGGCAACCGGCCAATGATCTGGGTCACTCACTTGGGGTGTTACACGGTCTCGATCAGGACGCATGGGCGGAAATTCCGGTCAGCTTGCCATCGGCCCTGTCTGGGTTGGGCAAATTGCGGCTGGGCGCAAAGCAGGCTCTGTACCAGGAGTTGATCAACCATACCCTGGCTCCAGAAAACACCCGCGTTGCCGTCTGTCACGGCGATTTGCATGCAAATCAAGTGTTCCGGAAGCGGCACGGCGGGATTGCGATAATGGATTTCGGTTTGGCGCGGCGCTGTGACTGTCGCTGGGATCTGGCTGCGGTTTTATTGGCTTACGGGCGAGGCAGCTTTGACGCTGTCTTAGCGGGATATCCGGGCAATGCCGTAGATCTTGATAAGGTGCTGCCATTTGCCCAGACATTGGCCATTGCAGCGTTGATGCGGGGCCGGGCCAAGGCCGCAGCGGCGCAAACATTTCTGGATAATCATCCTGTTCAGTTGGATACGTAGCCCGCGACGACCTGTAGCAGTTTGTAGGCTGTGCCAGCATCGCTGCCGACCACATCAAGGAATTCCTCACCGCCAATGCGCAGGCAGGTCAGGTCCGATTTGGCCCGCATATCCAACGCGCGGGGTACATTGCGGATCAGGCCCAATTCCCCGACCAATGCGCCGGGGCCAGAGGTCGTGATCAGCAGATCATCCTCGCCGTCACGGGGCAGCAGCAGATCAGCTTCCCCGTCGATCACCAGATAGGCGCCAGAGGTCGGGTCGTCATCTTTGTGAAAAACATATTCGCCCGGCGCGGCCTTGTACCACCGCGCCCCGAAGGCCAGCAGCCGCAGTTGTTTGCGGGCGAGGCCAGAGAACAGGTCGGTCCCTTCGATGGCCCGCAGCTTGCGGGCGAGATCGGCGCTGACGGTGCTGTCCTCATCTTGTGGCGCGGCACTGGCAATGGACGAAATCCGGCCTGCCTGCATCTCGTAAACGGCTGTGAAATCGCCGGTGTTTTCGAAGCTGGGCGCAAGACAGATGATCGTGGTGCGTGGCAACAATGCGCGCAGTTTTTGCGGCAGGATGTTCCGGGTCTCGTCATCAAAGCTGGCCAGCACACCATCAAGGATCAAAATGTGAGGTCGCTTGATCGTGGCGCGGCTTATGGCGAGCGATTCCGTGAGCAATGCGGGCAGATTGCCACCGCCCAAGGTCAGCGGCATCTCAAAAATGAGGTCGAGCACAAGGCCGGCCAAATCCGCCTTTCGCAGGATGTCGCCAATCAGATCACGCAACTCATCGGCTTTGGCGCCGGCGCTGGCCACGATCCGGCCATAGAGCGCGTTTTCCAGCACAGTGAGGCCCGCAACCGGTGCATCCGCATCAATCGGGCTGAGCAGATCCACCATGCTGGCTTGCAATTGCGCGCCATGTTCCTTGCGGATTTGTAGCACGCGGGTGGTGATCTCTTCGGGAAACGCGGTGCCCAGTTTGTCGGCGGAAATTACAAAGGTCACGGCCAGAAGACGGGCTTTTTCCTCGCGCTCAAGCTGACCGCCGTCTTGGTGCTTGGTCAACAATGCGACAGCATTCTCGTAGGTTTCTGGATCGAGACCAAGCTTGCGGAACATCGGATGATCGGTGCCGTCCAGACCAAATATCTGGCGCAAAAGATCAACGATATCGGCCGCCAGTTGCAGCAGGTCCGCCTCAAGATGCAACTCTTCGAGAAGGTTCAGGAATTGCGCCTGCTCAAGCAGGTTTTCTGCGGTGACATGATTGCGCGACGTGGCAAACAACATGTTCTCGGCCACGGGTAGGCTGGGATTGAACAGATCCTCGCGGAAGAAATAAACAGCATCGCGCAGGCCGGCATCTCTGACAGCTTTTTCAACATCAGGCCGAAGTGCGATCAACGCGCGGGCCAGTTTGGTATGGACCGTTGCATTGATCCGCTGTTCGACGCCGCGTTTGAACAGCGCCTGATCAATGCCCATCCCAATGATCAATTCCAGCCACCAGGACCGCAGATCTTCGGCTGACACGTCGTCTTCGATATCCTGCCAATCTGTCTCAAGTGGGTCTGTGCTGTTGCCTGCCCGTGCGCTTTCTGCGGCGGTTTCGTCTTGTTCGCCGCCGGGCTGCAGCTTCAGGGGCAGCATGACGTTGTCGCCAAAGCTGCCGAGGAACATCACGGGACGGGATGTGGCGTGGCCGATGCGCTTGGCAATTGTTGCCTGATGCAGGTCGGAAAGCTGCAGATCGCCGATGGTGATCTTGCCCGAAGACGGGATCACCTCACGCACCAGCACCTCTGCAAGGGCGCGGCGGTCTTCATCGCTGGGCGCGGTGATGGCGATGGAGGTGCCGGCATCAAAAGTGACGTTCAAGTCTTCGAGCACCGGATTACCATCGGCATCCTGCACGTTGACGCCGTGCAATTGGACTGTTCCTGCCAGATCTTCCAGCTTCTCAGGATAACCATCGAACAGGTCTTCGCGGATCATGCCCTGAGGGGCAAACCGTTCTGTAATGGTTTCCCACCGCAGGGCCATATCCTGAGACTGGTTGTAATAGGCCAGCAGTTCTTTCCATGGGCTGGACAGGTCTTTGTAAGCAGCCAGAGCCGCAACAAGGGCGCCCACGGTGATCTCGCCCTTGATCGCGAGATAGCCGCCAAGCGAATAGAAAAAGAACGGTGTCAGTTGCGAGATGAAGTTGTTGACGAACTTCATAAAGAATTTCTTTTGGAAGATCTCAAACCGGATGGCAAAGAGCCGCCCCAAACGGAAGGAGACCATCGCGAGACGATAACGCCAGCCGCCGTTGACACGCAGGGTGCTTGCTCCTGCCGAACTTTCGCCGATTTCCGACGCCAGCGCCCGCAACTGGATCACCCGCTTTTTGTTCAGTTTGTTCACTTGCCGCTGCAGTTTGGGGATCAACCACGCCTGTAGCGGAATGAACGCGCAGGCGGCCAACCCAAAGGTAAAACTTTGCAGGAACAGGAAGCCAAGGATCGTCGCCATCTGGCCTGCTTGCAAGACGGGTTGCGCAACTGCATCGCCCATCAGCCCGCCCATCGGTTCGGATTCCGACGTGACCATCGAAACCAGCTCACCTTGGCTGGTGCGTTCGAAATAGGGGGCGGGGAATCGCAGGATGCGCGCGATCAGGGTATACCGCAGCCGCCGTAGCAAACGTTCGGCCAGCACCCCCTTCATCGTGTTGATCCGCATTTTCATGATGCCGTGACCAAAGACGGACAACAGGAACAGACCGCACAGGAACATCAAGAACGGCACCTGCTGCATTTCGTAGCCATAAACGGTGACAGGCCCGCCCGCGCCGATGGCGTCATTGATGATCCGCTTGGGCAATTCCAAGGTCAGGTACAGCAATGGAAACAGCGTCAGCGTCACGGCCAGCAAAATCAGCTGATCGCGTTTGGAATATTTCCAGATGAAACTGAACAGCGTGCGTTCGATAGGGCAGATCCAATGCTGAGGTGAAACAAAAAGACTTTGAAAATCATCAACCTCAGAGTCTTAACAATTCTGGGACGCTAAAATCAATTGATTTGCAGGTTTCGTAGGTTCCGTTAGGATCGTACCTTGAGGGAGGACGTGCGTGACCGCAGAGCTTCAGACCGCTTTGCTCCTGCTGTTATTGCTGGAGATCAAACACCTGTTTGCGGATTTTTTTCTGCAAACGCCGCGCATGTTGTCCGGCCGTGGGCAGTATGTCCATTTGGGGCGTGCGCAACATGCCGGGCTGCATGCGGCGTTTTCTGTCTGCGCCCTGCTGGTCTGCGGGGCGCCGGTGATGTTTGTCGCGATCCTCTGCCTCGCGGAACTGGTTGTGCATTACCACATTGATTGGGCCAAAGGGGTGCACTCGGACAAGACGGGATATACGCCAACCGACCCAGGGTATTGGCGGGCCTTTGGGGTTGATCAATTGCTTCATCAGCTGACCTATATCGCGATGGTCTGGGCTTGGGCCAACTTTACGCTGTGACGGCCTTTGCCGCGAAGTTCGGCACCGGCTCGGCGTAACCTTTCAAGGCAATTGGCGCCAAGGTTTCGAATGCCACACCCTCAAGATCGCCGCTGGCATCTCGGGTTGCCTGATCCAGAAGAACCTGCCCCGGATCCGCTTTGGAGCACAGGCGCGCTGACAGGTTCACGGTGGAGCCAAGCACGGTGAAATCCATCCGCTCCCGGGCGCCCATGGCCCCGACAACCACTTCACCTGATGCGATGCCAATGCCCACATGAAGGTTGTAGTCGGGAAATTTCATCAACAGGTCTTGCATCGCGTTGGTGATCTTGACCGCGCATTGTACCGCGCGGATCTCCATCTCTTCGCCTTCAAAAACAGCGACCAGTGCGTCACCGATGAACTTGTCAACGTCGCCCTTATGTTCTTCGACGATATCGGTCTGCACATCAAAATACTGGTTCAGCGCCTCAATCACGACCTCGGGCGGTACCCGTTCGGAGAATTCGGTATAGCCGCGAATATCGGTAAAAATGACCGAGACCCGCCGCCGTTGCCCGCCGCGCGACATGCCTGCTTCATGCGATCCTTGAATGGCGTTCATGGTGCCGTGGCTGACAAATTTCATCAGCTCCAATCGTTCTCCCAGATGGCCGATCATCTGGTTGATGCGGTTTGACAGATCGCCGATTTCATCGCGCGAATTGACGTTTTGCACACGGGCGCTGAAATCACCGCTACCGACCTTCTCTGCCACGCTGCCGATCTCAAGTATGGGTTTGGTCAGTCGCCGCGCAAAGATGAGGGCGCCGATGCTGGCAATCGCAAACCCCAGCAGGCCAACAATCAGTATCTGTTCCGTGATGGCATTCACCACGCCGTAGGCTTGATCTTCGCTTTGTTCGGTCACCACGGCCCAGGGAAACCGGTTGGGAAAGGCGTAAGCGCCAAGCATCTTGGTGCCATCGGTGCGGGTATAGCCTTGCAAGGTGTCGGCCCGCGCGTTTGCCGTAATCAGCGGCATGGCAGAGCGGACCAATGACCGGTCCGTGAGCGAGGTGGGTTCGGGCGTTAAAACAGTGTACCCCTGAGGATCAATCACAGAGATTTCCCCACGCGCCGAGAACGGGTGATTGGCCACCAACGCTGCCATGGAGGCAAGGTTAATCTTTGCGGCAAAGGTGACTTCACGGCCTGCGATCTTGGTGTCCAACGGCAGGGCGATGGTCGCGATCCAATCGCCGGTCGCATCAATCTGGTCAATCAGCGGCTTGCCGTAGGCACCGCGCGCCCGCAGATCAGCCAGGAGTTCCGGAGAGGTGCTGAGTGTGGTGACAGGATCAAGTCCCGCAGTGTCCAGCCGTTGGGCAAAGCCCTGATCCGGGGCAAGGATTGGCAGTTTTGATCCGTCAATCGCCAGTTGCAGCGCGACCACTTGGGGAAGTTCCTGAATGCCCAGCGTCAGCAGGGACACCTTCTGTTGTACATCCAGATCGGGGCTGTCGATGCCATTGCGGATCACTTGCAGCGGTGAAAGCCAGCGGCCCTGAAATTCATTGTCGAAGGCGCGGCGCAGCTGGCTGGCAACTGCAGTCAGATCTTCGTTGGCGGCGCTCTTTAATTCGTCGCGGGTCAGCTTGGTCAGGTTCTGGCCAACAATGGCCAGCGGCAGCACGGCAAGCAAAGTGGCAAACAGGAAAAATTTGATGCGTAATGGAAATCTCATGTGCGCACCTTAGAGCAGAAAACAGGCTCTGAATATGGGCTATCTGCCACCCGCACGCCGCAGCGGTTTGACCGCTGCGGCGTGGGCAAAGATCAGTTGCGCGGCAGCGCCGTGACAGTTGCCGTGTCACGGCCGACCCCGCAGGCCAGCCCGGTTGGGTCGCGTGCCTCAACCGTCACGGTGTAGGTGCCGGGCGTTGCATAGCGATGCCGTGATACTGCGCCTGTGCCGGTGGTTCCGTCGCCGTAGTTCCAGTGCAGGTCCAAGCCTTGGCCATCTGGGTCAAAGGCATTGGATGCATCAAAATCAGCAACGTCATGGGCCGCGCCCAGCTTTGTTGTGATGTCCGGCCCGGCATCGACGCTTGGTGTATGATTGACCAGAACCGCTGCGCGATCTGTACCGGTGCCGCAGGTCAGACCACTATTGTCGGTCACGACCAGATCCACGGTGACAGGACCAGCGGTATCAAAACTGCGCTCAACCCTTGGGCCGGTCAGTGTCACGCCATCGCTGAACTTCCACTCAAACTGTTCGATCAGACCGTCCAGATCACCAGAAGCACCGGCATCAAATACCGTCACATCGCCAGGGCAGACCACACGGTCCGGTCCGGCAAGTGCCGTTGGTGCCGCATTGACTCGCACATAGCGTTCCTCGCGGCGTTGGCTGTTGGCGAGGTTCTTGCCGTCATCCAAGGCGACGCTCACCGGGTAGAGGCCCGGATTTGCAAATTGGTAGCGCACACTGGCCCCCTCGGCACGCACACCGGTGTCGCCGAAGATCCATGCAACATCCGTGCCTTCCGGTACGTCAACCTGCCAAGGCAATTCCACGGCAGGACAGATCCATTGCGGCGCTTCAAGATCGGCGACCGGGGCGGGATTCACCACAACTTCATGTTCGCGGGTGACACGGCTGTTACCAACGCCCGCATCATCCGTCACCGTCAGGGCGACCTTGTAGGTACCGGCTTTGGCAAAACGGTGGGCGGGGCGCAAGCCTTCGCTGGTGTTGCCGTCGCCAAAGTCCCAGGCGTAGTTGATGATCACGCCATCCGCGTCTTTTGAGGCGCCCGCATCAAAGATCACCGCCTCACCTGCGGCCATGGATTGCGGGCCCTTGATGTCAGCGGCAGGTGCCTCATTGACCACAACCTTGCGGGTTGTCTCGATGGTACTGCACCCTTGGTTGCCGCCAGAAAGCTCCGTTTTCAGGGTCGCAAAATAAACGCCCGGTGTTTCAAAGACGTGCGAAACCTCAGCCCCTTCTGCGGTTGCACCATCGCTAAAGCTCCAGCTGTGAGAGATCACGGATGCCCCTTCAAGATCGCTGAGGTCAATGGAGAACTTCGCAGGCATTCCAGCGGCGGCGCGTTCAGAGCCGACGATGGTCTGCGCGGGCGCTGCGACGACCTCGACATTCACGGTGTCGGTGTCCAGCGGGCTGCAGGACCCCAAAGCTTCGCCTGTAATGGTCAGGTTCACCACGTAGTTGCCGGGCTTTTTGAACCGGTATTCAGGGCGTTCACCGCTGGCTGTTCCGCCATCACCGAAGGTCCAGGCGAAAGAGTTGACCGCCCCGTCTGCGTCGGTTGATCCGGACCCGTCAAAGCGCACGGCCTGATTGGTGCAAACGGTCATATCCTCGCCAGCATCAGAGATCGGTCCTTCGCGGATCAGGGCGGCGATACGGTCCACCGCGGTGCCCCATTCGGTGCCGGTGCCATTGCGCACGGTCAGGGTGACCGGATAGGCGCCGGGCTGTTCGTAGGTTTTTGACGGGTTCACCAGATCGGAGGTTTCGCCATCGCCGAAGTCCCAGGAATACAGCAGCAAACTGCCATCGGGGTCGGAGCTGTCTGAGGCGTCAAACAGGATCGGCTGGCCGGAACACACATCCTTGTTGCCGCCTGCCACCGCAATTGGACGGGTCTTGATAGTGACGACCGTTGTGTCGATGGCTTTCGCGTTCTTCAGGCCGGTCCCGTCATCGACGCGCAGCGTCACGGGGTAGATGCCGGATTTTTCGTAGACATGGGTGACCTGCGCCCCTTCCATCGGGGCGGAGCCGTCGCCAAAGTCCCAGGCATAAATCAACGCATCACCATCGGCATCTGAGGAGGCTGATCCGTCAAATGAGACCTGTAGAACTTCGGTATCAATGCGCGGCCCGGCTTCGGCAACCGGGGCGTGGTTGACCCGAATGGTCAGATCATCGGTGTCGGTGGCGTTGGTCACGCCGCTGTCATCGGTCACGACCAGTTGCGCGGACCATACGCCGGGGGTGTCATAGGTGCGTTCAAAGGCGGGGAGAGCAACAGGATCAACACCATCGTCAAATTCCCACATGTAGCTGATGATCTCGCCGTCCGTGTCGTAGGACAGACCGCCGTCAAAGCGCACGGGATCGCCCGGCGCGACCAGCTGGTCGGCACCCGCTTCTGCCACAGGGGCAGCGTTGACGGTGATCAATGTCTCGGCTGTGTCAGCCGCCGGGCCGCCGGAAAAGCTGTCTTTGACTGTCAGACCAAACCGGTAAAGGCCGGGACTGGCCAAAGCGACAGCGATGCGTTCGGCAGATTGTGAGGTGCCATCCGGCAACGTCCATTCGTGGACGCTGACGCGGCCATCGGGGTCCAGTGAGGCGCGGCCGGACAGGACAAACTCTTCGTTCGGTGCCACGGTCAATGGCGGGCCAGCATCGGCGATAGGCGTGGCGTTGATCGTGATCGTTGTTGTGGCACGGTCGACGTTCAAAGGTGCAGTGCTTTCGTCGCGTACGACAAGCGCCACCTCGTAAATGCCGGGCCGTGCATAGGCATGAACCGGCGTCGGGCCGGTGCCTGTGTGACCATCGCCAAAGTCCCATTCGTAGGATGTGATCCCACCTTCGGGATCGGAGGACGCGGTGCCGTCAAACTGGACTTCGCTGGCCGTGACAAATTGGGCCGGACCTGCATTCGCGGTTGGGGCGGCATCAATCACGATCTGCTTTTCGATCTTTTGAATGGCTGAGGCCGTGCCGCTGTCATCTGTGACGGTCAGGGTCACGGTATAGATCCCCGGCGCGGTCCAGGCGTATTCGACAATCTCACCGTCCCCCAATGCGCCATCACCGAAATCCCACATGTAGGACAGGATCGATCCATCGGGATCAACACTGGCCTCAGCAGAGAGACTGGCCGCCTCGGAGACAGACACAGGGCGGTCCGGGATCGTGAACATCGGCTCTGGCGGCGCGTTCACGACCACGATCAATTGATCCCAGTCATAATTGTTCTCAACGCCGCTGTCGTCTTTGACGGTCAAGGTGGCATAGTAGGTGTCGGGCTTGGTGTAGGTGTGGCTGATCCGTGCACCTTCAATGATGGTGCCGTCGCCCATGTCCCAAACATAAGTGTTGAGAGTTCCATCCACGTCGTAGCTGGCACTGGCATCAAACAGCAGCGTTTGGCCGGTCTCGGCGGTTTGGTCCGTACCTGCTTCGGCCACGGGGGGAAAGTTGACCGTGATCAGGCGGGTTTCAACGCCGAAGTTACAGGGGTGATCGCTGTTGTCTTCAACCCGCAGGTTGCTGCGGTAGGTGCCTGGCTTTTCATAGGTTTTCTCGGCATAGCTGCCAGCCGCGCCGGTGCCATCGCCAAAGCTCCAGATGTAGCGGCTGATGGGGCTGTCTGATGGTTCTGATGCTGAACCGTCAAAAGGCACAACCTGACCGGGGGCCACTGTGATCGGATCGCCGGGTTTGGCTGTTGGGCCAGACCGGACATGCACGGGTACGGCAACGCTGGATCCACGGCCAGCACGGGTGCCTTGTTCCATCACCTTGAGTGTCGCGGTATAGCGGCCCGGCGAGTCATAGCGGTGTGCGATCACGGATTGATCGGTCGATTTGCCATCGCCAAACTCCCAGATGTAGCTGAGCGGCACGCGCCCTTGCGAGGGGCTGGCGTCAAAGGCTACAGCGCGGCAATCTGCCAGAGGGCTGGCGGTTCCGATGGCTGTCGGGCGGGCCGGATCAAGCGCCTTTACCGGCGGCATTTGCAAGCCGACGGCTGCGCCGTCTTTGTCAAACACGGATACGGTCACATCATTTGGTGTTTCAAACCCGCCTTTAAGACTAAGTGCCAAAGCGCCGCTTTCCGGCGCCGCGCTGTCGATGGACCAATAGTTCTGACCAGAGATTTGCAGCGGTATATCAGTGTAGTCGGTCACAAAGGTCAGATCGCCCTTGGCGCCGTCAAAATTCTGCACCTTGAACGGCCCTTGCGCGGCGGGGTCTACCGTGACGCGGGTTGCGGATGTGCCGGCGCTCCACCTGATCGTGGGCTGGTAGGCGAACATCGACAGGTCATTGGGCGCGCGGTTACGGTCGCGCACTGTGCTGACAGCGACCGAAAAACCGTTGCCGTCGTTGCCGGCGGTACCGTCCACATCAATGCGGAAATAGGCGCGGCCATTCACGATCTCACCTTGACGCGCGCGGACGGTGCCCAGTGTTACCCAGCGGCCATCGGTGCCTTTGTCATAGCCGTATTCAGATTGCGCCAAGACCTTGCCAGGATCAGTTGTGAGGGTCGAAATACGTGCCGGTCGTTCGCGTTCCTGCACCATGGCGGGGCGGGTTGCGCCGGTAAAGGCACCTTCGCCGCCCATGATGCGATAGGTCGTCAATGAATCGCGCGGACCGCCATAGGTGAAGTCATCGTTGCCGCTGGTTTCGGGATCAAAGATGCGCACATAGACACGTCCGGGCGTGTTTTCAGGGATCGAGAAAAGGATCTGTTCGCGGTGATCCACGTCGCCTTCGGAACTGGGTGCGGAGATTCCGTAGACCACCAGCAGGCTGGCCGTGTCGGCGGTGGTTTGGGCGCTCAGCGGCAGGGCAAGCGCAGTAAGGGCGCCGGCAACCAGTGTGATGCGTTTCATCCAGTTCATCGTCTTCCTCCATCTCTCAGGCGCAGCGCCCGAGAGGTCACTTGAATGCCGTGTTTCCGGCGTAGTCTTCGACGGCCACTTCGATCAGTTGGATCTGGCCGGTTTCGGGCGGCAGGCTGGCGCGGCAGATGCCCGCGCCACTGTCGCAGCGCAAAAACCCGTCCCGTTCCGCACCGCCAATCTCAATCAGATAGGTGGCGGACTTGCGCAGCCCGCTTGGGTCGGTTGCGGCCACTTCGATGGTGATTGGCCCGGCATTGCCTTCGGCTCGGATCACTTCAGCGCGGGTGATCACGGGTGGCTCAATGTCATAAACGGTTTGCAAGCGCACAGCCGTGACGTTGCCAACAGCATCGGTCGCCAGCAGATCAAAATCGTTGATGCCGGGTTGCAGCTCGGTTGCGATGGCAAAGGCTCCGTCAGCAATCTCCACGGGCTGGCCATCCAATGTCAGGTTGACCGCATCCCCTGCCGTGCCGGTGATCTCTAGATCAGGATTGTCAGTGGCCTTGGGTAGCGGCAGATCAAGCTTCACCTCCGGGGGCATTTCATCGCGTAAGACAAAGAAATCGGCGCGACCTTCGGATTTGCCATTGGGCGCGAAAATTTCAATCTGATAGCCCTGAATTTGAGATGTTGCCGGGACACTAAACGAAAGGGCGCCTTGTGGGCCTGTTACGGCCTGCACCACCACAGCGCCCGAGGCATCAATGACAACAACCGGTGCATCGGGTTGCGCGGTGGTCGCCGCGCGAACAACCAGTTCCCCAGATCGCGTAGCAAAAGCATCGTCAGCGCGGGGCATGGCAGGATCAAATGCGATCTCAACCGCAACCGCGGGGCGGTAAATGACGGTTTGTCCAAGGTTGCTTTGGTTTCCTGCCAGATCGGTCGCATCAAGGCGCAGCAGGTTTTCGCCCACATTCAAAGGCACTTCGACTTCAAAGCTGCCGTCCTGGTTCAGCTCCAGTGGCGCACCGTTGAGCAGGACAGTGGCATCCGGCTCGGACGCGCCGAAGACGATGATCGTCGGCTCTTCGGACAGGGTGCCGTCACCGGGGGCCAGCAACGTCAGAAACGGCGGCGTGTTGTCCCGGCGCACGATAAAGCCAGCGGGTTTGCTCCATTGTCCGGGGAGCCCCAATTGATCAAGCGCGGCAACCCGCCAGAAATAGCGAGCCGGAGGCAATTCCGGCGTGGTAAAAGCGGTTTCGGCGATGCCCCATTCACTGACCTGCATTTCATTAAATCCAGCATCGCGGGCCACTTCGATCCAATACCCCGCAGCGCCGTCAAATCCGGCCCAAGCCAGGTCAACAGCGCTGGAATACAAGATTTCATCATCGTCCGGTCGGCTGAGTACGGGGCTATCCAGAACATCGGCGGTCTGGGCGCCGTCGCGGTTGAGCACAACACCTTCATTTTCACCGATCACCACGGCAGTATCGCCCTGCCTGACCTCAAGGCTGGCTTGATCATAATTCACAAACTTTGCGCCGCTGGTGTCGTTCTTGACCCAGAAATCCGATGAGTTTGTCTTGGTCTCGACACCCGGCACATCAATTTCAAAAGCGGTCTTGTCCGACAGCTGGTTCAGAACCGCATAAAAGTCGCCGTCCACCAGCGAGACCTTGGTCACCTCATCCCCGGTCAACGGGTCAGAGCGCATGCGTTGGATCGTGGCATTGGAATTGGCGTTCAACCGCAGGCGCGACAGATCGCGAAAGGTGATCTGGGTTGTGCTGCCCGAAAGGGTGCGCACGCGTTCAAATTCGATCAGAATGTCGTTGAGGTTTCGACCAGACCAACGCGGCTCGGCCGGGGCGCGGCCCTGCACATCACCTTGCACATCGGACACGACCGCCTCGGCAGAGCGGTCGCGTTGGGCAATCGCGATTTCAAGCGCCTCCTGCGCCAGCAGAGTGGCGATGTCGGACAGATCAATGACCTCGCCCCACTGATAGGTTTCACGCCGCTCCAGCGCGGTTTCGCGGCTGGCGACGGCATTGCCGATCTGAACCGGCGCAAAGACCTGTGCGCCTTCCGCTGTTGCGGTCTGGATGGTGTTGAGCGCCTGTTGGAGCGCCTCGTCCGCCGCGCGAACCTGTTTGACCGGCATCTTGAGCGTGTCGTTGGGCCGTAAATCGGTGGGTGTTGCGATTTGGTTCAGTTCAAGGACGTAGGGCCATAGATCAGGATCCCCCAGATGCCGCCCAACAAAATCGCGGATGGTGTCGGCAGAGGTGAATGTAATGTTCTCGAACTCAAGCGTTGCGCTGCGCGTTTGGCTCAGGGCCGGCTGAACCGCCAGTCCTGATGCAAAAGCGCTGGCTAAAACAAGGCCGCGCAGAATATGTCGGACAGTACAAAACAATATTGCCGCCCCCGAGGGATCAAAGAGAAGTGCCTAAAAATTGGCACAATCCTCCGGAGAAACCCCTGTTCAAGCAAGTTTATTCGTTAACAAAGTAACTGTTTCTGGGGTGGATTGGTCTGTCGAAGTGCATCAATAGCCCAGTTTTAAGGGGCATTGTCGCGTATTTGGCATCTATAGGTAAGCGGGCCATTTGCGGTGGTCGTTTTTGTAACCAACGTGTTTGAAGCGGGCCCGGCTCTGATTCTCTGGAGAATTGCCGCGGTTCCGACTGTGCTCGAAACCGTGGCAAACTTTGACACTATTGGGCGTAAAGGCCGCCTGTGGGCGTCGCGAGGAAATCGGACAGCGGAATGTCTTCTTGCTTGAGGAACCCGCTGGCTGGCAACTTGCCGTCGCGCACCATTTCGATGATTGCGACGACCGATCCTGCGGTGGTCCACGCGATGGCCGTGCGGGATTTGCCTGCAACATCAATCGGACGGTAGCCGCGCACAAACTCCTTGCGTGCCATTCGCCCGTTTTTCTTGCCCTCTGCCGCGACGTGCACATAGACCACGTCGTCATCCACGGGCGGCTTGGCGTTCACAAGGATCTCTCCTGCCTCTTTGCGGCGCTCGCGCATCAACAGCTCGTGGAAGAAAAAGTTCATCTGCGCTGCGTGACCGGGATAGCGCATGGTCTTGTAGTCGATGTTGGCAACCTTGCCCAAATAGGTGTCGCACATTGTGCCCAAACCGCCTGAGGTCGTGAAAGCTTCAAGTTTGACCCCGTCGATGTAGATATCTTCGAGCCATTCCATCGCCGAGACCCATTTGATCTCACCGTCTTCGATCACTTCGCAGTCGTTCAGATATTCGTTGACCACACCTTCGGGCGACCAATTGAAGGCATAACCCATCAAGCCGGTGGGGTTTTGCGGAAGGGCACCAACCCGCATTTTACAGCTGCGGCATTCATCAAGTGATGCGATCAGATCTGCGCCGACAATTCCGATGAAACCCGGTGCCAGACCACATTGCGGCGCCATCAACCCTTTGGAGGTTTTGCTCAGCTCAATGATGGATTTGGTGGTTGGCACGTCTTCGGTCAGGTCAAAGTAGTGGATGCCAGCATCATGGGCGATCTGCGCCAGCCGGGCGTTCAGGTGAAACGGGAGGCAGGACAGGACGGCATCTTGCTGTGCAAACTCGGCAGAAACGTCGCCGGTCTGGCTCAGATCCATCGCCTTGACGGCAAAAGGCAGCGATGTGGCGGGTTGCGCCATATCTATGCCGGTCACGTCAAACCCTGAATTGTGCAGCAGTTCCGCTGCCAATGTGCCAACTTTTCCAAGCCCAAGAACTGCAATCTTTTTCATAGCCAACCCTCAATCATAGCTGTTGAGAAAAGGCGGGATCGGCATGTGATAGAGCTGCCTGCCGCCATTTCAGATTGCAGCCACCTAATGCGCCCCGGTGGGCAGATACAATCGCTTGATACTCATCCACTCATGAATAATATTCATATCTCAACCTGCCGGACGCCGGTATGGGTGACTATGACCGCATCTTGAGGCAGGAACACCCGCAATGTCAGAATACCAAAGGCGTTATCTGCCGTCCCATGCTGTTTTGCGCAGTTTCGAATCCGCCGCCCGGCACCAAAGCTTTACGCTGGCAGCCGGAGAGCTGCATCTGACGCAAAGCGCGATCAGCCGTCAGGTGAAAGAACTGGAGAACACGGTTGGCACTGCCCTGTTCCGCCGTGTCGGGCGGGGGGTGGTTCTGACCGCCGCCGGGCAAAATCTGGCGGATGGGCTGGCCGTTGATCTGGAGAATATGCATCGCACCATCATGCGGGCGGTGTCTGCGGGCAAGATGGGGGCCGCCATTCGTGTTGCCACGCTGCCCGCCTTTGCCAGCCGGTTTATGATTCCGCGCCTGCCTGCATTTTTTGAGCGTTATCCGAATATCGAGGTAAGCCTCTCCACCCGGTTGGAACCTTTTGACATGTCCGAGGGGCGCTTTGACCTGGCTGTGCATTTCGGCAAGGCCGACTGGCCGGGCGCCGATCTACGCTACCTGTGCAGCGAGACATTGATTCCGGTCGCTTCGCCTGCGTTTATCGACAAGCATGGGGTGAAGGGTTCGCAAGACCTAGGCGCGGTGCCGCTGTTGCACCTCGCGACCCGTCCGTTTGCCTGGCAGGAGTATCTGGAGGATTTGGAGATTGATCGGCCGATGGCGATGTCGGGGAAGTATTTTGATCAATTTCTGATGATCATCGCGGCGGCGACGGCGTCTTTGGGGGTGGGGTTGATCCCGGACTATTTAATTGAACAGGAGCTGCAAAGCGGCCAGTTGGTGCCATTGCATGCGGGCGGGATGACCACCAGCAACAGCTATTATTTGGTGACGCCACAAAACCAGAACAATGCCCATGTGACCAGGTTGTGTGATTGGTTGGCGGAATGTGTTTCTGACCGGGAAGAGCAGGGTAGGGCGAAGCAGTGACCCTACGTCAATAATGCTTCATCTAGTTAACTATTTGTAAGTAATTGTAAATTATCTACTAACAATTTAGTTTGACAGATTTGCATTTCTGGCATTAGCGTAGTGTCAGGTCGGCATGGTCCGGCTCACAAACACTTTGGGAGGAGACAAGATGCGCAAGTATCTGCTCTCCGCGACTGCGGCATTGGCCGTCATCGCGGGGTCTGGGACTGCTTTTGCCGATACGGCAGCGGCTCAGAAATGGATTGATCAAGAGTTCCAGCCGTCCACGCTTAGCAAAGACGAACAAATGTCCGAGATGGAGTGGTTCATCAGCGCGGCGGAACCGTTTAAGGGTATGGAGATCAACGTGCTGTCGGAAGGTATCCCGACGCATGGTTATGAATCCGAAGTACTGACCAAGGCCTTTGAGGACATCACTGGGATCAAGGTAAACCACCAGATCCTTGGTGAAGGCGAAGTGGTGCAGGCTGTTCAGACGCAAATGCAAACCCAGCGGAACCTCTATGACGGCTATGTCAACGATTCCGACCTGATTGGCACCCACTCGCGGTTGCAGCTGGCCTATAACCTGACCGAACAGATGAATGGCGAATGGGCGGCGACGACATCGCCAACGCTTGATCTGGATGACTTTATGGGCATTCAGTTCACCACAGGTCCGGACGGTAACTTGTACCAGTTGCCCGACCAGCAGTTTGCAAACCTCTATTGGTTCCGCAAGGACTGGTTCGATGACGAAGCCAACAAAGCTGCGTTCAAGGCCAAGTATGGTTATGAATTGGGTGTTCCGGTCAACTGGTCTGCCTATGAGGATATTGCTGATTTCTTTTCGAACGACGTGAAAGAAATTGATGGTGTCGCGATCTATGGTCACATGGATTATGGCAAACGCGCGCCCGATCTGGGCTGGCGGATGACCGATGCCTGGCTGTCGATGGCAGGCACCGGCTCCAAGGGTGAACCAAACGGCGTGCCAATCGACGAATGGGGCATCCGGATGGAGGCCGGTTCGTGTAACCCAGCGGGTGCCTCTGTTACTCGGGGCGGCGCGGCCAACGGTCCGGCGGCGGTCTATGCGATCCGCAAATGGGACGAATGGCTGCGGGCTTATGCGCCTCCGGGTGCGGCGTCTTATGACTTCTACCAATCCTTGCCAGCGCTGGCGCAAGGCAATGTGGCCCAGCAGATCTTCTGGTACACGGCCTTTACCGCCGACATGGTGAAGCCAAAGTCGGAAGGCAACAACACCGTTGACGATGCGGGCAATCCACTGTGGCGCATGGCGCCATCGCCGCACGGCCCATATTGGGAAGAAGGTCAGAAGGTTGGCTATCAGGATGTCGGGTCTTGGACCTTCCTTAAGTCCACACCATCTGATCGGGCGCAGGCGGCCTGGCTTTATGCCCAGTTCGTGACGTCCAAAACCGTGGATGTGAAAAAATCCCACGTTGGTCTGACGTTTATGCGTGATTCCACGGTGAACCATGAATCCTTTACCGAACGCGCACCGAAACTGGGCGGTCTGGTCGAATTCTACCGTTCGCCCGATCGTGTGGCATGGTCGCCAACCGGTATCAACGTGCCTGATTATCCAAAGTTGGCCCAGATCTGGTGGCAGCAGATTGGTGATGTGAACTCCGGCGCGTTTACACCGCAACAGGCGATGGATCGTCTGGCCGAAGAGATGGACATCACCATGGCCCGGATGCAGCAGGCAGATGAGGCGGCTGGTGTTTACGGCGGTTGTGGCCCGCGTCTGAACGAGGAAAAAGATCCCTCTGAATGGCTGGGCAAAGGCGGGGCGAAAGCTAAGCTGGACAATGAAAAGCCGCAGGGCGAGACCGTCAACTACGACGATCTGGTAGCCCGCTGGAACCAATAAACCATGTGTTGGCCCCCATGTGGGGCCAGCGTTGGCCGAAGTTCCCTCTCTGGGCTTCGGCCTTTTCTGACGCCGCGCTTTCAGGCGCAATTCCGGGCTGAACGACATGACAATCCAACTGCGCGCCGCGACCAAGGTCGTCAGGGGCATCACCCACATCAAACCCACCACGCTGTCACTGGAGGCGGGGCATTTCAACGTTCTGCTGGGGCAGACCGGATCGGGCAAGACATCCTTGATCAAATTGATGGCGGGACTTGATCCGTTGGGTGCAGGCGAGATTCACATGGACGGAGAAGATGTGTCAAAGCTGTCCACTCAAAAGCGTAACATCAGCCTCGTACATCAATTCTTTGTAAACTATCCGCATATGACGGTTTTTGAGAACATTGCCTCCCCCTTGCGGGTTGCAGGCATGGCCAAATCCGAGATCGCCGGGCGCGTAGAAGAAGCCGCAGATATCTTGCAACTGCGTCCGATGCTCAACCGGCGTCCGCAAGAGCTGTCGGGCGGGCAACAGCAACGCTGCGCCTTGGCCCGCGCCATTGCCAAGGAGAGCCGCGCGGTGTTTCTGGATGAGCCTTTGGCCAACCTTGATTACAAACTGCGGGAGGAACTGCGCGAACAGCTGCCTGAACTCTTTGCAGGCCGCGGCGCGGTTGTGGTCTACGCCACGTCCGAGCCGGAGGAGGCGCTGTTGCTTGGTGGCAAGACCGCGCTTTTGGACGACGGTGTTGTCACCCAATTCGGCACCACGGCAGAGATCTATCGTAGGCCGGAAAACCTGACAGCAGCGCGTGTGTTTTCCGACCCGCCGATCAACTCGGCCGAAATCGTAAAAACGGGCACCACTGCCAAGATGCAAAACGGGATCAGCTGGACCATGGGGGGATCGGCGGCAGAATTGCCTGATGGGCCATATGTCGTCGCCGTGCGCCCGCATCACGTTACGCCAGTTGCCTCGGGCAGCACCGTGGCGATGGACGGCACGGTTTTGGTCACGGAATTGTCCGGCTCAGAATCAAGCGCCCATTTTGAGGTAGGTCAGGAAGCATGGGTGTCTTTGGCTCATGGGGTGCATCCCTACAACGTGGGCGAAAGCCACAGGTTTTACATGGACCCGACACAGGCATTCTATTTTGCTCCGGACGGGAGGCTCGTTGCCTGATGGCGAAAATCACCCTTTCCAACCTGCGTCATTCCTACCTGCCCAATCCAAATGGGCCCGAGGACTTTGCGCTTAAAGAAATCGACCTCGATTGGCAGAACGGTGGTGCCTATGCGCTGTTGGGGCCTTCGGGGTGTGGCAAGTCCACATTGTTGAATATCATCTCCGGTTTGCTGGTCCCATCCGAAGGGCGGATCTTGTTTGATGGCAAGGATGTCACCGACCTGCCACCCGATCAGCGTAACATTGCGCAGGTGTTTCAGTTTCCGGTGATCTACGACACGATGACCGTGCGCGAAAATCTGGCGTTTCCACTGCGCAATCGCGGGGTGGCACAGGCCAAGATAACCGAGCGGGTGGCGGAGATTGCCGCGATGCTTGAAGTCGAAGAGATGCTTGATACCCGCGCCTCGCATCTGTCACCGGACAACAAACAAAAGATCTCCATGGGGCGCGGATTGGTACGCGACGATGTGAACGTGGTGATGTTTGACGAGCCGTTGACGGTGATTGATCCGCATCTGAAATGGAAATTGCGCTCCAAGCTCAAGGAACTGCATCAACGGGTCCGTGCGACGATGATTTATGTGACCCATGACCAGACCGAGGCGTTGACCTTTGCCGATCAGGTGGTGGTGATGCAGGATGGTGAGATCGTACAAATCGGCACACCTGTCGAACTCTTTGAGCGCCCGCAGCATACCTTTGTCGGCCATTTTATCGGTTCGCCGGGCATGAATGTGCTGCCCGCCGATGAGGGGCAAGGCGGCGTCACGGTTGAGGGTCACCCGATCACGCTGGAAGGCGAAGTCACGGGCAGTGGCGGCGTGGCGCAGGTTGGCATCCGGCCCGAATTTGTCTCGCTTGCCAAGACGGGCCTGCCGGGCCGTGTGCGCAAAGTGTCAGACATTGGCCGGCATTCCGTGCTGGAGGCGATGGTGGGCGACACCTCGATCAAGGCCGTGATTGACGGTCCGGTGCCCGCACAGGGCGAGGCCGTGCATCTGGCCTTTCGCGCCGATCAAACCCGGCTTTATCGCGACGGCTGGATCGCAACGGAGGTGGGCGCATGAAAACCGAAAATCAAAAGGCGTGGTTCTTTGTGCTGCCGGTCCTATTGCTGGTGGCGTTCAATGCGCTGGTGCCGATCATGACAGTGGTTAATTATTCGGTGCAGGAAACATTTGGGAATAACGTGTTCTTCTGGCAGGGGCTCGACTGGTTTGAACAGATCCTGAGGTCTGAACGGTTTCAGGCGGCCTTGGGGCGGCAGTTCCTGTTTACCTTCCTGATCCTGATCATCGAGGTGCCGCTGGGCATTATCATTGCCCTGTCGATGCCACGCAGTGGTTTCTGGGTGCCGGTTTGCCTTGTCACAATGGCGCTGCCGATGCTGATCCCTTGGAACGTTGTGGGCGCGATGTGGAATATTTTTACGCTGCCGGACATTGGGCTGCTGGGTTATCTGATGAACCATACGCTGGGCATTCCATATGACATGACGCAGAACCCGTTTGCGGCTTGGGTCACGATCATCACGATGGACGTCTGGCATTGGACTTCGCTTGTGGTGCTACTGTCTTATGCAGGGCTCGTTTCGATCCCGGATGCCTATTATCAGGCGGCCAAGATTGACGGTGCTAGCGCGTGGAAAGTCTTTCGTTTCATTCAGCTGCCCAAGCTGAAGACCGTACTGACCATCGCCATTCTATTGCGGTTTATGGACAGCTTTAACATCTACACGGAACCCTTTGTTCTGACCGGAGGCGGGCCCGGCAATTCGACGACCTTGCTTTCCATTGATCTGGTGAAGATCGCATTGGGCCAGTTTGACCTTGGGCCAGCGGCGGCGATGTCGCTGATCTATTTCGCCATCACGCTGCTGGTGAGCTGGTTGTTCTACACCCTCATGACAAAGGATGACGCGCAATGAGAAAACGCACCCTCATTCCGATCCTATATATCCTGTTTCTGATGTTGCCGATCTATTGGCTCATCGCGATGAGCTTTAAGACAACGGGTGAGATCCTTTCGGGGTTCAGCCTGTTTCCCCAGACCTTTACGCTTGAGAATTACAAGGTGATCTTTACTGATCCGACATGGTACTGGGGCTATATCAACTCGATCATCTATGTGTCGCTGAACACGGTCATATCCGTTGCGGTGGCCCTGCCTGCCGCCTATGCGTTTTCCCGGTATCGATTCCTTGGGGACAAGCAGTTGTTCTTCTGGCTGCTGACCAACCGGATGGCCCCCGCCGCAGTTTTTGCGCTGCCGTTCTTTCAATTGTATTCTTCGGTCGGGCTGTTTGACACACATCTTGCTGTGGCCTTGGCGCATTGCTTGTTCAATATCCCGCTGGCGGTTTGGATTCTCGAGGGGTTCATGGGCGGCGTGCCAAAGGAACTGGACGAAACCGCCTATGTGGATGGCTATTCCTTCCCGCGCTTCTTTGTGAAGATCTTTCTGCCGACGATCAAGGCGGGTGTGGGGGTCGCCGCGTTCTTCTGCTTTATGTTCTCTTGGGTTGAACTGTTGTTGGCCAAGACCCTGACGGCGGTCGCAGCCAAGCCGATTGCCGCCACCATGACCAAGACCGCCTCATCTGCGGGGTATGAACTTGGCCTGCTTGCGGCGGCGGGGACGCTCACCATCATTCCCGGTGCCATCGTGATCTATTTTGTCCGCAATTACATCGCCAAGGGCTTTGCCCTAGGGAGGGTTTGATGACGCGCTTTTCTCTCGCAATCGCCGCGGTGCTATTGGCGGTTCCCGCCGGAGCGCAAGGTTGGGGCAATGTCGCCAAAAAGGAAGAGGAAAAGGGTTTCTCCTGGACAGATCCCCTGTGGCCTGAGTTCTGGATGGCGTGGACGCCCGCCACATTTCTGCTGTTCTGCGGCATCTTTTCCGCAATGGCGATCATCACCGTGCTGGAAATCCGCCGTCCGGGCGGGGATGAACGGCGCGGGGTTCTTGGCCTGACCACAACGCGCGGGGATCGCTTGTTTATCTCGCTGTTGGGAACAGCCTATATTTTTCTCGCATGGCTTGGCATCGTCGGGCAGCCGCTGTGGTGGCCGCTGGCAATTTCCGTGGGGTGGGCGGTGTTCTGTTTCCGCAAGGTTTAGAAATCGCTTTGGTTTACGAAAAACTTAGTATTTACTCCGCGAGAGTAACGAGTGAGCAATGCCCACGGACTGGATGGCAATGAGAGAAAAGAAAAAACGCGAGTTGTTAACAGAGGTTGAACTGGAGTTCATGAATGAACTTTGGGCCTTGGGGGAGGGGACGGTGCGTGATGTGCTGGACCAGCTGCCTAAGGAGCGCAATCTGGCCTATACATCCGCTGCCACCATCCTGCGCATTCTGGAACAAAAGGAATTCGTCACCAGCCGGAAAGAAGGCAAAAGCCATGTCTATATTCCCGCGCTTGGCAAAGACGCCTACCAGAGCCGTTCACTCAAAGATCTGTCGATGAAGCTGTTCGATGGCACGCCTGCCTCTCTCGTGGCGCGTTTGGTCAACGATGATGCTCTCACAGACGAAGCATTGGGGCAAATCCGGGCACTTGTGGATCGGAGGTTGAAAAATGATACCGGGTGATGCAGTTCTCGACGCTTTCATCAACGCCAATATTCTTTTTTGCGTGGCCTATGGGCTTTGGCACCTGACGCGCATCGGGTTGAATTATCTGGGCCTCCGACATGCCTACGGAACCCAACTTCAACTTCTAAACGGGGCCTTTCTGGCGATCGTTTTTGCACCTTTCCTTGTCCTGCTGTTCAATGGTTTGCAAAACAATGGCATTGCCTCAGGCGTAAACCTGAATCTGTCCGATATGGTGGTGTCTCATTACCTGAATGGCGGGTTCGAGATGAAGGCGACCCGCTTTGAAAGCCTTATCCAGATCCGCGAGACCCTGTCATCCAACATTCTCAGCGGTGTAGGATTTATCGCGCAGGCGATGATCGTTGCGTTTCTCGCGGGGCTGATACTTGGCGCGGTGCGACTGGTATATTCGATGTTTTGTCTGCACAAGATTGTCAGCCGAAGCTTTCTCTGGCGGCGGTTTGGCCGGGTGCGTCTGTTGCTGTCTGACCGGACGCTGGTGCCGTTCTCCACACGTGGCATTCGCAATTATTATGTGGTGATCCCGACACATATGTTGAGCCAAGGAAGCGAGCTCAAAGTATCTTTGGCGCATGAATTCCAACACATGCGTCAGGGCGATCTTGAGTGGGAAATCCTGCTTGAGGCGCTCAAGCCGCTGTTCTTTCTTAATCCGGCCTACCACGCGTGGAAGCGGCAGGTCGAACACCTGCGCGAGTTGAGCTGCGACAGTGCGGTTCTGACACGTGGCAGTATCTGCGTGAAGACTTATTGCGATACTTTGTTGTCGGTTTGTCAAAAGACGTTGCGCAAGGACCGGACCTTTGTGATTGCTGTGCCCAAGGTCGCCTTGGTGACTGCGGATCGCGCGACCCTGCGCGAAGGCAAAACCAGCTTTCTTGAGCACCGCATCAGATCGCTGTTGGATGCGCGGCGCGTGACGCATCCGCGTTTGATCCTCGCTGCGGTCATCCTGCCGTTGTTTGCGGTGACGACCCTGACGGCAATCTCAATTCAACGCCCAGGCGATTGGAGCCATGACCGTTTGATGTTGTCCACCGTTGTCAATCTGGAACGGCTGGACGAAATCAACCGCCTGTCGACGTTTGGCCGCGTCCGCAACTAAGCCTGCGCGCCCGATCTAGACCGACAGGGTTGCCGTAACTGCGCGTTGCCAACCCGCATATTTTTCCGCACGGGTCTTATCATCCATGGCAGGCGCAAAACTACGTTCCTTGACCCAGCTTTTTGCAAACTCGTCCATTCCGGGGTAAATCCCAGCCCGCTGCCCGGCCAGCCACGCAGCGCCCATTGCCGTGGTCTCCAGAACATGCGGACGGTCCACTGGTGCGTCGAGGATGTCGGACAGAAATTGCATCGCCCAGTCGCTCGCGCTCATCCCGCCATCCACACGCAGTGTGGGCGCGGCCCCTTCGTCCTGCCAATCGGCATGCATGGCCTCCATCAGATCGCGGGTCTGATATCCGACGCTTTCCAATGCGGCGCGGGCAAATTCGGCTGGTCCCGATCCGCGGGTCAGCCCAAAAACCGCACCGCGACATTCTGCATTCCAGTAGGGCGCGCCGAGGCCGGTAAAGGCCGGAACGATGATCACGTTTTGCTGGTCATCCGCGGTTTCTGCCAAGGGCTGCGTTTCTGCGGCACCTTTGATGATCTGCAAGCCGTCGCGCAGCCATTGCACAACCGCCCCTGCCACAAAGATCGACCCTTCGAGCGCATATGTCGTCTTACCATCCAGTTGATAGGCGATAGTGGTCAACAAGCGATTGTTGGAGGTCACCGCATTTTCCCCGGTGTTGAGCAGCGCAAAACATCCGGTGCCATAGGTGGATTTCAACATGCCCGGTTCAAAACAGGCCTGCCCGATGGTGGCGGCCTGTTGGTCGCCCGCAACGCCCAAAATAGGCAAGGCCGCACCCAGATGCGCGGCATCCGTCATGCCAAAATCGGCGGCGCAGTCCTTCACCTCGGGAAGCATCTCCATCGGGATGTCGAACAAATCGCAGATGCTTTTGCTCCACCGGCCATTGTGAATGTCATAAAGCAGGGTGCGGGCGGCATTGGTGGCATCGGTGACATGGGACGCGCCATTGGTCAGCTTCCAGATCAGGAAACTATCGACCGTTCCAAACAACAGTTTCCCAGCGCGGGCACGATCCCGTGCGCCTTCAACCTCATCCAATATCCACTTGAGCTTGGTGCCTGAAAAATAGGGATCTGCCAAGAGGCCGGTTTTGGCGGTGATCATCTCGTCATGGCCTGCGGCGCGCAATTCGGCGCAGAATTTGGCGGTGCGACGGTCCTGCCAGACGATGGCATTATAGATGGGCTCTCCGGTCTCTTTATCCCAGACGACGGTGGTCTCGCGCTGGTTCGTAATGCCAATTGCGGTGATGTCTGATCCATCCAGTCCGGCCTGCGCTATGGCGTCGCGGCAGGTTTTCAAGGTGGTCGACCACAGGTCAGACGGATCATGCTCGACCCAGCCACTATGAGGGAAGTGCTGCGCGAACTCTTGCTGTGCCGTGGCTGCGATGGTCATCGCACTATCAAAAACCAAGGCGCGGGAGGACGTTGTGCCCTGATCAATGGCAAGAATATGTGTCATAACGGGCCTTCGGTGTTGTTCGCGGAATGGTTTCTTTCGGGGGCTTTGTTGTCAAGATCCGGGCTGGGTCTGCATCCATCGATCCAGAGTTGCCGCCTCGACCTTGGACAGCCGCAACCCCAGCTTGCTGCGCCGCCATAGAACATCATCGGCGGTCTTTGCATATTCGCGCTGCATCAGCCAACGCACTTCGGTTTCGGTCAGGTTGTATCCGAAGATTTCGCCCAGATCGGTCGCAGCCCTGGCATCACCAAGGATTTGCCGGGCTTCGGTGCCGTAGGCACGGATCAGGCGTGTGGCCCAAGCGCGGTCAAGGAAGGGATAGTCGGACATCAATGTTCCGATCAGTTTTTGCACATCGCCAACCGGGAAATCACCCCCGGGAAGGGCGACGCCTGCAGTCCAATGATCTGCGGTGTCCTCAAAAAACGGCGCAATCTTCTCCATCGCGTCTTCGGCCAGCTTTCGATAGGTGGTGATCTTGCCGCCAAAGATATTCAGGATCGGCGCACCGCCGTTTGCGTCGACTTTCAACGTATAATCGCGGGTCGCAGCAGCGGCAGAGCTGGCACCATCATCGTAGAGCGGCCGCACACCAGAGTATGTCCAGACCACATCATCAGCGCTCAGCTCCTGCTGGAAATAGCCGTTGGCAAAATTGATCAGATAGTCCCGTTCCTCCGGCGTGCATTCGGGGCGCACCGAAGGATCAGGGTGATCCATATCGGTGGTGCCGATCAGGGTGAAATCGGTCTCATAGGGTATCGCAAAAATGATCCGGCCATCGCCACCTTGAAAGAAATAGCATTTGTCGTGGTCATAAAGCCGTTTGGTGACGATATGACTGCCGCGTACCAGACGCACGCCCTCGCGGGAATTGATGCGCACTTTGCTTTGGATGATGTCGCCCACCCACGGACCGCCTGCGTTGATCAGCATCTTGGCCTGATGTACCTGCTGCAGGCCGGTTCCAGTGTCTTCGGTGGTGATCTCCCAAAGGTCACCTTTTCGGGCGGCGCTGATGACTTTTGTGCGCGTCAGGATTTTGGCGCCGCGTGCCTCGGCATCGCGGGCGTTCAGAACAACGAGGCGTGCGTCTTCGACCCAGCAGTCCGAGTATTCAAAGGCTTTGCTGAACTGCGGTTGCAGTGGCACACCCTCGGGCGTGCCGTTCAGTGACAGGGTGCGGGTTGCCGGCAATATCTTTCGACCGCCCAGATGGTCATAAAGGAACAGGCCAAACCGGATCAGCCACGCCGGACGGCGGCCCTTGGTCCAGGGCATGGCGAAATTCAGGATCTTGGAGGCGGGCGTGTCGGCCTCAAACCGCATATCTTTGTGGTAAGGCAGAACAAACCGCATCGGCCATGAGATATGCGGCATCGCCTTGAGCAATGTCTCGCGCTCACCCAAAGCATGACGCACCAATGCAATCTCGAAATATTCAAGATAGCGCAATCCACCGTGAAACAATTTGGTCGAAGCGGATGAGGTGGCCGAGGCCAGATCGTTCATTTCTGCCAGTGCCACAGATAAACCGCGTCCTGCCGCATCGCGGGCAATGCCGCAGCCATTGATGCCGCCGCCGATCACAAAAAGATCCAAAGGGGCGTCCGTTTTCTGCGCTTGGTTCAAAGGTGTTCTCTTATCCAGAAATGTTACCGCTGACATACCTTAAAAACAGGGCGCAAGCAATGATTGCGGGGGTGCAAACCAAAGTGCCGATACGTCACAAACAAGAGTTACTCGCGGTATTCTTCTTGTTGGGAAATCCACCAAACTGTGCCGTTGGCATCTGCCACACCGCCACGGTAATCGCCGTCGCCAGCGCGGGTCATTTCCTGAACGGCGTTGCCCCCTGTTGCCAGCGCCAGAGCAAAGGCCGCATCGGCATCGGGAACATAAACATGGATATGCGCTGTGGCTCCGCCGGACATCTCTCCGACCATGACAACGGTGTCGTCGATCCGGAACTCGGCGTGTTTGATCCCGCCGTCCTCTCGGTGATGCAGGCGCAGACGTTCTGCGTCAAAAACGGCTTGTGCGAAGTTAAGCGTCGCTTGAGCATCTGACACGATCAGATATGGGCTGACGCTTGTGTATCCTTCTGGTTTCCAGTGCATCGCGGCCTCCTTGCATTGAGGTGGATAGGATAACACGGTACTCCCGCCTCCCCCAAATGGCAGGCAAGAAAAAAGCAGCGCACAAGGCGCTGCTTTTCGTTTTCCCGTTTTGGGCGTTTTTAAAGGCTGGCGTCAAGCGCGGCCAGAATGGCGTCGCCCATGTCAGAGGTGCTGATCGGGGTGCCGCCCTCTTCGCCCATCAGGTCCGCCGTGCGGGCACCGTCTGCCAGCACCTTTTCAATCGCTTTTTCCAGACGCGCGGCCTCGTCGCCCTGATCAAAGGAGTAACGCAGTGCCATCGCAAAACTCAGGATGCAGGCGATGGGGTTTGCTTTGCCTTGACCGGTGATGTCAGGCGCCGATCCGTGGACCGGTTCATAGAGCGCTTTGGGGCGGCCGTCGGCATTGGGGGCGCCAAGAGAGGCGGATGGCAACATGCCAAGCGAGCCGGTCAGCATCGCGGCGCAATCGGATAGGATGTCACCAAACAGGTTGTCGGTCAGGATCACGTCAAACTGTTTGGGGGCGCGTACCAACTGCATCGCGCCATTGTCGGCGTACATATGGCTTAACTCGACATCGGGGTAATCCGCGTCATGCACTCGCTGCACCACCTCGCGCCACAAGATGCCGCTTTCCATCACGTTGGCCTTCTCCATAGAGCAGACTTTGTTGCCACGGCGGCGAGCCAGTTCAAAAGCAGAGCGGGCAACACGGTCAATTTCGCTTTCGGTATAACGCTGCGTGTTGATGCCGACCCGTTCGTTGCCCTCTTCGAAGATGCCGCGCGGCTCGCCGAAGTAAACGCCAGAGGTCAGTTCGCGCACGATCATGATGTCGAGGCCGGCAACGATGTCTTTCTTCAATGACGAAAAATCGGCCAGGGCATCAAAACACTGCGCCGGGCGCAGGTTGGAATAAAGGTCCATCTCCTTGCGCAGACGCAGCAGGCCGCGCTCTGGTTTTACGCTGAAATCCAGATCGTCATATTTTGGGCCGCCAACCGCACCGAGCAGGACCGCATCCGCCTCAAGCGCGCGGGCCATCGTATCGTCATGCAGGGGCGTGCCGTGTTTGTCGTAAGCTGCGCCGCCGACCAGATCATGCTCCACATCGAAGGTCAGATCACGCTTGGCACCAAACCAGTTGATGACACGGGTGACTTGCGCCATGACTTCCGGTCCGATGCCGTCACCGGCGAGGATAAGCAGAGTTGGGTTGGCCATGGGGCGCTCCTTGCAAAAAACTGTCAGAAGCGGCCTAGCCCGTGGATGCCGGAGGGTCAAGATAACCTACTGTTTGAGGTCCATCCAAAGCAGATTATGGCGGCTGGCTGCGGCGATTTGAGGCACAACTTGAGCGTCCACAATATGCCAATCGGTTGAGGGCAGGATGTAGCTGACCCGCATTGGCCCGGTTTGTGGCCAATCGACCGTTGGCAGTTTTGGCATGGCATCAACCAGTGCGGGATGATCCAACAATGCCTTGATGGCCTCGTGCTGGCCTTCGTCCCTATTGGGATCAAGGTTCGCGTCACCTACCAAAACAAACCGGGCTGCTGGCGCCTGGCCAATTTTCCCATCCAGGAAATGTTGCCAGAACCGGATTTCATCCGCATTGCGTTTGCCATTACGGTCTTCGGGTCCATCGAAAACGGGCGGTGTGGCATGAAAGGTCAGGATTGAAACCTGGCCCATTTTGGGGTGCAGGATCGGCACCACCCAATGACCGCGTGACGACAGGCGTTGCACGGTCTGGGCCTCGGCGCTTGGGAAAGGTTTGCCATCGATCTGAGGCAGGTCGGCCCCCGGCAGATCGCGCCACAACAGCGACGTGAAATCCTGCACCTCATCCCTTTCAATCGCAAATCGAGACAGCACTGCCATGCTGCCCGCGCCAAAAAACCGCCCGTAGCCTTGCGCGTCATCTGGCCCGCCTCTGCGTCCGTCACCGTTCAGATCAAGCCCGTTTCGGAAGCCGGCATTGGGCGGCGCGGCGAAACGATGAGGATAGTGCAACCCACGTTTCTCAAGAGCATTTGCAAAGGCCATGAGGGCGCGGTTTTCGAGATCATAGTCGAACCCCTGCAAGGTGATCACATCGGCATTGGTCTGCGCCAGCAGATCCAGCACTGCAGTGATTTGTGCATCGGTTCCCTTGAGGATATCGCGTAGCAACAGGCCGGGGCCATTGCGGGACAGTTCTGTATTGAAGGTCGCAACCCGAAGGGTGTCTGCCCAAGCAGGCAAAGTCCAAATCAGAGCCGCCGCGAGTGCTATCAGGCGATTTGCAAACCTGCTTCGGTTTCCGCGTCGGCATATGTGCGGCGGCGCTTGTCTTCGATCATGCCGGCAACCCTGTTCATGGCGATGCCTCGCATGACCATGCTGGCTGGCAAAAAGGCCCATGCGCTTACGGTCCAGATCAATGTTTGCGGGTTCTCAAATGGAATCGGATCAATCAGATATGATGCAAGCTTGACCATCGCAGGGATCAGGAATGGCAGCAAGAAGCCGAGTGCAATATTGATCCTCGCTTCCCGCTGTAGGCGAGAAATCACGTCACCGCCTGCCGTCGGATCAAACAGAGGCAGGTTCACCCAGACGTTAAATGCGCCGTGGCGGGTGGGCCAACCCAGAACGCGCACGATCACCACAAAAACGATCAACGCAATTGCGGCGACCAGATAGGCAAGGCCAGCGGCTGCGCGGATGGTTTCAACCAACTGAATGCTGGCCGTTTCCGGCAGCATCAAGACGGCAAGTCGGACCGGAGAATAGGGAAAATCGAGGGCATTGCCGATGATTGTACCCAATGAAAATAACGCGCCGCTGAGCAGGGTCACTTCGGAATGGCTCTTGATCACCTGGGTGATCATCAAGACGGTCACAAACATGGCGATAAATCGCAGACGGTTGAATGGGGGGGCATCGCGGAATTCGACAATGCTGGGAAAGCTGGAGTTGTATTCGACGAACGTCAGGAAACCGGCAAGCAGGGCCATCAGCGCGGTGATTTGGGTCGAGTCTGCGGCGACACCGGGCAAGATCAATGCCGGTGTTGCAATCAGCAACGCCACCAAAAGGCCACGCGTTGCCGCGCCTGTCATTCGTCCAATCACTACTGCGCCTTTCCAAACTGGCCAGTCCCGATACGTTGCCGCGACCTATTCCAACTTGTTGCCCACTGTTTTTCAGGGGCGCCTCAATTCTGCCCGATTTGTGCCTTCTTTTGCCATAGTTCTCAAGCCGCTAGACGCATTGAAGCTAAGACTTGTGGCATTTTGACGGTGAAGGTGGTGCCTTCTTGCATCATTTTGATGACCATAAGAAGGCAGTTTCCAAGATGTTGTGGGTGCCACGAGGGCACCCACTAGGAACACTGAAGAATGTGTCTTTTTTGTTAATTCGTAAGAGCAGGTATCAAACCCAAGGGCGGCTTTGCGCTGCTTGCTCTTCAAATGTGTCGATGGACGCGGCCTTCTCCATGGTCAGGCCAATATCGTCCAAGCCATTCATAAGGCAGTGCTTTTTGAACGTGTCAACCTCGAATGAGAAGCATTCACCGTCAGATGTCGTGACGGTCTGCGCTTCGAGATCAACGGTCACACGGGCGTTTGCACCCTTCTCCGCGTCCTGCATCAAAACATCCACCTGATCCTTCGGCAGGACGATAGGCAGGATGCCATTTTTGAAGCAGTTGTTGAAAAAGATGTCGGCAAAGGATGTGGAGATCACACATTTGATGCCAAAGTCCTTGATCGCCCATGGGGCGTGTTCGCGCGACGATCCACAACCGAAGTTGTCGCCCGCGACAAGAATCTCTGTCTCGCGGTACTGCGGCTTGTTCAGCACAAAATCTTCGATTTCGTTGCCCTGACGGTCATAGCGCATTTCGTCAAACAGGTTCACGCCGAGGCCGGACCGTTTGATGGTTTTCAGGAAAACCTTGGGGATGATCATATCTGTATCGATATTGACCAGCGGCATTGGTGCAGCGATCCCTGTGAGTTTGTCGAACTTTTCCATTACATCATCTCCCGGACGTCGGTGAGTTTGCCGGTGATTGCGGCAGCGGCGGCCATGCCGGGGGAGACGAGGTGCGTGCGCCCCTTGTAACCCTGCCGGCCTTCGAAGTTACGGTTGGATGTGGATGCGCAGCGCTCTTCCTCGGCCAGTTGGTCAGGGTTCATTGCCAGACACATGGAACATCCCGCCAGACGCCATTCGAACCCGGCCTCCTTGAAAATGTCGGCAAGGCCTTCTTCTTCGGCCTGCGCCCGGACGAGGCCGGAGCCGGGAACAACCATTGCCCGCATTCCGTCTTTGATCTTCTTGCCTTTAAGGATCGCGGCCGCGGCCCGCAGATCTTCGATCCGGCCATTGGTGCATGACCCGATGAACACCGTGTCGATTTCGATGTCTGTCAGCTTCTGACCGGGCTTGAGGCCCATGTATTCAATAGACCGCCGCGCCGCTTCAACCTTGCCGCCTTCGAAATCTTCCGGGCTGGGCACTGTTGCGGTGATCGGCAGAACATCTTCGGGTGATGTGCCCCATGTGACCACGGGCTGAATGTCTTCACCGCGCAGTGTGATGACCTTATCGAAATGTGCACCTTCATCGGTATAAAGGGTTTTCCACCACGCCAGCGCCGCTTCCCATTGTGCGCCTTTGGGGGCGTGTGGGCGACCTTTGACGTATTCATAGGTGGTTTCATCCGGCGCGATCAAACCGGCGCGCGCGCCGCCTTCGATGGCCATGTTGCAGACGGTCATACGCCCTTCCATGGACAGATCGCGGATCGCTTCGCCGCAATATTCGATCACATAGCCGGTGCCGCCTGCGGTGCCGGTTTCGCCAATCACGGCCAGCGTGATGTCCTTGGCGGTCACACCAGGCTTGAGCTTGCCGGTGATCTCGACCTTCATGTTTTTGGATTTCTTCTGGATCAGCGTCTGCGTGGCCAGAACATGCTCCACCTCGGAGGTGCCGATGCCGTGGGCCAATGCGCCAAAGGCGCCGTGGGTGGCGGTGTGGCTGTCGCCGCAGACCACGGTCATGCCGGGCAAGGTCCAGCCCTGTTCGGGGCCAACGATGTGAACGATGCCCTGCCGCACGTCAGACACGGGGTAGTAGTGAATGCCAAAGTCCTTGGCGTTCTTGTCCAGCGCTTCAACCTGAATGCGGCTGTCTTCGGTCATGGTTTCCGCATTGGCGCGGTCCAGCGTTGTCGGAACGTTGTGATCGGGCACCGCGATGGTCTTGTCCGGTGCGCGGACTGTCCGGCCTGTCATGCGCAGCCCTTCAAAGGCCTGCGGGCTGGTCACTTCGTGCACCAGGTGGCGGTCAATATAAAGAAGGCAGGTGCCGTCGTCCGCTTCATGCGCGACATGGGCATCCCAGATTTTATCGTAGATCGTCTTGGGGGACATGATGGTCCTCTCCCGTATTGTTTGGGTGATGGTATGTGGCTGGGGGTTGGTCGCTTATAGGAAAGCGAGCACGCTGTGCCGCGCTCCGAAAAAGCGTTCGCGCAGGCGTGCGCGGTCGTCCAGATCAAACACCTGTGTCATGTATCGCGGACTAGCCTGAAATGACCCATGGTTCAAGGGAATTGCCGTGTTGGCAAAGCGCCGCGACCGAATAAAGCAGGACTTGGGCAGCGTCGGCTTGCCGCTGGGCTTTGGCTGTGGTTGTCTTTGTTTATGACGCCGGAAACCGATCCTGTTGATCCCTACGTGGATTTCCTGATGTCGCTGCAAACCCTGTTTGCGAGCGTAATGAGTTTCCTTGAGGGGGTTATCACCCCCGGATGGCGACAGAATCAGATCCTGATCCTGATTGCCTTGGCATTGATTGCCTGGGGCTTGCACCGTCTGTCAGACACTGCATTGCAAAACTGGGTGCGCTCGCGTGAAGGCTGGTCGAAATGGCAGCTGCGTATTGTGGTGCAGGTGCGCCGGCGTTTGGGGTTGATGTGGTTCGCGCTCATGGCGGCGGGTGTTTATCTGGTCATGCAGAATGTGACCTGGCCGTCGCGATCCTATCTGATCGGGCTGGCAGCCACACTGGCGATTGTATGGGTCGGGATCGCCTTTGCTGTGCGATTGGTTCGCAACCGGTTCTTACGGCGTATGGTGACATGGGCGCTTTGGATTTATGCAACGCTGTATTTCCTCAATGTCGCGGACGAGGTTTCTGAATTTCTTGAGGGGGTCGCCCTAAAGATAGGGGAGTTCCGCCTGTCCTTGCTGGATATGATCACGGCTCTGGTGGTGATCGGGGTTTTGTTTACCTTTGCCAGATTGGTCAGCACCACCACTGCCGCCAGCATCCGCCGCAACGAAGATATCAGCCCCTCCATGCAGGTGCTGGCTGTCAAAGGGGTGCAGATATTCCTCTATGGTATCGCCTTCTTCATGGGTGTGCGGGCCGTTGGCATTGATCTGACCGGGCTTGCAGTGTTGTCGGGTGCGATTGGTGTGGGCCTCGGTTTTGGCCTGCAAAAGGTGGTGTCGAACCTTGTTTCGGGTGTGATCATCCTGATCGACAAATCCATCAAACCCGGTGATGTGATCAGCCTTGGGGAGACCTTCGGCTGGATCCAGACCCTTGGCGCGCGCTATGCTTCTGTGGTCACGCGGGACGGAAAGGAATACCTGATCCCGAATGAGGATCTGATCACCGGGCAAGTGGTTAACTGGTCGCATTCCAATGATTTTGTGCGCCTCGATATCTATTTTGGCACGGCTTATTCCGACGATCCCCATAAGGTGCGCAAACTGGCCATCGAAGCGGCCAAAGGCGTGGACAGAGTACTCAGCTTCAAGGCGCCTGTGTGTCATATCGTTGGATTTGGTGACAGCAGTGTGGATTACATTCTGCGGTTCTGGATCAAAGACCCGACCGGGGGGCTGACAAATATTCGCGGCAACGTATATCTCGCGCTCTGGGACATTTTCAAAGAAAACGACATTTCCATCCCCTTCCCGCAGCGCGAAGTGCGCATGTTGGAAGACAGCCAGCTTTCCCTGTCGCGCAGACCGGTGGGCGAGGCGCTGGACTGATCTCTGGCTGGGCGAACACCGCCGATCAAGCAACATTGTCACAACTATTGGCCGGTTCCGGCCACCGGTGCCGCTTGTCATTGAATTGTCACTTTGGCGTTGCTATCTTGGACCCAACCCCAGCGCCGGGGGTCCGGCGGCGCGCAAAAAGGAGGACGATGTCCTGTCAATCCAAGCGAACGCAGCCACGGCTGCGGATACCGGGGCGGCTGTAATGTCTGTTGCCGGTGAGATGACCACAAGCGATGCGCTTTTGGCGACAATCCTGAAATCCCTTGAAGACGACAAAGCCGAAGACATCGTGCAGATCAATCTGCGCGGCAAAACGGAGATCGGTGATTACATGGTTATTTGTACGGGCCGTTCGACCCGTCAGGTTTCTGCGATCTCCGAAAAGCTGGCTCAGCGCGTCAAGGATGAATTCGGGCGGACGCCCAAGGTGGAAGGCAAGGACATTGGCGACTGGGTCTTGATCGACACAGGCGACGTGATTGTGCATGTTTTCCGCCCTGAAGTGCGTGAATTCTATCAGTTGGAAAAGATGTGGGTTGGGGGCGATGCGCCCGCGCCGCAAAACTGATTCCGCTGACTGAACGCCGCTGATGCGTGTTCATATCTGTGCTGTCGGGCGGCTGCGTGCCGGTCCCGAGAAAACCCTCATTGATGATTATCTGACCCGCTTTGACCGGACAGGCCGTAACCTTGGCCTTGGTCCGGCGCGGGTCGTTGAGGTTGAGGACAAAAAGGGCGGCGGTATGGCGGCAGAGGCCGCGCTGTTGCAAAAGGCGATCCCGCAAGGGGCGCTGATCTGTGTGCTGGATGAGCGCGGCAAGGTTGAAAAGTCACCGGATTTTGCCAACCGTTTGGCCAATTGGCGCGACATGGGGCGCGGTGATCTGGCCTTTGTGATCGGCGGCGCGAATGGAATTGATTCGGCCCTGCGCGGAACGGCAGATCATTCCCTGTCATTTGGTAAGATGGTTTGGCCGCATATGATGGTGCGGGTGATGCTGTCAGAACAATTGTACCGTGCGGCGTCGATCCTATCCGGTGGACCATACCACCGGACCTAGGCTTTTAACGTAATTTGACTGTGACAGTGGTTGGGGACCATCCGCCAACCGAATCGCGGGCCTGCACGGCAACCTCGGTCACATCCCGCGGGATAGATACGCCCGACAGCGACCGGGTGAAGGGCTGTTCATCTACATGCGGATGCGCGAGATTGCGCAGACCCAAAACCTTGCCGTCCTTGTCCAATACACGCCAAGCGTCGGCATAGTCTTCCCAGCCGGTATCGCCATGGCGCAATGTCACGTCAAAGGTCCAAAGATCACCGACCAGTTTTGCGTTCACGTTCTTGATCACCGGCGCATCAGCGAAGGCGGGAAATGTCGAGGCCACGAGGGCAAGCAAACTGCGTTTTAACATGGTATCACCATTGTTTCGGAACGAGCTTGATATAGGTATTCTTTTCAAGTTTTCAAAAGAATTTCACGTGACAAGGAGGCGAATTCCCGCCGCCAGATCACAATCAGTGTGATTATTGCACCAATAATCAAAGGCAGGGCGCCCGCCAGCCATGCCACACTGGCCAACGCGAAATAGACAGATCGCAAACCCCGGTTAAAGCTGCGTGCAGCTGTTATGTTCAGCTCCGCCGCCTTGTCTGCCATACGGATGGCATCGCTATGGCCGGGATCATTTGGAACGGCTGCCATCACGACAGAACAATAGCCAAACAGACGGTTTGACCATGCAAATTTCAAGAACGCATTAGTTAGGAAAAACACCACAAGCAGTAGCTTGATTTCCCATACAATGCGCGGCTGGGCCTCCGTGGTCAGGTCTTGGGCGACATTTGCAAGGCTGTCGGCATTGCCCATCAGCGCAAGCGTGCCGCCGATCGCGATAACGCTTGTGGAGGCAAAGAAAGACGTGCCCTGCCGCAGCGTCGCGACCGTTTGCGCGTCGAAGATGCGCGGCTCACGGGTGATCATCTGGCGCATCCATTCGCGGCGATATCCGGCCATGATCTTGGAGACCGATGGCCGCTTCGCCGTAGGATGTTCCACCCGCCAACCGACAATCAGCCAAAGTGCCAGATTGATGGCGACAGCGGCAAAGTCGAGCGGTTCAAAAAGGGTGAGTTGTGCAGGCCAATCCATGACGGGGTGATAGCGAGTGTGGATAGAACTTGCCAGATCGATAAATTGGTAATATAAACTTACCAAATTGGAGGTGCCGCTATGGAAATGCCAAAACCCGATCAAGAAGTCCTCTCGCGCAAAGCGCGGATTGTGGCCCGTTTGAGGGAGGTTCTGCCAGATACGGCCGTCATCCATGACGAGCGGGAAACGCGTGCCTATGAATGTGATGCGCTGACCGCATACAAATGCCCGCCCATGGTCGCGGTGCTGCCGCAGAACACCAAGGAGGTCGCCGCGGTTTTGCGGATCTGCCACGAAGAGGGTGTGCCGGTGGTGCCGCGCGGGTCTGGCACGTCGCTTGCGGGTGGTGCGCTGCCGACGGCGGACTGCGTTATCCTGGGCGTCGCCCGGATGAATGATGTGATCGAGACCGACTATCAAAACCGGTTGATCCGCGTGCAAACGGGACGCACCAATCTGAGCGTGACGGGCGCGGTGGAAGAAGACGGGTTTTTCTATGCACCGGACCCGTCATCGCAGCTGGCCTGTGCCATCGCCGGCAACATCGCGATGAACTCGGGCGGGGCGCATTGTCTCAAATATGGCGTGACGACCAACAATCTGATGGGCGTGACCATGGTGATGATGGATGGCGAGATCGTCGAGATTGGCGGCGGTCATCTGGATTCGAGCGGGCTGGACCTGCTGGGGCTGATCTGCGGATCTGAGGGGCAGCTTGGCGTCGTTACAGAAGCGACTTTGCGTATCTTGCCGAAGCCGGAAGGCGCGCGCCCGGTGTTGATGGGGTTTGACGACAACGAAGTGGCAGGGGCCTGTGTGTCAGACATCATCAAGGCGGGGGTTTTGCCCGTTGCGATTGAATTTATGGACCGGCCCTGCATCGAGGCCACGGAGGCCTTTGCCAAGGCGGGCTATCCCATGTGCGAGGCGCTGTTGATCGTCGAGGTTGAAGGGTCAGAAGCCGAAATTGACCACCAATTGTCGTTGATCATGGAGATCGCGCGCCGCCACAATCCGGTGGAATTGCGCGAAAGCAAATCGGCCGAGGAAAGCGCGGCGATCTGGCTGGGCCGGAAATCGGCCTTTGGTGCGATGGGGCAGATCAACGATTACATGTGTCTGGACGGCACTATCCCGGTCAGCAGTTTGCCGATGGTTTTGCGGCGCATTGGCGAGATGTCGGAAGAGTTCGGTCTGAAGGTTGGCAATGTGTTTCACGCAGGGGATGGCAATATGCATCCGCTGATCCTGTTTGACGCCAACAAGCCTGGTGATCTTGAGCTTTGCGAGGCGTTTGGCGCCGAGATCCTCAAGCTTTGCGTTGAGGCGGGTGGATGTTTGACCGGTGAGCATGGTGTGGGCATCGAAAAGCGCGACCTGATGCATGTGCAATATGCGCCTGCGGACCTTGAGGCGCAGATGGCAGTGAAAGATGTGTTCGACCCCGGTTGGCTGCTGAACCCTGCCAAGGTGTTTCCATTGGACGCCTCCGAGGCACGGCGTGCCCCGCCATTGGCGGCGGAGTGATCCAACCCAAGATCGGGGGCCAGCCCCCGGACCCCCGGAATATTTAAGGCCAAAAAGAAATGAAGATCACATCAGAGAAAGACTTGGTTGAGGCTGTTCGGGCTGCGGATAGGCCTATGGCCATTTCCGGTGGCAACACGCGGGGCTTCGCGCCCGCTGGCGCGGAACTGTCCGTGGCTGGGCTGAGCGGGATCACGCTTTATGAGCCTGGTGCCCTGACCATGGTGGCGCAGGCCGGAACGCCCGTGGCCGAGATCGAAGCGGCGCTGGCGAAAGAAAACCAGCGGCTGGCGTTTGAGCCTATGGATCATCGCAGTGTTCTCGGCACCACAGGCACACCAACCATCGGAGGGATTTTTGCCGCCAATGTCAGCGGACCCCGCCGGATCGCCGTTGGGGCGGCGCGTGACTTCCTTCTGGGGGTGCGGTTCGTGGATGGTGCTGGCGCGGTGGTGAAAAATGGCGGACGGGTTATGAAGAATGTGACCGGCTATGATTTGGTCAAGCTGATGGCTGGGTCTTTTGGCACGCTTGCTGTGTTGACCGAGGTGTCGTTCAAGGTTTTGCCCTGTCCTGAGACCGAGGCGAGCCTTGTGTTGCATGGGATGGATGATGTGCAAGCGATTGCGGCGCTAGCCCGCGGAATGGGCAGCCCGTTCGAGGTGACTGGCGCGGCGCATGATCCGGCAAACGGGCAGACCGTGATGCGCATTGAGGGGTTTGAGGCTTCCGTGGCTTACCGGATGCAGCGTTTGAAAGATTTGCTGGCAAATGCGGGCGGCGAGATCTCGGAATTGGATGCCGCCGCATCTGCAACCTTCTGGACGTCGCAGCGGGATGTTGCCGCTTTTGCTGAGGGTGAAGGTGATGTTTGGCGGGTGTCGTGCAAGCCATCGGATGCGCCGGCACTGGCTGCCAAAGCGGCAGCGGAGGCACATTGTTATGACTGGGCCGGAGGCCTGATCTGGATGCGCACGGTTGCCGGCACGGATGTGCGGGCACGGATGGGTGGGTTTGATGGTCACGCCACACTGCTGCGCGGGGCCGATGAAACACGCGCGAAGCTGGGTGTGTTTCATCCTGAAGCGCCTGGTGTGGCGCGGCTCACGGCGGGCCTGAGAGCGCGGTTCGACCCACGCGGCATTTTCAACAGCGGCCTGATGGGCGCGGCGCAGTAAGACTGCGCTGGGACAAAGATTAAGATTGGCGGAACCACGATGCAGACCACCTTTACACCCGAGCAATTGACCGATCCCGCCATTGCCCGCAGCAATGAGATTCTGCGAGCTTGCGTGCATTGCGGATTTTGTACGGCGACCTGCCCAACCTATCAGGTGCTGGGTGATGAATTGGACAGCCCGCGCGGGCGGATCTACCTGATCAAGGATATGTTGGAGAACAACCGTGACCCGGACGCCAAGACGGTCAAACACATTGATCGTTGTCTGAGTTGCTTGGCCTGTATGACGACCTGCCCGTCCGGCGTTCACTACATGCATTTGGTGGATCACGCGCGGGAGTATATCGAAGAGCGCTACAAACGGCCCTTCTCGGATCGTGCATTGCGTTGGATATTGGCGCGAATCTTGCCCTATCCGACCCGCTTTCGACTGGCGCTTTTGGGGGCCAAGATCGGTCGGCCCTTTGCGCGGTTGATGCCGGATGCGCGGCTGCGGGCAATGCTGGAGATGGCGCCAAAGACCATTCCGCCGGTCAGCCGAAACGATGATCCGCAGAGTTTTGCGCCGGAGGGACTGCGCCGCAAGCGGGTGGCCCTTATGACGGGGTGTGCACAGAAGGCGCTGAACACCGATATCAACGATGCCACCATTCGCCTGCTCACCCGGCTGGGCTGTGAGGTGGTGGTGGCCGAGGGCGCAGGATGCTGCGGGGCATTGACCCATCACATGGGCAAAACCGATGAGAGCCATCGCACCGCTGCCAAAAATATCCGCGCCTGGAGCGCGCAGATGGATGCCGGTGGGTTGGATGCAATTGTGATCAACACCTCCGGTTGCGGAACAACGGTCAAGGACTACGGGCATATGTTCCGCAATGAGCCTCTGGCCAAGGACGCCGCGCGGGTGTCCAAGATCGCAAAGGACGTGTCTGAGGTGCTGATCGACTTGCTGGACGAAAGGCAAGTGCAAGCGCCGCCTGAGCCCCTGACAGTGGCCTATCATGCGGCCTGTTCGTTGCAACACGGGCAACAGATCAAGACTTTCCCCAAAGATCTGCTAAGGCGGGTGGGGTTCACAGTGGTGGAACCTGCCGATCCGCATCTGTGCTGCGGATCGGCAGGGACGTACAACCTGTTGCAACCGGAGATTTCGGGGCAGTTGAAAGACCGCAAGATCAAAACCCTTGAGGCCAAGAACCCAGATGTGATCGCAGCGGGCAATATCGGCTGTATGATGCAGATCGGGTCCGGTGCGTCGGTGCCGATTGTGCACACGGTCGAGCTGCTTGATTGGGCCACCGGTGGACCCAAACCACCTGCGATGACCGGCGGAAATGCGCACAATCAAGGCGTGCCACGCTTGCGTTGAAAAATTGCCGCAATTTTGCCGTATCTGCCCCGTAGTGCCTAAGTATAGACAAGAACGGGGATGGTCTTTTGCGGCGCTGGATGGCTCTTTCACTCATGGCTCTTGTTGTCACTTCGGCAGCATATGCACAGGATTCGCGGCTCAAACGGTTGGAAACCGGAGTGACGGGAAAAGCCTGGGAAGCCGTCGGACGTCTGGACATTGACGGGCGCGGATTTTGCACTGGCGCATTGATCGCACCACGGCTGGTTTTGACTGCTGCACATTGCCTCTATGACAAAGAGACAAAACAGCGGATTGATCACGGCAACGTGCAATTCCTCGCCGGGTTCCGCAACGGGCGTGCAGGTGCGTACCGCGATGTTCGGCGGGCCGTTGTGCACCCCGATTACGTTTATGATGGCGAGGTTTCTTCGCAGCGAGTGCGCAATGATCTGGCCCTACTGGAACTGCAACGCCCGATCAACAACACAACAATTACCCCCTTCGCCACCGCGGCACGGCCCCGCCCGGGAGATCCTGTCGGCGTGGTTAGCTACGCCCGCGACCGGTCCGAGGCGCCTTCGCTTCAGGAACGGTGCAACGTTCTGGCGCAGCAGGAAGGTGTGCTTGTCACCTCATGTGCGGTTGATTTCGGGTCAAGCGGGGCTCCGATCTTTACCTTCGCAAATGGCGCGCCGCAGATCGTTTCAGTTGTTTCGGCCAAAGCCGAGGTTGAAGGGTCTGATGTTTCTTTGGGGACCTCCCTGGGCGCGCCACTGGCCGTGTTGCGGGCCGAATTGGTTGCGGGAAAAGGCGTCTATTCGTCCTCCGACGCTGCGCCACAGCGGATCGTGGCGGGTGATGCCAACCGCCGCACCGGCGCAAAATTTGTGAAACCATGATGGGGCTGTCGCGGCATATCACCTGCGCTGTATTGGCGCTTGGTCTATCTGCTGGGGGCGCAGCCGCACAAAATAATCCTTCATCAAATCTGCGGTCCCTGGACACCAAAAACGAAGCAATGGTCTGGCAGGCGGTCGGCCGGTTGGACAGTGCCAAGGGCAGCTATTGCACGGGCACGCTGATCTCGCCTGATCTGGTCTTGACGGCCGCGCATTGTGTTTTTGCAGGCAATGATCTGGTCGACCCCTCCGATCTGACGTTTCAGGCGGGGCTGACCCACGGAACAGCTGCGGCCAAACGTCCGATCTCGCAGATTGAAGTGCTCAATACCTACGATCCTTCTGATGGCATGAGCGCAAAAAATATCCGCACCGATGTTGCACTTGTCCGTTTGGCTGAAAGTATTCCAACCCATGAGCTTGATCCGTTTCGGGTTTATTCGGGGCAATTGCCCAGAGGACCGGTAAGCGTTGTCTCCTACGGCAAAGGCCGGTCAGAGGCGCTTTCCCGGCAGGATCAATGCCAGGTGGTGCATGCGCATTCCGGTCTGCTCGGCCTTGACTGCGATCTGACCTTCGGGTCCAGCGGTGCGCCTGTGTTTACCCATTTGAACGGGCGCGGCCAGATTGTCGCGCTTATCTCTGGCGGTGGATCATGGGGCGGGCAGGAAGTGGCCCTGGGTATGGTTTTGCCAGAAGTTGTCGGCGCGTTGAAGCGACAGATGCGGGCCAATAAACCTGCGCCCCGCGCACGGGTGAAACGTTTGACCGTGGGCGGCAACAAAGATGGCACAGGGGCAAAGTTTGTGACCGCAAAAGGGTCTTGAAAGGCCGGATAACCATTCCCACATGAGTGATGTCCAAGGCGCCTACTGAGGGTCTTGGGCAATGAAAAACGGGCCTGTCCAATGGTGGAAGGCCCTGAAGTTCAATCGCTCTAAGATGAGGATGACCAAATGCGTAGTTATGATTTTGCACCGCTTTACCGTTCCACAGTCGGGTTCGACCAGATCGCCAACATGATGGATCGTGTGCTGAGCAATGATGGTGCCACACCCAGCTACCCCCCTTACAACATTGAAAAAACCGCCGATGATGCCTATCGGATTTCCATCGCGGTTGCCGGTTTCTCGGACAGTGATCTGAGTGTCGAGGTGCGGGAAAAATCGCTGATTGTTTCGGCCCGCAAGGCGGACGAAGACGAAGAAAAGACCTATCTGCATCGCGGCATTGCAACCCGCGCCTTTGAGCGCCGGTTCCATCTGGCCGATCATGTGCATGTGACCGGGGCCGCCCATGCCGATGGGATGCTGCACATTGATCTGGAACGGCAAATGCCAGAAGCCCTGAAACCGCGGCAGATCCAGATCGCCTCTGACCGTGCGGTTCTGGACAAGGACGTGGTCGAGGCCAAGTCTGTCAACTGAGCTGACTATTGCTCTGTGCCTCGGCAGAGGGATTGAGGGGCCAGCCCCTCAAACTCCCCGGAGGTATTTAAGGCCAAAAAGGCAGAACGCCGGACACAGTGCAGGTCCGGCGTTTTCGTTTCAGACGCTCATGCAGATGTATTTCATCTCCAGATAGTCTTCGATGCCGTGGTGACTGCCTTCACGGCCGAGGCCGGATTGTTTGACGCCGCCAAAGGGGGCGACCTCGGTTGAGATGATGCCGGTGTTCACGCCCACGATCCCGTATTCCAGCGCTTCGGCCACTTTGTAGACCCGGCTGAGGTCGTTGGCGTAGAAATAGGATGCCAGACCAAAGATCGTGTCATTGGCCATTGCGATCACCTCGTCTTCGTCCTCGAACTTGAACAGGGGGGCGAAGGGGCCAAAGGTTTCGTCCTGCGCGACCTGCATGTCTTGGGTGACGCCAGTGACGATGGTGGGGGGAAGGAAATTGCCGTCCATCGCGCCGTTGCCGCCGAGAATCACGGTTGCGCCCTTGCTGATCGCGTCGTCGATGTGCTCTTTGACTTTTTCGCCGGCGGCGGGGTTGATGAGCGGACCGAGGTCCACGCCTTCTTCAAAGCCATCACCGATTTTCATCTGTTCCACGCGGGCTTTGAGTTTTTCGGCAAAGGTGTCGTAGACGCCGGATTGCACATAGATGCGGTTGGCGCAGACGCAGGTTTGGCCGTTGTTGCGGAATTTGCACATGATGGCGCCTTCGACCGCCGCATCGAGATCGGCATCGTCAAACACGATGAAGGGGGCGTTGCCGCCCAGCTCCATCGAACACTTCATCACCTGATCGGCGGCCTGCTTGAGCAAGATCCGTCCCACTTCGGTGGATCCGGTGAAAGTCAGTTTGCGCACGGCAGGGTTTTCACAGAACTCCTTGCCCACTGCAGAGGACGAGGAGGACGGCACCACGTTGAAGACCCCTGCGGGGATGCCTGCACGTTCGGCCAGCACGCCCATCACGATAGCGGAAAGCGGTGTTTCAGCGGCAGGGCGGGCGACGAAAGAACAACCGGCGGCCAGCGCGGGCGCGGCCTTGCGGGTGATCATTGCGTTGGGGAAGTTCCACGGCGTGATTGAGGCCGCCACGCCGATAGGCTGTTTCAGCACCGTGATCCGTTTGTCGCGCTGGTGGCCGGGGATGGTTTCACCGTAGATGCGTTTGGCCTCTTCGCCAAAAAACTCGATAAAGGAGGCACCATAGGCCACCTCGCCTTTTGCTTCGGCCAGTGGTTTGCCTTGCTCTGCGGTCAAGATCGCGCCGAGGTCATCCTGGTTTGCCATCATCAGGTCGAACCATTTGCGCAGAACGCCGGCGCGTTCCTTGCCGGTCCAGCTGGCCCATTCTTTCTGGGCCGCTTCGGCTTGGGCGATGGCGCCGGCCACCTGGGCGCGGCTGAGGTTGGCCACCTTGGCAATCACATCGCCGCGGGCCGGGTTTGTCACGTCAAAGGTGCCATCTTCGCCATCCACCCATTTACCGCCGATATAGGCGCGGGTTTCGAGCAGGCTGGGATCTTTGAGCAGGGATTTGAGATTCGTTGTAGCGTCGGTCATTTGGGTGTCTCCGCGTTTTGGTTGTGCTACCCAAAGCAAGTAAGTCTATGATTGTCTAGGTCCAGTTTATGGGCTGAATACCTACAGGAGCCACAAATGAAGCTTGATGATGCCTATGCCAATGGTGCCTACATTGATGGCGCTGACGAATATCCGCCGCGCTGGGCTGCGGCTGCGGCTGCTTTTCGCGCCGAACTTGGCGCGCGGGCGCAGGTTGATGTTTCCTATGGCGGATCGGATCGGGAGGCTTATGATTTTTTCCAGCCCGAGGGCGTGTCGCGCGGCACGCTGATCTTTGTGCATGGCGGCTATTGGAAGGCATTTGACAAGAGTTCGTGGTCCCATTTGGCCGCCGGGGCGTTGGCGCGGGGCTGGGCGGTTGCCATGCCCAGCTATGTATTATGTCCGCAGGTGCGGATCAGTGAAATCACGGTGCAGATTGCCGCGGCAGTGCGCCATATTGCCAACCGGACTTTTGGGCCAATTGCCTTGGCGGGCCATTCTGCCGGCGGGCATCTCGTGGCGCGGATGATGGATCCGCTGGTGTTGCCGGGGGATGTGCGGAGCCGGATCAAGACGGTTGTGCCGATCTCGCCCGTGGCGGATCTGATGCCTTTGTTGCAAACCTCGATGAACGTTGATCTACGGCTGGATGAGGCAGAGGCCATGGCCGAAAGCCCGGTCAATATGATCCCGCCGCATGGGGTTGCCGTGACGGTTTGGGTTGGCGCGGAAGAGCGCCCCGTGTTCCTTGAGCAAGCCGAAGCGCTGTCACGGGCTTGGGGCGCACGGCAGGTGGTGGATGCGGGCAAGCACCATTTTGATGTGATCGATGCGCTGGCAGATCCTGAGCATGAGTTGACCAATATTTTGGTCAGCGGGTGATCGCGGCCACACCGATGGCGCGCAACGTTGCGTTGTACCCATGGTTCAAGTTCTTTCAGAACCTCGTGTTCTGGCAGGCGATCTGGTTCTTGTTCTTTCAAAAGGAGCTGTCGGGCGCCGAGGCGATCATGCTTTATGCCATCTATGATGTTGGCACGACCGCGATGGAGGTTCCTTCAGGCTATATGTCTGATCGATTGGGCCGGAGGCGGACGCTGATTGTGTCAGGTATTGCGGCCAGCGCCGGTGCGGCGTTGATCGCCTTTGGCGATGGCTTTGCGACCTTTGCCTGCGCGCAGATTTTGTTGGGGGCCGGAGCGGCTTTTGCATCGGGAACCGACAATGCGTTTTTGTATGAATCGCTCGCAGCAGATGCCCGGGAAGCAGAAACCGAGGCGCAGGAAACCCGCAGTTGGCAGTTTTCGTTGATCGGGCTTGCCCTGTCTGCGTTCACGGGCGGGGTGATGGCGCAATGGGGCTATGGGCTGGCCTTTGCTGCGGGTGCAGTGGCTCAGATGGCTTGTTTTATCGTGGCAGTGCGGTTTTGTGAGCCGCCGCATGAGATGAACCGGACCGAGACCGCCGGTCCGGTGTTCCAGGCGCGGCTGTTTCGTTCTGCGATGGGTGTGCCGGTTTTGGTCTGGCTGTTTACGCTATCGGTGTTGATGTATGGTTTTAGTCATATTCCCTTTGTTTTTGGCCAACCTTTCATCGCCGAAGCCCTGCGCAATATAGGACTACACGGCGACGCGCCGATGGTCAGTGGCGGTGTTTCCGCGATTATGATGTTGGTGTCCGCTATCGCCACTCTGTTTGCGCTGCGGCTGCGCAGGCGGTTTGGTCTGGCGGTGCTATTGATGCTGGCCTTTGGTATTCAGGTGGGGCTGATTGCGACATTGGCCGTGACCAACAGTATCTTTGCCATCGCGGTATTGTTCTTGCGTATGGTGCCCAATTCCCTGTCGCGGCCCTTTATCATCGCGCGTATGCAACCTTTGCTGAGCGATGCAGGGCGCGCCACGTTCCTGTCTGTGCAGAGTTTCGCAGGCAGGTTGCTGTTTGCGGGCAGTTTGCTGCTCGCGTCGGTGCAGGTTTCGGATCGAACGGCTATGGCTTATGATGATATCCGCCTGATCTTGGGCTGGTACGCGTTGGTAGGCATTTTGTGCCTGATGGTGCTGTTGCTGACCCTTCGGTGGGCCGGTGTGCAGCAGGAGAGGCAGACAGATTGATCTGCCCTTTTCAAGGTCAGGGGCATTTGGCACAATCGAGAAAAGTTTTGAACGCGCTGATGTAAATAAGCGTAACATTGCCTATATATGGGCTAAGATATTGATATAGAGGATCGTTTGATGGCCAATTTGGATGCACAGGTAAAAGAATCCCAGGCGCAAGTCGCCGAAGCGCAAAGCAAGATTGCCGAGTTGACGGGCCGGATCGAAACCGCGCGTGCCAAATTGAAAGCTGGCGACGATGCGATGATCGACATTGAAAATGCCACACTTGAAGATGTGCATGCCCATACAGAGGTGATGAACGCTAATATCGCCGAGTTGATCATGGGACTGGACGATGTGACCGCCGGATTCAGCCGCGACTTTGACGAGATGCGCAACAAAACCGGTTGGGAAACCTTTGTCGGGATCTTCTCAGGGGCGAAGTCGGATAGCATGCGGCAGGAACGGGTGAGGTCCGCCTCTATCGACGACAAATTGCAGGATTTGATCAGCAAGTCCGACGTGATTGTGCAACTGCTCGAAGGGCAGCTGGCGATGCTGGAAGAGCAGAAGGTCAAGGTCGAAAGCAACCTGACCGAAACACTGGACGAGCGCGAGATGACGGTGGGAGAACTGGAAACCATTCGCAGCGATATTGGCGGGATGGACCCCGATATTATCAAGCTGGAAAATGCGATCGCCAGCGAGACCGATGCCGCAAAGCGCACCAAGCTGGAAACCGAACTGGCCGAGATGAACACCCGCTACAATGCGCTGGTGCAGGAAGAGCAGGTCAAGCTGGCCAAGTCGCAGACGCTCGAGCGCTATATCGAAAAGGGCAAGACCTGGATCGATTCCCTGCAGAACCAGGCGGCGACCCAGATGGTGTTGATCAACAAGCTGCAGACCGACACCAAACAACGGGTCGTGCTCTATGATGCGCTGACCAAATCGCTCAAGACAGCACAGCAGCAGGACGTCGCCCACCGGATCAACGAGATCGGCGTAAAAACCGACCAAGAGGCGCAATCTGCCATGGCGGGGATTGGTGCCGCCACCAATGCGCGAATGGCGGAGATGATGGAGAAACACGAAGATCACATGGTCTTTGCCCGCGAAGTGCTGGAGGCCAAAGCCAAGGCGGATGAGCGTTTCGCCCGCCGGTTCCAGAAGATCATCGAGAAGCATGACAGCAATCAGTATGGGGCTTGAGGCCCGGTGAAGGCAGGCTGAAATTGCGACCTCAACCATATCATCCGGGAAGACCTGTTGGGCGGCTCATGGTTCAATTTTTCGGCGTTTTGGTGGCATTGTTCATTGGCCGCGCTGACCGATGGATTCTTGCTGGCTTACCCGTATTGGTCTGGGGCGTTTTATATAGCCCTTATGGTGTTTGGCTGTTGCGCATGGATTGGCTTTTGGAATTGCTCGTATTTTCGATTGCCTGCACCAGCGTTCGGATTTGGATAGCAAAGGTACATCATGACTGACCCCGCCCGCGACCACGTCGGCCTTGTGGATACCTTTGCCTCCCGCCGGTATTTCCGCAAGTTCGAGGGCATCATGCAACATATGCTGCGCGTGGCCGGAGTGATGGAGGCGGAAAGCAAGTTGAACCGGGATGAGGTGGAAATCCTGACCCGCTATGCGGTGATGTTGACCCATACGTTCAAGGCGCTGAGCCTCAAGTATCTGTTGGTGGGGCGGGAAACAGGGCGGTTCTTTGGCTCGCTCAGTATCGACAACCGTGACAGTGGTTTCCCGGTGGCCGAAGAGCTGATGACGATGGCCAATGATGCACAGCAAGCGGCCAAACATCTGGAAAACATGCCCTCGGTTGCCACGCTCAAAAACGAAATGGTGCAGATGATCCTGGGCGACAGGCAGGTGCCGACCAAACTGCAATTCGCCTTGTCCCAGCGGCTGTATTATGAGGAGTTGATCAAAGGGGGTCTGTTCTGGGTGCAGAACGATCCGCAGGCCGACTGGACCGGAAACCTGAGCGACGGACGGCGCACCTTCCGGCTGCATTGGGCGACCTATGACAGCCAGGTGAATTTGCCGGTGATCTATCTGATGGAGCTGGAGGACAGCGGCAAGGTTGGGCTACCCAAAGATGAACGGCGCTGGCCGGAGGTACAGGCGCATCTGTCGGCGCAGGCGCTGGGCGGACTGAAGCTGGTGACGATTGCACGGGGCTTTGATCAGGACTTTGATGACTTGCACCCCAAGCGGTTGCGGCGGTTCCATTTGGGTCCGATGTACAGCCATGCCTTCACCCGGCAGGCCGGTCCACTTCGCAATGTGCTGGCTGACGCCAAGGCGCCCGAGGGGCAGGACTGGGCATTGGTCTGGACCGAAGAGGAATTGGTCAGTGACCGTGTGATCGAAGAAAAATCCGGGTGGTTCTCGACGGTTGAGCGTGAGGTTTTTGCGCTGGATCCGTTTGGTGGCAAGGGCGCCGATCTGGGCGCCACCCGCCAAGAACGCAGCATCATCTTGCCGCAACGGCCCTATCAGGTGTTGGAAGAACAAGATCCACCGGGATTTGCCGCAGTGCGCAAATTCGTGGTGAGCGCGTCGGGGCAGGTGCTGCGCTATTAGATTTATGCCTCCGGCGGGAATATTTAGAGCCAAAAAGGGAAGGCCCGTATTTAGATGAGCCAGATTTCAGATGCGATGGAACTCCGTGAGGAGGATATTCACAAACATGTGCCGATGGCGCAGGCGATGTTGGACGGGTTTGATCACGCGCCGCGGATTGGCAAGGCCACCGGCGACGACAGCGTGGCAGAGCAATCATCGGGCCTTGGCACGCGGCGGCGGTTTCGCACCACCACACCGGGGCTAGTGACACGGCGCAGGGTGCCGACCGGGGCAGTGCAATTGATTGCGCGGATTGAAGGCGCGGATGAAGGCGATACGTTGATCAGCCCGATGCAGGCGACGGTGCTGCATGTGTTACGCCGCGCGATAGCGATTGCCTTGGCGGTGGCGGAAAACGTGGCGGAGCAATCGGGGCTGGGCGATCTCAAACGCGCCAATCTGGAGGGCTCATTGCCGGCGGCCCGCAAGAGCGAGTTCAGCGAGCTTCTGTCGGCGGAGGCCCTGGTGACGCTCTATGTGTTGGGCAATGCCACGGCCTATCTGATGTCGTCGCATCTGACTGAGACCACTGTGGAGGTGGGCGAGGTCGATGAGGTCTTGACCGACAACGGACAGGTCGCACTGCACGGCGCATTGTGGGAGTTGGATCAGGACATCGCCGCCCATGCGCAGGATGATGCGCGGCTGGTGGCGACGGTGGCGGCCTTTGCCGAGAGCCTGATGGAAAAGGTTGCCCTGCGTGCCCAGACCGCGCCGCGCCTGGAAGGATTCAAATCTGCCGCCTGGCGGGTTGAGGCGGATGATTTCACCGTGCGCGGGTTCAGCCCGGCCTCCAAGGCGAAATCAACCACGCTGACCATGACCTTCAAAAAGCCCAATGAGGTGGTGGGCAACCACATCGCCAAATATCAGGCGATGAAGCTGGCCAAGATGTTGATGGCTTATGATTTTGACCGGCGGCTGAACCCCTTTGCCGAGTTGGGCGGTTTTATCTTTACCTTTATGGGGGATGGCGCACCGGGGACGGGGAAAACCACGCTGATCCAGATGATGGCGGGGTTGATTTCGGAGTATTGCGGCAATGCCGGATATCCGTTTCGGTATCAGAACCTGAGCACCGATAATATCGACAGCTATCAAGGGAAATCGGGGCAGAACGCCAAGGCGTTTATCAACAATATCATTGATCCCTCGGTTATTGGCTTTGGCACGATTGATGATATTGACCAGCTGGCGGGCAAACGCGGTGACAGGCAGTCCTCAGCGGGCCAGCTTGAGATCACGGCGGTTCTGATGGAGAGCTTTGCCGGGGCCAATACCGTGGTGCGGGGGAATTGCACCTTTGGGATGTTCTCGAATTATCCCGAGAATGTGGATGATGCCTTGCGCCAGCGTGCCGGGGCGCGGTTTCTGGTGGACGGGCCGCAAACGCGAGAGGATTACGTTGATATCCTCTATCTGCTGATGGGCAAAAACCATGACATCCCGTTGGGCGATCACAATGTGTTCGAGGCGCAGGCGATCAAAAAGGCGGTGGCGGCGTCCTTTGAAAGCCATTCGCGGCCCCATGAGGACGGGCTGTTGAAGGTCTATGAGGCGGTGAAGGGCGAGATTGGGGAGCTGGACACGATCAACAAACTGGGCACCTATCTCAAGGGTATTCAGGAGGCTGATCCGCGGTTCACCGGGCGGGCGATCAAGAACATCACCGACGCGGTGAAGGTGCGGGCGATGGATTTTGAATTGCCGGATGAATGGATGGAGGAGCCCGATCTGTTCCTGTTCAAGGATTACGAGACCAAGAAGGCGATGATCAACGAGATGCGCCAGCCGATCACGGTGGAGATGGTGGTGCAGGAGATCAACCGCTATGCGGATTCTGAGTTCCGCTATGCGGATAAGTCGGATGAGGTGGCGATTGAGAATGCTGTGCGGGATATGGGGCGGATGGAAGAGGCGAAGAAGCGGTATTTGTCGGGGGGGAAGGGGTGAGGAGTGGAGCCATCACAAATAGCGTCTTAGCTATCGCCTTATTGACAACCGCCGTTGCTGCCGAATCATACCGTTGTGATTTTAAAGAAGTGTTCTCTTTGACAGCTGAGGGAACTTGGAAAAAACACGCGTTGAGTAACACTATGATTACGCAACAAATGATAGTCGATCGCAAAAGTGGGATTGTCTATCACCCTCACTTTGGAAATGAGAGTTATGGTGCTCGCCATGTATTGGACGAGGGATCAAGCTTTTCCTCCTTTAAAGTGGTTGCTTATACTGATCTTGAATCGCCAACAGTTGCGGGAGAAAAGCCGTTTAGAAATCTGACGGTTCTTCAGGTTCATGCCTATATTGATAGTTTTAGAAAACCGTTCGTGGTGATGACATCAGGATCGATGGGGACTGGAATATGCAATTGATCAATTGCCATCCTTCCCCCTCCGCACACGATGCGCCCTTCCCCATGGGGGGAAGGGAAGGGCGCGCATCTGCTTTGCAGATGCAGGGCAGACTGACAGTGCAGTATGGCGGGAGGCGCAGATGCATCGCTTGATCAAACACGGCCTCATGTTCGGCAATCTGTTCCATGTGGACAGCCCTGCCTTGGTGGAGCGTTACAATCGGGCGCTTGAGCACCTCACGGGCAAGCGCACGGAACTGAGCGACTTTCACATCGACATATCCGGCTATTCCCCAGAGGTCGGCGATGAGTTGGACGATCATCTCTATCTCAACCATGCGGGGGTGAACCGGCAGTTTATCCTGCTGAGCATGGAGCAACGCAGATGTCCTTTGTTGAACACCAAATTCTCCACCTCGCGGGAGATCTTGCAGCAGTTCATGGATGCCAATGAGGCGCAGCTTTTTGCCCTGACAGCGCGGGATGCGGTGACGGGGGAGTTGGTGAATTCGGTTTATGACGTCAGCACCCCGGCGCGGCTGTTTGATATTCGCCGGGTTGAGATTGAGGCCGATACAACGGGCGGCACCTTGCGAGATGCGGAGAAGCTGGGCGGTTTGGTGGACCGGTTCAAGACTGAACCGGACGGTTGGTTTGATGATGTGCTCATTGCCGAGATGATTACGTTGGCGGGCAAAACCGGGGACGTGATCCGCAATCCGGTCAAGCTCAAGCAGATGGGATTTGATCAGCGCAATTTCTGGACCGCGCATTTTGGCGGGCTGTATCTGTTTCAGGATCTTGATCATCCGGCGCTGATTGCCCCTGCGGGCAAGGATGGGCTGGAAGATCTGCCGATAAAATACGTGTTTGATGGGGGCAACCGAAACCAGATCGCTAAGTTTTTTGAATACAACGATCTGGTGGAGCCGATTGTGAAGGCGCGGGGCGTGGATGCAGCGGCAATCCTGCGGCAGAAGATGGATTTCATTCTGGTCGATGCGGTGGCTGATCTGGGGGTGGATCTTTCTGGGGCAAACCGGGCCGATATGCGCAGGCTGGCACGGCATCACGGTGACAAGTTGCCGCCGGAGTTTCATGCGCTGGGCGCTTTGGTGCGCTGGGCCGAGAATGGCGGGGCATGGCCGCGGATCACTTCGGATCATCCGGCCTATTTCTATACGCTTCGGGCGTCGGATACCAAGGATGCGGCACTGGTGAATATGCTCTTGGCGGAACTGGCACCCAAGGATGCACGGCAGATGTTCATTTGCCACAAGGAACTGTTCTATCGCACCTATGCCGGCTGGGCCGAGACCAAGAAAGCCTATGTTGCCGATTTTCTTGTGGCCGAGTATCAGGTGGACAAAGCCGGTGCGCGGGCCGCGCTTTTCGGGCATGATGCGCCGATGGAAGAGCCGCGCAGGGCCAGGCCCGATCCGGTGTCAGAGATGATCGCGCGGGTTGGCCCCTGGGGCGCGGTAAGGAGGCGATAAGATGTTCGCATTGGCACGGCTCGTGGTGGTTGGATTTGTCGTTCTGACGGTGATCTATGTCTGCCTGTCGTTTTACTCCCGCGCGGTGCGCAAGGGAAAGCTGCGGCAGAAGTGGCAGGACGGACCGCAGAAAGTGGACCGCGAAACCTTCGTGCAGCGCGGGCTTGAGAAATACGATGGATCGATCCGGCGCAAGCTCATCCTGGGTGTTTATGTTGTTCCGGTGGTAGTGGTCGGCGTGATCATCTACCTCACTAATTTTTCCTGAAGGAGCCATCAGATGGCGATTATCAAATGGGTTTTCTGGATCACCTTCTGGGTGCTGGTGGGGTGTTTCTTTCACTACACTTTGCCGCAGGTCGATATCGTGCGGGTGACAGACACCTATGAAAAGCGGATCGATTTTGGCGAGAACTCGATCTTTTGGGCGCAAGCGGATGTGGGCAGCGATGGCACGGCGGTGAACCGCGATGTTTTCTTTATCCAGACGCGGCGGGCCAAAGGCGATGTCATGGTTTACCGCAATGAGGACACGGGCTGGGGCTGGCCGCCCTATTTCAAATTCGACACCTCCAATCTGCAGGCTGAGGCGGCCGATGCCAAATCCACAGGCGAGGCGGCAAAATATGTTGCGATCAAACATTATGGCTGGCGTAATGAATTCCTGTCGATCTTTCCCAATGCCATTTCGATCCGGGCGGTGGACGGACCGGATGCGGCGAAAGGTATTCCATGGTTGAGCATCTTTATTCTCGTGGTGTTCTTTGCCATCGCCTATGCCATCTGGGTGCGCTGGCGACGGTTCCGCATGGCGCGGATCGACCCGACATTGGAAGCCATCGAGGACGATCTGGTCGAAAAGCGGGGGCGTTTCAGCCGCTGGATCGGCACATGGCGTGCCAAAGACAAGAGTTAACCTGATCGGGCGGCGTTGCCGCATGCGATATCTGGGCTGATGAGGGGGCTGCATGCCCCCTCAAACTCCCCCTGGAGTATTTAGGGGCCAAAAAGGGCAGAGGGTCAGTCGGCAAAGAGGTGGTCGGTTTGTGTCACCTCGGCGGCTTTGTCCGTGGGGATGTTCAGGAAATGGCCAAGTTCCTGCGCATTTTCGTCCGCGCCGGCGGTTTCGCGCATCCGGCAGTGGTTCTCAAACTCGGCATCGTTGAGCTGATCACGTTCGTGCAACATGTCATTGCGGATGGTGGGCAGCAGCCGGGCCAGCGTGTCTTTGGAGGTTTGATCGCCTGCAAGGCCGACCCGCATGGCATGGCCAATCAGGTAATCGTCCGAGAACTGGCATTCGATTTCCAGGATGCGGGTGACGGACCGGTCCGAGGCAAAGTCATTCAGTAGGTCCAGATTGCTGGGGTCCATGCAAACGATCAGGCGGTCGGTTTCGAAATAGTCAAACAGCATGCGCATCAGTGCGCGGCGGTGGCGCGTGCGTTTTTCCAGCGTATTTTGAATGCCGCCAAGATCGGGCAACGGTGTGTCTTCTTCGTTAAAGAGGTATTCAATGGCGGGAACATTGGTCACTTGCCGGATGCGTTCAAGCACCCGTTTGGCCACGTGCCACTTTTTGCACACCACGATCAGCAGTTCGCGTTCACGGCCAAGCGTGCTTTCGGTTTCCCAGAAACGGGTCGCAAAACGGCGACCAACGCGGCCGCGGCCACTGAGAAATTTGAACAGGCTGCGGCCTTCGTTGCTAATCTGGAAATCCACACCTTCTGCCGCATAGAGCAGGCCGAGCCTGCGTTTGAGATCCTGCGCTTCGGGGCTGATTTTGCGGGCAAAGAGGTAATCCTGGCTGAGCAGAAGATCGTAGTGATCATTGTAGAAAGTGACCGGCATCCCGTAGTCGGTGAACATCAGGAAGGTCAGAGTGCGGGCGCGGATCTCGTTCTCCGGCACCAGATGCCGGACGAGGGTCTGAAAAAAGGTTTCATCCGGGATCCATGTGGTGCGGAAAAACCGTAGTACATCGCGGCGTTTCTGGATGAATTCCAGCACCGATTCAACGGTGTTTCGGCGTAGGCACCACCATTGGCTGCCAATCTGGATTTGCAGATCTGCCGGAATTTTCCGTTTGAGACCAAAGCGTTTTTGGGCCTCGAACATCGCGTAGAACAGTTTTTTGTGGGTCCGTTCGTTGACGTAGTGGCGGTAGATCAGACGTTCCTCACGCCAACCGGTCTTGATCCAGTCGCTTTCGAAATAATCAAAGCTCTCGATGAAATCGGCATCGTTGTCGTCAAGAAACCTGTGGGTGTATTCGGCGGTCTTGATGGCCATGCAATCGCCCGAGAGCATGTAGAAGTGCGTGGCTCTGGGGAAGGCATCGACCGCGGATTGAACGGCATAGATCGTTGCCTGGACCAGTGACCATTCACCCCAGCCACATTTGATCCGTTTGTGTGCAAAGGTGACGTTGGGATTGTCGGCAAGGGCCGCCTGGATCTCGCGAAAAGCATCGGCATCTGCAGAGGCGTCAAAGTGGATTGACATATAATCACCGGCCGCCGTCAACCGCTCGGCCTGCCGAATGATGGCAGCCGGGTCTTTGTGACACAGCAAGATGTAGGCGATTTTTGCCATACCTGAAACGAACTGCCTCTTTACCTCTGTTTGTTTACCTAGATAATGGTGAAGGTGGATTGAATAAACAGAATTTATCCCTTTTTTGGGGTTATCGCGAAACTGTTGTGAAAACAGTCGCAGCCGGCAGGAGGCAGGAACGCTATGGGGTTTCCCGGAACATGGATGACGGAAAGCGAAAGCGTGGTCTATCGGGTGGTGCCAAAATGTGCCTGCTCGACCATCGGGCAAATCATGTATTACTCTGATCATGGGGCGTTTTTTGACGGCGATATCCATGATGCCCAGTCCGGGTTGCACAAGTGGGCACTGGATGCGTCACAAGATCCGATCACCCGCAACGTGACGGCGCATAAATCCTTTGCCTTTACCTGTGTGCGCAACCCTTACACCCGTGTCCTGTCGTCGTTCTTTGACAAGATTTGCGGCATTCAACGCAACGGGCGGCGGTATCGCGGCAACCTGGTGCCGCTGCTGATCCAGAAATACGGCATTGAGGTAGGCGGCGAGGATGGCAAACAGGAGTTTGACCAGATCGCCAGCTTCCGCCGGTTTTTGTTGTTTGCCCGTGACACGATCCGCTGGCGGCGGCCGATGGACCCTGACATTCACTGGTCTGCGCAGGCAGGGCATGTCAGCACGTTCATTGTGAACGGCGGCAAATATGACAAGATCGTTTGGACCGAAAGCTTCAACGACGGCATGCAGAGCGTTCTGGATTCAATCCAGACCCCGCATTCGGTGAAACTGGCGGATATTCCACGGTTTAACGAAAGCGAAGGGCACGGGCCCAAAAGGGCGCATCCGGTGGAAGACTATTTTGATGATCTTTCGATGCATCTGGTGCGTGAGATCTACAAGCGCGATTTCACCTTGTTCAAATATGATTTTGACAACCCCGGAAACAAAATGCCTGTGGGCGAGATTGATCTTGATGAGGTCCATGCCAAGTTGGGCGATTGATCGTTACTTCTTAATGTTTCGAATGGCTTGGGCGATCCTCTTGGTCGCGGCGGCGCTGCCTTTGGGCGAGGGGTGGATCATGTCAGCGGCGTGAAAACTGCGATCGCCATGCGGCACCATGTCCGCAAGTGAGACAAAGCTGATGCCAGCGTCCTGTTTCGCCATCACGTTGATCCGGGCCTCCAATGCGTCACCCACTTTGCGGCAGTGCTCGATGGGAGAGCCAAGGCCGGGGCTGCGCAAGTAACCGACATAGATGACCTTGGCGCCGCTTTTGCGGGCCGTGTTTACGGCGCTGGGGATTTCACCTTTGCGTCCGTCCGGGGAAATCAACCGGTTCAACCGCTTGCGGCATCGTGTGCAGCCGCAGCCCATCCACAGATCGTTGCCGCCGCCGTTCATCACGACAAAATCCCACGGGCCGGGGCGATATTGCTTGGCGATGTTCATGCCCAATGCCCCGGTGATCGGCAGGCGGTAGACAAACCGCGCCCCCGTGACCGCGCGGCTTTGGACGTTGGCCTGCAGGTCACGGCGCAGCAGGCTAGGCACTGCCGATCCGGCAGAGCCATTTGAAGTCATGAAAGAATCGCCCATGACAAGGATGCGAAGCGGGTCTTTGGCCAGGCTGGGGCTGGGCAAGAAAAGCGCAAGAACTAGAAGGGATCGTGCCGCAATATTGTGCATCTTATGGACCTTAACTGCATCATTGGTCATTCGAATTGCAAATTAATGCGGCAGCAATGTGGAGGCAATTCACGCTCTGTTTCGTTTAGCTTTGTGCGTTGTCTGGCCCCGGCATTATTCAAGCTGCTCCGTTGCTTCAGCAAAACTTGCGGGATCATACCAAAGCTCTTCGATAGAGGCATTGAGATATCCCGCGCAGGCCGGCTCATTGTTTGCCAGTTCGCGCAGGGAGGCGTGAGCGGTGGCTTCTTCTCCCCTGAGTTCTCGGCACTGTTCGGCGCCTGGTGAATAATGCTCGCAGCTCGCTTGGTACAACAGATAGGCTCTGAGATAGGGACAAAGGATTTGATCGGCGAGATTGGTTTGCTGCAGGAAGCGTCGCCAATTTGGAAGTCGGGCCAGATCCTCGGCGGATATATCAGAAGCCTTGGAGTAGGTTTGATATTGGTTGAGCTTATATCTCATCATTTGGAGGAGCGACGCTGCGGGATCATCTGAAAAGACAATTGAGTTACGCATCGCAAGATCACCGGAAAAAGTGCTCTCAGGAATGTTTCTTTTGCTGACGATGGTGGCAACTTTTGCCCAATGGTACGGTGAATACGGCGAGGCCCGCAGGCGGCGCATTGCAAAATCATCGTTTTGCGAGTCACGGGCGTGGCGTTGTTCTTTGGTCAGGTGATTTGGGACAAGGCGGTGGCTGGTTTGGTTGTCTGCATCCGTTTCCGTTGCAACTTTCTGCCCAAATTCAACGCCATCGATCAATTCAAGTAGATCCAGATTGTAGGGGTCGTGATCCAGAAACGCCTTCGCTTGGTCGAGCCTGGCCCACCTAAAGCGCTCAAAGAATGGATCGCGGTCCCCATGTGATGTGCGAGCAATAAAAGCGAGGCGCTCGGCCAGAAATCGAAAATGAGCCAGTTCAAACTGATCGACGGGCGACGTCAGCAGTTGCGCTTTGGCCCAGGCGATCTCCTTTTTTGTCCAGTCTTGATAGGTTTTGGTTCTGATCAGAAAATCCAACTGATCCATCACGAGTGCAGGATCTTCAATTCTCCAAAGTAATTTTGTGGCTTTTGCTCTGAGATCGGAGCTCTTCGATTGGTTGGCGGCCAGAAGAATGCAGCGATGTTCGATTATCCTCTGCATGTAGCGGGTCGGAAAATTCTCACTTGCCGACTTGCAAAAGGACATGATCATTTCGAAAGACAGATGATAAACGGTTGGGAGTGTTCTTTGCAGCGTTCCCCAGTTCGGTCTTTCTTTCATCACCAAGTCAAAGGCCTCGAGCGAAGAAGGAATGCCAAAGTTATTGCGACCTAGCTCCCGCACGACCGCATCGGATACAGGAATAAGATCCGGGCTGCTTCGGTAAGCTGCGGCCACCAGGTCAAAAATCTGGCGATGCATATGGTGCGCCACCTCATTGGAATAGGTGTTCCGTCCCCACTGCACATAATTTGCGGCGTTGTAGAGGCTCCAAGCCCTTGAGATCTGTGCCTTGTGGTTTTCCGGGTCTTTCTCGAGCCAGTCAGAGACAAATTGGACAGCAGCGGGGTGTGATCGCGACAGGGTGATGTAAAGCGCCCGAATGTTATCTGCATCCCGGTTACCAGCCAGATAATCGGCTTGTGCCGTTTCCAGCAGGTGATCAACTTTTTCAAAATCGCGGGCAATAATTGCCGCTCGAACCTTGGAGGGGGTGATATCTTGTGCGTTGCATAGGCTTGCCCATAGAACAGCACAGGTGAGAAAGAAAATTGATCGCATAGAGGTGCCTTTGTTGTTTGAAATGCAACCTTATGGCGAAATGGGGCGTTATTAAGACCGCATGGTGATCTGACCTTCAATAACTTAAAAGATTGCTCGTGCCTTGCGTGGCTGACGTTCAAGATCTACATCCCTGTGCATGTCACAGGTCAAATCCTCTTCAAAATCCGATCCGAACTACAAGGTGATCGCTGAAAACCGCCGGGCGCGGTATGATTATGCTATTGAAGACGACATCGAGTGCGGAATCATTCTGGAAGGGTCCGAGGTCAAATCACTGCGCCAAGGCGGAGCGAATATTGCGGAAAGCTATGCCGCGGTTGAGGATGGTGAGTTGTGGCTGGTGAACAGCTATATCGCGCCCTACGCGCAGGCCAAGACCTTTGGTCACGAAGAGCGCCGCCGTCGCAAGTTGATGGTGTCGCGCAAGGAATTGTCGAACCTTTGGAACGAAACCCAGCGTAAGGGCATGACCCTTGTGCCACTGGTGATGTATTTCAACCATCGCGGGATGGCAAAGATCAAACTCGGCATCGCCAAGGGCAAGAAAAATCATGACAAGCGCGAAACAGCGGCCAAACGCGATTGGTCACGGCAGAAATCACGTTTGTTGAAAGACCATGGCTGAGCCTTTGAACCTGCTCGGCTTTCGCCATTCGGTTTATACGCGGATTGCCCGCATGGGCCTGATCGAGACCGGGCTGACAGCAACCTACGTTGAGGCGAACCCCTTTGCGGCTGAGCCTGATCCGGTTTTGGCCGCGATGACACCGCTTGGGCGGGTGCCTGTGTTGCAACATGGGGATTTCGTGCTTACGGAAACTGCCGCGATTTTGCGGTATCTCAATGATCTTGGTCCTAAGGCCAGTTTGATCCCCCCCGATCCGCAGGCCGCCGCGCGGATGGCGCAGGTGATGGGGATCGTGGATGCCTATGTCTACCAACCTTTGGTGCGCAAAGTGTTCTCTTACGGGTTTTACCAAGCCGCCGTGGGTGAGGAGGGCGATTCTTCGGTTGTGGCAGAGGGATTGACCCTGTCCCAAGCGCCGCTGCGGGCGCTCAACAACATTGCCGCTGGCGGATTGCAGCTTGGCGGGCGGGACATCAGCCTTGCCGATCTGCATTTGGCCCCGATGATCGATTATTTCGTCAGGGTGCCTGAAGCTGCTGATTTGTTGCGGCATTACCCTGCGTTAAGCGCGTGGTGGGATGAGATTTCAAATCACCCCTCTTTACGGGAGACGGATCCCTTTCCAGACCAATAGTTCAAGACCCTTGCTGCATGCTACCACCTTGCCAGTCTGCGTCTGCGGAGATAGGCAGTGTGCGACCTGTTTTGCAAAGGATTCCCGATGGCTGATGATCCCAAAACACTGGTGTCGACCGCATGGTTGGCCAAACACCTGAAAGATCCCGATCTGCGGCTTTTGGATGCGTCATGGTATTTGCCCGATGAGGGCCGCGATGCCAAAGCCGAATATGACGCTGCGCATATCCCCGGTGCACGGTTCTTCGACATAGACGAGATTTCCGATGCTCGGTCGGACTTGCCACATATGGCACCGCCGGTGGAAAAGTTCATGTCGCGGATGCGGGCGATGGGCGTTGGCGACGGGCATCAGGTAGTGGTCTATGATGGCGCTGGCCTTTTCTCTGCCGCGCGTGTCTGGTGGCTGTTCCGTCTCATGGGGCAGGAAAACGTTGCTGTGCTGGATGGCGGTCTTCCCAAATGGGTCGCCGAGGGGCATCCGACCGAAGACATGCCGCCGATCCCGCGTGATCGCCACATGACGGTCCGTTTCCAGAACCAGTTGGTGCGCGATGTCACGCAGGTGGCGCATGCCTCCAAGCTGGGTGATCCGCAGATCGTGGATGCCCGCGCCGCTGCACGGTTCCGCGGCGATGCGCCTGAGCCGCGTGAGGGATTGCGCGCTGGCCATATTCCGGGTTCGCGCAACGTGCCTTTTGGCACCCTGCTCAATGACGACAAAACCATGAAGACTCCGGACGAGACCCGCGCCATTTTTGAAGCGGCGGGTGTGGATCTGGAAAAACCCGTCATCACCTCATGCGGGTCAGGCGTCACGGCGTCGGTACTGGCGCTCGCGCTTGAGCGGATGGGGCATCATTCTTGGTCCCTTTATGATGGATCATGGTCGGAATGGGGGATGTTCCCCACCGTTCCTGTGGCAACCGGAGAAGCCTAATGTTCGAGACATTGAAAACCCAACCAGCGGACAAGATCCTTGCGCTGATGCAGATGTACCGCGAAGACCCGCGCGATACGAAGGTCGATCTGGGTGTTGGCGTTTATAAAGATGCAACGGGGCTGACGCCGGTGATGCGGGCGGTGAAAGCGGCCGAGCAGAAAATTTGGGAAACCCAGGATACCAAGGTCTATACCGGGCTGATTGGTGATCCGGCCTATTCGGATGCGATGATTGAACTGGTGCTGAACGGCGCAGTAGCGCGGAACACCATTGCGGCGGCGGCGACGCCCGGTGGCACCGGTGCGGTGCGCCAGGCGTTTGAAATGATCCGTATGGCCAATGCAAAGGCGCGGGTGTTCGTATCCAACCCGACATGGCCAAACCACCTCTCGATCCTGTCGTATCTTGGTATCGAAGCGGTGCCCTACCGCTATTTCGACGGTGAAACGCGCGGCGTTGATTTTGATGGCATGCTGGCCGATCTGAAGACCGCCAAAAAGGGTGATGTGGTTTTGCTGCATGGCTGTTGTCACAACCCAACCGGCGCGAACCTGAACGCGGCGGAGTGGGACGCGGTGATTGCGGTGCTGCAGGAAACCGGCGCAACCCCGATGATCGACATTGCCTATCAGGGCTTTGGCGACGGGCTGGCCGAAGATGCGGCGGCCACGCGCAAACTGGTTGCGGCAGTTTCAGAGTGCCTGATCGCGGCGAGTTGTTCCAAGAACTTCGGTATCTACCGCGAACGCACAGGCCTCTTGATGGCCATCGCAGCGGACCCTGCGGCGCATACGTTGAACCAAGGCACGCTGGCCTATCTGAACCGCCAGAACTACAGCTTTCCTCCCGACCACGGTGCGCGGATCGTGACCACGATCCTCACCGATGATGCGCTGCGCAGCGATTGGATGGCGGAGCTTGAAGAGGTGCGCCTTGGCATGCTGGATCTGCGGCAGCAGTTGGCAGCGGAATTGCAGCGGCTTTCAGGGTCGGACCGGTTCGGGTTTTTGGCCCAGCACCGCGGCATGTTCTCGCTTCTGGGAACGTCACCCGAAAAGGTTGAACTGCTGCGCAAGGAACACGGGATCTACATGGTGGGCGACAGCCGCATGAACATCGCGGGTTTGAATGCTGACACAGTGCCCGTCTTGGCCAAGGCGATCATTGACGCGGGCGTTTGAGGCGTTCTGTCCCAAGGGCGTCGCGGGTTGATGGGCGGGGATTGAGTTTTTCTTGCCAAATGAAGCCAAGGGCAGTGCTCGACTTTTGAAACCATGCCAATGGGATTGATGGAATAGAAAAAGCCCGGTCGATTGACCGGGCTTTTGGTTTTTTGATGGTGATTGCTCAGCCGTTGGAGAACTCCGGATAGGCCTCCATGCCCAGCTCGGATGTGTCCAAACCGTTGATCTCTGCCTCTTCGCTGGCACGGATGCCGAGGGTTGCCTTGAGGATCATCCAAGCGATCAGGCTGATCACGAAGACAAAGATGCCCACTGCGGCAAAGCCGATGATCTGGGTCACAAAGGATGTGCCTTCGGTATAGACCGGCACGACGAGTGTGCCCCAGAAACCCGCGATCAGGTGAACCGGGATAGCGCCCACAACATCGTCGATCTTGAGCTTGTCGAGGAAGGGCACGGCAAAGACCACGATCACACCGCCAACTGCACCAATCCAAAGCGCCCCAAAGAGCGTCGGATCAAGCGGTCCGGCGGTGATGGAGACCAGACCGGCCAGCGCACCGTTGAGGACCATTGTCAGGTCAACCTTGCCATACATCACCTGCGTCAGGATCAGCGCGGCAATAGCGCCCGCTGCAGCGGCCATGTTGGTGTTGGCGAAGATCTGCGCGACGGCATCGACATCTTCGAGCGTGCCCATGGCCAGCTGTGATGCGCCGTTAAACCCGAACCAGCCCATCCAGAGGATGAATGTGCCCAAGGTGGCCAGCGCCAGGTTGGAGCCCGGCAGCGGGATCACACGGCCTTCTTTGCTGTATTTGCCCAGACGCGGTCCGAGGATGATGGCACCGGCCAGCGCGGCAAAGCCACCGGCGGCATGTACGAGGGTCGAGCCGGCAAAATCGCTAAAGCCCATGGCGCTCAGGAAGCCGCCACCCCACTGCCAGCTGGCTTCGATCGGATAGATGATACCTGTGAGCACAACTACAAAGATCAGGAAGGGCCACAGTTTGACCCGTTCAGCCATGGTGCCAGACACAATGGAAGCCGTGGTGGCGCAGAACATCAACTGAAAGAAGAAATCAGAGGCGTTGGAATAGCCGCCTGCATCAATGTCAGTCTTGATGTCTTTGGGTGAGATGGTGCCAAACACCCCTTCGATGATCCAATTGCCATCGCCGGGATACATGATGTTATAGCCAATGAGCCAATACATGATGGCGGCAATGCCAAACAGGCCCATGTTCTTGGTCAGCTGGGTTGTGACGTTTTTGGACCGGACTAGCCCGGCTTCGAGCATGGCAAAGCCTGCGGCCATCCAGAACACCAGAAAGCCGCCGATGAGAAACAGCAGTGTGTTAAAAATGAATGTTGTTTGTTCGAGCGTGGCAAATTCGGCGTCTTGCGCGGCGCCCAATGTCGGCACCATGGCAATCGCGGCGGCCAATGGTAGATATTTGATCTTGGTCATGGATGGGTTTCCTTTTGATCGGGGAGGAGATCAGATGGCGTCTTCGCCGGTTTCACCGGTGCGCACGCGCACGGTTTGATTGACGTCGAGAACAAAGATTTTACCGTCGCCAATCTTGCCCGTGCGGGCGGAGGTCGAGATCACCTCGACGATCTGGTCGGCCATGCTGTCGGCGACGACCAGTTCCAGTTTTACTTTTGGGACAAAGTTCACGACGTATTCGGCGCCGCGATAGATTTCGGTATGGCCTGACTGTGCGCCAAAGCCTTTGACTTCTGTGACCATCAAACCGCGAATGCCCGCTTCGGTCAGCGCTTCGCGGACCTGTTCCAGTTTGAATGGTTTGATCGTTGCAATGATGAGTTTCACCTTATGGCCCTCTTCCGGTTGGCAGGGTTGCCCTGCATTGTGCAGGTGCAGAAAATCGGAAGAAGCGGCGGTAATGGAAGGAGTCGCAGGCGAATCCGGTGTTGCATTCGCCTGTCAGCGCCTAAAATTTGTGCGCATGAGGCATCTTGCCTAAAAAGTGGGCGAAAATTTGATGTTGAAAGCGGCTGACGGTGCTAAACAATCGGAGGCCGCCAAGGTAAAGTAAGAAAAAATCAGGCCGGGCAGGCAACAAAATGAGTGACAGTTCCAAGCGCAAACGCCCGTTGGTGGCTGACAAACGCTATCCGAGCAAGGGCAAGGCGGCGGCGAAAAAGCCGGCCAAGAAACCTGCGCCGAAGAAACCCGCAACCAAACGCAAGGCCGCGCCTAAACGTGCCAAGCGGGGCGGGATCATCGGATTGTTCTCGGCTTTGTTCCGGTGGATCTTTCGGCTGATTTGGAAAATCACATGGCGGATCACCGCTGTCGCGGTTCTGGTGCTGTCATTGGCTGTCGGTTATTTCTACACCACGTTGCCGCCGCTTGAGGCGCTGTTGGATGGCCGCGCGCGCGGCTCAGTGACGATGCAGGATCGTTACGGCGATGTTTTTGCATGGCGCGGGGACCAGTTTGGCGGTGTGGTGACCGCAGACAGCGTGTCACGCCACTTGAAGAATGCGGTGATCGCGACCGAGGACAAACGCTTTTACCGCCATTTCGGGATCAGCCCACGCGGCATCGCCTCTGCGGTGCGCATCAACCTCAGCGAGGGGCGCGGCCCGTTGCAGGGGCATGGCGGGTCTACCATCACACAGCAGGTGGCGAAACTATTGTGTCTTGGCGAACCGTTTGACCCGAATGCGGGCCTGACCGAAAAGGAATACGAATCCGCCTGTCGCCGGACGTCCCTGCAACGCAAGGCGAAAGAAGCGTTGTTCTCCATGGCGATGGAGGTGAAATACACCAAGAACGATATCCTCTCTATCTATCTGAACCGCGCCTATATGGGCGGGGGTGCCTTTGGGGCCGAAGCGGCGGCGCAGCGGTTCTTTGGCAAACCTGCCGCAGCGGTGAATGCGGCGGAGGGGGCCATGCTGGCCGGTCTTCTAACAGCGCCCACAACCCTTTCGCCCACCAACAATCTGGATCGGTCGCAAAGCCGCGCGGCCACTGTGATCCGGTTGATGCGGGAACAGGGCTATCTGACAGAGGACGAGGCAGCGCAAGCACAGGCCAATCCGGCAGAACTTTCCGAAGCGGCAGAGGCCAAGGCGGGTGGATATTTCGCCGATTGGGTGATGTCCACCGGGCCGGAGTTTTTCACCCGAAACACCACCGAGGATGTGATCATCAAGACCACTTTGGACCAGAGAATGCAGAAGGCTGCCGAAGAAGGTCTGAAGTGGGTGTTCGATAACAAGGTGCGTGAAGGATCCAAAGCGCAGGCAGCGATCATTGTGATGTCTGCGGACGGCGCCGTGCGAGCCATGGTTGGCGGGCGCAAGACCAAGGTTGCGGGTGCCTTTAACCGCGCCACGCAGGCGCTGAGGCAAACCGGATCAGCGTTCAAGCCGTTTGTCTATGCCGCCGCTTTGGATCTTGGCTATTCGCCCAATGACCTGATTGACGATTCTCCGTTTTGCATGACGATCCCCGGATCGGGTGAATGGTGTCCCAAAAACTATACCAAGCGCTTTGAAGGTATGGTCACGATGACCCAGGCCTTGAAGGATTCGTTGAATGTGCCGGCCGTGAAAATCTCGGAGAGCGTTGGCCGTGATCTGGTCAGCCAGGTGGCAAGTCAGTTCGGCATTCAAAGCGATCTTGCCGCAGGGCCGGCCTTGGCTCTGGGCGCATCTGAAAGCACCTTGATCGAGATGGCCGGCGCCTATGCGGGCATTCTCAATGGCGGTTCTTCGGTGACACCCTATGGTCTGGTTGAACTGCGGTTGCAGGGCGATGAAGAGCCCCTGATGGGCACCGGTGGCGGGATCGGCGAACGTGTCATTCAGGAAAGCGCTGCGCGGCAGTTGGTTTACATGATGGAAAAGGTCATCTCCGAAGGCTCTGGCCAGCGTGGCCAATTCGGCGGGCGGCAGCTGGCGGGGAAGACCGGTACAACATCGGCGGCGAAAGACGCGTGGTTTATCGGTTTTTCTGCCGATTATGTTGCGGGCGTCTGGATGGGGTATGACGACAACACCCCGCTGAGCGGTGTGACGGGTGGCGGTCTGCCCACAGACATCTGGCGCGAAGTGATGAGCCGTGTTCATGAGGGTTTGCCGCTCAAGGATCTGCCGATGTCAGCGCCAGCGCCGTTGAGCGATTTTTCTGACGAGAGCCAGGGCTCCAATCCCACGGGGAACGGAGGCGGCGCAGGAACCGTCATTGATCAGATCCTGAACGAGATATTCGGGAAAAGCGGATCAGGATCAAATGCTCCGAACCCGGAGGGCGGAGATCGTTAGGGCCCTGACCCTAGGTGGCGCGGGCATTCCGATTGTTGATGGAATGGCTCACATTCATTCATTTTTGTTTCATCGTCTTATGTGTCAGCTTCGGCAGACACATTGGAAAGGTGCAACATGACTCCCTTACATATCTCCTCTTTTTCTCGCGGCGACAGTGGCGGCAATCCGGCAGGGGTGGTCATTTCTGATCGCCTGCCAGATCCCGACACCATGCAGCAAATCGCAAGGGAACTCGGTTATTCCGAAACCGCCTTTGCCGCGCCTCAGGGCGGGGGCTGGAAGGTCCGCTATTATGCGCCCGTAGGTGAGGTTGCCTTCTGCGGCCACGCGACCATCGCGCTGGGCGCGGCATTGGGCCAACAGAACGGCGCTGGTCGCTATGATCTTCATCTGCGCGACGACGATATCACGGTTGAGGCGATGCAGGTTGGCACAGATTGTCACGCGGCACTGCAATCTCCGGCAACATGGTCAAAGCCGATGGCAGAGGATTTGTTGCTGGCGTTGCTGAGCTATTTCGGACTGTCACAGGATGATCTTGACCCGGCATTTCCGCCGACGCTTGGCTTTGCCGGGGTGCGACATGGCATTCTGGCGCTGAAAGATCGCAGCAAACTGGCTGCTATGTCCTATCCTTTTGATGCGATGCAGGCCTTGATGCTGGACCATGATCTGGTCACCGTGAGCCTGCTGCATTTCAGGTCGCCCCGCGCCATCACGTCCCGCAATGCTTTTGCCAGTGGCGGCGTGGTTGAAGACCCTGCAACAGGTGCAGCGGCGGCGGCGCTTGGCGGGGCATTGGTCGATCTGGAATGGGACGGTCTGCAAGAGGGCGGCCAATTCTCCATCTCGCAGGGGGGGGATATGGGCATGCCATCGGAACTGACTGTCGAGGTGACCGGCACAAAAGGCGCGTCGGTTCGGGTCAGCGGCGCAGCACGCTGGATGAACGCGGACCAATAGCAGCAACAAGATATTAAACACCCTGTGGTCCAATCCCACGTCCCGGCCCCGTTTTGCGCCGGGGCGCGGGAACGCTAAGTCAGGGTGTGCCAATTGAAATCCGGGGCGATCAAACGCGGCGAGGCAGAGCTGCGCCGTATACGCAGGCAAAGCCGGCCTCTTTATTGTGCTGTCGCAGTGTTCAGCCTCTTCGCAAATCTCCTGTTGCTGACCGGTCCGGTGTTCATGCTTCAGGTTTACGACCGCGTGCTTGGGTCAGGGTCCCAAGAAACATTGGTTGCCCTGTCCGGCTTGGTGATTTTTCTGTTCGTCGTTTTGGGCCTGCTGGACTTTCTGCGTGACCGGATCATGACCCGGATTGGTCTGCGGTTTCAGGCGGATCTGGAAAAGCGTGTGTTCGATGCAATATTGCGCAAATCGGCGCTGTTGCCGGATGACGGTGACGGGCAGGGGCTTCGCGATCTCGATGCGGTGCAGCGGCTGATTGCTTCGCCCGTGCTGATTGCGTTCTTTGACCTGCCTTGGACGCCGGTCTTTTTTGTGGCGATCTTTGCCTTTCACCCGCTGTTGGGGCTTGGGGCGCTCTTTGGGGCAATGTTGCTGGTCGCAATCACGGTAGCAAATCAAATTCTGTCTCGCGATCCGCAAGCCAGGGCGGATATCGCTGCGCAGGGGGCGCGTGTGATCCAAGGGCAATTGCAGCGCGAGGCAGAGATCGTTCACGCCCTTGGTATGGCGGAAGCCGGATATCATCGCTGGCAAGGGGCGCGGACCGTCGCATTGGCAAGCCAGTTGGCGGTGGCGGATATTGGAGGCGGTTTCAGTGTCTTAACCCGCACGCTTCGGCTCGCGTTGCAATCTGTGATGCTGGGTCTTGGCGCTTGGCTGGTGCTGCAAGGGCAGATCTCGGGCGGCGCGATGATTGCCGGTTCGGTTTTGATGGGGCGGGCGCTCGCACCGGTCGAGGCCTTGCTGAACCATTGGCCGGTCTTGCAACAGGGGCGCAAGGGATGGTGCAGTCTGGCGGCGCTGTTGGGAGAGGTCGGCGCAGCGCCGGTTCGCATCGATCTGCCTGAACCTGCTGCCCGGTTGAGCGTGGAAGCCCTGACTGTTGTGCCGCCGGGAGAAAAACGCGCAACGCTAAAATCGGTTAGTTTTGAAATGATGCCGGGTCAGGCGGTTGGCGTTATCGGGCCATCTGCCAGCGGAAAATCAACTCTGGCGCGCGCCGTGATGGGGGCCTGGCCAGTGGCCGGAGGTCATGTGCGGCTAGACGGGGCAACGGTTGGGCAATACGGGCCACAATCGTTGGGGCGGTATATCGGATACCTGCCGCAAAAACCGACGCTGTTTGACGGTACAATCGCGGAAAACATAGCGCGGCTAAGGCGGGATGCTGATGACAGCAAGGTTGTGTCCGCTGCGCAAAAGGCCGCGGCGCATGAGATGATACTGGCCCTGCCACAAGGATATGACACTGTGATCGATGCCGGGCAGGTGCGACTGTCGGGCGGACAGATACAGCGGATCGGCTTGGCACGGGCGCTTTATGACGATCCGGTGATCCTGATTCTGGATGAACCCAATGCAAATCTCGACAACAGCGGTTCATTGGCCCTGAACCATGCGGTGCGCCGGATGAAGGAGGCGGGCAGGGCCGTCTTGATCATGGCGCATCGGCCTGCCGCCATACAGGAATGCGATATGCTGCTGGTTCTGGATGGCGGAATGCGCGTTGCCTTTGGCCCAAAGAACGAGGTGTTGGCCGGGATGGTCAAGAATGCGGGCGCAATTCAGCAGGTGCCAGCACAGGCAGGTGGGCTGGGATGACGCGGGCAGACCTTGCATGCCACCGCCTTGTGATCGCAGGCATCGCTGTGATCTGCGCTCTTTTGGGCGGCGTGGTGGTTTGGGCGGTTCAGGTCGAGATTACCGGCGCAATTGTGGTGCAAGGACAGCTCGAGATCGAGCGGAGCAACCAGATTGTGCAGTCCGAAACCGGCGGACGCATCACAGGTGTGCATGTTGCCGAAGGGGATCATGTGCGGGGTGGCGATTTGTTATTTCAACTCGATCGCGGCGCCGAGCAATTGCGAGAGGACGCGATTAACGAAAAAATCGCCGAACTCACCTTGCGCCGTGCGCGCCTTTGGGCAGAGCAGGATGGCATGGTACGGATCAACTTTCCGTTTGTCGCAGGCAATGTGGATCCGCAGGAAATCGCCCGCATCAAAGAGGGCGAGCGCCGCCATCTGGAGGTTCGCAAAGCGATGTTTCTGGACGGGCAGGCACAGATCGCCACCGCCAAGGATCAGATCAGAGCGCAGATAACGGGTATTCAGGCGCAGCGTGCTTCGGTCGTTTTGCAAATCGACCTCATTGCAGAGCAACTGGCCGCGCAAGAAGCATTGCGCGCGCGGGGGTTGGCACCGGCGGCATCCGTGCTGGCCTTGAGGCGAGAACATGCCCGGTTGACCGGACATCAAGGCGAGTTGCGCAGCGCTGAGGCGGCCGCACGGGAAAGGATCACTGGTCTGAATTTGGATGCGTTGCACCAAAAGCAGACCCGTAGGGAAGAGAACATCGCGCAACTTAATAAGGTCTCAAGTGAACTGTTGCGGCTGACGGGCGCAAGGGAGGCTGTTTTGCAAGATCTGAACAGGTTGTCGATCCGCGCACCTGTCTCCGGGATTGTGCACCGGTTAGCCGTGAAAAACCAAGGTGCGGTGGTCCGGGGGGGCGAAACGTTGATGCATATTGTGCCGCAAGACAGACCAATGACCGTCATCGCGCGGGTCGCACCCAAAGCGGTAGACCAAGTCCATGTTGGCCAAACCGCCCGCCTGAGGTTGACGGGCTACAACCGGCCGGAAACTCCGGAACTCACGGGTCAGGTGGTGCATGTTTCGCCGGATAGGATCACGGGCCAGAACGGAGTGCAGAGCCACTACAACATTACGGTGCAGTTGCCAGCAGGAGCGTCACAGCAATTGGCGTCCGATATACCGCTGTTGCCGGGGATGCCGGTCGAAGTTTTTGTAATTCAAGCGCCCAGATCTGCGATGTCTTATCTTGTGAAACCGCTCACCGACTATTTCGTGCGGGCCTGGCGCGAAAGTTGATGTCGCCTCTTTTCTGCAGCGCTGAAAGTGACTAGCGTCCCGCGTGAAAACCATTTTGAGGAATTACTCCATGAGCTTTACCGCACGTCTGTCCGAAATGGGTGTGACCCTTCCTGATGCACCTGCGCCTGCGGCGAATTACGTGCCGTTTGTGCGGGTTGGAAATCTTGTCCATGTGTCGGGTCAAATCTCGATGGGCCCGGATGGGTTGATCACCGGCAAGCTGGGCGCGGATATGGATGTTGCCGCCGGGGCGCAAGCCGCAAAAACCTGCGCGATCAGCCTGCTGGCGCAGGTCAAGGCGGCTTGTGGCGGCGACATTGAACGGCTTGTCCGCGTCGTCAAATTGGTCGGCTTTGTGAACTCCACGGCCGATTTCACTGACCAACCCAAAGTGATCAACGGTGCGTCCGACTTTATGGTCGAGGCTTTGGGGGATGCAGGTCGGCATGCCCGTTCGGCGGTGTCTGCGGTTTCTTTGCCGCTTGGCGTTGCGGTTGAGATCGAAGGCATCTTTGAAATCAAATGACCCTGCCGCGCGCCTTTTATGAAGTGCCGCTGGCGCATCGTGCATTGCATGATGTGGCGCGGGGGCGGCCCGAAAACAGCCGGGCAGCCATCCGTGCCGCAATTGCGGCAGGGTATGGCATTGAGATTGATGTCCAGCTCAGTGCCGATGGCGCGGCAATGGTGTTTCATGACTACGCGCTGGACCGCCTGACCCGCGACAGCGGCGCAGTGCGTTTGCGCAGTGCTGATGAACTGAAGGCGGTGCCGCTAAAGGGCGGCGATGAGGGTATCCCCGACCTACCCGAAGTGTTGCGGTTGGTCGCCGGACAAGTGCCGCTGCTGATCGAGTTGAAGGATCAGGATGGCGCGATGGGCGATGATTTGGGTCCGCTGGAGCAAGCTACGGCTGCTGCGCTTATCGATTACGCGGGTCCGGTTGCGGTGATGTCATTCAATCCCCATTCCGTGGCGATGATGCGCGACCTGTTGCCGAACGTGCCGCGCGGGATTGTGACCAGCGCTTATCGCTATGACGAATGGCCGCTGCCCAAGGCCACCTGTGACCAACTGCGTGATATTCACGACTATGACCGGACGGGTTCGAGTTTCATCAGCCATGAGGTCGATGATCTGGACCGCCCTCGCGTGGCAGAGTTGAAAGCGCAGGGTGCGATGATCTGTTGCTGGACGGTTTGCAGCGTTGATGTTGAGAATGAGGCCCGCCAGATTGCGGACAACATCACCTTTGAAGGGTACATCGCCGCGCTTGATGCTTGATCCCTGCTGCGAAAGCCACACATTGGATCAAAGGCAAAGGGCAGAACATGAGCGCGCAAGAAATCGAAATCACCGTGGTGCCGCATCTGGCCGAGATCGGCCAGGAACAATGGGATGCATGCGCCTGCCCCGAAGCGGCGGAGGGTGCGCGACCGGTTGACCCATTCACAACTTACCGGTTTCTGTCGGCGTTGGAGGAAAGCGGCAGTGTTGGTCCCGGCACGGGTTGGCAACCGCAGTACCTGACGGCGGCTGTGGGCGGGCAGATCATTGCGGTGGCACCGCTTTATGCCAAATCGCACAGCCAGGGTGAGTACATCTTCGATCACAACTGGGCCCATGCCTATGAGCGTGCGGGGGGCCGGTACTATCCAAAGCTACAGATCGCGGTGCCGCATACCCCCGCGACCGGACGCCGGTTTCTGACCCGCCCGGGTTTTGAGGACACGGGCATGGCGGCCTTGGTACAGGGCGCGGTGCAGCTGACCGAGAACAACCATTTGTCCTCTCTGCATGCCACGTTTTGCACCAAAGACGAGGCGCTGCGTGCGCAGGGAATGGGGCTGATGGTGCGCAAGAACCAGCAGTTTCATTGGCGCAATGACAGCTATTGTAATTTTGACGACTTCCTTGCCAGCCTGAATTCACGCAAGCGCAAGAATATCCGCAAGGAGCGCAAACAGGCGCAAGCCTTTGGCGGCACGATTGAGACCTTCACCGGGGATCAGATCGAACCGGAGCACTGGGATGCGTTCTGGCAGTTTTACCAAGACACCGGGGCGCGTAAGTGGGGATCACCCTATCTGACGCGAGCATTTTTTGACATCGCGCATGAGACCTTGCGGGACGATATCGCGCTGGTTCTGGCGCGGCGCGACGGGCGCTGGGTGGCGGGTGCATTGAACTTTATCGGCGCTGATGCGTTGTACGGAAGGTATTGGGGCTGTGCAGAGCATCACCCCTGTCTGCATTTTGAGCTTTGTTATTACCAAGCCATTGATTTTGCGATTGCAAATAGGTTGGCCACGGTAGAGGCGGGCGCACAGGGCGAACACAAGCTGGCGCGCGGCTATTTGCCGACGCCAACATGGTCGGTGCACTGGCTGCGCGACGAAGGGTTTGCAAATGCAGTTGGTGAATACCTTGAGGCGGAACGCGATGCGGTGGACCGCGAGATTGAAATACTGACGGACTACGGACCTTTCAAACAGGTCCAGATTGAGGAACAGGAATGACAGAACGACTAAGCGAAGAAACACGCAAGACCGTGTTGCAGCCGCTTTTTGATACAGGATGGGCGATGGTCGACGGACGCGATGCGATCTGCAAAACCTTCAAATTCCCTGATTTTACCGATGCATTTGGCTGGATGACCCGCGCGGCGTTTTGGTCGGAGAAGTGGGATCACCATCCCGAATGGCAGAACACCTACAATCGTGTGACGGTGACATTGACCACACATAGCGTGGATGGTCTCAGCACGCTTGACGCCAAGCTCGCACGCAAGATGGACGGCCTGTTTGCGCCTGACAACGGATAGGGGGTCTGAAATGGAAAACCTGATGAACACCGAAGTTTGGCAAGGCAAAACCATTGGTGATTTGCTGACCATCGAATTTCTGGCCAGCGCGGTCGGCTCAGTCATGGGCGCACTTGCGATCCTGCTTTTGGGTTGGATCGTGTCGAAATGGCTTCAGGGCCGGGTGCAACAGCTGGGCAAGAACAACAAGCATCTCGATGAGATGCTGTTTGATTTCCTCGCCTCGATCGTGCGCTATGTTGTGCTTGGCTTTACCGTCCTGTTTGTTCTCAACACGTTTGGCGTGCAGACAACATCGGTTGTAGCGGTCATCGGTGCTGCGGGTCTGGCCATCGGGCTGGCGCTGCAGGGCACTCTGTCCAATGTTGCGGCGGGCGTGATGCTGATCCTGTTCCGTCCGATCAAGATCGGCGATTTTGTCGAGGTCGCAGGCGAGATGGGGACAGTGAAACAGATCAACCTGAATTTTACCGAGCTGGCCGACCTCAGCAACGTGCAGGTGATCGTGCCCAATTCCGAAGTCTGGGGCAATGTGATCACCAATTATTCCGTCAATCAAAAGCGCCGCGCCGAGTGGACCTTTGGTGTGGGCTATGGTGCCAATCTCAAGACCGCAGAGGGGATCATCCGCGATACGATCATGGGCGACAGCCGGTCTCACTCAGACCCCGAACCGTTCATTCAGGTGACAAATCTGGGCGACAGTTCGGTTGATTTTCTGGTGCGGGTTTGGTGCGATGCATCCGATTACTTTGCGTTCAAGGCCGACATGACCCGCAAAGTCAAAGAGGCGATGGACGAGGGCGGTGTCGATATCCCGTTCCCAACCCGGACGATTGTTCAAGCGGCGGAATGATACGCCGGACAAGCCACAAGCGTCGGGGCGCAGGCAAACTGCGCCCCGTTTTTCTTTACATGTTTTCCAGCAGGCCTTCGCCACCTGACAGATCGCAGACACCGGCCTGAATCTCGGGCTGGAACAACGTTACCTTGCCGTCATCGACCAGCATCGCGTAACGCTTGGAACGTGACATCAGCCCGGCTGGAGCGGCGTCAAATTCCATGCCGATGGCCTTGGTAAATTCAGATTGCGCATCGGCCAGCATGGTGATCCCAGCAGCCGTGGCACCCGTTGCCTCGCCCCAGGCTTGCATCACAAAAGGATCGTTACAGGACACGCAGATGATCTCATCCACGCCTTTGGCATCGTATTGATCCTTGGTGCGCACAAAGCTGGGAACATGTGCGGAATGGCATGTCGGGGTAAAGGCACCGGGCACAGCAAAGATCACAACCTTACGGCCCTTGACTTTGTCGGCCATTTTCACGGGCGTTGGCCCCTCAGCGCCCATTTGCACCAGCGTGGCGTCGGGCAGCGTGTCCCCTTGTGAGATTGTCATCAGCTAGACCTTTCATGACATTGCGTTTGCTATGTCGCTCAATATAGGTTTCCGGCGACAGGCGACCAGCGAATTCGGGAGAATGAAACCATGGGCCAAGTAATCGTGATCGGAGCAGGGCAGGCAGGTGCCTCTTGCGTGGCCAAGCTGCGCAACAATGGCTTTGAAGGGGGCATCACACTCATCGGGGCCGAGCCGGTGCCGCCCTATCAACGGCCACCGCTAAGCAAGGCCTATTTGCTGGGAGAAATGAGTTTGGACCGCCTTTTCCTGCGGCCAGAGAGCTTCTACGGGGAGCATGATATCACTCTGCGAATGGGGCAGAGTGTGGATGCGATTGATACCGCCGCTCAAACCGTGACACTGGGCGATGAAGTGCTGCCCTACGACGATCTGGTGCTGACCACTGGGTCTGTTCCGAACCGTTTGCCTGCGGCCATTGGTGGCGATCTGGATGGGGTGTTCACCGTGCGTGATTTGGCGGACGTGGACGCCATGGCACCGCGATTTACCGAAGGGGCGCGGGTGCTGATTGTCGGGGGTGGTTATATCGGGCTTGAAGCGGCGGCGGTGGCGGCCAAGCTGGGGCTCAAGGTGACATTGGTCGAAATGGCCGACCGCATCCTGCAACGGGTCGCCGCGCCCGAGACCAGCGATTTCTTCCGTGATCTGCATCGCTCGCATGGGGTCGAAATTCTTGAGGGTGTGGGATTGGATCATCTGACCGGAACCGGCGCGGTGAGCGGGGCGAAGCTGACTGATGGCTCCGAGATCGCGGCGGATTTTGTGATTGTGGGCGTCGGCATACGCCCCGGCACCGCATTGGCCGAGGCGGCAGGTATTGAGATCGACAACGGGATCAAGGTGGATGCGCATGGGCGAACCTCCGCTGCGCATGTCTGGGCGGCCGGGGATTGCACGTCTTTCCCTTATCAAGGCGGACGTATCCGGCTGGAATCGGTGCCCAACGCAATTGAACAAGCAGAATGCGTCGCGCAGAACATCATGGGCGCAGGCGAGGATTATCTGGCAAAGCCGTGGTTCTGGTCGGACCAATATGACGTGAAATTGCAGATCGGCGGGCTGAATACGGGGTATGACAGGGTCGTCACGCGGCGCGCCGATGAAGACAGCGTCAGCTTTTGGTATTATCAGGGCGATCAGCTTTTGGCAGTGGATGCGATGAACGATCCGCGCGGCTATATGGTTGGGAAACGCCTGATTGAGGGCGGCAAATCCCCTGATCCGGCCCTGATCGAAGATCCAGCGACCAATCTGAAGGCGCTCTTGAAGGCGTGAGGATCATCGCGGGCAAATTTCGGGGCACAGCGCTGGCCAATGTTGGCAAGGGGGATGCCGCGGCGCATTTGCGTCCGACCTCAGACAGGGTGCGGGAAAGCCTGTTTTCAATGCTGACCCACCATGACGTGATTCATGGAGCGCGGGTGCTTGACCTTTTTGCGGGCACCGGAGCCTTGGGGCTTGAGGCCTTGTCGCGCGGTGCGGCAGAGGTCTGTTTTGTGGAGAATGGCCGCGCCGGGCAAAAGCTTCTACGCGAGAACATTGAAAAACTCCGGGCGGAGGGAGAGACAACCCTCATGCGAAACGACGCAACACGGCTCGGCCCTTGGCCCAATGCCCGGTTTGATCTGGTGTTTCTGGATCCGCCCTATGGCAAGGGCATGGGCCAGACCGCGCTGGCGGCTGCGCGTGCAGGGGGGTGGCTGGCCCCCGATGCGATGATCGTCTGGGAGGAAAACGCCCCGATGAACGCGCCCGAGGGGTTTGAGCGGACCGACAAACGCAAATATGGTGACACCCACGTGACGTTGCTGCGCCACGTGGTGGCAGGTTAAAGCGCTGCGCGAATGGCCGCGCCGAGCCGGGTGATTCCTTCGGCGATCTGGGCGTCATCGGCCAGAGAGAAACTGAGCCGGAGGGTGTTCTTGCCGGACCGATCCGCAAAGAATGCCTGGCCCGGGACAAAGGCCACGCGCTGTGTCTCAAGCGATTGGCGCAACAGTTCGCCGCCGTCCATGTGCTTGGGCAAGGTGAGCCAGACAAACATGCCGCCTTCGGGTTTGGTCCATGTCACACCATCGGGCATCTGTGCCTCCAGTGCGGAAAGCATCGCATCGCGGCGGGCGGTGTAGGTCTGGCGCAGCTTTGCGGTGTGTTCCTCGAAAATCGTGTTGGCAACCTCCGCGATCGCCATTTGGTTGATGGTAGATGAATGCAGATCGCTGGCCTGTTTCATCAGCACCAGCCGCGAGATGACATCTGCCACACCGCAGATCCAGCCAACCCGCAATCCGGGGGCAAGCGATTTGGAGAAGCTGCCGCAATAAAGGGTCCGGCAGGCGTCTATCGAGCCCTTGCGTGCCACTTCCAAAGCCAGCACCGGCGGGATCGGATCGCCGTCAAAGCGCAGCGCCTGATAGGCGGCATCTTCGATCACCGCAATGTCCAGATCATCGGCCAGATCCAGAATGTTCTCACGGGCCGTTTGGTCAAGCGTTTCGCCGGTCGGGTTGGCAAAATCCACGGACATATAGGCAAATTTGACCCGCCCGCCGTTGTCTTTGGCGGTTTGGGCGTAGTCTTCGGCGGATCGGTTGCCGCCGGGGATCAGCCGGTCATAATGCGGCTCATAGGCGTTGAACGCTCCCAATGCGCCCAGATAGGTCGGCCAACCCAGTAGGGCGGTGTCATTGGGGGACAGCATCAGTTTGCCCAGATAATCCAGCGCCTGTTGCGAGCCGGAGGTGATCAGGACGTTGTCGCGGGTACAGGGCACGCCGATCTCGGTCATTTTTCCCACAATCCAGTCGCGCAGCGGGCCGTAACCTTCGGAAACCGAATATTGCAAAGCGGTGCTTTGGTTCTCGGGCGACAGCGCATTGCCAAGCGCCTTTTGAAAGGCCTCGGTCGGGAACAGCGCTGGATCGGGAATGCCGCCGGCAAAGGAAATGATGTCCGGCTGATCCAACAGCTTGAGCAATTCACGGATCTCGCTGGCCTTCATCCGGTCCATGCGGGTTGCAAAAATGTCCTGCCAATTCATGTGACGTTCTCCCAATTTTGGGCAAATGAACATGATTCTATAATTATGGCAATGTTTCTTACCTAAAGAGGCGAGAAAACCACAAATGCAAAATGCCGCGTTTTGATGGGCGCGGCATTTCGAAAACTTGGTCTGACGGGACTTAGCCGTAGGTTGGGTGAAACTTGTTGGCCGGTGACAGGGTGAAAATCTCAACCCCGTCTTCGGTCACGCCCACCGAATGTTCAAATTGCGCTGACAGTGATTTGTCACGTGTCACGGCGGTCCAATCATCGGCCAACGTCTTGGTTTCGGCACGGCCCAGATTGACCATCGGCTCAATGGTAAAGAACATGCCCGGTTCCAAAACCGCGCCCGTGCCGGGGCGACCATAATGCAGAACGTTGGGCGGCGAATGGAACACCCGGCCCAGACCATGACCGCAGAAATCGGTTACAACGCTCATCCGGTGACCTTCGACAAAGCTTTGGATCGCGTGGCCGATATCACCAAAGGTATTGCCCGGTTTCACGACAGAAATCCCGCGCATCAGGCTGTCGTGGGTCACCTCGATCAGCCGTTCGGCCTTGCGCGGCAGTTTGCCCGCGACATACATCCGCGAGGTGTCACCGTACCAGCCGTCCACGATCACGGTCACGTCGATGTTCAGGATGTCCCCGTCTTTCAGCTTTTTGTCGCCCGGAATGCCGTGGCAGACCACGTGATTGACCGAGATACAGCTGGCGTGTTTGTAGCCCTTGTAACCGATGGTGGCGGATTTGGCGCCTGCGGCCTTGACTTTGTCTTCGATGATTCGGTCCAGTTCGCCCGTGGTTTGGCCAACGGTCACATGTTCTGCGATCTCATCGAGAATGGTCGCCGCCAGTTTGCCCGCGGCATGCATGCCGGCGAAATCCGAAGGGTCGTAAATGCGAATGCCGTCTTTCGTCTGGCGGCCACGGTGTTGATCGTTCACCGGTTTCTCCATCTTTTAGGGTCGGCCTCTCTTACATCGCCGGGCGGCCAAGGGCCAGAGGCGCGGCAAGAGTTACCTCTTGAGGGGTGATATGGGTGCCGATGCACAGGGTTTCCACCCCGGCCTCGGTAGCCTCTGCATGGGCGGCGGCATAGGCGGGGTCGATGTCACCTGCCATCGCGACATGGGTGCAATCGGTCCGTTGCACCAGATAAAGCAGGACTGCACGGTGCCCCTGGCGGGCCATTTGAGCCAGTTCACCCAGATGTTTGGTTCCCCTTGCCGTGACACTGTCAGGAAATTCCGCCAGTCCCGATTGGCGCGATAGGGTCACGCTTTTGACCTCGACATAGGCGTCGGGCAGGCCGCTTTCGCTCAGTAGAAAGTCTATGCGGGATTTCTCGCCATATTTCACTTCGGCCCGCACGTTAGTGTAATCCGCCAGCGCTGCGATCTGCCCGCCTTGCAAAGCGGCCCGCACTGCGCGGTTCGGCAATGCGGTATCGACGCCGGTGAAATGGCCGTTTTCATGATCTACAAGGCGCCAACCGAATTTCAGCTTTTTCTTGGGATCATCGTTGGGCTCAAGCCAGATTCGGCTTCCGGGTTCGGCCAGACCCATCATGGAGCCGGGATTGGCACAATGGGCCGTTACCTCGGCCCCCGATTCCTCCAAGGTACAATCGGCCAGAAACCTTTTGTAACGGCGGATCAGGCGGGCGGGGACAAGATCGGTTTGAAAGCGCATGTATGCGGGCCTATACCGACAAGAGCACATGCTCAAGGAACTTGCCCATGACCAACCCAACAGCCGCGATGCTGGTGATCGGAGATGAAATTCTGTCTGGCCGCACCCGCGATTCAAACATGTATCATCTGGCAGGAGAACTGACCAACGCCGGCATCGACCTCAAAGAGGTTCGAGTGGTCGGGGACGAGCGCGGGACCATCATCGCAGCGGTGCAGGCGCTGTCCAATGCGCATGACTATGTCTTTACCTCAGGCGGTATCGGCCCAACCCACGATGACATCACCGCGGATTGCATTGCGGCAGCTTTTGATCGCGCGATTGATGTGCGGGATGACGCGCGGGCCATCCTGGCGGAACATTACGCCAAATCCGGAACCGAGCTGAACTCTGCGCGGCTGCGCATGGCGCGTATCCCCGACGGGGCGGAGTTGATCGAAAATCCGGTTTCGGCCGCGCCGGGGTTCAAGCTTGAAAATGTGCATGTGATGGCTGGTGTCCCTTCGGTGTTTCAGGCGATGGTGCAATCAGTTCTGCCCACATTGACAGGCGGTGCACCCTTGATCAGCAAGACACTGCGTGTGGACCGGGGCGAAGGGGATATTGCCGGACCTTTGGGTGGGCTGGCAGAGAAATTCCCGTTGCTGTCCATGGGATCTTACCCGTTTCAGAAAGACGGCAAATATGGTGCACATGTGGTGATCCGCGGCAATGATCCGGATGCGGTGGATGCGGCCATTGCCGAGCTTGAGGCGATATTTAGATGACACCGACAACGGAACAATTGTTCAGGGCCAGCGACGAGACCTGGCCTGCGGCAAGGGTCTGGAGCCAAGGTCCATGGACCTTGCGCGAGGGCAAGGGTGGCGGCAAACGTGTGTCAGCAGCCACGGCCAACCGTCCGGTGACAGAGGCGGACATCGAAGCGGCAGAGGATGCGATGCGAAGCATTGGCCAGACCCCGCTTTTCATGTTGCGTGAGGATGAGGACCGGCTGGATGGGTTGTTGGCTGGCAAAGGATATGACGTCGTTGATCCGGTCACAATCTATACGCTCCCGATCGAGCGACTGACGGACAAGCCGATCCCGCGCGTGACCGCCTTTGCCGTCTGGGAACCCCTGGCGATCATGACCGAAATCTGGGCCGCGGGCGGGATTGGTCCGGCGCGTCTGGATGTGATGGCTCGGGCTAAGGTCAAAACCGGTATTTTTTCGCGTTGGAACGAGATGCCCGGCGGTGTGGCTTTTGCCGCCGTCCATGACGGGATCTGCATGGTCCATGCTGTGGAAGTGCGCCCCGAACAGCGCCGTCAGGGTGTTGCCGACTGGATGATGCGCAAGGCGGCGTTCTGGGGTCAGGAACAGGGGGCAAGCCATCTGGCGGTGCTTTGCGTCAAGCAGAATGAAGGGGCCAATGCGCTATATCGCGCACTGGGCTTTGCCCCAACAGGCGGTTATCATTACCGCCAATACCCTGCCTGAGGAGATACCGCAGATGGCCGATACCATGCCGACCGCCCTTGACCTGCCGATGGTTGATCCATTGCCCGAGGCCACGCAGAAATATTTCGATGTGTGTCAGGAAAAGCTGGGCATGATTCCGAATGTCCTTCGGGCCTATGCCTTTGATATTGAAAAGCTGAACAGCTTTACCGCGATGTATAACGATTTGATGCTGGGGGCCTCTGCACTGTCCAAGTTGGAGCGGGAGATGATCGCGGTGGCGGTGTCTTCGGTCAACAAATGCTACTACTGCCTTGTGGCGCATGGGGCTGCGGTGCGTGAATTGTCGGGTGATCCGCAATTGGGCGAGGCGCTGGTGATGAATTACAAGGTAGCCAAGGTCACGGACAAACAGCGTGCGATGCTGGACTTCGCAGTCAAGCTTACCAAGGAGAGCGCCAATGTGGTTGAGGCAGACCGTCAAGCCCTGCGCGATGCCGGTTTTTCCGATCGGGACATTTGGGACATCGCCAGCGTTGCGGCGTTCTTTAACATGACCAACCGCGTGGCAAGCGCGTCGGATATGCGCCCCAACGAAGAATACCACGCGCAGGCGCGATGACGCGGCGCTTTGCCTGTCTTATCGGTGCCGCGTTTTGTGCGGCATTGATGGCCGGGCCGGTGCTTGCGCTTGATCTGGCCTTGCCCGTCAACGCCCGCCCCACGGTTGAGCGCAATACATCACCCGATCTTTACGCCGCCCCCATTGGGGTGTTTGAGGCCGGAAAGGTGCCTGTGCTGTCGGTCGAAGGTGATGTGCGGCGCGGTGCCTGGCGGCTTGGCTCCCCTGGGTTGACGCCATTGCAGGTGATTGTCCCGCTGCGCAGACAGCTTGTCGATGCCGGATTTGAAATACTGCTGGATTGTGCCAGCGCCGCATGCGGCGGGTTCGATTTCCGGTTCGCCACAGAAACCCTGCCCGGACCAAATATGTATGTGAACATTAGGGCATTTCACTTTGTCACGGCGGTACGCAAATCAAATGGCACGGTGCAGGAAGTTGTGACCGTTCTCAGCAGCACGTCTGCCACATCTGCCTATATCCAGATTATTCAAGCGGGCGCTTTGGCAGAGCGGACCACAAGCGTCACGGCCAAGGCCGAGGTGCCTGTACCCGTAGGAGAGGCTGGACCTTCTCGTCCAACTGCTCAAGGGGATCTGGCCTCTGCCCTGCTGAACGCGGGTCATGCCGTTTTGTCAGATCTCGATTTTGACACCGGGACAACTTCATTGGGGCAAGGGCCGTTCGCAAGCCTGCAGGCCTTGGCAGAATTGATGCGTGATCAACCGGATCTCAGGCTGGCACTGGTGGGGCATACGGATTCTGTTGGTGGATTGCAGGCCAACATCAATATCTCACGGGAACGGGCACAATCGGTGCGGCAGCGGCTGATCGACGTGCACAGCATCTCTCCCTCACGGCTGGAGGCGGAGGCCGTCGGTTATCTTTCCCCCATCGCCACAAACCGGACCGAAGCGGGGCGCACCCACAATCGCCGTGTCGAGGCGGTGCTGCTGCCTGCGCCCAATTGAGCAGACAAAAAGGCCCGGCAACCAGTGGATAGATGCCGGGCGAAGTTTCACCGAGGGGATTGGTGTTTCGTTACCAGTCGCTTGGGCCTTTTTCGGCAAAGGCATGGACCAGAAAATCAATAAAGGCGCGGACCTTGGGCTGGGTAAACCGGCCGGGTGGGTAGACCGCGTAGATGCCTTGGGTTTCCATTGGCAGATCGGGGATTGCGTCCTCGACCAGACCTTGCGCCATCGCGTCGGAGTAAAGGAAGCTTGGCAAATAGGCGATGCCGAGACCCGAGATCGCCGCGTTCAAGAGGCTCTGCCCGTCGTTCACAGACAGCCAGCCCGCGGTGCGCACCTGGCGTTTCTCGCCAGATGGGGCGGTCAGTTTCCAGACATTTCCCGACGATTGGTTGGAGTAATGCAGCAGCTTGTGATCATTCAGATCGTCGATCTTTTCGGGCCGGCCGTATTCTTCAAAATACTTCGGGCTGGCGATCATGCGTTTGGTGGTTTCCGTCAGCTTGCGGGCCCGCAAGGTGCTGTCTTCCAGCTCACCGATGCGGACGGCCATGTCAAAGCCTTCACTGATCAGCTCAACATAGCGGTTGTTCAGCACCATGTTCACCGTAATGTCCGGGAAGTCGCTGAGGAATTCCGACAGGGCCGGTGAAAGGTGATTGACCCCAAAATCCGTGGCCACCGAAATACGCAGCAGCCCCGAAGGTGCCGATTGCATGGATGTGACCAATGCATCCGCTTCGCCGGCATCGTTCAGAACGCGGCGGGCGCGGTCATAATAGGCAAGGCCAATTTCAGTGGGCGAGACCCGCCGGGTTGTCCGGTTCAAAAGCCGTGCGCCAAGGCGTGCCTCAAGCGATGAGACGTGTTTTGAGACGGCGGATTTGGATATCCCCATCTTCTTGGCGGCATCGGTAAAGCCACCCTGATCCACCACGGTGGCAAAAGCTTCCATTTCTGTGAGGCGGTCCATTTGGGCTTCCTTCAAAATACTTGTTTCAAGGAAAAGGTATGACGCGCAATTCAGGCAGGAACGGGGCAGGGGTGGGACAGTTGCGTGGTAATTGCGGGATCGTTCATGGCATGGAAACATGGAAACAGCTGTTTCTCACCCGGAGTCAAAGCCATCTGGTAAGTTTGAGAATCAGCAGCATCACGAGGGCAAGTGCAGCCATCGAGAGGCATAGCCAGGCAAAGGCCATCGGGTTGTCCAGCCCCGGCATGCCGCCGATGTTGACGCCAAACAGCCCGGTCAGAAACCCAAGCGGCAAGAACACCCCCGCAGCCACAGACAACCGGTACCCATGCCGGGCCTGCGTGCGTGCGACAAAGAGATCGTGATCGTCTTGCACCGTCAAAAGCCGGTCGCGCAGCGCATCGAGTTCCTCAACCGCCAGTGTGGTGCGGTTCGCAAGTTCGCGCAGGCGCAGACCGTCAGGTTCGGGCATCAAAGGCAGATCAACCGCCGCCAGCTTGGTCAACGCGGTGCGCTGCGGCTCCAGATAGCGGCGCAAGCGGATCACACGCCGCCGTGTGGCGGGTAGGTCTTTGGGCGGCGGCGTGGTGTCGTCATCCAGATCCGCTTCGTAATACTCGGCCAGTTTGGCAATCTCCATTACCTCTTCCTGTACGCGCGTGGTCAGGCGTGACACCAGGGCCTCGACAAAAGCGGCCGGTGTTGCGGGCGCGGCACCTGCTTCGATACCTTGGCGGATATCCTCCAGGGCAAAGACTTTGCGCATGCGCACCGTGATGACCACATCATCATCGACCCACATCCGCACCGATACCATCTGATCGGCCGGTTGCCCCGCGTTCAGGTTGATGCCCCGCAGGTTCAACATCAGACCGTTTTCATAGGCATCGCATCGGGGGCGGGTTTCTGGCTGGATCAAGGCGCCGGCAGGAATGGCAGGCAAATGTTCGGGCAACCATTCGGTCAGCGCCGGATCATTCAGATCAAAATGCCACCAACGATAAGTGCCATCCCCCGTCAGCGCAGTATCATCTGCCGGTTTGGTGGTCCCATCGGGATAGATATCAAAGACGCAAATAGCCATGCATCTACCTTGCAAGGGAAGCGGGATGCTTGCAATGGCGGTGGCGGGGACTAGGCCCGCCACCGATTGTCATCTGGTCAAAGCGTGGCCGCCAGCCGGGTGCCTTGATCAATGGCGCGTTTGGCGTCCAGTTCCGCCGCAACATCGGCGCCGCCGATCACATGGCAGGTCTTGCCTGTCGCCTCAAGCGCGTCTGCAAGGCTGCGGTCTGACAGTTGCCCGGCGCACAGGACTATCGTGTCGGCCTCGACAAGCGTCGGATTTTCGCGGGCCTCGCCAAAGCTGATGTGCAGACCGCTGTCGTCGATTTTTTCGTAGTTCACACCCGCGATCATCTTGACCTCTTTCATGGTCAGTGAGGCGCGATGTATCCAACCCGTTGTCTTGCCCAGCCCTTTGCCCAGCTTACTGGTCTTGCGCTGTAACATGGTGATCTCCCGCGCGGCAGGATGGGGTTGCGGACCTTCGGGGGCCAGTCCGCTGCGATGTTCAGCGGGATCGGCGACGCCCCATTCGCGCATCCATTCCGGCAGGTTCAGTGTTGTGCTTTCTCCGTCATGTGCCAGATGTTCGGACACGTCAAAGCCGATACCGCCAGCACCGATCACGGCGACCTTCTGGCCAACCTTGGCGCTGCCGTTCAGCACATTAATGTAGGACACGACGTTGTCGCCATTCTGGCCGGGGATCTGCGGATCGCGGGGAATAACGCCGGTTGCGATGACAACCTCGTCAAAGCCGTCCAGATCGTTCGCGGACACTTCGGTGTTCAGTTTCACGTCAATCTTCAGATCGGCGACCATGGTGCGGTACCAATCCACAAAACCCCAGAATTCCTCTTTGCCCGCGACCTGTTTGGCCAGGTTCAACTGTCCGCCAATTTCGCTGGCCCGATCAAAGACTGTAACTTTATGCCCCCGTTGTGCCGCAGCAATGGCGGTGGACAAGCCCGCAGGACCCGCGCCCACAATGGCGATGCTTTTGGCCGCGCTCACTGGATCAAGGGTCAACTCGGTCTCGTAGCAGGCTTGCGGATTGACCAGACAGCTTGAGATTTTGCCGCCAAAGGTGTGATCCAGACAGGCCTGATTGCAGGCGATACATGGGGCGATATGGCCGGATTTCCCTGCCATTGCCTTGGCGACAAAGTCAGGGTCGGCCAGCATTGGCCGCGCCAGCGACACCATATCGGCACAGCCATCGGCGAGCACCTCTTCGGCTACCTCGGGTGTGTTGATGCGGTTGGAGGTGATCAGAGGAATACTGACCTTGCCCATCAATTTCTTGGTGACCCAGGCAAAGGCCGCACGCGGGACCGAGGTGGCGATGGTGGGAATACGCGCCTCGTGCCAGCCAATGCCGGTGTTGATGATCGTGGCACCTGCCTTTTCGATTTCCTGCGCCAGTTGCACGACCTCTTCATAAGTGGAGCCGTTAGGGATCAGATCTATCATCGACAGGCGGTAGATCAGGATGAAATCCTCGCCCACCGCCTCGCGGGTGCGGCGCACGATCTCGATAGGCAGGCGCATGCGGTTCTCGTAGGAGCCGCCCCATTCGTCGGTGCGCTTGTTGGTGTGGGTAACAAGGAACTGGTTGATGAAATACCCTTCGGAGCCCATGATCTCGACCCCGTCATAACCGGCCTGCTTGGCGCGGGCGGCACAGGCGACGATATCACTGATCTGTTTTTCGATGCCTTCTGCGTCCAGTTCCTTGGGGGCGAACATAGAGATTGGCGATTTGATCGCGGAGGGGGCAACACAATCGGGCGAAAACGCATAGCGGCCTGCATGCAGGATCTGCATTGCAATCTTGCCGCCTGCCTCATGCACGCGGCTGGTGACGATGCTGTGGTTGTCCACGTCTTGCTGGCTGACCATCATCGCCGCGCCATGCGCCACCGATCCTTCGGGGTTGGGGCCGATCCCGCCTGTGACCATCAGCCCGACTTCCCCCCGCGCACGGGTCGCGTAGAATTCGGCAACACGGTTCCAGTCCTTGGTTTCTTCCAGACCGGTGTGCATCGAACCCATCAGGACACGGTTCTTGAGCGTGGTAAAGCCCAGATCAAGGGGGGCAAGCATATGGGGGTAATTGGACATGTTCGGGCCTCTCTGGCAGGACGCTGGTTGCCGGTGACAACACCTGATGTGATGCGCTAAGTCACGCGCAACGCGGCGTCACCTTTCCCGATTGGACGCCAAGGAAGGATCAGAGGCAAGGTAGAATGACAGAACTGAAAATACGGCTGTCACAGTCTCAGGATGCCGACGCACTGGGCCAGGTGATGTACAATGCGATCCATAGTGGCGCCAGCAGATACACCGCAGCGCAACGCGCGGCATGGCAATCCTCACCGAACAGCGGTGCCAAATGGGCTGAACGGTTGGCCGAGCAGGATGTTTGGCTGGCCGAAGAGGACGGCAACGCGCTCGCCTTTTTGACCCTGCGAAAGGACGGATACGTCGATATGGCCTTTGTTCGGGGCGATGCACAGGGTCGGGGGCTGTTTCGACGGCTTTACGATCATTTGGAGGCAGCGGCGCTGGTCCAAGGGCATCGGCGGCTTTGGACCCATGCCAGCCTGATGGCGCAGCCCGCCTTTCTGGCGGTTGGCTTTCATGTTATCCGGCATGAAAGCGTGGCGCGGCATGGCGAAACGCTCGACCGTGCCGAGATGGAGAAACCCCTGCAATGACGCCAGATGAAATTGCCAAACTTCCCTATCGCCCCTGTGTGGGGGTGATGTTGATCAATGCCGATGGTGCCGCCTTTGTCGGACAGCGCAAGGACCGTGATCAGGACGCATGGCAAATGCCGCAGGGCGGTGTGGAAAAGGGCGAAGACCCCCGCGAGGCGGCGCTGCGTGAGTTGGAAGAAGAAACGGGTGTCTCGCGTGATTTGGTGCAGGTGGTGGCGGAAACCGCTGGCTGGGTGCCCTATGATTTGCCACACGACATTGTGCCCCATATCTGGAAAGGCCGGTTTCGGGGGCAGGAACAGAAATGGTTCCTGATGCGGTTTGAAGGCCGTGACGATCAGGTGAATATCGAAACAGAGCACCCAGAATTTTCAAAGTGGCGCTGGCTGCCGACCGCCGATCTGGTGCCGCAAATCGTGCCGTTCAAGCGCGCGGTGTATGAAACTGTGCTGTCCGAGTTCGAGCCGCATCTGTGATCCGCCTTCTGGCATGTCTCGTTGCGATCTGCGCCCCTTTGCCTGCGCTTGCGCTGTCTTGTGCTGAACCTTCCGTTGCGCGCGGGTTCCACGCTGCCATCGCCGCGCCCCAGACCTATGTCGTTGTACGGGGTCGGCTGTCTTTTGATGAGGGTGCATTGCCGAAGGGCATGACGGACCCCGCACCGCCGAAACAGACAAAGTTACCGGCCCGGATCACCGGCACTTCATTGTCGATGGCGGGGTTCATCCATCACTTTGATCGCGAGATAACGCTTGAGGTGCTTTGCTTTGGCCCGTGGTGCGGAGGTGCTGTGGATGGCACGGACGTGCTGGCCTTTGTCGAAAAGGCCGATGGCCGCTACACGATGACAATCGACCCATGCGGCGGCTTTGTTTACCCCAACCCCAGCGAGGATCAGATCAACACGATCCAGCAGTGTTTTCGCGGTGAAAGCTGCCTGCTGGACTAGTCGAATATCGGGACATGTGTGGCAGCACTGCGCGGCAGGGTTCCGTCCAAACGGGGATCATCGCCAATCTCGACCTTCAGATCACAGGGAGTAAACCCGCTGCGGATATAGAACGGCAGGGCTTGTGGGCTGTCCATTGTACAGGTGTGGACATGAAAGCGGGAGATGTCTTGCGCCCAAGCGAGCGAGATCGCTTTGTTCATCAAGAACCGGCCTGCGCCACTGCCGATGAGGTTGGCAGTGAGCCCAAAATAGGCCAGTTCGCATGCGCCGTCTTGGCGAAAATCCAGCTCCAGCAAGGCTTCGTCTTTGCCATTTTTGCTGAGAGTGTAAAAGGCGACCTTCGGATCGTTAAGGATCGCGTTCAGATCGGCCTCTTTCATCTTGAGCCGTCCATGCCAGAGCCAATCAAAGCTGCCGACCCGTTTGAACAGATCACGATACCGGTCCAGATCAGGTTTGATCTGTTCAAAGGTGACGCCCTTCGGCGCAGGCACAGGGCGTTCAGGCGCAGGGGTCAGCATTTCCAGATGCGTCATGACCGCTGCCACCTTGCCCGGTGGAATATCGTAGAGTCCGTCCTCCATCATGTGTCGATCAACCCTTCGGCGCGGAAGGCGGCCAGCATGTCTTGCTGTGGGCGTGGGCCGATATGGCTGATCACTTCGCCTGCGCACAGATTGCCCATCCGGCCGCAGACTTCCAGCTCGCAGCCGCGAGACAGGCCAAACAGGAAACCGGCGGCAAATTGATCGCCTGCGCCGGTGGCGTCGACCGGGGTCACGGATTGCACAGGCACATCCACCCGTTCGCCATCGCGGATCAGGCTGACGCCATCGCCGGACCGGGTGCACACCACGATGGGGCACATGTCGGCGGTTTTGGACAGGGCCAGCTCGGTGTCATCGGTTTCAAACAGCGACCGCATCTCGGCCTCGTTGCCGATCACATAGTCCAGATCGTTCTTGATCAGGGACAGGAAATCATCGCGGTGACGTTCCACGCAAAAGGGATCGGAGATGGCGATGCCCGCCTTGCCGCCACCCGCCTTGGTGGCGCGTGCGGCCTCGCGGAATGCGGTTTTTCCGGCGTCGTGGTCAAACAGATAACCCTCAAGAAACATCAGCTTGGCATTGCCGGACACGTCGGGTGGCACATCATCCGAATTGAGGCCTGTAGAAATGCCAAGATAGGTGTTCAGCGACCGTTCCCCGTCCGGTGTGACAAAGATCATGCAGCGAGAGGTCGGCGTATCGCCATTCGCAACCGGCGGATTCACAAAGTCAATGCCGTGATCCGTCATCGCATCCGCATAGAAATGACCCAGCGCATCGTCACGCACCCGCCCGATAAAGGCGGTTTGCATGCCAAGCGCCCCTGCGCCCGCAATTGTATTGGCCACAGCGCCGCCCGGCGTCTGCACCCGTTCGTTCATCGCGGCATAAAGGACTTCGGCGCGTTCCTGTTCGATCAGCTGCATGATGCCTTTTTCGATGCCCATATGCCCCAGAAAGCTGTCGTCGGTCTGGGTGATCACATCAACAACGGCATTCCCGATGCCAACAAGTTCGTAGGTCTTCATTCAGTTTTGTCCTCAAATTGGCAAAGGTCACGGATGATACAGGTACGGCATTGCGGTTTGCGGGCCTTGCAGTGGTAACGGCCATGCAGGATGAGCCAGTGATGCGCGTGCAGCTGGAAATCAGCCGGAATGTTGTCCTCAACCGCACGCTCGACGGCGTCTACCGTTTTGCCCGGCGCAATGCCAGTGCGGTTTCCGACGCGGAAGATATGGGTATCAACGGCTTGTGCCGGTTGGCGCCACCACATGTTGAGCACCACATTGGCGGTCTTGCGCCCCACGCCGGGCAGGGATTGCAGCGCCGCGCGGCTGTTTGGCACCTCGCCGCCATAGTCATCCACGAGAATCTGGCTAAGTTTCATGACGTTCTTGGCCTTTTGACGGAACAAGCCAATCGTCTTGATATGTTCGGTCAGCCCCTCAAGGCCCAGATCCAGCATTTTCTGCGGTGTATCGGCGATTTGGAACAGGGCGCGGGTGGCCTTGTTGACGCCAGCATCGGTCGCCTGCGCCGAAAGCGCTACGGCCACAACGAGTGTATAGACATTCACATGCTCCAGCTCTCCCTTGGGTTCTGGTTCAGCGTCCTGAAAGCGGGTGAAAATCTCGCGGATGGTATGATAATCAAGCTGTTTTGCCATTCCATCGGTATGCGCGGAATGGGGCCGGGGGGCAAGTCTTGGCCGCGCCTCTGTGGCGAAGGCGCAAGTTTCGGGTCGCTTGGGGCGGTCTGTCTGCCTAGATTGGCAGCATGACACAGATCACGCCTATTCCCACTGCCGCCACTGATGCCGGTTATCATTTTCAGGTGATGCGCCGCGCCATTGACCTGATTGATGCCTCCGAAGACATGATGCCTCTTGATCAGCTTGCGCAAAAAATGGGCATGTCGCCTGCGCATTTTCAGCGTATCTTCTCCCGCTGGGTCGGGGTATCGCCGAAACGGTATCAGCAGTATCTGATGCTTGGACAGGCCAAGCAGATGCTGCGCAGCAATGCCACGACATTGCAGGCCGCGCATGAGGTTGGGCTGTCCGGCACCGGGCGGCTGCATGACTTGTTCCTGCGTTGGGAATCGATGAGCCCGGGGGAGTTTGCCCGCAAAGGCGCGGGGCTGACGATCTATTGGGGTTGGTTCGACAGTCCCTTTGGACTGGCTTTGGTGATGGGTACGGAAAAGGGTATCTGCGGTTTGGCCTTGGCCTCCGAAATGGGAGAGCAAGCTGCAATGCAGGATCTGACTTCGCGCTGGCCCAATGCGACCTACGTCGAAGACCCGATAATGCTGCGCCCCTGGGTGCTGACCGCATTTGGCGCAAAGGACGGAGGGCTGGACAAGGCGCCCTTGTTCCTGATCGGTGCGCCGTTCCAGATCAAGGTATGGGAGGCATTGCTGACCATTCCATCCGGGGAGGTGACGACCTATTCAGACATTGCCGAATCGATCGGCAATCCGCGTGCCGTGCGGGCCGTGGGCACGGCGGTGGGTCGTAATCCTGTGTCCTGGCTGATCCCCTGCCACCGGGCATTGCGAAAGTCCGGGGCGCTTGGCGGTTATCACTGGGGCTTGCCCGTCAAACGCGCGATGCTGGCATTCGAAGCGGCCCGTGCAGAAGCGTGATCCGATGCGCGGGTTTGCGCCGACTTATTTTTCCCCCTGACTTTTTTCCGCTCATCGCCGTTATATATTGCCACATATCAAGATGCCCTGCCCGAACGGGGCCAGCAACATGAAGGCAGTAGTATGATTTCTTCCAAGCTCACATTGGCCAGCGTTTTGGCCGGCGCATTGGCGCTTTCCGCATGTACTGATCCGGGCCGGATCGGTGCGCAACCGGGTGATCCCAACCAAAAGACCAAGAACGGCGCATTGATTGGCGCAGGCGCAGGTGCCCTTCTGGGTGCGCTGTCCAAAGGCGACGGCAACCGTGGCGATGGCGCCCTCAAAGGTGCGTTGATCGGTGGCGCATTGGGTGCTGGTGTTGGCTATGCGCTGGACCGGCAAGAGGCCGAGCTGCGCCAGCAAATGGGCAACGACGTGGTGATCACCAACACCGGTGACCGTTTGATCGTGACATTGCCGCAGGATATTCTCTTTGCCGTGGACAGTACGACCGTGCAGCCGGGGCTGATGGGCGATCTGCGGACTCTGGCAAACAGCCTGCAGTCTTATCCAAACTCCACGGTTCAGGTGATCGGGCACACAGACAGCGACGGCGACGCGGCTTATAATCAGCAGCTTTCCGAAGGGCGTGCCTATGCTGTGGCCAATGTACTTTATAGCAATGGGGTGCCGACCAGCCGTGTGCAGGCCTTTGGTCGCGGCGAAAGCCAGCCGATCGCAAGCAACCTGACCCCGGCAGGCAAAGCGCAAAACCGCCGGGTTGAGATTGTGATCCTGCCCAACGCTTGATCTGGCGTTCCTCTGCAAAAACGCACAAAGCCCCTGCATATCGCGGGGGCTTCTTGCATTTTCGCGCGAAAGAACGAGATAAAGAGCACAGAGAAAACAAAATGGAATGTTTAATATGACCTCCCCCAAGTTGCTTGGCATCTCCGGCTCTTTGCGCCGCGAGGCGACAAATACCAAATTGCTGACCGAAGCAGCGCGGCTGTTCGGTAACAGTGAATACGAATTGGCTGACATCAATTTCCCGCTGTATGACGGGGATGATGAGGCAAGCACAGGTGTGCCTGCAGCGGTACAAAAGGTGGCAGATCAGATCGCGGCAGCGGATGCGGTGATCCTCTCTACTCCGGAATATAACTCCGGCCCCTCTGGCGTTCTGAAAAACGCGCTGGACTGGATCAGCCGCACAGAAGGCAACCCGTGGAACGGCAAGCCTGTGGCCGTAATGTCTGCAGCGGCAGGCCGGGCCGGTGGTGTGCGGGCGCAGATGGTCTTGCGCGGCTTTATGGTGCCGTTCCGCCCGATGATCCTGCAAGGGCCAGAGATCCATCTCGCGGATTCTTCCAACGCATTTGATGAAAACGGCCAACTGATCGGCGAAATGTACACCAAGGATCTGACTGCCCTGATGCAAAGCCTGCGAGGCTTGATCTAGCCTTGCTGCTCTGAAATCTCGATCAGGTTCTGGTCGGGGTCACGGATGTAGATCGACAAAATCGGCCCTGCTGCACCGGTGCGTGCGACAGGGCCGTCTTCAATGGTGACGCCCTGCGCGGCCAAATGCTGTTGCCAGTTCTGGATCGGGGTCCGTGTCAGGAAACACAAATCGGCGCTGCCGGGGCTGGGGCAAAACGCCTTGGGTTCAAATTCTTGACCGTGCTGATGCAGGTTGATTTTTGAAATACCGAATTTCAGCGCCTGCCGAACCTCGCCTGTAGCGGTTTCAAACCTCTCCGCCCGCATGCCCAGCACGTCTTGGTAAAAGGCGACGGTTGTCGGAATACTGGCCACTGTCAGAACCAGATGATCGAGTGCATCCAAGGTGAATTTGGGTTCGGATTGCAGCATTGAGTTTCCTTCGCTAGACCAATGGCATGAATCCTGCACAGGCCAAACAGACAAGTCAAAGCGATGTCATGGACAGCGCCCGCGCCGCCGCGATGCAGGTGGCGCTGGGGCAAGGGCCGACCATCGGTGCAGGCGATGCATTGCCTCCGTTTTTTCACCAGCTGTATTTTTGGGATCCGCGACCGCCCGGTGGGCTTGGCCGCGATGGTCATCCGCAGGTTGGCGGGCTGATCCCTGATATGGGGTTACCGCGACGCATGTGGGCCGGGGGAAGGTTGCAGTTTCATGCGCCTTTGCGCACCGGCGCTGAGGCGGTGAAAACGTCGCAGTGCGAAAGCGCAGCCCACAAGGAGGGGCGCACTGGGCCGCTCGCCTTTGTTACGATGCGCCACGACATTCATCAAAATGGCGTTTTGTGCCTCACCGAATGGCAGGATCTGGTCTACCGAGAAGATCCCGCGCCAGATGCGATCAAACCTGCGCCGCCTGTCGCCCGGATTGATGAGGAAAGCCGTATCGCGGCCTCGTTCTCCTCAACTCTGCTGTTTCGCTATTCGGCGCTGACGTTCAACGGGCACCGCATCCACTATGATCTGGACTATGCCCGCGAGATCGAAGGCTATGACGGATTGGTCGTTCACGGGCCGCTCTTGGCGCAAAAACTGATGTTGCTGGCCGAAGCCGAACTTGGCCCGCTGACCACGTTTCAGTTTCGGGCAACAGCCCCGCTGATGCATTTTGAAACGGCTGAGTTTTGCCGCAAGGGGCGCGATCTCTGGGTGCGCGGGCCGGACGGACGGCAATGTATGCAGGCCCGTGCCCAGTGATTTGCCTTAAAGGTTATCCTCAACACGGAACCCATCCGGGATGGTGTCGCGCCCGTCCAACATGAGATCGGCCATAACCTGCGCCACCTTCGGGGCCATGCCAAAGCCGATTTTGAAGCCACCATTGGCGATAAAATGACCGGGGCGGTCTGGCCAAGCCCCGAGCATCGGCGCACGGCTGCGGGCACGGGGGCGGACACCGGCCCAACGTTCCAGCACCGGGGCATCACGCAAGGCGGGGACGGCCGCCCGTGCCGCATCAATCACGACATCCAGCTGCGTATCGGTTTGATTGGGTGTGACATACTCCCGCTCTGAAGTGGAACCAATCGCGACTGTGCCATCATGGTGCGGGATGACATGCACGCCGCCCGCAAACAGCTGCGGCAACCCCCGCGCATCATAGCGCATCAGTGCCGCCTGACCCTTGACCCCATTGCCGACACTGCGGTGATGGTTCTCGGTCATTTCCAGCAGGCCCGCCACTCCGGTGGCCCATAGTACCTGCCCCCGATCAGGTGCATCTGTGGTGATCTCAACCCCTTTTGCGGTGAGCGCTTTCACCAGGGCATCGCAGGCCTTTCGGGGGTGGGCCAAGGCGCTGAGCGTGTCACGGATCAGCAGGCCCGATGGGGTTTGTGGCATCCATTCGGTGTCAGGGGCCGGTATCACCTCCCAAATTGCGTGATCTTGCCATAGGGCCTTGGCCGTTTCAGAGCGTCGCTGCGCCAATGCAAGCGCGGCCTCATCATTGATCGGCTGCAAACGGCCACTGCGTGCATAATCGGCAGACCCGCCACCAGCGGCCTCAACTTCTGCCCAGAAATCCGGGGCCATCAGCAGACTTTCCAATTGGAAGGCCTTCTTGGAGTTCCAGTTTTCCGGCACATGCGGGGCCAATGCACCAACCAGTCCGCCGCTGCTGCCCGCGGCGGGGCCGTTGGGATCAACCACGCAGACCTTGGCACCTCGCCGCACGCAGGCCCAAGCCACCGAGAGGCCAAAAATTCCTGCCCCGCGCACCGTAATTTCGACCATTGCCAAGCTCCGTTCCTTTGCGCAGTGTCGGCGCGTTGTCCTTCCCTTACTTGGTGTTGCCGTGCAGAACCAGACAGATCAGATCCTTTGGCGCGATGGCGAGGTGCCGGTTTCGACCCGCTTTGATGATCCGTTCTTCAGCCTTGAGAATGGTGTGGCCGAGACAGAGCATGTGTTTTTGGCAGGCAATGACCTGCCGGAGCGGTTTGTGGACGGCTTCCAGATTGCCGAGCTTGGCTTTGGCACCGGGCTGAATCTGCTGGTGGCTTGGGATGCTTTTGCATCCAGCGGCGTTGAGGGGCAGTTGCGCTTTACGAGTTTTGAGGCGTTTCCGATGTCGCCGGAAGATATGGCGCGGGCCCATGCTGCCTTTCCCGAGTTTGGCGGTAAACGCGATTTGTTGACCGCGGGCTGGACCGGGCAGGGCGGCGTGATTGACCTGCCGGGTGTGCGCGCGGAGGTCATCGTGGGGGACGCACGTGAAACACTTCCAAGCTGGGATGGGATGGCCGATGCGTGGTTCTTGGACGGGTTTTCACCGGCCAAGAATCCCGAACTGTGGTCAGCAGAGTTGATGGTGGCTGTGGGTATACATACGAAACCGTATGGAACAGCCGCTACCTACACCGCAGCAGGCTTTGTCCGGCGCGGCTTGGGCGATGCTGGCTTTGCGGTTGAGCGGGTTTCGGGATACGGGCGCAAGCGCCATATGACCCGCGCAAAGATGCAAACAGCATGAGCCAGTCCAACAATATTCCACTTGGCATCGCCTTGATGGTGGCCACCACCTTTGTGTTCGCGGTGCAGGATGGCCTGTCGCAGCATTTGGCGGGCGAATACAATGTTCTGATGGTGGTGATGATCCGTTATTGGTTCTTTGCGGCCTTTGTGATTGCCATTGCACGGCGCAGGTCGGGCGGCATTCGGGCGGCGGCCAAGACCCATCAACCGTTGCTGCAAACTCTGCGCGGCGTCCTGCTGGCAGCGGAAGTTTGTGTTATGGTGGCGGCCTTTACGATCCTTGGCCTGGTGGAAAGCCATGCGGTGTTTACATGCTATCCGCTCTTGGTTGCCGCGCTTTCTGGCCCGGTTTTGGGAGAGAAAGTCGGCTGGCGGCGCTGGGCGGCGATCGGAGTGGGTTTCATCGGGGTATTGATCATCTTGCAGCCGGGCATGTCGGTGTTTGACCCCGCGGCTGTGATCCCGCTTTTGTCTGCTACGATGTTCGCGGTCTATGGGTTGCTCACCCGCTATGTGTCTCGGCGTGACAGCACCGCCACCAGCTTCTTTTGGACGGGTGTGACCGGGGCCATTGCCATGACATTCGCTGGCGTATGGTTTTGGGAACCGATGGCCGCAACCGATTGGATGTTCATGGGGTGCCTCTGTGTTACGGGGGTCACCGGTCATTGGCTCTTGATCCGCTGCTATGAGGTGGCGGAGGCCAGCGCGGTGCAGCCCTTCGCCTATCTGCAACTGGTGTTTGCTGCGTTGATCGGGATCAGCTTTTTTGGGGAAACCATCCGCAACAACGTCGCCATTGGCGCAGGGCTAATCGTGGCGGCGGGCCTATTCACCTTTTGGCGCGAACGGCAAAAGCGTGCGGCCCACTAATTCTTCGGAAAACGGGATCGGCAGCGGGTCTTTGCCCAGCCGCGCCCGGTAAATCGGCAGACTTTCGGTGACGCGCATTACATAGTTTTGCGTTTCGCGAAACGGGATCATCTCGACCCAATCGACGATATCAATCTCACCCTTGCGCGGATCCCCATAGGTGGCCATCCAACGGTCCGGTCTGCTTGGCCCTGCATTATAGGCAGTGGCGGTCATGGAGACATTGCCATCAAACCGCCCTGCCATCTGCGACAGATAGGCGGCACCAAGCCGGGCGTTGTGATCGGGATCTGCGGTCAACCGGTTCGTGGTGTGCAGGCCGGAGATGCCCAGATCAGAGGCAACATCGCGGGCGGTGGCGGGCATCAGCTGCATCAATCCTCGCGCTCCCGCGTGGCTGACCACTACAGGATCAAATTCACTTTCGCGCCGGGCGATGGCGAGGTTCATCTCGGGCGCCATTGGCAGGTCAAGTTCCAGCAGGGAATGCAGGGGGTAGTATGGCGCGGCAATCGTAAGCCCGCGTCTTGCTGCACGTTTGCCGATCATCACCGCAAGATGCGGCTGGTTCAGATCTATGGCAGCTTGGCCCAGCTGCGCCAACCCGGCTTCATCCAGTTCATCTGCAAGATGCAGCCAGAACCGTTCGCCGAGTGACAGCTCACCCGACGCCTGTAGCAATATGCCAGCCTCGAACCGTGGGTCACTGGCGAAGGCTGCACCCCGCCAATCGGGTGGCGTTTCCGTGCCTGCGAGGCTGCTGTCAAACGGCAATCCGCCCCGCTCTGCGGCCAGCAACCCGTAGAAAGATGTCTGGTATTTCGCGCCCTCGGAATAGGCCTTCTGAGCGCCGTCATTGTCCCCCATCGCCTCAAGCGCCCGGCCCTGCCAATATCCGGCACGCCCTTGCGAAATCGGCGATTGCACGGCGCTGTCGTGATTCATGAAATGTTGATGCGCCCGCGCTGGATCTTTGAGGAACCTCAACGCCAGATAGCCGGACAACCATTCAAGATCGGCATAGTCGGATCCTTCGGTCAGGAAATGTTGCGATGCCAGTTGATAGGCCAGTTGACCATTGCCTGCCCGCATTTCGGACCGGGCCAGTGCACGTCGACGATTGCCCCATGCGGATGGTTTTCCCAAAGCCTTGGCGCTTGTGGATTGCGCAAGCAAGAGTTCCTTTGCCGATCCGCTGAGCCCCTTGCGAATGCGCCATTCGAAACGGTCATGTTGCAAGCCGGGATCGTTGGAGTGCTGGGGCGGCAGGGCATCTATCAACTTGTTCACCTCACGCGATAGCCGCTGCAGCGCGATGCGCGTTTCGGCGAGGGCGACCCTATCTGTGCTCACCAGATCAAACATCCGGCGGGCGGCGTCATGTTTGCGTTGCCACAGCAAGGCCTCCAATCGCGCATTGTGATGGGGCTTGAGCAAGGCGGCATGTTCCGCGAGGAACAGGATTTGCGCAGGGCGATCCATGTCCATACGCTGCCAAGCTTGGATCAACAGATCCTCGGCCCTGTCCTTTTTATCATTGCGGCTCAGCGCCCCAGCGTAGGCCAGCACGCCCAACGGAGTTTGCGGCGGGTGGTCTTTGAAGAACTTCAGGATATTTGGGTCGCCTTGCCCGATAACCACGGCTTCGGATTGTTTGCGAAGATATGCCTCTCCGGGCCAATTGGTTCGGCGGGTCAGAAAATCCATAATTTCTGTGTAGGTGCCGCGCCCGGCACGCAGGTATTGCCAGGTGACAATGTCGGCGGCTATTTGCCCATCACGGGTCGCGATCCGGCTTGCGTTGTCCCAATTACCGCTGCGCATCGCCTCAAGCGCTTTGGCCAAGGGGCGGGGCCGCTCGGCCAAAGCAGGCACAGCAAGCATAAAAACAAGCGCGAAGAGCGTCAGAATGCGTGTCATTGCTTGCATTTCCCATGGGTCAGAGGCTAGAGCCTTGAAACATATACCGTGGCGCACCGTAATCAAATCACACCCGCGCCAATGGTCATTCAGAAGTTCGGCAATTCTGCCGGCCAGCACAACAAAGGAGCGTGCACATGTTTACAGGTTCTATGCCTGCCCTCGTCACGCCGTTTCGCAACGGCGAGCTGGATCTGGAGACCTTGAAGAAACTCGTGGAGTGGCACATCGGCGAAGGCAGTGATGGCCTTGTCCCTGTTGGCACTACCGGCGAATCGCCGACCCTGACCCACCGTGAGCATGAGATTGTCGTGGAAGAGGTGGTCAAAGCTGCCGCAGGCCGGGTTCCGGTCATTGCGGGTGCCGGATCCAACAACACCACGGAAAGCATCCGCCTGGCCCGTCATGCAGAATCTGTTGGCGCCGATGCGGTTCTGGTCGTGACGCCCTATTACAACAAGCCGACACAGCGCGGCCTGATCGCGCATTTTACCGCGGTGCATGATTGCTGCAACTTGCCTGTGATCATCTACAATATTCCAGGCCGGTCCGTGGTGGATATGACGCCAGCAACCATGGGCGAATTGGCCAAGCTGCCGCGCATTGTAGGTGTAAAAGACGCCACCGGTGATCTGGCGCGGGTCTGTGACCAGCGTCTGACCTGCGGTCCTGATTTCATCCAGTTGTCCGGTGAAGATGCCACGGCCCACGGGTTTAATGCCCAAGGTGGTACCGGCTGTATTTCGGTCACTGCGAACGTGGCACCTGCGATGCTGGCCAAGATGCAGGCGGCCTGCGCAGCCGGCGATTATCGCGCTGCGCTTGATATTCAGGACCGGCTGATGCCCCTGCACAAAGCCATATTTACAGAGCCGGGTTTGGTGGGCGTGAAATACGCCATGTCCAAGCTTGATCTGTGCTCGGACGAGGTGCGCTTGCCACTGACAGCCCTGTCGGATGAGACTAAGGTGCTGGTCGATGACGCGATGCGCCATGCGGGTTTGACGAATTAATTTTGGATAAATGGCGGGGTGAACCCCGCCTTGCGGTTCCGGGTTGCGGTTTGCTGGGCTTCGCCCCACCATGCGTTGAAAACAACCCGGAGCCTATTCATGAATATCTTGCCCACCATCGCCGACAGCGTCCCCGAGCTGGAGGACATCTTTCGCGATCTTCATGCTCATCCCGAGATTGGTTTTACCGAAGTGCGCACCAGCGGCATCGTGGCGGAAAAGCTGCGCAGCTATGGTGTGGACGAGGTGCATGAAGGTTTGGGCAAAACGGGTGTTGTCGGGATCATTCGTGGCAAGGGGCAAGGCAATCGCCGTGTCGGTCTTCGGGCCGACATGGATGCGCTGCCGATACAGGAAGCGACGGGTCTTCCCTATGCCTCAAAGAATGACGGGGTGATGCATGCTTGTGGGCATGACAGCCATACCACGATGCTGTTGGGCGCAGCCAAACATCTGGCCGCAACGCGGGATTTTGACGGGACAGCGGTGGTGGTGTTTCAGCCTGCCGAAGAGGGGCTTGGCGGGGCCAAACAGATGCTGGCGGATGGTTTGTTCGAACAATTCCCCTGTGATGAGATTTTCGGAATGCACAACCATCCCAATGGCAAGCCCGGCAAAGTGGGGATCTGTAAGGGCCAAGCGATGGCCGGCGCGGCGTTTTTTGACATTCACATAAAGGGCAAAGGCAGCCATGCGGCCAAGCCGAGCGATTCCCGTGACGCATTGATCATTGCGGCGTCACTGGCCAGCGAGATGCAAACCATCCTCAGCCGCAATATTCCCGCGCAAGAGGTTCTGGTGATGTCGATCACGCAAATCCACTCGGGATCGGCTTATAACGTGGTGCCAGAGACCGCCACTTTGGCGGGCACGGTCCGGTACTTTGCGGATGAGATGTACGAATTGGCCGCATCGCGGATGCAGGCCTTGTGTGATGGTTTTGCCATCGCTCATGGGGTTGAGATCACACTTGATTTGCGGTCGGTCTTTGACGTTCTGATCAATGATGACGAACTGTCGGATGTCTATATGCAGGCGGCGGGTGATATTGTCGGGATTGAAAACCTTGACCCGCATGCCCCGCCCGTCACGGGGTCCGAGGATTTTGCCGATATGCTGCGGGTCGTACCGGGGGCCTATTGCACGGTTGGTCATGGCGGTACCGCGCCGCTGCACAATCCCGAATATGTTCTGGATACCTCAATCCTGCCCGTGGGCGCGTCGATTATGGCGCGTGTGGTTGAGGTGCGTTTGCCACTGTCGTGAGGGTTGGTTGCGGAGGTGGCGGGGTGAACCCCGCCCTACGCCGCTGGAAGCAGCGCCAATTCCATTTGCGGCAGAACCCGTCCGGGAATGGAGCCTGAGGGAACCTCGCGGACGGTTTTGAACCCCATGGCCTCATAAAATGGCACCGCTGCCGGATCGGCGTCCAGCTTGAGCAGCAACAGGCCTTGCGCCCTTGCGGCGGCTTGGACCACCTGCCAAAGGGCGCGGCCCACGCCCTGCCTTTTGGCGTCCGGATCAATAAAGAAGGTCGATATTGTGCCAGCGCCCGTGGCTGCATCCGGATCGAGGGTGACGCAGCCGCGCAGATTGCCCTGCGCTTCAGCCACCCAGAAATTACCCTTCTCTATGCGCGCAGGCGTGACGCGCAGTTCATCCGCGCAGGCCGCCATGAAGGCATCGTCATAGCCGTTGGATTGTTTGGACCGCATCACCAAAGCGGTGAGCGTGTCAGCCTCCTCCGAACGGGCCAGGCGCAGGTTGAGTCCCATGGCAGTCATCGTTTGCCGTAGTAGAGGCCAACCACATGTTCGGCCTCTGCAAAGAACAACCAACGGGCCGTCAACACCCCGGCCACATGGGCCAAAACGGCGATGATCGCCAGCAGGTGATTGAACGGCAGCAAAAGCAGAACCACCGGCAGCACGGCCATCAATACAATCGCAATGAGGCGCAGTTTTTGTGCGTGCTTGCGGCCAATCACATGCACAAATTCCCGCAGCAGATAGTTGGTGCCGGTGTGCGGCGGCTCAAAGGCGCGAGGGGTGCCGATGTGACCCAATTGGGTTGCGCTGGCCAGATCACTGCCCGAGCTGCCAAAGGCCTTGTCGCCCATTATCCAAGTTGCAGCCTGGATAAGGCCGGACACCACCAGCAATCCGATAGCCCATGTGACCTGCCCTGCCAAAAGGGCACCGCCCGCGATGCTGAGCGACAGGAAATTGGCAGGGGTCAGAGGCATGTTCCAACGCGGAACTGTCTTGAGTTGGGCATAGATCATCGAGGTGGTGAACACCGTCCCAAGGGCAAACACCGCCCCGATGATCCCCAAAAGGGTCCAACGGCTGTCAAAGAACACAAGGCCAATGCCGTAAACCGCCAGGATGATCAGCGCCAGAACCGCACACCAGCCTTCACGGCTGAGCCAGCTGCTGCGCCATTGGGTGAAGGCCTTGAGCGCCCGTTCGGGATGACCGAGGTGGAAAGTAGAGGAGATCAACCCGCCCACCGCCAGCAGATAGGCGATGGTGAAAAAGGCTAAGGCGGAAAAGCCTGTCACGGCCGGAATGCCAAGGCCAAGCCAGAACAGCAGTCCAAAGCCCAGCCCGGAGAAGGTCGAGAAAAAGATAACAGAAGGGGCCGGGTGCATCAGAGTTTCTCCAGTGTTTTGTCGAGCCAGCCAAGAAAGCCTTTCGGCTCTTGCGCCACGGGTTCCAGGAAGGGCGCCAGAACATCAAATTCGGGCAGCGCATCCTTGGGGCGGGGCGGCAGGTATTTGTTCACAGGTTTGGTGCCCTGTTCCGGCATCAGATCAACACCGCCGCGTTCCGCAACCAATTGGCTGACGGCGCTGCCGGGATCGCCCAGATCACCGAAATGCCGCGCACCGGCAGGGCAGGTGCGCACGCAGGACGGGACGCGGTCCACCTCGGGCAGGTTTTCATTATAGATCCGGTCCACGCAAAGGGTGCATTTTTTCATCACCTTCTCTTCCTGATCCATTTCGCGGGCGCCGTATGGGCAGGCCCAGGCGCAAAGGCCGCAACCGATACAATCGCTTTCGTTGACCAACACAATGCCGTCCTCGACACGTTTGTAGCTGGCGCCGGTGGGGCAGACCGTGACGCAGGGGGCGTCTTCGCAGTGCAGGCATGACTTTGGGAAGTGGATCAGTTGGGCGTGACCCTCGGCCGGCTGGATCTCGTAGGAATGCACCCGGTTGAGGAAGGTGCCGGATGGGTCAGCGCCATAGGGATCTTGATCAGACAGGGGCGCGCCATAGTTTTCGGTGTTCCAGCCTTTGCAGGAAATCACACAGGCGTGGCAGCCGACACAGGTGTCCAGATCAATGACGAGGCCGAGTTTCTTGTCGGTGTGTTGTGGCAGGGTTGTCATATGCGGCGCTTCTGTTTGATGTCGGACCGGGGGCCAGCCCCCGGACCCCCGGAATATTTAAGGCCAAAAAGGGAGAGGATCATTTGCCCACCTTCCATGCCAGTTTGTCTGGACCCTGACCTACGGGGGAATTGATCGGCGGATATTCAGGCCGCGATTGTTTTGGCGCCTCTGCCTTTTCGATACGGACCTTGAGATCGAACCAAGCGGCCTGACCTGTAATCGGGTCGGAGTTGGCCCAGCGCATGCCGTCGCCTTTGGGCGGCAGCAATTCATGGATCAGATGGTTGAGCAGAAAGCCTTTGGTGGCCTCTGGTGCGTCTTTGTCCAGCGCCCATGCACCCTTTCGCTTGCCAATGGCGTTCCATGTCCAGACCGTGTTGTCGTTGAGGGCGGCCATTTCCATCACCGGTACGGTGATTTCGCCGTGGGGGGAGGAGACCCGCGCCCAATCACCTTCAGACAAATCATGCTGGCGCATCAGTTTGGTAGGCAGGTACAGCGGGTTGTGGCCGTGCAACTGGCGCAGCCAAGCGTTTTGCGACCCCCACGAGTGGTACATTGCCATGGGGCGTTGGGTCAGGGCGTTGACGGTATAGCCTTCGTTGCCCTGCTGGTCGGTTTCGTACCAGATCGGCAGCGGTGACATCGTGTGTTTGATCCGCTCGCGCAGGTGGTCGGGCGGCTGAATGTCTCCGTGGCCTTCAGCGGCGAGTTGGAATTTGCGCATCGGCTCGACGTAGAGGTTGAACAGATAGGGCTGCGGCGCGTCATAGAGGCCCATGCCCACGGCCCAATCCTGATAGGCGCGGTTCCAGGGTTTATAATAATTGGCGCCCGCCGGGATGTGTTCGACAAAGAAACCGCCGTTCTCGATGTAATTGTCGATCTGGCTTTCGTTGACGCCGCCGCGCCCCGATTGCAGGCCGTTTTCGCCCATGCGCCAGCCGGCCAAGGGGCCAATGCCGGGGCGGCGTTCGTGGTTGGTGATGTAGTCGGCATAATCTGCGTATTTCTGGCTGCCGTCATCGTTGACAAAGCCGGGCAAACCCAGTTTTGCGCCCAGATCACAAAGCGCGGACTGGAAGCCTTTCACATTCCGGTCCGGCTCCACCACCGGCCAGCGAATGGCATCCGCCGCCGCGTCCGCCTCGCAGATCGGGCGGTCCAGCAACGAGATACAATCGTGCCGTTCTAGATATGTCGTATCGGGTAGGATCAGATCGGCATAGGCGACCATCTCCGACGAATAGGCATCGGAATAGATGATATGGGGGATCACGTAATCGCCGTTTTCATCCTTGTCCGTCAGCATCTCCATCACGCCGCCGGTGTTCATTGATGAGTTCCACGACATATTCGCCATGTACATGAACAATGTGTCGATCTTGTAGGGATCACCGGCATGGGCGTTCGAGATCACCATATGCATCAGCCCGTGGGATGACATCGGATTGTCCCATGTGAAGGCCTTGTCGATGCGGGCGGCGCTGCCGTCAGGTTTCAGCGCGAGGTCTTCGGGGCCGTGTACAAAGCCAAGGTGCGGACCATTGAGCGGTGCGCCGGGGGTCATGCCCACATGTGGTTTGGGGTGTGCCTTGGCAGGTTTTGGATAGGGCGGTTTGAAACGGAAACCGCCGGGCACTTCGACCGTGCCAAGGAGGATTTGCAGCACATGCAAGGCGCGGCAAGTTTGAAAGCCATTGGCGTGAGCCGAGATCCCGCGCATCGCGTGAAAGGACACAGGGCGGCCCGTCATGGTCTGATGCTTTTCACCGCGGAAGTCGGTCCATTCGTGATCAAGCTCGAACGCTTCTTCAAAGGCGACGCGGGCCAATTCTGCGGCGATGGCGCGGATGCGCCCCGCGGGGATACCAACGCGGTCTGCCACGGCTTCGGGGGTGTAATCGTCAGACAGGTATTGATCGGCCATTTGGTGGAACACCGGGCGGTGTGTCACTCCTTTGGCGCGGTGGGTTGCGGCAAGATCGGGTTTGACACCGGGTTGGTCAAAGGGGGTCAGCTTGCCCGTGGCGCGGTCGATGACAAGTTCCTTGCCATTCTTATCCCGCAGGAAAAGGCCAAACTCGGGCGACTTCTCATCGCCATTCACCAACACCGGCGCGTCGGTGTATTGCGCCAAATAATTCAGGTCGATCTTGCCCGCTTTCATCAGGCAGTGGATCATCGACAGGATAAACAGCCCATCGGTGCCTGGCGTGATACCGACCCAGTCATCCGCAACGGCGTTGTAGCCGGTGCGGATCGGGTTCACACCGATGACGCGCGCGCCGCGTTGCTTGATCTTGCCCAGACCCATCTTGATCGGGTTGGAATCATGGTCTTCGGCCACTCCGAAAAGCATGAATAGTTTGGTGTGGTCCCAATCCGGCTGGCCAAACTCCCAAAATGCACCGCCCATGGTGTAAATGCCGGCAGCGGCCATATTGACCGAACAGAACCCGCCGTGAGCCGCATAATTGGGCGTGCCAAAGGCCTGTGCCCAAAGGCTGGTGAAGGATTGCGATTGATCGCGGCCGGTGAAGAACGCCAGCTTTTCGGGGTTGTCCTTGCGGATCGGTTCCAGCCAATCGGCGGCGATTTGGTAGGCTTCGTCCCAACTGATCTCTTCGAACTCGCCGGACCCGCGCGGACCAACCCGCTTGAGCGGTGATTTGAGCCGCGATGGCGCGTTGTGCTGCATGATGCCAGCCGAACCTTTGGCGCACAAAACACCCTGGTTCACCGGATGGTCGCGGTTGCCCTCGATATAGGCGACCTTACCGTCCTTCAAATGCACGTTGATGCCACAGCGGCAGGCGCACATGTAGCAGGTGGTTTTACGGACATCGTCTGACACATGCGGGCTCAGGTCGATCACGGGCTGTTTTTGTGTCATGGAATTTCCTGTTTGATCTTAAGAAGTTGCCTGAAGAGTGGTCACGGCAATCATGTTTGTAACGTCCTGTGCGGTGCACCCGCGAGACAAATCGTTGGCGGGTTTGGACAGGCCTTGCAACACGGGTCCGATGGCATCCGCACCGCCGATGCGTTGGGCGATCTTATAGCCGATATTGCCGGCATCAAGATTGGGGAAGATCATCACATTGGCATGGCCCGCGACGGAAGATCCCGGCGCTTTGGTTGCGCCGACCTCCGGAACAAAAGCCGCGTCGAACTGCAATTCACCGTCGGCGGGGAGGTTTGGATGATCTCGTTTCAGGATCTCAACCGCGTCGCTGACTTTGGTGACGGCGGGATGGCGGGCACTGCCCTTGGTTGAAAACGACAGTAGCGCCACCTTGGGGGCATCGCCAAGCAGTTGTCTGCACGAGGCGGCCGAGGCCACTGCGATCGCGGCAAGCTCTTCGGCGGTTGGATCAATAACAAGTCCGCAATCTCCGAAAATCATTGCGCTGCGGCCTGATGGATGCCCCATTGGCAAGGCCATCAGGAAAAAGCTGGAAACCAAGGGGGCATCTTTGGCTTTGCCGATGATCTGCAGCGCGGCGCGCACGGTTTCGGACGTGGTCGCAACCGCCCCGCCAACAGTGCCATCCGCATGGCCATTGCGCACCATCATGGCGGCAAACACCAATGGATCACGCGCTTGGGCGGCGGCGATGTCTTTGCTGACGCCTTTGTGTTTGCGCAGATCAAAATAGGTTTGGGCGAATTCTCCCGTGAGGGCCGAAGTCTGCGGATCTTCCACTGCGATGTTGGCACCAGCCGCGACGCCAGCGTCGGCCAGTTGAGCCAGCACGCCTGCCATCGGCCCGACCAGTGTGATCCGGGCAATCCCGGCTCGCACGGCAGAAACGGCGCCGGCCACGACCCGTGGGTCGTGGCCTTCGCTGAGCACGATATGGGCAGGCCGGGCGGCAGCGCGGTGTTGCAGACCTTGCAGCACTATCATGGCTTGCCCATTCGTTTATGTTGCCAATGTGGCATTCAGATCATGCACCCGCTTGCGGGCGCATGTCGTCGCGGCTGATGCCCGCCACCGAGACAGGTTTTTTCATCGCGTCGCGGCGGAATGGCTCACCTAATTCCTGGTTCAGCAACACCTCGATGAATGTGGTTTTGCCGTCGTTCATCTGGGCCTTGACAGCCTTGTCCAATGCGTCAGTCAACTCGTCCATACCGGAGACCTGAACGCCCAGAACGCCACAGGCCTTTGCAATGGCGGAATAGTCCACATCCTGCGCCAGTTCGGTACCGACAAAGTTGTCGTCGAACCAAAGAGTCGTGTTCCGCTTTTCCGCGCCCCACTGATAGTTGCGGAAGATCACCATGGTGATTGGTGGCCAATCATCGCGGCTGACCGATACCATTTCGTTCATCGAGATGCCGAATGCACCGTCACCGGCAAAGCCGACAACCGGAACATCCGGACAGCCCACCTTGGCGCCAGCAATGGCAGGGAAGCCGTACCCGCAAGGGCCAAAGAGGCCGGGTGCGAGGTATTTGCGGCCCGCTTCGAAGGTTGGATAGGCGTTGCCGATGGCACAGTTGTTGCCGATGTCGGAGGAAATGATCGCATCCTTAGGCAAGGCCGACTGGATCGCGCGCCATGCCATCCGCGGGGACATTTTGCCCGGTTCACGGCTGCGTGCGCGTTCGTTCCATGTGGTGCCCGGATCGTCGTCCTCGTGATCCATGGAGGTCAGTTCCTGTGCCCAGGCGGACTTGGTTGTGCTGATCAGGTTCTTACGATCTGCGCGGCCTGTATCACCTGCATCATCGGCCAGTTTTGACAGGATGCTGTTCGCGACTTTCTTGGCGTCGCCAACGATACCGACAGTGACCTTCTTGGTCAGGCCAATCCGGTCGGGGTTAATGTCCACCTGAATGATTTTGGCGTCGGTGGGCCAATAATCGATGCCATAGCCGGGCAGGGTCGAGAACGGGTTCAAACGGGTGCCAAGCGCCAGGACAACATCCGCTTTGGAAATCAGTTCCATCGCGGCCTTGGACCCGTTGTAGCCCAAAGGACCAACCGACAGCGGGTGCGAGCCGGGGAATGCATCGTTGTGCTGATAACCGCAGCAGACAGGCGCATCCAGTCGTTCAGCCAGTGCCTTGGAGGCGTCGATTGCGCCGCCGATGACGACACCTGCACCGTTCAGAATGACTGGGAATTTGGCTTCGGACAGCAGCTTGGCCGCGTCGTCGATGGCCTGTTCGCCGCCGGAGGGGCGTTCAAATTCCACAATCGCAGGCAATTCGATGTCGATCACCTGTGTCCAGAAATCGCGCGGGATGTTGATCTGGGCCGGGGCGCTGGCGCGTTTGGCCTGAATGATAACGCGGTTCAGGGTCTCGGCGATGCGCGAAGGATCGCGGACCTCTTCTTGATAGGCGACCATGTCTTCGAAGAGGGCCATTTGCTCCACTTCCTGGAAACCGCCCTGACCGATGGTTTTGTTCGCGGCCTGAGGTGTGACCAGCAGCAGCGGCGTGTGGTTCCAATAGGCAGTTTTTACGGGCGTGACAAAATTGGTGATGCCGGGGCCATTCTGCGCAACCATCATCGACACCTTGCCAGTCGCGCGGGTGTAACCGTCAGCCATCATGCCGGCGTTGCATTCGTGGGCGCAGTCAAAAAACTTGATGCCCGCAGCCGGGAACAGGTCGGAAATGGGCATCATCGCAGAGCCGATGATCCCAAAGGCATTGTCGATGCCGTGCATCTGAAGAACTTTTACAAATGCTTCTTCGGTGGTCATTTTCATGGCGGTTCATCCTTAGGATTGGTGGAGCGGGGCGAATCCCGTAATTTGCTGTTTGCCAAACTAAAGTTTGCGTGGTGGTGAGGTTAGGTCCAGTCGTCGAGGTGGGATAGCGCCAGGCTAGTGAATTTGCCTCATTTCCTGCGCAATCAGATTGACGCCTTCTGGAATCCTTGTTGTGGGGATCGAAGAATAGGCGAGGCGGTAGTAGTTTTGCGGTTGGTGGTCCCCGGCAAAGAAGGCGCGGCCCGGCTCGATCAAGACCCCTTTTGGATGCAAACGGCGGGCCAGTTCTTCGGTGTTGATCCTATCCGGCGCCCGCATCCAGAAAGATGAACCGCCATAGGCACCCCGGCCCGAGACTTGCAATTCATGTGCAGCAAGCGCCTCTTCCATAACGCGGCGGCGTTCATGCATGGCAGTCCCCATGCGGCGGATCAGGGCATCGTAATGCCCAAGCGACAGAAAATAAGCGGCGGTGCGTTGAATGTGACCGGGCGGGTGACGCAAGACGCTGGCTCTCAGGGCGCGTGCCTCGCGAATAAAGGGTTCGGACCCCACCAGATAGCCCAGCCGGAGCCCCGGAAACAGTGATTTGGAGAAGCTACCGACATAAACAACCCGGCCATCTGTATCGAGGGATTTGAGCGCCGGAGAGGGTGATTTGAGAAAGGACATCTCAAACTCGTAATCATCTTCGACAATGATCGCTTCCAACTCTCGTGCGCGTTCAAGCAAGGCGCGGCGGCGGTCCATTGGCATGGTCGCATTGGTCGGGCATTGATGGCTGGGTGTGCTGAATATTACATCGGTATCGGGGGGGATGGCATCCGGTGGCAAGCCGTCTTGATCCACGCGCACAGGCGTTACATGGCAACGCGACTGGGACAGGATATCACGCAGTGCCGGATAACATGGATCCTCCAAAGCGGCGCGGCGACGCTGGGTGAGCAGAACCTGGGTCGTAAGCCAGAGCGCATTCTGAGCGCCAAGGGTAATCAAAATCTGTTCAGGGCGCGCCGAGATACCCCGGCGCGGCAATGTGTGGCGGGCGATGAATTCGATCAGCTGCGGATCGTCCTGATCAAAGTAATCTGCCGTCAAAGCAGAGAAATCCCGTTGGCCCAAAGCTTGCAGGGCGCAGAGCCGCCAATTTGCATGGTCGAACAGGCTTGGATCCGCCTGGCCATAGATGAAAGGATACCGGAATTTGGCCCAATCCTGCGGTTTTCCGGGCACAACGCTGGCCCCGAACCGTCGCCCGATGGCGCGGTTCCAATCCACGGCTTCCTGGTTTTCGGTGGCGGGGCTGAAATTTGGCGGGGAGGGGGCGTTTTCGGAAACAAAATAACCTGAACGCCCCTTTGAGGTCAGGTAATCATTTGCCAGAAGTTCGGTGTAAGCAATCGTGACCGTGATCCGGCTGACCCCGAGGTGCAGCGCCAGTTTGCGGGTGGAGGGGAGCTTCTCGCCCTGCTGGAACCGGCCAGAGAGAATGCCTTGGGCGATCATCTGCTGGATTTGTTGCTGCAAGGTGCCGTGGGATTCCGGGTGAAGAAAGAAAGTTTCGACCGGAAGTGCCATCAGAATCCCCTAAACTGGCGTTACGCTGTGCCAGATTTGGTATTACGGTTGCGCGAAATTGGATCTGTAGTGGCGGAAAATTCGTCAATAATCAATACCTATGGGTGAAAAATCGAGACAAAGAGTATTGAAAAGTGTCAAAATGGGGCAAATGCGGTTTTCTTTTTACCGCTCTTCGACCTCTTGGAATTTGAATTTTGTGAATGTGAAAACCCCCGGAAGGACCGGGGGTTTTCTGTCATGCTGATCGTGTGGCCTTAAGGGCAGGCCGCTGTGTAGCGTTGGCCGGCGGAGTTCTCATACACACATTGGCCCGACTGCGTCTTGCCGATGTAGTTGCCTGCTGCTGCACCTGCTGCGCCACCAATCAGTGCGCCGACAACTTTGTCATCATCGTTGGATACGGCCGCGCCCGCCGCTGCACCCAGTGCGGCACCGGTCAGAGCGCCCTGATTTGCGGTTGTCCCGTTACAGGCGGCCAGTGCGGCGATCATCGGTACGGTCATCAAAATCTTTTTCATCGTTAATCTCCCGAATGGTTACGGGACCAAACGCTTTCCCTTCAGAAGAGTTCCCGTTTCCATCGGTATGCGGTGGCAGGGCAGCAAAAAACCGCCGGAACGCTCCGGCGGTTTTGGGAGATTGAGGTCGATGGGGTTAACCGAAGACACGCCCCAGCGCACCGTCTACGGCGCTGACGATCTGGTTGATGTCGTCCTTCGTGGCGATCAGGGCTGGCGAGAAACACAATGTGTTGTTCTTGCCGGGCAGCGACCGGTTTGTCGCGCCGATGATCACGCCTTGTTGCATGCAATCTCCAACGACCTTTTGAACAAGGCTCTCGGCGACGGGCGCGCGGCTGTCGCGGTCATCGACCAGTTCGGCGCCAAGGAACAGTCCCTTGCCGCGCACTTGGCCGATCACGGCGTGCTTGTCCGCCAGTGCGTTCAGCTCATCCAACATATAGTGGCCCATGTCGGTGGTGTTTTGCAGCAGGTTCTCATCTTCGATGATCGCCATGTTCTCGATACCTGCCGTTGGTCCGGCCGTGCAGCCGCCAAAGGTCGAAATGTCGCGGAAATAGTTCATCGGATCAGAGGCGTCGTCCTTGAACATGTTGAACACCTCTTCGGTGGTCACAAGGCAGGCAATCGCGGCGTACCCGGAGGCCACACCTTTGGCCATGGTCACCATGTCGGGCTTGATGCCGTAATGCTGGTAACCAAACCATGTGCCGGTCCGGCCCACGCCACAGACAACTTCGTCGATGTGCAGCAGGATGTCATATTTCTTGCAGATCTCCTGCACGCGGTCCCAATAGCCTTCGGGCGGGGTGATCACACCGCCGCCTGCGGTGACGGGCTCAAGGCAAAGGGCGCCTACTGTGTCTGGGCCTTCGGCAAGGATCACTTTTTCGATCTGATCCGCCGCCCAGACGCCGTAATTTTCCTGCGGCGCACCGTCCTGTTCGAATGCACGGTACTCAAGGCAATGTGGCACCCGCACAAACCCGTCAGTGAAGGGTCCGTATTGTGCATTGCGCTCATCCTGACCACCAGCCGACAGGCAGGCGATGGTGGTGCCGTGATAGTCACGGTCGCGGTAGAGGATCTTGTGCTTCTTGCCGCCATACCGTTTGTGCGCGATCTGGCGGACCATCTTAAAGCCCTTCTCGTTCGCTTCAGAGCCAGAGTTGCAATAGTAGACCCGGCTCATGCCGGGCATCTTGTCGATCAACATTTCGGCGAAGTTGGAGCCCGGGATGGATCCGGCAGAGCCTGCAAAGTAGTTCAGCTTGATCAGCTGGTCGCGCACAGCATTGGCGATCCGTTCGCGGCCATAGCCCACGTTGACGGTCCATACGCCGCCGGACACAGCATCAAGGTGCTCTTTGCCCTTTTGATCCCAAACGCGCATGCCCTTGCCTTCGACAATAATGCGCGGATCGGTGGTCTCATAGGGTTTGTGCTGGCTCAGGTGATGCCAGATATGCGCGCGGTCTGCTTCGACAACGCGGGAAATGTCGTTTTCATTGAAGTTACCGTCCATGGTGCCAGACCTTTCGTTGCGCGGGTTGGATGAATGAAATCAAGGCGCACTGCGCCTCTACGGGTCAATCTTTGCTGTTTGAATGCAGAATCAAGTAGGGCCAGATCATTCGTATTGTTAGCGCCAGAAATCAATCCTGTCCAACAGGCTGAATTGCGCGTTGGATCGGGCAGGCAAGCTGAAAGATCAAGCCTGGGCAGCACTTTGACGCCCCCATGGCCATTGCAATGCGGTTTTGCCCCAAAGATCAGTAAAGGCAGGGCGCTTATTGCAGATAAAGAGAGCGCAGCCGCCGGCCCGAACCGGCAGGTACATACTATTGTACACTTGCCCTTTGTCCGGCTCATCGTTGACCCTGGGGCATCTCAATGAATTGAAGTGCGGGAACTGGACTCATGCAGGCATTGGAAGTGGACGTTTATTATTGGCCTCGATTCCCGCCAGAATTTTCCCAGGTCAGATCTGGTCCGTTGGGAAAGCCATCTTTTGAATAACTCAAAGGGTAGATGTGACAAAACGCAAGTTCGGCAGAGAAGGTTGCCCAATTCGCAGATAAATTACATGCTGGTGTCGCACACCAACTGACATCGTCGCAAATTTTCCACATAGTACCAAGGTATATGTGGGCACATGCATCACAAAATGAGACCGGCAAAACATGCCGGCGTATCTAATCAACAAACCGGCTTGGACAGGCCGGACAAAAGATCAACAGGGAGATTGTTATGATCAAGAAGACAGCAACAGGATTTGTAGCCGGCGCCGTAATGGCGATGACCGGTCAGGCCGCAATGGCCGATGGCCACGGTGAAATCACCGTCGGTTACTTCCTCGAATGGCCAATGCCATTCCTCGCAGCAAAAGCATCCGGCGCCTACGACGAAGCGCTGGGCATGAAAGTGAACTGGGTTTCTTTTGAAACCGGTACCGCAATGTCTGCAGCGATGGCGTCGGGCGATGTGCAGATTTCCGTCTCGCAGGGTGTGCCGCCCTTCGTTGTGGCAACATCTGGCGGCCAGGATCTTCAGATCATCGACGTTGCGGTATCCTATTCAGAAAACGACAACTGCGTTGTTCGCTCTGATCTGGAGATCGACAAGGATAGCGCTGGCGAACTGGCAGGCAAGAAAGTCGCTGTGCCACTGGGTACAGCCGCGCACTACGGCTTCCTGCGCCAGATGGACCACTTCGGTGTTGATGTGTCCACCTTGCAGGTTGTGGACATGGCGCCACCAGAAGGCGCAGCCGCGCTCAGCCAAGGCGCAGTTGACTTTGCCTGCGGTTGGGGCGGTGGCCTCGCACGGATGAAAGAATACGGCAACATCCTTTTGACCGGTGCTGAAAAGCAGGAACTGGGCATTCTGGTGTTTGACGTGACATCCGCGCCAGCGGCCTTCCTTGCCGAAAACGGCGATACCGCGGCCAAATTCGCCGCTGTGACAGCCGCGGCAAACGCAGACTGGAAAGCCAACCAGAGTGACGAAATGCTCGCGGTGATTGCAAAAGAATCCGGCATGGACGTTGAAGCAACGAAGGCATCCATCTCCACGTTTGAATTCCCATCTGTAGATGAGCAGCTTTCCGAAGCATGGCTTGGCGGCAACGCGGCCTCCTTCATGAAAGGTGTGGCAGATGTGTTTGTCGAAGCAGGGTCCATCGACTCCGCGCTCGACAGCTATGAAGGCACAGTGAACACTGGCCCACTCGAAGCTGCCAAAGGCATGTAATCCAAAGGGGGCGGTGTGGCCGTGAGGGCCGCACCGCCCTTTTTCCAATGAAACAGAGGTGGGGAAAACCCTGCCCTTTGATCCCTGACGGGGGTGGGACGCGGAATTATGACCGGACTCTCCATTGATAAACTGTCGATGCGATTTGATCTGCCGGATGGCGGACACGTGCAAGCGTTGCAAGACGTATCGATTGACCTCAAAGCGGGCGAATTGCTGAGTGTGCTGGGGCCATCGGGCTGCGGTAAGACGACGCTGCTCAATATCGTTGCGGGTTTTCTCGCGCCAACTTCCGGTGTGATGACCCTCAATGGTCACACGATCACCGGCCCGGACGCCGAACGCGGCATGGTCTTCCAACAAGGTGCGCTGTTTGAATGGATGAGTGTGCGTGAGAACGTGGGCTTTGGTCCGTCGATGAAAGGCATGCCCAAGAATGACAAGGCAGAAATCGTCGATCATCTGCTGGATGTGGTTGGTTTGCAGGACTTTAAAGAAAAGGCCGTTTACGAGCTTTCGGGCGGGATGCAGCAGCGTGTGGCTTTGGCCCGTTGTCTGGCCAATGACCCCGATGTCATTTTGATGGACGAACCGCTGGGCGCGCTTGATGCCTTGACTCGCGAAAAGATGCAGAGCCTGGTTTTGAAACTTTGGAAAGAGACCGGCAAGACGATCATCCTGATCACCCACTCCGTTGAAGAGGCGTTGCTCTTGGGCGAGCGTTTGATCGTGATGGCCCCGCGGCCAGGGCGCATTCACAAGGAATACCGACTGCCGTTTGCAGAGCTGGGCGTGAACGCCGACCTGCGCGAGGTCAAGAAACATCCCGATTTCGGCCCCAAACGTGAAGAGATCCTCAATATGATCTGGGACATGGAAGAAGAGATCATGGGCACCAAGGAGGACGCGGCATGACCGGCATTTTCTTTCTGATCATTTATGTAGCGATCTTTGTCGGCAGCGCCTTTGTGGTGACAAAACTGCTGCAGAAAGGCATTCGTGATTACACATCTTTGAAAACTGTGACCTTCGGTGACGAAAGTGCGGTGACACCCAACCGTGCTGCCGGGATCATCTCGATCCTGACGATTTTCCTGATGTGGGGCGTGTTCACCGGGTCAAACCTGCTGCCATCCTTTTTGCATGCGCCGGGCCCTTTTGAGGGGACCACCAGCTTTACCTATACTGCGCAGGTCGAAGGGCAGGCCCCCGATGACGCGGAGGTGACGGTCCTTGTGCATCCACGTAGCGAACCGGCAGAGGCGCCCGAAGTTGCGCCGGGTGACGGATTTGCCAAGAACGATTCCATTGCCATCGCGCAGTGGCGGACTGGTCTGGTGCGGGTCGACAAGAATGACGAGCTGACCAAGAAAGACGGCGCCAAGGTGATTGCCATCAACGGCCAGAAAATTGCGCCGGGCGAAACCGTCAAGACGGCAGGCGGTGCCGTGACCCTTTCTGACAAGGGCACGCCCAACTTTGAGCCAGCGAAGGGCTGGCAGATGGAACCGCTTTATCTGCCAGCGCCCGAACAGGTTTGGACCCGTTCGGTCCAGATCATGCAGGAGGGCTTTCGTAACTTCACCTTGCTTGAACACCTTGGTTTCTCGCTCTTTCGGGTTGTTGTTGGCTTCGTTCTTGGTGCAATCGTCGGCATTCCGTTGGGTTATGCGATGGGGCTCAGCAATTGGTTCCGGGGTTGGTTCGATCCGATTGTGGAATTCATGCGCCCAGTACCGCCGCTTGCCTTGATCCCGCTGGTGATCATTTGGGCCGGTATTGGCGAGGCTGGCAAGATCATCCTGCTGTTCCTTGCGGCGCTTTGGATCATGGCGATTGCGGCGCGGTCCGGTGTGTCCGGGGTGAAAATCTCCAAGGTGCATGCGGCCTATTCGCTGGGCGCCAGCAAATGGCAGATCATGCGCCACGTGATTGTCCCGAACTCTCTGCCGGAGATCTTTACCGGTGCGCGGGTTGCGATGGGCGTTTGTTGGGGCACGGTTGTGGCCGCCGAACTGGTCGCGGCGGAACAAGGCGCGGGTATGATGATCATGACCGCGTCGAAGTTCCAGAACACCGACATCGTGATCATGGGGATCATCCTGATTGGCGTTATCGGGTTTGGCATTGATATGCTGATGCGGGCCGCTGAGAAGTATCTCGTACCATGGAAAGGTAAGGGCTGATCTGAGCCCGCTTTCATCAAAGCAAGTGTGCCGGGGTTTTTGGAAACTCCGGCCACGGAACAAAAAACGCCGGAGGGGTTCCTCCGGCGTTTTTTTGTTTGGCTGTTAGCCCAATGATCGCGAAGCTATTTTCTTGAAAGAAAACGAAGTGGACTTATTCATCATCCGCCTCTTGGGGTATCACGGTTATTTGCCGCGTTTGGGTCCGGCTTTACCGCCTTGTTTCCCGACCTTGTTTGGCGGAGAGAAACGCTTGGACGGATCGCTTGCGCGTTTGTAGCTGCTTGGCTCCGGTGCCGACTTTTTCGGCGCACCCTTAGGTTTGCGCGGCGCCTCGGTCGCTGGTTTCTCTTTCTTCCACACGGCCTTTGCCTTGGGCTTGCCGGGGGCTTCGCCATTTGATTTTGGCTTTGGCTTGGCGCCGGGCTTCATCGGGCTGCGGTCGGTTTTGTGAGACTTCGGCGGGCGCTCGCCCTTGGGGCCGCCGCGCGGTTTGTCGAACCTGGGCTTTTCACTGCGCTCTGCCCGAACTTCGGCCACCGGATCCTCGCGGTAGGGTTTGCGCGGCTTGCGCGGTTCGGACGGTGCGTCGGAATCGTAAGATTTGCGATGCGGCTTTCCACCCGGCTTGGGACCACGTTTCGGGCCGCCTGGCTTTGGACCGCGCGGCAGGTCCGGAGGGCTGTCGAGCTGGGTGACAACAGCGCCGCCTTCGGCTTTCATGTCTGGCCCAAGAGCATTGACAAACTTGGTTGCGGAGGAGGCCAGAATTTCAACAAAGCTGTGGCTTGGCTGTACGCGGATTGCGCCAATGTCGTCTTTGGTCAGATCGCCCAAGCGGCACAGCATCGGCAGCAAGGTGCGCGGCTCTGCTCCATCATTGCGGCCTGCAGAGACCGAAAACCAGACAGAAGGCCCAAAGGCGGGGCGGGGTTTGTCGTCGCCGCGTTCGCCCGGATCGGTCAGATCTTCGGGGGCAGAGGCACGTGCGCGGTAGAGGTTCACAAATGCGGTTGCCAGTTGTTCGGCACTGAATTGCTCGACCAGGTTGGCCACAAAAGCTTCTGCATCTTCAGGGATGGGCGCAGACCATGCATCATCGCCCAGCAGTCTGGCTTCGTCGGCGGCATTCACCTCGGCGGCGGTGGGTGCGGCGGCCCATTCGGCTTTCAGTTTGGCCCAACCCAGCAGGCGGTTGGCCTTTGTTTTCATCTTGGGCGGGACGATCAGCGCCGAAACCCCCTTGCGCCCAGCACGGCCGGTGCGGCCAGAGCGGTGCAGAAGGGTGTCCGAGTTGGACGGCAGATCGGCGTGAATTACCAGCTCCAGATTGGGCAGGTCGATCCCGCGTGCGGCCACATCGGTGGCGATACAGACCCGCGCCCGGCCATCACGCAGGGCTTGCAAGGCATTGGTGCGTTCCGATTGGGTCAGCTCCCCAGACAGGGCAACAACAGAAAAGCCGCGGTTGGTGAATTTGGCAGTCAGCCGCGCCACAGCGGCGCGGGTGTTGCAGAAAACGATGGCATTCTTGGCCTCGTAAAACCGCAGCACGTTGATAATAGCGTTTTCCGTGTCACGCGGGTGCACGTTCAGGGCGCGGTATTCGATATCCGCGTGCTGTTTGGCTTCGCCGACGGTGCTGATGCGTTGCGCGTCACGTTGGTAGGACTGCGCGAGCTTGGCAATTGCGGCCGGCACGGTGGCCGAAAACAGCAGGGTGCGGCGGTCTTCGGGCGCTTCGGACAGGATGAATTCCAGCTCGTCGCGGAACCCGAGATCGAGCATTTCATCTGCTTCGTCCAAAACAACGGCCCGCAGATCGCCAAGGTCGATGTTGCCGCGTTTGATGTGGTCACACAGACGCCCCGGCGTGGCCACAACCACATGAACACCCCGGTCCAGGGCGCGGCGTTCGGTGCGTTGGTCCATGCCGCCAACACAGGTGGTGACAATCGCGCCAGCCTTGCCATAGAGCCAGCTGAGCTCGCGGCTGACCTGCATGGCCAATTCGCGTGTTGGTGCGATCACCAATGCCAAGGGCGCGGCGGCCGGGCCGAAATGTTCAGCCCCGTCCAGCAAGGTCGGCGCGATGGCTAGGCCAAAGCCGACGGTCTTGCCAGAGCCGGTCTGGGCCGAGACCAAAAGGTCGGCCTGGGCAAGCGCCGGATCGGTCACGGCCTCCTGAACGGCGGTAAGAGTTTCATAGCCCTGTTGGGCTAGCGCATCTGCGATGGTCTGGATCAAGGGATCATCCTGTTCTGAAGCATAGCCTGCAGTGCAGGCGGCCAGAGGCAGAGAGCCTCGGCGCAAGGTTTGGGCGTCGGTAAGGGTTTGCAGGGTGATTGTACATGGTGTTTATGTTTCGTGGGGTAATTGTGACCCTTGTTTTGTGGATTTTAAGAACTGTTTTGGGTATTTTACCGTAATTTTATCTCGCAGGCCTGTGGGAAAGGTTTTTTATGTCTGATGATTTTAATGCAGCGCAGGGTGATTCCGTGCCAAATCGCGGCGGGGTGCTGCGGACGGGCGGCAAGCATCCTGACGTTCTGACGATTGAGGACGTGATCACCTTCAAGCTGCGGCGGCTGGTGTTGATCGGGGAACGTGAGGGCCATCTTTGGTCCGAGGATCTGTTTGATCTCAGCTTGAATGAATGGCGGCTTTTGGCATTGATCAAGGCGCGGATGCCGGCGCGGGCGGGCGACATTGCCGACTTTATCCTGATGGACAAAAGCCAGGCCAGCCGTCTGATCAAATCCCTGCAATCCAAGGGGCTGGTTGTCACGGGCGAAGACCCCGATGATGGCCGGGCGCTGATGCTGGAACTCACGCCCGAGGGCGACAAGCTATACAACAGCATGATGGCTGAGGTGCTGCGCAGCAATGAAGAAGTGCTTGCGCCGCTGTCCGCAGAGGAAATCCTGTTGTTCAGTGATATGCTGCAGCGGTTGATTGATCATAGCTATGATCACCTTGAAGGACAGATGCGCCGCGGGAACTGATCGGGGCGGCCCCATCGTTATTTTCAGGGCCAGGCGGCAGTGCCGTAATATTTCACTTTGGCTGCGCAGGCTTAGCGGAAAATGCGCGGAAAATGGCTTGGGCCTCTCGCCAAATGCTGTCTTTTCAATTAGAACAAATGGTGAACATATGGAGGAATGTATGCCACCCGATTCCCCTTTTGGACAGGTGATTTCCCTGTCTCACAAACATTTGGTTCAGGATGTGCCGCGCCCCGGCGACGCTGCCGCGCCGGGCGCTGCGGTGTTGCGCGATGTGCTGGCAGGCGGGCCGTTCGATGCGGCACCGGCGGGGTTTGTTTTGGCCGCTTTGCCCGACAGTGCCGCGCCGGTGCTTTGGGTCAGCGACCGCATGTCACGGCGCGAAAACGGGCGGCTTTATGGGCCAGCGCTGGCGCAGTTTGGTCTCAAGGGGCCAATCCTGCGGGTCGAGGTCAGCCACCCGCGCGATGTGCTTTGGGCGATGGAAGAGGGCGCGGGCTGTGCCGGATTGGCGGCGGTGGTGGGCGAGATTCATGGCGCGCCCGAGGTGCTGAGCTTTACCGCGACCAAGCGGTTGGCGCTCAGGGCCGAGACCGCGCAAGTGCCGGTCTGGTTGATCCGGTCTGCCGATCACGGGGCGTTGTCGGCAGCCCGCGAACGCTGGCGGTTGTCATCCTTGCCGTCGCAGATGCACCCGGACAATCCACAGGCGCCGGGTCTACCACAATGGGAGGCCGAGCTGTTTCGCGCCCGTGGTCGTGCGCCGGGGGGCTGGAGCGCGGGCTATGACAGCAGCGCCCGCACAGCCGCGGATCGTCTCCGTCTGGTTTCCCGATCTGGCGATGGATCGCTGGCGGAGGATCACCGCGCAGCAGCGGACGTTGCCGGATGAAACCGTGCCTGTGGTTCTGGCGCAGGCGGGCCGTCATGGGCCGGTGGTCTATGCGGTGAGTGCGGCGGCGCAGAGGCGGGGCATATCGGAAGGCGAACGGATTGTTGATGTGCAGGCCATCCACCCTGATCTGCATGTGGAACAGGCCGATGCACCAGGGGATCGCAAGCTGTTGGACAGGGTTGCCCATTGGGCACGGCGTTGGTGCCCGTGGACGGTGCGGGATGGCGCAGATGGCATTGTGATGGATGTGACCGGCGCGGACCATTTGTTTGGCGGAGAGACCGCGATGTTGCGTGATATTGGCACAAGATTTCAGATGCAGGGGCTGACCGCGCGGCTGGCGATGGCGCCGACGCGTGGCGGCGCACAAATGTTGGCGCGGTTTGGCGCGGGGCGGGTGATCTGTGACACCGAGGATCTTGAGATGTGCCTTGCACCGCTACCCGTGGCGGCGCTGCGGATTGGCGCGGATACAGATCGGCTGCTGCAACGGCTGGGCCTCAAGACGCTGGGCGCCTTGATGCAGGTGCCGCGTGTGGCGCTGATGCGGCGCTTTGACCGGCTGGCCGAAGAAATCAATCCGCTGGTGTTGCTGGACCGTGCCCTTGGCCGGACGGCGGATCCGCTGAATGCGCCTGCGGATGCACGGCATTGGCTGGCGCGGGTACGCCTGCCCGAACCGGTGATTGATCCGCTGCCGCATCTTGAGGCACTGGCGCAGGATTTATGTGTGCAACTGGCCGAGGCGGAGCAAGGCGCGCGGCAGCTGCGGCTGACGATCTACCGCGTGGATGGCGAATGGCGCAGCCGCGATGTGGCCACGGCCAGCGCCAGCCGTGATCCGGCGCATCTGTTGCGGTTGTTGGCGGGCAAGCTGGACGGAATCGACCCCGGCTTTGGCTTTGATCTGCTGACACTTGAGGCATTGCGGGTTGAACCGCTGGCGTTGCAGCAGGACCATCTGGAGGGCCGCCGCGATGCGCAGCGGGATGTGGCGGCGTTGCTGGACCGGCTGACCGCGCGGCTGGGGCCGGACAAGATCACCTGGTCCGCCTGGGTGCAAAGCCATCTGCCCGAACGGGTGGAGCATGCCCTGCCGGCGCTGGGGCATGTGGCGAGGCAGGCACCGGTGCTGGACCGGGCGCGGCCCTTGCGATTGCTTGAGCCGCCCGAAGAGATCGCGGTGCTGTACGCCGTGCCCGAAGGTCCGCCCGCGCGGTTTCGCTGGCGGCGAGTGGCCTATCTGACGCGTCGCCACGAGGGGCCGGAACGGATCGCCCCCGAATGGTGGCGCGACCGGCCCGGTACGCGGCTGCGGGACTATTACAAGGTCGAGGTCGGCGATGGGCGGCGGTTCTGGATCTATCGCGAGGGGATTCTGGGCGACGGGCGCGGCGGCGATCCGCGCTGGTTCATGCAGGGAATCTTTGCATGATGAAAGGACCGGCCTGCGCCCTACCAGAATGTGCCGTTGGCACGGAATCAAGGCTGCTTTGCAGCCTTGGGTCCGTGCCGGGCGTAAACATTTTTGATTTGCCCCTCTGTGGATCGTCCGCGCGTGAAAATCACGGGCGATGCCCTATCGCTTTGTAATCTGCCATGCCCCAACAAGACGGACATAAACGCCGCACGCTGGATCCTGACGATCCGTTCCAGTGGCACCCGCCGAGCCCCTATGTGGAGCTGGGTCTGGCCAGCTGTTTTTCGTTTCTGCGGGCGGCCTCTGACGCGGTGGATCTGACAGCGACGGCCAATCTGCTGGGCTATGACGCCATGGGCATTGCCGATCACAACACGCTGGCCGGGGTCGTGCGCATCCATACCGAGGCGCAAAAGGCCAAGCTGCGCCCATTGATCGGGGCGCGGCTGGTTTTGCTGTGCGGCACAGAACTGCTGGCCTATCCAAAAGACCGCGCCGCCTATGCCCGGCTGTCGACACTGCTGAGCCGTGGCAAGATGTCGGACGTTGAGGGCGGCTGGCAGGAAAAAGGCGAAACCCATCTGACGCTTGAGATGCTGGCCGCCCATGCCGAGGGGCTGCAGCTGATCGTGATGCCGCCTGCGCAACTGGATGTGTTTGAGGCCGGATTGCCCCGGCTGGTGCGGGCGCTGCCGCAGTTGCGCCATATCGGCGCGGCCTATCTTTATCGCGGCGATGATGTGGCGCGGATCAACCGGTTGGATGGGATGGCGCGGGCGCAGGGCCTGGGCATTCTGGCCACCAACGACGTGCTGTACCACACGCCCCAGCGCCGCCCACTGCAGGATGTGATGACCTGCATCCGCGAGAGCTGTACGATCGACAAGGCCGGTTTCCTGCTGGAGGCCAACGCAGAGCGGCATCTGAAATCCCCCGCCGAGATGTGCCGTTTGTTCGGTGCCTGGCCCCATGCCATCCGGGCCACGCGCGAGGTGGCGGATGCCTGCGCCTTTTCGCTGAGTGATCTGAAATACGAATACCCCCATGAGATCGTGCCGGAAGGGCGCGGTGCGCAGGAGGAGTTGGAGCATCTGACGTGGGAAGGTGCAGCGCAGCGTTACCCGGATGGAGTATCGGCGCGGATCAGGGGGATCATCGAAAAGGAATTTGCGCTGATCCGCTCCAAGAAGATTGCCCGCTATTTCCTGACCATCAACGACATCGTCCGCTTTGCCCGCGAGGTGGCAGAGCCGCCCATCCTGTGCCAGGGGCGTGGATCTGCCGCCAATTCTGCCGTTTGTTTCTGCCTTGGCATCACGGCGGTGGATCCAGAGGAACATGACGTGCTGTTTGAGCGGTTTCTCAGCGAAGAGCGGGACGAGCCGCCCGACATCGACGTGGATTTTGAACATGAGCGGCGCGAGGAAGTGATCCAGTACATGTATGAAAAATACGGGCGGGAGCGGGCCGGGCTCTGCGCCACGGTGATCCATTACCGCCCGCGATCCGCGATCCGCGAGGTCGGCAAGGCGATGGGCCTGTCCGAGGATGTGACGGCGAAACTGGCCAGCACGGTCTGGGGCAGTTTTGAGGGGCAGATGGGCGATGAGCGGGTCAAGGATGCGGGCATGGACCTGTCTGACCCCTATCTGCGCCGGGTGATCGCGCTGGCCCGCGAGATGACCGGCATGCCGCGCCACCTAAGCCAGCATGTCGGCGGATTTATCCTGACCGAACGGCCCCTGATAGAGATGGTGCCCATTGGAAATGGCGCGATGCCAGAGCGCAGTTTCATCGAATGGGACAAGGATGACATTGATGCCTTGGGCATCTTCAAGGTGGATATTCTGGCGTTGGGGATGTTGACCTGTATTGCCAAGTGTTTTGACCTTCTGCGGGCGCATTACGGCGTGGATCATGATCTGGCCAGCGTTCCGGCGGATGATGCGGCGACCTATGATATGCTCTGTGCGGGGGACAGCCTTGGGGTGTTTCAGGTGGAAAGCCGGGCGCAGATGGCGATGCTGCCGAAGCTGCGGCCCCGGGTGTTTTACGATCTGGTGATCGAGGTGGCGATTGTGCGCCCCGGCCCTATTCAGGGCGATATGGTGCATCCGTTCCTGCGCCGGCGTCAGGGATTGGAGGGGGTCAGCTATCCCGCGCCGGGGCCGGAACATCCGCAGGATGAACTGCTCAAGATCCTGGGGCGGACGTTGGGCGTGCCGATCTTTCAGGAACAGGCGATGAAGATCGCCATTGATGCGGCGCGGTTTACGCCCAAGGAGGCCAATGAGCTGCGCAAGGCGATGGCCACCTTCCGCTCGCGCGGGACCATTGAAACGCTCCAGAACAAGATGGTTGGGAGGATGACCGATCGCGGCTATTCGGAGGATTTTGCGCGGCGGTGTTTTGATCAGATCAAAGGCTTTGGCGATTATGGCTTTCCCGAAAGCCACGCGGCCAGCTTTGCCAAGCTGGTCTATGTGTCCTCTTGGATGAAATGCCACTATCCGGCGGCCTTTGCCTGTGCGCTGCTCAATTCCCAGCCGATGGGGTTTTATGCGCCCGCGCAGATCGTGCGGGATGCGCGGGAACATGGTGTCGAATTGCGCGGGGTGGATGCCAATTATTCGGACTGGAACAGCACGCTTGAACCTTGCGAGACCGGATTTTCACTGCGGCTTGGCCTGCGGCAGGTGGACGGCATGCGCGAGGATGCCGCCGCGCGGATCATGGCGGTGCGGGACATGCCGTTTGTTGATGTGGCTGACCTCAAGGCGCGGGCGCGGCTGGACCGCGGGACGGTGCGGCGGTTGGCGGCGGCGGATGCGATGCGGTCCATGGGGATCGACCGGCGTCAGGCGCTGTGGCAGGGGCAGGCCTTGAAAGATGCGCCGGATCTGCCGATCTTTACCCACGCCGAGGCCATGGATGAGGGTGCGGAGCCAGCAGTATCGCTGCCCGCCATGCCCCAGGCCGAACATGTGGTGGCCGATTATCAGACCCTGCGGCTGTCGCTGAAGGCGCATCCGGTCAGCTTTTTTCGGGCCAGCCTGCGGCGTCAGGGGTTTGCTGTGACCGACCAACTGCCGGGGATGCGAAATGGGGCGCGGGTGTCACTGGCGGGGCTGGTGTTGGTGCGGCAAAAGCCCGGCAGTGCCAAGGGCGTGTGTTTCATCACACTGGAAGATGAGGCAGGGGTGGCCAATCTGGTGATCTGGCCCAAGCTGTTTGAGCATTTCCGCCCGGTGATCATGGGGGCACGGCTTTTGGTGGTGCATGGGCGGGTGCAGAGTGACGGGCGGGTTATTCACGTGGTTGCGGACCGGCTTGAGAACCGCACCGACCGGCTTGATGATCTGGCGGTGGACCGGGTGCCGCAAACGCAGGCGCGGGGCGACCATCCGACGCATCCGATCGCGGGGCAGGTGAGCGCCCGGAGGCATCCACGCGATGTGCGGGTGATCCCGAAGTCGCGGGATTTTCATTAGCGGTGTCTATGTGGCACTGGTAGGGACAGGCGCGGCCCCCTTCGGGGCCCGCAAGTGATTTAATTTTGGTGATGAGGGACGCTGTCCCTCAAACTCCCTGAAGTATTTGGGGCCAAAAAGGGAAGTGGGCAAAGATGTTGGGCAACGTGCCTTTGACGCGGGATCTGGTGTTGGTCGGGGGCGGGCATGCCCATGCGCTGGTGTTGCGGTCCTGGGGGATGAAGCCCTTGCCGGGGGTGCGGTTGACGGTGATCAATCCGGGGCCGACGGCGCCTTATACGGGGATGTTGCCGGGGCATGTGGCGGGACATTATGCGCGGGACACGCTGGAGATTGATTTGGTGCGATTGTGCCGCCATGCCGGTGCGCGGCTTATTCTGGACAAGGCCTGCGGGATTGATCGGGCAGGGCGGCAGGTCTTGATGGAGGGGCGGATGCCGGTGGCCTATGACGTGGCCTCCATCGACGTGGGGATCACCGCGCAGATGGATCTGCCGGGATTTGCCGAGCACGGGGTCGGGGCCAAGCCGCTGGATGTTTATGCGGCCCGCTGGCGTGATTTTCTGGCGCAGGTGCAGGCAGGGGATGCCGCGCCGGAGGTTGCGGTGATCGGCGGCGGCGTGGCGGGGTGCGAGTTGGCGCTGGCGATGGCCCATGCCTTGCGGCAGGCAGGCGCTGTACCGGATGTGACTGTGATCGAGGCCGCCGCCGAGATTTCCGGTGTGGGCGCCTCTGCGCGGCGGCGGCTGTTGGCACAGATGCAGCAGCTTGGCGTGGCCGTGCGGTGCGGGGCGCAAGTGACCCGGATCGGGGCACAGCGGGTCGAGATTGCCGGGCAAGACGCGGTTGCCGCCGCGTTTTGTGTCGGGGCTGCTGGTGCCTTTGCGCATGAGTGGATCGGCCGGACGGATCTGCCGTTGCAGGATCGGTTTATCCGTGTTGATGAAACATTGGGCGTGGAGGGTGACCCCGCTTTGTTTGCCGTGGGGGATTGCGCACATATGCCTTTCGCGCCGCGGCCAAAGGCCGGGGTGTATGCCGTGCGAGCCGCGCCGGTTCTGCATCACAATTTGCGAGCCGCCTTGGGCGTTGGCCGTCGCCGCAGGTTCAAACCACAAGCGCACTATCTCAAGCTGATTTCGCTGGGCGGAAAGTCCGCGATGGCGGAGAAGTTTGGCCTAAGCCTGTCCGGTCCGTTGCTGTGGCGGTGGAAGGATCGAATTGATCGGGCCTTTATGGAGAAATTCACCAACCTGCCGGTGATGCAGGCAGAGCCGCCGCGCGGCCCTGTGGCGGCAGGTGTTGCCGAGATGCTGGAAGCTGCGCCGCTTTGTGGTGGTTGCGGGGCCAAGGTGGGTGGCGGTGTCTTGGGCACTGCGTTGGATCGGTTGAAGCCTGTCAGCGGCGCAATTCTAACCGGAGCAGGGGATGATGCGGCGGTATTGCGCCAGCCTGGCGGTGGTTTTCAGGTGATCAGTACGGATCATCTGAGGGCAATGATTGCGGACCCCGTATGCATGACACAGGTGGCGGCGGTTCATGCGCTGGGAGATATCTGGGCAATGGGTGCCAAGCCGCAGGTGGCGCTGGCGCATCTGATCTTGCCGCAGATGACACCGGATTTGCAGGCACGAACCTTGGCAGAGATCACTCAGGCGGCCTCGGCTGTGATGGGCGCGGCAGGGGCGCAACTGGTGGGCGGGCACACCACCATGGGGGCCGAATTGACGGTCGGGTTCACGGTAACGGGGCTGCGTGACGAGATGCCGATTACCGTCTCCGGGGCGCAGAATGGTGATCTTTTGGTGTTGACCCGGCCCATTGGCACGGGGGTGATCTTTGCGGCGGATATGCAAGGCAAGGCTGACGGGCGCGATGTCGCTGCTGCCTTGCGCGTCATGCAAGAGCCGCAGGATATCGCGGCGGCGGCGCTGGCCAGGGCACATGCGATGACCGATGTAACGGGGTTTGGCCTTGCCGGGCATGTTCAGGCGATGTGCCGGGCGTCGGCCATGGATGCGGTTTTGTGGCAGGATCAGATACCGGTCTATGGTGGTGCGCGGGCCTTGTCGGGCAAGGGGATGGCGTCAAGCCTGATGCCGGCCAATCGCCGTGATGCGCCGGTTGCCGGGTTGGATGATGCGCTGCTTTATGATCCGCAAACGGCGGGTGGATTGTTGGCCGCTTTGCCGCCAGATGCCGCGGCCAAAGCCGTGGCGCAGATGGAGGCGCAGGGCATTACGGCGGCGGTGATTGGCAGGCTATCTTCCGGCCAAGGCGCGATCACGCTGGAGCAGCGCCGCTGAGCAATGTTTGTGCTGCCTGTTGCAACGTGGTTTCTGACAGGTCAGGCAATTCCAGACGTCTGACCGGCGTGGCGGAGCGGGCGGCGGATTTCGCATAGCGCGGGTCGTAGTGGTCGCGCACAAGGCCGGTTGCGAGGGTTTGCCAATCGCCGGTTTTGGCAAGGTCATGCCATTGTCCTATGAGCTCTACGGGGTGATAGGGCCGCAATTGTTCAATCTGTGCACCGAATTGCGCCGGATCGTCCGTCAAATCCTCGTAAGCACGGCACAGGAAATCGGCACGGGCTGGCAAGGGGGCCGATATTTCAATCCTCGGAGCCGTACACATACGGCTCCAAAGCGCAGGCGGCACGACTCGGTCGCCGATTTTACTGCTTTCGGCCTCGACCCAAGTCACCTTGTTTGGATCAAGCTGTGCGCAAGCCGCGGCCAAACGGGATTCGAACATTTTTTGTTTGGGTTGTTCGCTTGCGGTTGCCCCAAAGATCGAGCCACGGTGACCGGCCAGTGCTTCGAGGTCCAGTATCTGGCCTCCGGCGGTTTCAAGATGTTGGAGCAGGCGGGTTTTGGCGGTGCCGGTGCCTCCCGATACCAAGATCAACTGGTGTGGCAGCGGACCATCATAAAGCATCTTGCTGACCAGACTGCGGTAACTGCGATAGCCGCCGCTGAGCAGCCGAACCCGCCAGCCCACCTGATCAAGGATGGTGGTAAATGCACCGGACCTTTGGCCACCGCGCCAACAATAGACCAGTGGTTGCCAATCGCCACCTTTGCCGGCCAGCGGCCCTTGCAAATGCGCAGCGGTGTTTTGCGCCACAAGTGCGCCGCCTATTTTGCGGGCGCTGAAGGGGCTGTCTTGTTTGTATATCGTGCCAACCTTGGCCCGCTCAGCATCATCGAGCACCGGCAGGTTGATCGCGCCGGGCAGGTGGTCTTCGGCAAATTCAGAAGGCGCGCGGACATCAATGATCGTATCCACAGCCAGATCTGTCAGGTCGCTATAAGTGGAAAGGGTGCAGGGGATCATCAGGTGCCTCGGATCGGAACCTTCCCTATGTAACGGCTTTGCCGGTGAGGTCCAGTTGCGCGGCGGCTTGGATCTTTTGCCAAAGGTGGCGCACGGCGGTGAGATCCTGAATGCCCAGACCGCTCAGGCACGCGAGGGTGATGCCCTTGGGGTCGCGCACTGTACCATGGGTCAAACAGGTGCCAATCTCGGTCAGGTCATCTGCCGTGATAATCCCTTGCGCGATCGCCCGATGGGGTGATCCAAACGCTTCACCCGAGGTGCAGGCATCTACAAAGATATTCGCCTTTGCCATCACCTGCGGATCGATCTCGCATTTTGTTGCATCATCAGAGCCGACGGAGGTGATGTGTTGGCCGGGCCGAAGCCAATTTGCGTCGATCACCGGATCTTTGGCGGCAGTGGCGGTGAGGATGACATCGGCAAGCGGCACGGCCTCTGCAAGATCGCCTACGAGTGAGAATTCTGTTTCAGAGTGGGTCTTGGCCAGATCATCGCGCAGTTGCTCGGACTTTTGTGGATCGCGCCCCCAGACGGCAATTTGCTGCACGCGGCGCGATAACAGCAATGCTTCAACCTGCAAACGCGCCTGCATTCCAGTGCCGACAACCAATGCATTGGCGGCATCGACCGGGACCAACAATTCGGCGACAACTGCGCCAGCTGCGGCAGTGCGATAGTCCGAAATCAGGTGATTGTCCTGCAGGATCGCAATCGGTTTGCAGGTGATGCTGTCAAACACCACGATCAATCCGCTGGAGGCCGGTTCCCCGCGATCGATCAGCACCTGTGACCAACCCGCCATTTTCACCGTAAAGATCGGGCAATCGGGCAGGCAGGCGGATTTGACGTGAATGTCGGCCATGTCATTGGGATGCAAAACATAGACGGGCGCCTGCGCACTGCCATCTGATATGGCGCGAAAGGCGTCTTTTGCGGCGGGCAGAAGGGCAGCGATGTCCAGATGCGGGGCGATATCATCTGGTTGGAACATGGGGATCATGGAGCGCAGACCTTTCCTTCACCCACAAAGGCAACATGCCCTGCAACGGAGATATTTGTGATGCTATCAGGGGTGCCATAGGCCGTCACCTGCAACTGGCTCGGGCGGCCCATGAAATGCCCTTGCCTGAGGGTGACGGGGCCGCCCGCATTGATCAGCCCGTGTTTTATTGCATAAGCCCCGACCACCGCAGCCGCGCTTCCTGTGGCGACGTCCTCGATCACACCATCGTTGTTCCAATGCCGCCCTTCAAAGGTGTCCACGTCGAAGAGATAGGCAAATTCTGCGCCAACTGCGGCCAATTGGTGATCAAGGTCATCCACGGTGATCCGCGCCTGATCCAAGCCGCCGCTTACCGGGATCACCAGATACTTCAGCCCTGTCGAGATCACCTCCAATGGCAGATCGGCCATCTGCGTCTCGGAGAGATGAAACGCATCCGCAAAGCCGGGCTTTGCGCCTATGGGCAGAACGGCGATGAAATCCGGGGCACCTTGATCGAGGGTGCCGGTGTATATGCCATTTTCCAACGCGGTGCGGATCGTAACCATTCGGCCACCGTTTAGCGTAATGGCCCATGTTTGCGGTGCAGTGTCGCCCGAGGCGCGATGCAATGTGCAGGCCGCGCCAATCAACGGATGTCCGGCGAACGGCAGTTCTTCCAACAGATCAAAGACGCGTGCCGTGATGCGATCTTGATCCTGACTGAGAAATATGGATTCGAAATGGCGCATTTCCTGTGTCATGCGCAGCATCTGCTGGGCGCTGAGCCCGGCGCAATCGGTAAAAACCGCAAGGCTGTTGCCTGCATAGGGTTGGCTGGCAAAGACGTCGCAATGCACAAAGTTGTAGTCGTCCTGCGTCCGTGGCATAGCATACCTGCATAGTGGAGAATCTATATAGATGAATGACTATACGCTTGCCGAAATTGTGTCAATCGCTGGCCCACTGAGGGCTTTGGCGAACGAGAACCGATTGCTGATCCTGCATTGGTTGGCTGATCCGGAGCGGTTCTTTCCGCCGCAAGTGGATGGCGATTTGGTGCAGGACGGCGTTTGTGTCGGTTTCATCACCGAGAAGATTGGCCTGAAACAGCCGACTGTGACCAATCATATGAAGATTTTGCAGGATGCCGGCTTTGTGCGTAGCAAACGGATCAAGAACTGGGTTTTTTACCAATTGATCCAAGGGAAGGTTGCAAGCTGTCTTGAGGATGTCAGTCAGCTTGCCAAGACATGATCCGGCAGAGGCTTAGCCCTTTGCCGGCGGTTCCGAGGGGTCGCAAATTTCATACCAAGACGGCTTCTCGTTCACATGTTCATGAAAGCCGTTCTTGATCGGCAATTCATCGTCAAAGGCATTGGCCGAGATGGGAAAGCTGTCCTCCTCTGACAGAATTTCGCCGAGAGAGGTGCCACAGGTTTTGCAAAAGCATCTGGGGTATTTGTAAGGCGCCTCAGGGACAAAGGCCTGCACGTTGTCTTTGCCTTTGATCCAACGCAAATCGTTCTTTTTCACAAAGACAATCGCACTGGCCCCGGCCTTGCGGCAGCGCGAACAATGGCAGGTGCCCATCGTCGTCGGCGGCGCGTCCAAAGCAAACTCGATGGCCCCGCAATAACAACTTCCCTTCAGCATGCGCCCAAACCCTTTTTCAACGACTGCAGTGAGAGAACAATACGTGAACATTTGGTGCGCAACAATAGCAAATCGGAATGGAATACGGGCGACAGTCAGCCCTTCTGAGGCGCGATAAGTATCAAGGTGCTGGAAGGGAAGGGTTTGGTGGAGCATAGCGGGATCGAACCGCTGTCTCAGACTGTCCGCGCAGCGGACGGGCGACAGTCAGCCCTTCTGAGGTGCGATCCGTATCAAGGTGCTGGAAGGGAAGGGTTTGGTGGAGCATAGCGGGATCGAACCGCTGACCTCCTGCATGCCATGCAGGCGCTCTCCCAGCTGAGCTAATGCCCCATTCAGGTCTGTGACCTTAGTGGATGCGCCGGTGTCTAGGCGCAAGCGAAGGCGGGATCAAGTGGAAAATCCACCTCCCGCCCCCGAATTTTAGGAATCGTCGTCGTCCGATGCCACGTCCGCAATATCGTCCAGCGGAACAGTGTCGCTATCGTCGTCATCGTCGTCCAGAATATCGTCATCCAGATCCACATCGACGTCGTCGTCATCGAGGATTACATCCTCGTCGACTTCGGCTTCCTTGGCCTTGGCTGTGACGGCATCTTCGGCGTCGGCCGCGATCATCCGGGATTTGGATGCGTCTACTTCCAGTACTTCGCCGGTGTAGGGGCTAACGATCGGGCTCTTGTTCAGGTCATAGAAGCGCTTGCCCGTTGTGGGGCACAGGCGCTTCGTTCCCCATTCTTCTTTGGGCATGGAACACCCCTCTTCGAATTTTCGGTTGCGTATAGATGATTCCGGCCAAGTGCCATATGAGGGTGGCACTGTCAAAGGCTTTAGCCGACTGTTGCCAATTGGACCCTGTTGATGACCGACCCAATTCTGCCCGGCGATCCGCCAATTGTGCTGCTGATGCGGCGTTCTGCGCGGGCAAAACGGATCTCTTTGCGGATTTCCCAGTTGGACGGACGAGTGACATTGACCATGCCCGCCAAGCTGGCAGAAGCCGAGGCGATGGCCTTTGCCCGCAGCAAGGAGCCGTGGATTCGCAAACATCTTGAGGCACGCGGCGAGGACGTGCCGGTTGCACTGGGCGCGGCGCTGCCGGTGGGCGGGCAGATGTTGCGAATCGTGCCGGGGGAGGGGCGCGGCGTGCAGATCGGGCAGGACAGTATCGCCGTGCCCGGGTCCCCGGATCGGGTGGCCGTGCGTCTTGGTGCTTATCTCAAGGAAGTGGCGCGTGATCGGCTGGCGGGTGCTTGCGATGACTATGCCGCATTGCTTGGCAAAAGCTATGGCCGGATCACGATGCGCGACACCCGGTCCCGTTGGGGCAGCTGTACAAGTGACGGTGCGTTGATGTTTTCCTGGCGGCTGATTATGGCACCGCCCGAAGTGCTGGATTATGTCGCCGCACATGAGGTCGCGCATCTGGCCGAGATGAACCATTCCGCCGCCTTCTGGGCCGGAGTTGAACGGATCTACGGTGACTACAAAGCGCCGCGCAGGTGGTTGCGCCAACACGGCAGTGATTTGCATCGTTATCGGTTTGGGGAGGACCGCTGATGTTTGATCTCCAACCCGCGGATCGCTTTTCCGCCGCGCAGCTTCTGACAGCAATGAACGACGCCTTTTCCGATTATCCGGTTCCTCTGCAACAGGATCTGCCGGGGTTCGAGGCTTTCTTGCGTCAACGCGGCGTTGATCTGGCCAGCGCGGTTGTCGCAACCCAGGGAGACGAAATCGCCGCGCTTTGGCTCACTGCCATCAGGGGGCAAGCGGCCTATCTGGCGAGCAGCGGCACCCGCCCGCCCTTTCGTAAGCAGGGCTTGGCACGGGCGATGGCGGCCCGTTCGTTCGAGGTCCTGAAGGCGCGGGGCGTTTGTAGGTTTCAGCTGGAGGTCTTGCAGAACAACCCAGCAGCAATTGCGCTTTATCAGGGCCTTGGCTTGCAGACCCAGCGTGATCTGAACAGCTATTCACTGACCGCGCCCTCCTCAAGCGCGGAGACCGCATTCGAAATCAGGTTTTGCCCCTTGTCAGACATTTCCGCCACGGCCCCGACCCTTTGGCAATGGCGGCCCTCTTGGCAGAACGATAGTCCCGCGCTTGAGGCGGCAGGCGACAATCTGCAGTGCCTCGCGGCCTGGGACGGGGATCAGCTTGCAGGGTATCTGGCGCTTTATCAGGATAGGGCGAGCGTTGCCCAACTTGCCGTGCGGCCCGCGCTGCGCCGCCGGGGTCTTGGGCGGGCGCTCTTGACGGCTGCAGGCCGGAGGCTCCAAGTGGCGGAGTTGCTGGTGATCAATGCGGATGCAAGCGATGCGGGCTTTTCCGCGTTCATGCGGGCCTGTGAGGCTCGCTCGCTTGTGCAACAGTTTGAAATGGCGATGCCGCTATGAAACAGGCAAGCGGGACTTGACGGTGCTCGGTTTTGTGATCACAAACAGATATGACCCTGACCGCCCGTCCATCCGATGCAACCTCGCCCGCCCATGACCGCGTTTATCGCGGGTTGCGCAGCCGGATCATGCATGGAGATTTGCCCCCCGGTCACCCGCTGACCCTGAGGGGGATTGGCAAGGAATACGAGGTGTCGATGACGCCCGCCCGTGAGGCCGTGCGCAGGCTGGTCGCAGAAGGCGCTTTGACGATGTCCACCTCTGGCCGGATCAGCACACCGGAGCTGTCCAATGAGCGGATCGAAGAGCTGGCCGCGCTGCGCGCCTTGATAGAGGTCGAACTGGCCAGCCGCGCATTGCCGCGTGCGCATATGGCGCTGATTGACCGGATGCAAACCATCAATAACGCCATATCTGAGGCCGTCGCCCACCGCGACGCGGTCAGCTACATCCGCACCAATCTGGAATTCCACCGCACGCTTTATCTGCGGGCACAGGCACCGGCGATGCTGGCGATGGCCGAGACCGTCTGGCTCCAGATGGGGCCAACAATGCGGGCGCTTTACGGCCGCCTGCGCCGCACCGATCCACCGCAATTCCACCGGTTGATCATTGCTGCGCTCAAGGCGGGGGATGAACCGGGCTTGCGCCTTGCCGTGCGATCCGATGTGACCCAGGGCTTGCGGATGCTGGCCAGTTAACCGGCAACACCTTCCTTGTCGGGCGCAGGTGCGGGCGTGATGGTTGTCCAGTATTTGCCGGCAGACACAACGCAGCTGATCCCGTTTGGATGGCTGACCAATATGGTAAAGCTATCGCCGCCCACAGAGGACCAGACCTCAATCAAAGAGCGGGCATTCTGAAGGCCTGTGGCGGTCAGTCTTTCGTTGAATTCCGTGCTAAGCCGATCCACCAGATCGACACGCGGCGCACAGGTCATTGCCGCAGCGGGAGGGCCCGTTGCGACCATCCCGAACAGCAGGGCGGAGGTGAGGATACGTTTGTACATGACATGCTCCTTTTCTCAGGCGAAAGAAGGAGCGCAGAACGCAAAGAAGGGGTCTGTGGCTCCCTCATCTATTGATATGGGGATGCGCGACAGCCGTTTCAATTCATGTGTGATCACAAATTCGGGGATGGACGGCTCATCCGCCCACTTGACCACCGCCACACCATCGCGCAAGGTGCGCCCATGCTCGCGCACAGACATATCGTTTATTATCGCCGCTCTATTTAGTCGCGGCCCTTTCCTTGCAATTTCAGAACATTGGCCGCCTTGCGCGGCTTTGTGCCTTGCAGCGCTGCCCCTAGGAACAACAAATGTCATCCATCACTATCAGACCCGTTGCCGCGCCCGATCTTCCGGCTGTACTTGAAATGATAAAGGGGCTCGCGGCCCATCACGAGGACACGGCCGCCGTGACCCTTTCCACCCTTGAACGGGATGTGATGGGCGCCGCACCGTGGCTGACGGTGTTGGTGGCCGAGCAAGGCAAGGTGCTGCTGGGATATACCGCTTTATGTCCAATGGCGCAGCTGCAATTCGGGGTGCGGGGCATGGACCTGCACCATCTGTTTGTCAGCCCGCAGGCACGCGGTCTTGGGCTGAGCAAGCAACTGATTGATGCCAGTATTGCCGCAGCGAAGGACCAAGGGTGCCGCTATATGACCGTTGGCACCCATCCAGATAACGTCACCGCGCAGGGCATCTATCTGGCCGCCGGATTTGAGCCGCTTGACGGGATCGGACCACGCTTTCGGATCAAATTTGACTAGCGATCAAGCCGCCAGCCCCTTGCCGCCAATATCAAGATACTTGCGCCGCCGGTCCGCGATCAACGCCTTGCCATCCTTGCCCTCTAGCTCTTTGAGCATTTCGGCGATGGCGCCGCGCACGGCTTCGATGGTCTTCTTGGCATCCCGATGGGCACCGCCCTTGGGTTCGGGAATGATCCGGTCTGTCACGCCCAGCTTCTTGAGATCCTTGGCCGTCAGCCGCATTGCCTCTGCCGCTTCGCGCATTTTCTCGCTGTCTTTCCACAGGATCGAGGCGCAACCTTCGGGAGTGATGACGGAATACACCGAATGCTCCAACATCGCGACTCGGTTTGCCGTGGCAAAGGCCACCGCGCCGCCAGAACCGCCTTCGCCGATGATCACGCTGACCAGTGGCACGCCGATCTGCAGGCATTTCTCTGTGGAGCGCGCAATCGCCTCTGACTGGCCACGTTCCTCTGCACCCTTGCCGGGATAGGCGCCGGGGGTATCGACCAGTGTCACCACAGGCAGGCCAAAGCGGCCCGCAAGCTCCAGGAGCCGCACCGCTTTGCGATAGCCCTCGGGGCGGGCCATGCCGAAGTTCCGTTCAATCCGGGATTTGGTATCATTGCCCTTTTCGTGACCAATCACCATCACCGGCTGATCGTTGAAACGCGCCAACCCGCCCATCACCGCCAGGTCATCAGCAAAATTGCGGTCGCCCGCCAACGGCGTGAACTCTGTGAACAGCGCCTCTATGTAGTCTTTGCAATGGGGCCGCTCGGGGTGCCGCGCCACCTGGCATTTCCGCCAAGGGGTCAGGTCGCTGTAGAGTTCCTCCAGCAGAGCAGCGGCCTTTGCATCAAGCGCCTTGGCCTCTTCGGTGATATCCATCTCTTCATTCGCCCGCGCCAATGCGCGCAGTTCTTCCGCCTTGCCTTCAATCTCGGCCAAGGGTTTTTCGAAATCCAGATATTGGGTCATTGGGTGCTCCGGCTGTTTGCCATGATATATGGCGGGCATTTGGGGCATTTGCAACGCGCCGCGGTGCGTTGATCACCCACCAAGGCCCAGAACAGGATAAAGCGAGGCAATGAGCAAGGCCGCCATGGTCCAGTTAAATGCCCTGAGCCGCCCCGGATTGGTTAGGAACCGCGCCATCTGCTGGCCCAGAATGGTCCAGACCCCAACTGATGGCAGGTTGACGGTGGAAAAACACAGCGCCGCCGCCAGCAGCATCAACGCCCCCTGATCCGCCACATAGACGGTGATCGCGGTCAGCGCCATGGCCCAGGCTTTCGGGTTCACCCATTGAAAGGCTGCCGCCTGCAGAAATGTCATCGGGCGGCCTTCTGCGGATCGTTTCTCGATCGGGGCGGCATTGGCAATCTTCCACGCCAGATAAACCATATAGGCGACGCTGGCGATCTTCAGCAGGGTGTAGCTAACCGGGTAGAGGTCAAAGATTTGCACCAGCCCCATGCCGGTCAACAGCATCAACACCATGAAACCACCAGAAATCCCAAGCATATGCGGAATGGTCCGCAAGAACCCGTAGTTTGCACCGGAGGCCATCAACATCAGGTTATTCGGCCCCGGTGTGGCGGAGCTGACAAAGGCGAAAAGCGCAAGCGCGGGAATGACATCAAGATTCATGACGCAATGTTTGACAGATATTCCGCGCCGCGTAATTGTGAATTGGAGGTTCTTTACAAGATTTGGACAATATATGGCGGTTCTTGACCGAATTTCCGAACAGATATTGCAAGAGTTATCTCGCAATGGGCGGATCAGCAATATCGAACTGGCTGACAAGGTGGGCCTGTCGCCCTCTGCCTGCCTGCGCCGGGTGCAGGATCTGGAAAAGCGCGGCGTGATCACCGGCTACCGTGCGGTGCTGGACCGGGCGGCGCTGGGGGCGGGGTTTGTGGCCTATGTGGGCGTCGGCCTCAAAGATCATTCCAAAGCGAGCCAAGAGGCATTTGAGCGTGCGATTTCGCATGCCCCAGAAGTACGTGAATGCCACAATATCACCGGCACAATTGAATACCTGCTGCGCGTAGAATGCGCGGACCTCAAAGCTTACAAGAGCTTTCACACCGACATGCTGGGCGCTTTGCCGCAAGTGAATGGCATCACATCTTACGTTGTGATGGGCTCCCCCAAAGACGAACGCGCCTGACCCCCTTCATTTGGCCAGAAAACCTCCACGGGGGTCTGGGGGTGTGAAACCCCCAGGGATGCTGTGGGTCTGGAGGTGTGAAATCCCATTAGCGACGTCGGGTCCGGGGCGCGTGTCCCATCATCAGCCGCCGAAATCACCCACGCATGAAAAAAGGCGGGGCAACGCCCCGCCCCTGTCGGATCGCGCAGGCGATCCGATGTATCAGCCTGCAATCATTTCGGACTGACGCACGATAACTTCGGCCTGTTTGATGCTGGCGATGTCGACCAACCGGCCTTTGTAAACCGTCGCGCCCTCGCCGTTTGCCTTGGCCTGTTCCATCGCAGCCAGAATTTCCCGCGCTTCCGCCACTGCTTCTTCGGACGGCGTAAACACTTCGTTGGCGATGCCGATCTGCTTTGGGTGAATGGCCCATTTGCCAACCATGCCCAAGGTCGCTGAACGGCGGGCCTGCGCGCGGAAGCCTTCGTCATCGGAGAAATCGCCAAACGGGCCGTCTACAGGTAACACGCCATGGGTCCGGCATGCGGCTACAATCGCGGCCTGTGCCCAATGCCATGGATCAGACCAGTGCTTTTCACCGTCGCGCAGCATGTAATAGTTTTCCTGTGTGCCGCCGATGCCGGTCGTCTGCATGCCCATCGAGGCAGCAAAATCGGCGGCGCCAAGGCTCATCGCCTGCAAGCGCGGTGAGCTGGCCGCGATCTCTTCGACATGGGCCAGGCCCGCCGCCGATTCGATGATCACCTCAAAAGAGATCCGTTTGCTGCGCCCTTTGGCCGCTTCGATCGCGGTCACCAATGCGTCGACCGCATAGATATCCGCCGCGCAGCCAACTTTGGGGATCATAATCTGGTCAAGCCGTTCGCCAGCCTGTTCCATCAGGTCCACAACGTCGCGATACCAATATGGCGTGTCCAAGCCATTAATCCGCACCGAAAGAGTCTTGGTGCCCCAGTCGAGATCGCCGATGGCGGCAATCACGTTGGCGCGAGCGCTTTCTTTGTCCGAAGGTGCCACACTGTCCTCAAGATCAAGGTTGATGACATCCGCAGCAGAACTGGCCATTTTTTCAAAGATTGCTGGGCGGGATCCGGGGCCAAAAAGCTGGCAGCGGTTCGGGCGGGCCGGGGCGGCAGGTTGCAGGCGGAAAGACATGGGCGATTCCTTGCGGTAATATTGTTGCGTTTGCTCTGGGTTTATCTGGTATTAAATTGCGCCACGGCCTGCAAGGCTGATTTCGCACATGCAGCATTCGCAGTTGCGGCATGCAAAAATATCGCGCCGGAATCTCATTGAGCGAGAGATTATCGCGCAGTTTCTGAATTTGACCGCAGAGTCGCAAAGGATTTGCGGCAATCGTGCTTCAATATGTGCTGAAACTCAACGCTAGGAGACCGCCATGATCGAAACACCATATCTTCTTTTCCTCGGCGATGCACCGGACCAACTTGCCGCGAAAGTGGCGCAAGGCATCAAGGACTGGCGGCCGGAAAATGCCGTGGGCCAGTTCCGCATGGATGGCTGCAAGGCGGATGTCGGTCTGAAAGACCTGACATTGGCAGAAGCCAAGGCGGCCGGCGCCAAAACGCTGGTGATCGGTGTGGCCAACCGGGGCGGCGTGATCTCTCAGGCCTGGAAAGAGGTGCTGATCGAGGCGCTGGGTATGGGTTTTGATCTGGCTTCCGGCCTGCACAACATGCTGCATGACGAGGGCGATCTTGTCGCCGCTTCCCAGGTGAACGGCTGCACACTGCACGATGTGCGGGTGCCGAACGTACAATATCCGATTGCCAATGGGATCAAGCGCAGCGGCAAACGGGTGCTGGCGGTTGGCACCGATTGTTCGGTCGGAAAGATGTACACGGCGCTCGCGCTGGACGAAGCGTTGCAGGAACGCGGCGTGAACAGCACCTTCCGCGCCACAGGCCAGACCGGCATTCTGATCACCGGATCGGGTGTGCCGCTGGATGCTGTGATTGCCGATTTTATGGCTGGTGCAGTGGAATATCTGACCCCTGACAATGATGAGGACCATTGGGATATCATTGAAGGACAGGGCAGCCTGTTCCACGTTAGTTATTCGGGTGTCACGATGGCGCTGATCCATGGCGGCCAACCGGACGCTTTGATCATTTGCCACGAACCCACACGCAAACACATGCGCGGCCTTCCGGAATACCAGCTGCCGACCATGCAAGCGGTGTCGGATATGGCGTTGACCCTGGCCAAAGTGGCCAATCCGGCCTGTAAGGTCGTGGGCATTTCCGTCAATACCCAACATATGTCGGAAGACGAGGCCAACGCCTACCTTGCAAAGGTCGAGGCGGAGATGGGCCTGCCTGCGGTGGATCCGTTCCGCCACGGGGCGGCACGTCTGGCCGAAGCGCTGGAGGCATTGTAAGTCTGCATCCAACCCCGCGCGGGAGATTGAGTTTTTTTGGCCAAATGAAGGAGCCGGTATGCGCATCGAAGTGACGCGGGACGTCTTTAAGCTGGCGGAGGTGTTCACCATCTCGCGCGGATCGCGGACCGAGGCCAAGGTTCTAACTGTGCGCTTGCATGCGGGCGGCCTCACGGGCTGGGGCGAATGTGTGCCTTACGCTCGCTATGGGGAAACCTTGGAAAGTGTCACCGCCGAGATCGAGGCGCTGCCTGGCGATATCACCCGCGCGGCACTTTACGATCTGCTGCCAGCGGGTGCGGCACGCAATGCGGTAGATTGTGCGCTGTGGGATCTTGAGGCCAAACAAGCCGGCAAGCGGGTTTGGCAATTGGCGGGACTGGCGCAGCCGGGGCCAGAGATCACTGCATATACCCTGTCACTGGCCAGCCCTGCCGAGATGCAGGCGCAGGCGGCCAAACATGCCCATCGGCCTTTGTTGAAGATCAAGCTGGGCACGCCCGATGACATGCCCCGGCTTGAGGCCGTACGGGCCGGTGCGCCCAAATCGACCATCATCGTGGATGCCAATGAGGGGTGGTCCGCCGCAGTTTATGCCGATCTGGCCCCGCATTTGCAGCGCCTTGGTGTGGCCCTGGTGGAGCAGCCCCTGCCAGCCGGCGAGGATGACGCGCTGATCGGGCTGGACCGGCCCGTGCCGGTTTGCGCGGATGAAAGCGCCCATGACCGTGCCAGCCTGCCCAAACTCAAGGGCAAATATGACGTGGTGAACATCAAACTGGACAAGACCGGCGGGTTGACCGAGGCCTTGGCGTTGCGGGATGCCGCCCGCGCCGAAGGCTATGATGTGATGGTTGGCTGCATGGTTGGATCGTCATTGGCCATGGCGCCCGCGACCCTCGTGGCGCAGGGGGCCAAGATTGTAGACCTTGACGGCCCGCTTCTGTTGGCCGAAGACCGCGATGAACCTTTGATTTTTGACAAGGCCGGGGTGCATCCGCCCGTGGCCGGACTTTGGGGCTAAGACATCATGCGGACAGTTTATGTAAACGGCGAATACCTGCCAGAGACCGAAGCCAGCATTTCCATCTTTGACCGCGGCTTTTTGATGGCGGACGGTGTCTATGAGGTGACATCGGTGCTGGATGGTAAGTTGATTGATTTTGACGGTCATGCGGTACGGCTGAGCCGATCCTTGAACGAGTTGGAGATGAAAAACCCGATCAGCAAGGCGGATCTGCTTGAAGTCCACCGAGAATTGGTGCGTTTGAACGAGATTGACGAGGGTTTGATCTATCTGCAGATCACGCGCGGATCGGATGGCGATCGGGATTTTGCTTTCCCTGACCCTGAAACCACGGTACCGACCATTGTTTTGTTCACCCAGAACAAACCGGGTCTGGCGGATAGTCCTGCGGCCAAACGTGGTGCCAAGATTATTTCAATTGATGACATTCGCTGGGGTCGCCGCGACATCAAGACAGTGCAGCTGCTTTATCCGTCGATGGGTAAGATGATGGCCAAGAAGGCAGGTTGTGATGATGCCTGGATGGTTGAGGATGGCTTTGTCACCGAAGGCACGTCGAACAACGCCTATATCGTGAAGGGCAACAAGATCATCACCCGCGCCCTGAGCCATGACATTCTGCACGGGATCACCCGCGCGGCGGTTTTGCGGTTTGCCCGAGAGGCGCAGATGGAAGTGGAAGAGCGCAACTTTACCATCGGAGAGGCGAAACAGGCCGATGAGGCGTTTACCACCTCGGCCAGTGCCTTTGTCATGCCAGTGGTCGAGATCGACGGTGTTGCGCTGGGCGATGGTACGCCGGGACGTGTGGCCCCGCGCCTGCGGGAAATCTACCTTGACGAGATGCGCAAGGCTGCGATCTAAAACCGCGACAAAACAACGCCCGCCCCGACCAATGCCGCTGCGGCGAGGCGGGTCGGAGTGATGGCCTGTACGGCCAGACCAAACAGACCGGCGGCGTCGATCAACAGCGCCGCCGACAGTTGCCCGAGGATCAGTGCGGTGATCGTGGTCAGCGCGCCCAGGGTCGGGATCGCCCAAAGTACGGTCCAGACATAAAATGCCCCCAATGCCCCGCCAACCAGAAAGACAGGTGGCGTGGTGGCGACCCGCCCAAGTGACGCGAGATCGCCGGACAGGCCGAGAACGGCCAGCAACACCAGAAATCCAACACCGAATGACACGGCAGCGGCGGCGACCCCGCTGCCAAGGCTGCGGCCAAGGGCAGCGTTCATCGGGGTTTGCAAAGCAACGGCGCAACCGGCAAGGGCGACAAGGCCAAGGGCAATCAGAGGGGTGTTCATAAGGGGGTCTTTCGGTCAAAGAAGAAGGATCTGTCCCAATGAACCCCAAGAGGCCACCCAATGGCAAATCCCATCGACCGTGAGGCTTTGACCGCTATGATCGGCCAGATCTTGGCGCAATCAGACTGGACCTTGGTCGATCAGGCGCAGATTGATGCCTTTGCTGAAGTGAGCGGGGATAGGCAGTTCCTGCATATAGATCCGGCGCGGGCGGCGATGACCGAATTTGGCGGCACGATTGCCCATGGCTTGCTGACCTTGTCGATGATGTCTGGCATGGCCTTTGAAGCGATGCCGCAGGTGGAGGGCCAAAGCGCCTGTGTGAATTACGGGTTTGATAAGGTGCGGTTTCTGGCACCCGTGCCGGTTGGTGCGATGGTCCGGGGGCAATTTACTGTGCTGGATGTCAAAGTACGTGGTCGCAGCGATCTGATGGTGCGGATCGGTGCGGAGGTGCAGATGCAGGGGACGGCCCGCCCCGTGCTCAGGGCGGAGTGGTTGTTGCTGTATTCGTTTTGACGGATGGCGGGGTGAATCCCGCCCTACGATTTGCCGACGTTTTCTGCGAATGCGGTTTTGAACGCGTCTTGTTTTTCCGGGGATGCGTCGGTCTGATAGTTGGCTTTCCACTCTGCCATGGTCATCCCGTAATAGCTTTCTCGCGCTTCATCCTTGGTCATTTCGATGCCGCGTTCATTGGCCGCTTCTTGATACCAACGGGACAGGCAATTGCGGCAAAAACCGGCGAGATTCATCATGTCGATGTTTTGCACATCGGTCCGGTCTTGCATCAGGTGCTGCCGCAACCGGCGAAATGCGGCGGCTTCGATTTCCAGCTTGGTTTGGTCGTCCATGACGGCTCCTAACTTCAGAGAATGCGTTTTGCGTAAGTGTCGCGTGCCATATCGCGGGGGTCAACGGTGAGCTGGCCAACCTGCGGCAATTGCGCGTCCAAGACCATTAGCATGTCTTGTGCCAATGTCGCTTTGGTTGGAGTGTCGCGCCCGGTCAGCAGTTTGATTGTCAGATGGGCAAAGCTGTGTACCTTACCCGCCATCCGCTGTTGGGCGCAGGGCAGGGCGCGCATTTTGATCGCCGCGGGGTCAGGAAATTCGGGGTGATCGCTGGCCGCAGCAAAGAGCGCGTCGAGTGTGTCAGAGATCTGATCCGCTGAAATGTCGGGTGAATGTTCGAGAATGAAGTGAGGCATCTGCGTTTCCTTTATAATCCGGTGGCATAAAGGACTTCGGTCAGCATGGGGGCAAGCCGGTTTGCCCATTTGGTTTGCCCTTCACCATCCGAGATCAGATCGTTGCGCAGCTCGATCAGGACGTTTGGCCGCCCGTGTTGCAGCGCATGTCGGTCCACGGCATCACCGGGCAAATGGCCCGAGTAGGGTTCATTGTCGCCAACGGTCAGATCCGGTTCTTGCCGCAGACGGTTCAGAAACGGATGGGCCAGCCGGGTGTCGCGGGCATATAGCACACCAATTTCCCAAGGACGTGGCGGGCGGCCGCGCAGTTGCGGGGTAAAACTGTGCAGAGACAGGATAACGGTGCCTGGCCGTGCCGCGAGGCGGGTCAGGGCATCGTGATAGGGGCGATAACACAGGTCCAGCCGGCGTTCGCGTTCGGCCAGATCGGCGTGACGATTGGCGGGAATGATGGTGCCGTCATAGAGTTTCATCAGCAAGGTTGGGTCATCCTCGCCGCGGTTTGGATCAATCACCAGCCGCGAAAAGTTGGACATGATCACAGGCGCATTCAGCAGTTTGCCAAGTGCCTTGCCAACCCCGGCGGTTCCCGGATCATAGGCGATGTGGCGGCCCATATCCGCAGGGTCCAGGCCCAGAGATCCGCCATTGATCTGTGGCGGCACCGTGTTGGCAGCGTGATCGCAGGTGATCAGCCAACGGGCGGGTCTGTCCTCTCCCTCGATGTGAAAAGGTTGATAGGTCATATTTGTGAAACCTTTGACTTGCATGACGGCATTCTATAAGCGCCTAAGCGACGTATTGTTACCGCTAACGAATTTTCTTTCTGTTGGCGGGCCTGCCAACCAACCAACGAGGACGCACCATATGAAACGCTTGCGCAATGTAAAGATCGTGGCGACGCTGGGACCAGCATCAGACACTTACGACATGATCGAAACGCTGCACAAGGCGGGGGCGGACGTGTTCCGGCTCAATATGAGCCACGGCAGCCATGAGGAAATCCGCGAGAAACACGCGATCATCCGCAAGGTTGAGGAAGCCACGGGCAGCACCATTGGCATTCTTGCCGATCTGCAAGGGCCAAAGTTGCGTGTGGGCGTCTTTGCAGGTGACAGCGAACAATTGGATGAGGGTGCCAGTTTCCGTCTGGATCTTGATCCGGCGGATGGGGATGCTTCACGGGTTTGCCTGCCGCATCCAGAAATTTTTGCCGCGCTTGAGCCAGGTGCAAGCCTGTTGGTCAATGACGGCAAGATCCGCCTCAAGGTCACCGATTGCGGAGCCGACTATGCCAATTGCGAGGTGATCACCGGCGGTGTGATCTCTAACCGCAAAGGCGTGAACGTGCCGGATGTGGTGCTGCCGCTGGCGGCGCTGTCGGACAAGGATCGCGCTGATCTGGAGTTTGTCTGCGGTCTTGGTGTCGATTGGCTTGCGCTCAGCTTTGTGCAGCGCCCCGAAGATGTGGACGAAGCCCGTGCGCTTGCGAAGGGCCGCGCCGCAATCCTGTCGAAGATCGAGAAACCCTCGGCCGTGGATCGGTTTGATGACATTCTTGCCGTCAGCGACGGCATCATGGTGGCACGGGGTGATCTGGGTGTGGAACTGCCGGTGCAGAACGTGCCGCCGATCCAGAAACGTCTGGTGCGCAAATGCCGTGCAGCGGCCAAGCCGGTGATCGTGGCCACGCAGATGCTGGAAAGCATGATCGAAAGCCCGATGCCGACCCGTGCGGAAGTGTCCGATGTGGCCACCGCGATCTATGAGGGCGCGGACGCCGTGATGCTCAGCGCGGAATCTGCGGCGGGGGACTATCCAGTGCAGGCGGTCCGGACGATGGACAATGTTGCCACCGAGGTTGAGCAAGACCCGACCTATACCCAAATCATTGAAGCCTCGCGCAAGGCCGACCGGATGACCGTCGCGGACGGGATCGTGGCCGCCGCCCGCGAGATCGCTGAAACGACCGATATCAAAGCGATCTGCTGTTTCACACAAAGCGGGACAACCGCGCTGCTGACCGCCCGCGAGCGGCCCCGCGTGCCGATCATCGCCTTAACCCCGCTGGTCGGCACGGCGCGGCGTCTGGCGCTCAGCTGGGGCACCAATTGTGTGATCACCGGCGAGTTGGAGCGGTTCAAGAGCGCGGTGGTCTCCGCTGCCAAAGCGGCGCGCAGCGAAGGCTTTGCCGGGCCGGAGGATCACATCGTGGTCACCGCCGGTGTGCCTTTCAATGTGCCGGGCAGCACCAATATCCTGCGGGTTGCGCCCTGCGACGAAAGATTGATTTTTTCCTCTGATCCGGAGTAAACTCCTGCCGTCAGGGAAGGAGGAATGACGATGGAACCGGATCTTGCACTTGTTTTGGGTGTCATTATCGCAGGTCTGTCTATTCCCTCCGTGCTGTCGGCCATGTCAGACAGGCGGGCCCCGCGTGCCTCTGCACTGACCATCCTCATCGGTGGCGCGTTGATCTTGTTTGCGGTCCAGTCACAGCCGGGAGGGTATTCTCTGGGTGATGTCCCTGACGTGTTCAATAGGGTCTTTAACCGCTACTTGATCTAATTGCCGACACCAGTTGGCGCAGCTGACATAGTCTTGCCCTATTTGCGCAATAGGCGTTCTGCAAATGGTTGTGGAGAAAAGGCAAGATTCATGCACAGGTTATTCTGGATTTTGGTTTTTTCGGTTCTGTCTGGTCCCGCAGTTGCGGATCAAACTTCAGGGGATCAGGCCCGCGGACTTGCCAAGTTGGACAATCGGTCTGTGGTGCAGGCGCGGACCAAGCCAGAGTACTTTGTAAAGAGAACATTGAACGCGTTTTTCAGCTATGCGGTGCAGGATGTGGTGACTCAAGACATTCTGGACCAGCGGCATCGCGCCGAAGTTTTGCGCCGCCGTGCACATTTTCGGTCCGCCTACTTTCGGTTCGATCTGAATGGCGACCATTTGGTGAGTGCAGCCGAGATCAAGCAACAAGAGCCGGCGCTGAAGCCGCAGGATCGGGCGGAACTGATCTGGCTGCGTTATGCTTTTGACGCGGACAAGGATGGAAATCTGTCCCAATCAGAACTGATGATGGCGGTGGATGCGCAGCTTGGTCAGTTGGAGACCACCCGAGCGCCCGGATCGCAGCTGATGCAATTTGACCTCAACGATGATGGGGCAGTCACTGCAGAGGAAATCATTGCCGTGGTTGATCTGCTTCGTGATGAAGCAGATGGCAATTCAAAAAAGAATAACAAGGACACAAGGAAATCCCCGGCGCTGACAGCCGCCCAAAAGGAACGCGAGCGGCGAATGGCCGAATATGAGGCGCGGTTCGAGGCCAAGCGGGTGGCGTTGGCAGAGGCCGGGTTGCCCGAGATTTGCGCCTATCCGCCCAAGTCCGAAGAGGCGGGTTTGCATTGGCTTTCGACCCTGCGTGGAGGCGCGGTTTCAACGATTTCGATTAGTGGCCTGCATCAAGCCACCACTGTTGTGAAGTTGCATGTCGAAGCAGGTGAGCAACCTCTTTACCTGATCGCGGGTGCGCAGACTTCTGTGATTTGGCAATTCACCGGCGCTGTCGAGCGTATCGAGCGGCTGATCACGCATTCGGGCAATGCGGTTTCGGGTCTGGACAGCACGCAGGTTCACTTTGCGCGGTCGGGTGTCTGCGTTCCGGGTCCATCAGATCTCGGGCAGGCGGTTGCGCAGCGGACATTCCGAAGCACGCTTGAGGTCGCTTTTGACCGGCAACGGTTTGATGGAAAAACGGCCGAGTGGATGGGCAGTCGGACCTTCCCCAGTCATGAACGGATCATTAACAAGGATCAGCTTGATACGGTGGACAAACCGATCCGTCGCAATGGCAAGGCTTTTGAAATGGTGGACGGCGCCCTGCGCGAGCTGGAGAACAACGTGGCAGCGCGGCGGCAGGTCCAGTACCAGTTTGACCTTGATTATCCCTACGGCGTTGCGCGCATTGACCCGGAAACGCTGGTTTTGCAGGGCAAGGCGCAGCGCTATTCGGTGCTCCCGTTACAAGCGGGCCTGCTACAATTGTTGGATCAAGGCGTGTTGCGGGGGCATGCAGTCGACACATTGGTGATCACCCGTCCGGTTGAAATGCTGCCTTCTGGGTTTAAAACGAACGGGGCCAATAGCAGGGGCTACCGGTTCTATGCTGACCCGCAGGTTACGCTGGACATTGAGGCTGGTAATCTGAGTGATTACAACTATGAAAATCTGGAGACAGGTCGCTGTGTTGATGGGGTGCCATGCGAAATGCTGCCCTCGTTGGATTGATCCACCCGACCCCTCTTGCCAAAGCTGAGACATGGGCCTATACGCCCCTTTCATCCCGTGCGACCGGCCCAAGAGGCATGCCGAGTCGTGCGATCACCGACCTAAGATAGGAGACGGAAATGCCCAAGATGAAGACGAAATCGAGCGCCAAAAAGCGCTTTAAGATCTCGGCGACCGGCAAGGTCATCGGCAGCCAGGCTGGCAAACAGCACGGCATGATCAAGCGGAGCAATAAATTCATCCGTAACGCACGTGGCACAACAGCTTTGTCTGAGCCCGATGCAAAGATCATCAAGGGCTTCATGCCCTACGACCGCTGATAGAGGAGAGCTGAGATGTCCCGAGTTAAAGGTGGTACAGTAACCCACGCCCGTCACAAGAAGATCATCAAAGCCGCCAAAGGCTACTATGGTCGTCGTTCCAATGTCTTTAAAGTCGCCACACAGGCGGTCGACAAGGCCAACCAATACGCCACGCGCGACCGTAAGAACCGCAAGCGGAATTTCCGCGCCCTGTGGATTCAGCGGATCAACGCCGCTGTGCGTTCCCACGACGAAGCGCTGACATACAGCCGTTTCATCAATGGTCTGAACATGGCCGGTATCGAAGTGGACCGTAAGGTTCTGGCCGATCTGGCTGTACACGAGCCCGAAGCCTTCGGTGCGATTGTAAAGCAGGCACAGGCTGCGCTGGCTGCTTAAGCTGGTTTGGTACTAGAATTGGAAAAGCCGCTCCAACCGGGGCGGCTTTTTTGTTTGTTCAGGTGGGCGCTGCGCATTACGCCGCTAGGCCGCCCAATGCGCCAGCCTGCTTGAGCCATTTTTCCGGCTGGCCCGGCTTGGGATGGCTGGCACCGGCAAAATAGCTGATCTTGGCAGGTTTGATGCCGATGAATTTCAGGATTTGGCCGCGCAACTGATGCAGCATGGCACCGCGGTACATCAGGTTCAGGAACCATTTTGGCGAATCAGAGGTGAGCAAGACCCGCCCCGTGCGCCCGCCAAGCATTGGTTTGGGCATAGTGCCGGGGGGCACGCGCGTGTCAAAGGCGCGGCCGGGCAATAGGACGCGGTCGAACAGACCTTTCAATTTCGCAGGCAGGCTGCCCCACCACATCGGGGTGGCAAGGACGAAGTGTTCGCACCATTCGAGATCGCTCATCACAGTTTCGAGGGCCGGTTCAAGCGGTTTGGACTTTTTGTAGCCTGCAAATTCGTAATCCATATCAAAGCTCAGATCGTGCAGATGTGTCAGGCGAACATCATGCCCTGCGGCGCGGGCCGCCTTGGCATAGCTATCGGCAAGCGCGTGGTTCAGTGAGTTGTCAGCGGGGTGTCCGTTGAGGACGAAAATGCGTTTGGGCATGGGAATCTCCAATAAATGACCGTGGTCAATTTGGTAGATTCAAAAATGACCGTGGTCAATAACTAATTTGACCGCGGTCAAAAAGCATGCGAAACACAACGCATGAAAGATGCCATCCAGCCCCGCACACTGAAAACTCGCGCCAAACTGACTGCGGCTGCCGAAGCTTTGATCGCAGATCACGGCTATGATGCTTTGCGGGTGGAAGAGGTGGTGAAGACCGCGGGGGTGGCCAAGGGCACCTTCTTTGCGCATTTCAAGGACAAGGATGCGTTGATGGACCTGCTGATCGGGGCCAGAATTGACGGGCTCCTGGATGATCTGGAACGGCAGCCAGTGCCGGGCTCCACCGCAGATCTGATCGCGGCAATGGATCCAATGATGCGGTTCATGACCTGCGAGCGCTATGTGTTCGATGTGATCCTGCGCCATTCCGGAGCGGCTATGTCTGATCAAATCGGGCCGATCGCAAAGACCTTTGGTCGACATCTGATCGTGGTGGCGGATTGGTTGCGTGATGGGCCGTTTCGGCGTGACATCTCGACCTTGTTGATGGCCGAAGGAGTGCAGGCCTTTCTGGTGCAGGTGATGGCCCTGCATTTCTGCGCCATTCATGCCGATGTGGATATGCGGGACCGTTTGCAGGTCTATCTCGATGCCTGGCTGCTGCCCAAAGGCTGATCCGGGGCGGCTCTCCCTTGTAATCAGCCGCGTATCTGCTAGCACGTCAGCGGACTTTGAAGGACGGGCGGACGATGGACGATCTCAAGCAAAAATACCTGAGCCAGATTGCCGATGCTGCGGATGAAGCGGCGCTTGAGGATATCCGGCTCGCTGCGGTTGGCAAAAAAGGCGAAGTGGCGTTGAAAATGCGCGAGCTGGGCAAGATGACCCCGGAAGAGCGGCAAGTGGCCGGTCCCGCGCTGAATGCGCTCAAGGATGAGATCAACAGCGCCCTTGCCGCCAAAAAGGCCGCGCTGGGCGATGCGGCGCTGGATGAACGTCTGCGCAGTGAATGGTTGGATGTGACCTTGCCAACCCGCGCCCGCCGCGAAGGCAGCATCCATCCTGTCAGCCAAGTGACTGAAGAGCTGACTGCGATTTTTGCAGAAATGGGCTTTTCTGTCGCCGAGGGGCCGCGCATTGATACCGATTGGTACAACTTCGATGCGCTGAACATCCCCGGCCACCACCCGGCCCGCGCCGAGATGGACACGTTTTACATGAGCCGTGCCGAAGGCGACAACCGCCCGCCGCATGTGCTGCGCACCCACACCAGCCCCGTGCAGATTCGCACGATGGAGGCGGAAGGCGCACCGTTGCGCATCATTTGCCCCGGCGGTGTCTACCGTGCCGATTATGACCAGACTCACACACCGATGTTCCATCAGGTCGAAGGTCTGGCGATCGACAAAGACATTTCGATGGCAAATCTCAAATGGGTGCTGGAAGAATTCTTTGCCGCATTCTTTGAGATTGACGGCATCAAGACCCGTTTCCGGGCCTCGCATTTCCCGTTCACCGAACCTTCTGCAGAGGTCGATATCCAGTGTTCCTGGGTTGATGGACAGCTGCGCATTGGCGAAGGCGACGGCTGGCTTGAGGTTCTGGGCTCCGGCATGGTGCATCCCAAGGTGCTGGCCGCAGGCGGCATTGATCCGAATGAATGGCAAGGCTTTGCCTTTGGCATGGGGATCGACCGGATTGCGATGCTGAAATACGGCATCCCCGATCTGCGGGCATTCTTCGACAGCGATTTGCGCTGGCTGCGGCACTACGGGTTTGCGAGCCTGGATCAACCGAACTTGCATGGTGGGTTATCTCGCTAAGGTTTTGTTTAGCGCTGGCACGCAATCAAGGCTGCTTGCAGCTGCCGAGGCACCGCCTGCGCGGGCTGGCGATTTGGTGAGGCTGGGCGGGCGATTTGTGCGGTTACAAATGTCTGTGCTTGATTTCGTTCCAATAGGTGCGGAAGAGTGAGCGTGCACCCCATTGCGCGAGACACATCATGCTCAACATCCTCATTGTCGATTCCAACCCTGCCGCCGCCAATGCCCCGTTTAAGGAAACGCAAGGCATGACCGTCGGCGAGAATTACGCAGCAGCGCTGCAAACCTGTCGGGATGATCTGACGATTACGATTGTCGCGCCCTATGACGGAGAGGAACTGCCGGCACTCAAAGAATTCGATGGCGTGGTGTTCACCGGCTCCAGCGTGGAATGGAACACCGACGACACCCGCGCCGCGCCTTTGGCTGATGTGATGCGCAAGGTGTTCGCCCAGGGTCTGCCAACGCTCGGGTCGTGCAATGGCATGCAACTGGCGGCAAGCGTGCTGGGCGGCAAATCTGATGCATCGCCAAATGGCCGCGAGGATGGTCTGGCCAAAGGTGTGCGCCTGACGGACGCAGGACGGGATCATCCGCTGCTCAAGGGGCGCGAAGATGGCTTTGCCGTGCCCTGTGTGCACCGCGATGAGGTCACGCAGCTGCCCGAAGGGGCGGTGCTTTTGGCGGGCAATGACCATTCCGGCGTCCAGGCCTTTGCCTATGAGCGGGACGGGGTGAAATTCTGGGGCATGCAGTACCACCCGGAGCTTGATCCGCAAAACCTGGGCCCGAGCTTGGGGCGGATGAACTGGCTGTCCGCGCAAGACGCGCAGGATCTGGAGATAGTCGAGCGGGATCCAGACGCTGCACAGCGTTTGGGGGTGCGGGTCTCTGATATGAATCCGAACACGCGGATGACCGAATTGCACAATTGGCTGGCGTCATTGTGAAGTGACATTCGGGCGCGGGCGTCGTTCCTTGGCGCCATGATTTTGCGTTCATTTTTGTTCTTGATTGTTATCTCGATCTTGCCTGCCATGGGGCCGTTGCAGGCTTGCGAAGGCGCAAAGGCCTGTGAACTGGACGGCCGATCCTATCACATCCGTATGCCCGATGATTGGGATGGTGAAACCGCGCTGCCGGTGCTCTTGCATTTTCACGGCTGGGGGCGGCAGGGTGATCTGATCGTCAAACATCAGCGGATTTCGGGTCATACACGCCGGCGCGGCGTTCTGTTGGTTGCGCCCAATGGCCGGGGGCGCACATGGGATTTCTGGGATCAAGACAGCGCCGATGTGCCGTTTGCCGCCGCCGTGATCGAAGATGTGGCCAAGCGGTTTCCAATAGACCGTGATCGGATCTTTGTCTCGGGCTATTCCTACGGCGCTGCGATGGCGTGGCGCTATGCCTGTGAGAATGGCAATGGGGTCGCGGGGCTATTGGCGGTGTCCGGCACGTTGCGCCAATCGGAGCGCTGCCCGCAGGCCCCCAAACATATCCGTCATGTGCATGGTTTTGCCGATACTGTTATGGATTTCCCGATGGGGCCGGACGGCGATGAGACCCATCCGGTGGCCCTGTGGCGCGAGGCGCTGGGCTGTGGTGCTGGCCGCCGCCTGCCGCAATGGGAGATCGTTAGCTTTCTGTCGTTTGAGCGTTGGCACTGGGACAATTGTGATCGCGGGCACACCGTAACGCTGGATCTGCATTCGGGTGGGCATTTCATACCGCATGGCTGGATCGGCTGGCAATTGGATCAATTGATGGGGCGTGTGCCGCAGTATCCTTAGATGCATTGAAACCTTGCGCATTTGACGATACCGAAGCCACAAGCGTTTGCACGAGGAACTGACCGATGAAATTCACCCTGTCCTGGCTGAAAGAACATCTCGATACCACCGCTTCGGTGGATGAAATCACCTATGCCCTGACCGATCTGGGCCTTGAGGTTGAAGGCGTCGAAGATCGCGGTGCGCGGCTTGCCGATTTCACATTGGGTTTTGTGAAGTCAGCTGAGAAACACCCCGATGCGGACCGTCTGCGTGTGTGTCAGGTCGAGACTGACGAAGGTGTACAGCAAATCATCTGCGGTGCGCCCAATGCCCGTGAAGGGATCACGGTGGTGATTGCCAAGCCGGGCGTTTACGTGCCGGGTATCGACACGACCATCGGCGTTGGCAAAATCCGCGGCATCGAAAGCTTTGGCATGATGGCCTCCGAACGGGAGCTGGAGCTGAGCGAAGAACATGATGGCATCATCGAGCTGCCGTCCGGTTCGGTGGGCGACCGGTTTGTCGATTGGCTGGCCGAGAATGATCCGGCCAAGGTTGATCCGGTGATCGAGATTGCGATCACCCCGAACCGCCCCGATGCGCTGGGTGTGCGCGGGATTGCCCGTGATTTGGCGGCGCGAGGTCTTGGCAAACTCAAGCCGCGCGATGTGCCCGCGGTCGAAGGACAATTCCCCTGCCCGATCTCTGTCACCATTGATGAAGACACGCTGGACGCCTGTCCGGTCTTTTACGGCCGTTTGATCAAGGGTGTGAAGAACGGGCCAAGCCCGACTTGGCTGCAAGACAAGCTGCGGGCTATTGGCCTGCGTCCGATCTCGTTCCTTGTCGATGTGACCAACTATTTCACCTATGATCGCAACCGCCCGCTGCACGTATTCGATGCCGACAAAATCTCGGGTGGCACCTTGCGTATTCACCGCGCCAAGGGCGGCGAAACCTTGGTGGCGCTGGATGAAAAGGAATACACCCTTGAACCTGAGATGATCGCCATCTCCGATGCCGAAGGTGTGGAAAGCCTTGGCGGCATTATGGGTGGCGCGGCGTCCGGCTGTTCCGAAGACACCGTAAATGTGTTCCTTGAGGCGGCCTATTTCGATCCGATCCGCACCGCATATACGGGCCGGGCGCTCAAGATCAATTCGGATGCACGGTATCGGTTCGAGCGCGGGATTGATCCCGAATGGACACCCTATGGCATCGAACATGCCACCCAAATGATTCTCGATATCGCGGGGGGCGAAGCTTCCGAAGTGGTGGTCGCGGGCAAGATCCCGGACACTTCACGCGCCTATAAACTCGATGCCGCGCGGGTGCAGTCGCTGGTTGGCATGACCATCCCCGAAAGCGACCAGCGCCAGACGTTGACAGCGCTTGGCTTCCGCCTTGAGGGCAACATGGCCCATGTGCCAAGCTGGCGCCCCGATGTGCAGGGCGAGGCGGATCTGGTGGAAGAGGTCGCGCGAATTGCCTCCCTGACCCAACTTGAGGGCCGGCCCTTGCCGCGCCTGACCGATGGCGTGCCGCGCCCGATCCTGTCGCCGATGCAGCGGCGGATGAGCGCCGCGCGGCGGACCTGCGCCGCTCTGGGGTACAACGAATGCATCAGCTACAGCTTTATTGACCAGGCTTCTGCCGCGCTCTTTGGTGGCGGGACTGACGAAACCCGTCTGGAAAATCCGATCTCTTCGGACATGAGCCACATGCGCCCCGCCTTGTTGCCCGGCCTGTTGCAGGCTGCGGCCCGCAATCAGGCGCGCGGTTTTGCAGATATGGCGCTGTTCGAGGTTGGCCCGGCGTTTCACGGCGGTGAACCGGGAGAGCAACATATGCTGGTTTCTGGTCTGATCGTTGGGCGTACTGGCCCCAAAGATGTGCATGGTGCGTCCCGCCCTGTGGATGTGTTTGATGTCAAAGCCGATGCCGAGGCGGTGCTGGCTGCAATGGGTGCGCCTGCAAAGGTGCAAATTCTGCGCGATGCTGCCGATTGGTGGCATCCGGGGCGTCACGGCAAGATCTGTCTTGGTCCGAAAAAGGTGCTGGGCATCTACGGCGAATTGCACCCGCGTGTGTTGGCTGCGATGGATGTCAAAGGACCTGCGATGGCCTTTACCCTGTGGCCGGGCGAAGTGCCATTGCCGCGCAAATCCGGTGCAACACGGGCCGCCCTCCAGATCAGTGATCTGCAAGCGGTTGAACGTGATTTTGCCTTTGTCGTGGACGCAGACGTAGAGGCGCTGACCTTGGTCAATGCCGCGAAAGGCGCAGACAAGGCATTGATCGAAGAGGTCCGCGTCTTTGATGAATTCATCGGTGGTAGCCTCGGTGAGGGCAAGAAATCCCTCGCCATCACAGTGCGCCTGCAACCCAGTGACAAAACATTGAAGGATGCGGACATCGAAGCGGTGGGTGCCAAGGTGATCGAAAAGGTCACCAAAGCCACCGGCGGCGTGCTGCGCGGCTGAAGAGGAGGGTTCTGGATGCTTAAGGTTTATCTATCGGGCGAAATTCACACCGATTGGCGCGAGCGGATCATCAATGGGGCTGAGGGGTTGGATGTCAGCTTTGACAGCCCTGTCACCGATCACGCCGCCAGCGATGATTGCGGCGTTGCGATCCTCGGGGCGGAAGCGGACAAGTTCTGGCACGACCGCAAAGGCGCCCAGTTGAACGCGATCCGCACCCGCAAGGGGATTGCGGATGCGGATGTTGTCGTGGTGCGCTTTGGCGATCAGTACAAACAGTGGAACGCAGCTTTTGATGCAGGCTACGCCGCTGCTCTGGGCAAGTCCTTGATCATCCTGCACGGGCCTGATCACGCCCATGCGTTAAAGGAAGTCGACGCTGCGGCGCTGGCCGTCGCGCAGGAACCGGAACAGGTTGTCCAGATCCTGCGCTATGTTTTGTCGGGCAATTTGCCCGGCTAGGATCAGTCGCGCGGCGGTGTGACCAGCCCTTTTTGCACCGCCGGACGCGCCTCAAACCGTTTGAGGTAGTCGACCAGATTGCCGTGTTCTTCCCAGCCGATGGCCTCTTTCGCGCCGTAGAAATCCAGCGCCCGCAACCATGGTGCGATGGCGATATCGGCGATTGAAAATTCCGAGCCTGCAATCCATTCCTTGCCTGCCAGTTCAAGGTTCAGCACGTTCAGAAGACGCTTGCCCTCGTTCAGATAGCGCTCCATCGGGCGTTTGTCTTCCCATTCGGAACCGGCAAATTTGTAGAAGAACCCAAGCTGTCCAAGCATGGGGCCAAGGCCGCCCATCTGGAACATCACCCATTGAATGATCTGTGCCCGTTCAGCCGCGTTATTGCCCAGCAGTTTGCCGGATTTCTCGGCCAGATAGATCAGGATCGCACCGGATTCGAACAGGCCAATCGGCGTGCCATCCGGACCGTTGGGATCAATGATCGCAGGGATCTTGTTGTTGGGGTTCAAGGACAAGAACTCAGGGCTTTTGACATCTGCATCCGCCAAAGTCACACGATGTGCCTCGTAGGGAATGCCCATTTCCTCAAGCGCGATGGACACTTTGACGCCATTGGGGGTTGGGAAAGAATACAGCTGCAGCACATCTGGGTTCTGTGCAGGCCATTTCTTGGTGATCGGGAAAGCGGAGAGATCGGTCATGTGTGGTTCCTTTTTTGGTATGGGTAAGAGGTAGGGATTTTTCCCCGCAAATACAGAGTTTGGTCTGTGCGCGTTTGTGTTAACAATTGTGCAGCGGCGAACCGTTTGGTGCGAATATCAAGCCGCATGTCAAAAAAGGGACGGAAAATGCTTCAAGAATTCAAAGACTTCATTGCCAAAGGCAATGTTATGGATATGGCGGTTGGTATCATCATCGGTGCCGCCTTTACGGCGATCGTGAAATCCTTGGTCAGTGATCTGATCAATCCGATCATCGGCTTGTTTACCGGCGGTGTGGATTTCACCAATAAATATGCCGTGCTGGCCGGTGAGGTTGCGGAAGGCGCATCGCTTGAGGCCGCGCGGGAGGCAGGAGCATCGGTTTTTGCCTATGGTTCCTTCATCATGGCCGTGATCAATTTCCTGATCATTGCTTATGTGGTGTTCATGTTGGTCAAAGCTGTGAACAAGGCCAAGGCGGTGGCAGAGAAGCCCGACGAGGTTGCGCCAGAAGTGCCGACTGGACCATCCGAACTCGACGTGCTGCTTGAGATCCGGGATTCCCTGGCAAAAGCCAAGTAAAAGGCGCGAGTTCTCGTGATTGGATCAGGCCCGCCGTTTGGCGGGCCTTTTCTTTTTGGCGCACTTTACAGCAGAAAGATATTGGACTCGCCCGCGTTTTGGCGCATCGCACGCACATCGGCGATCTCAGGATCGGTGTTCCAGGCTTCGGCAGCTTCGCGGCTGGGGAAGGTCAGCAGGACGATGATTTGTGGGACAGGTCCATCGCCCTCAATCTGTTTGGGCGCAGGACTGACGTGCAGGGCAGACACTCCATGTTTTTCCATCGCGGGGCCAGCGGCCTCGCGGTAGCGGGCCATCATGTCAGGGTCGGTGACGTTCAGGGTAACAACGGCATATGCGGTCATGGTCTCTCTCCTTTGTTGATGGTTGAAAAATAGGTGTTGCGGCAATGTGCGAAAACCGCGCAAGGTTGCGGAATGGATGTGCGGTAATGATCGGAAGGCCGAATGTCTCTTGATTGGAATGATCTGCGGTTTGTGTTGGAGACCGTGCGCCAAGGCGGGATCAGCGGAGCGGCGCGGGCACTGCGGGTCAATCATGCGACCGTTGCACGGCGGATCACCGCGGCGGAGGCGGCGATGGGCACACGACTGTTTGACCGTCATGCCAGCGGTTATCGCCCGACCGAAGCGGGCAGAGAAGCCGCTCGCAGCGCCGAGCAGATGGAGGCGGCCAGTCATGATCTGGGCCGCCGCATCGGGGCCAAGGATCAGGCGCTCAGCGGATCGTTGACCATCACTGCGCCTCAGCTGCTGTTTGAACGGACGCTGGCCCCGATCCTGCACCAGTTCGCGAACCGCTATCCGGCGATTGAGCTCAAGGTGGTGGCGGCCAACCGTGAATTGAACCTGTCGCGGATGGAGGCGGACGTGGCTTTTCGCATCTCTGATACGCCGGGCGATACGCTCGTGGGGCGCCGGGTGGCGGAACAGAATGCGACCGTTTACGTCGGCAAAAAGCAGGCCGCGCGGTTGCGCGATGATCCGGCGTTGCCGCTGGATTGGGTGCGATTTGCCCATTGGCCCGGACCGCCCGAGGTGATCAAGCAGAACTGGCCGAACCGGCGCGTGCGGATGACGGTGGATGATATGTACGCGGCGATTGCGGCCGTGCGTGAGAATATCGGAGCGACCCGAATGCCGTGTTTTCTGGGCGATCCCGATCCGTTAATGGAGCGTTTGCCCAATGTGCCTTTGCTGCCCTATCGCCCGCTGTGGGTACTGGCGCATCCGGATTTGGCGAAAACCGCCAAAGTCTCGGCTTTCACCGATTTTGCCGCTCGTGAATTTGCAGCGCTGCGCCCTCTGTTCGAGGGCGCAGCGCAGTAGTCAGCCAGCGATGGCTTGATCGGCGGTGATGAAATCCATGCCAAGTGCCTCACCCACGGCGGCATAGGTCAACTGGCCGGCGTGTACGTTCAGGCCTGCCTTGAGATGCGGATCATCTGTGCAGGCCTGACGCCAGCCCTTGTTGGCAAGGTTCAGCATGAAAGGCATCGTGGCATTGCCAAGGGCAATGGTCGATGTACGCGCCACCGCGCCGGGCATGTTGGCCACGCAGTAGTGCATGATGCCGTCAACGTCGTAGACGGGATCTTGGTGCGTTGTGGCTTTCGAGGTTTCAAAACAACCACCTTGGTCAATGGCAACATCAACAAGCGCCGCACCGGGCTTGAGCTCGGACAATTGTGCGCGGCTGATCAGCTTGGGCGCGGCTGCGCCGGGGATCAGCACCGCACCGATGATCATATCGGCCTCGCGGGCCAGTTCGATGGTGTTCTGCGCCGAGGCATAGGAGGTCTTGAAGGTACCGCCATAGACATCATCGAGATAGCGCAGCCGTGGCAGGGACCGGTCCAGGACGGTCACATCGGCGCCCATGCCAGCCGCAATGCGGGCCGCGTGGGTGCCGACGACACCGCCGCCGATGACCATGACCCGCGCCGGGCCAACACCGGGCACGCCGCCCATCAAGACCCCACGACCGCCATTGGCCTTTTGCAGTGTCCATGCGCCCACCTGTGGCGCAAGGCGCCCGGCAACCTCTGACATCGGGGCCAGCAGGGGCAGGCCGCCATTACGGTCAGTCACGGTCTCATAAGCGATGGCCGTGCAGCCGGAGGCCAGCAGATCTTTGGTTTGCTCTGGATCGGGGGCGAGGTGCAGATAGGTAAACAGCAGCTGGCCTTCGCGCAGCATCTTGCGCTCTGCGGCCTGCGGTTCCTTGACCTTAACGATCATGTCTGCTTGGGCAAAAACCTCTTCCGCTGTGGCGATGATTTTGGCGCCTGCGGCCTCATAAGCGGCATCGTCAAAGCCGGCGCCGATGCCTGCGCCGGATTGCACGATCACGTCGTGGCCGTTGTTCACGGCTTCCAGGGCCGCGCTTGGCGTCAGGCCGACGCGGAATTCCTGGGGTTTGATCTCTGTTGGGCAGCCGATTTTCATGGTGATGACCTTTTGTTTGTAGATTGCCTGATTTTTAGGCGATCCGCTGTGCAAAGAGGCACGAATAACCGTGGTCAGAGCGATGCTTGTTGGGATAGTATTGCGCAACATGCCACAGCCACGCGAAAGTTTTGCGCAAATGAGCCTTGATGAGATTGATCGACGTATCCTGAAGGCGCTTCAGCGCAACGGCAGAATGTCGAATGCGGAGCTATCCGAAGATGTGCATCTGTCTCCCTCTGCCTGCCATCGCCGGGTGCAGCGGATGGAGAAAGAGGGATATATCCGTGATTATGTCGCGTTACTGGACTCGCGTAAACTGGGCGTGCCGACAACCGTCTTTGTGGAAATTACCCTGCGCGGTCAGGCGGACGAGATTCTGGATGCTTTTGAGAAATCCGTAGCCCGTATCCCTGATGTTTTGGAATGTCATCTGATGGCGGGGTCGGCGGATTACCTGCTCAAGGTCGTTGCCGAGAATACCGAGGATTTTGCCCGCATCCATAGGCAATATTTGGCCCGTCTGCCCGGTGTCGGGCAAATGCAATCCAGCTTTGCCTTGCGAACCGTGTGCAAAACCACGGCTTTGCCTGTTTGAGAGCGTGACCTTGGGTTCTGGCCCAAAGTGGCCCGCGCAATCGCTTATTTTTGTAGCCAAGCAAATCGGTGGTGGGTAAACACGTCTTTGGACGTATCTTGCTGACCCGCTGAACATGTCATGCGCCAAGCCGATTGTCCGCTCCGGGTAACAAGGACAGTGCGAATGCCCCTGAACTTCGAAGCGATTTTGATGGATGCGCCCGTTCCAATGATGGTGTTGGACCGGCAGTTGCATTTTGTCACGGCCAATGATGCCTATCTAACGATGGTGTCAAAGGCTAAGGCGGATTTGATCGGACGATATGTTTTTGACGTCTTTCCGGAAGAACCGGACCGCGTTGAAGCCATGGTCGAGATTTTTCAAAAGGTGTTTGAAGGGGAGCGACCTGTCTTCAAGGAAATTCCTTTCACGATTGCAAGAGATGGAAAGCTGGTCGAACACTGGTGGACGGCATCTCATGCACCTGTGCCGGGGGCGGATGGGTCCATCAAATACCTTGTCCAATATAGCGAGAATGTCACCGAGCAGGTGCACCTGCGCGAACTCAAGGACGCTATGCTGGGCGAAATGCAGCACCGCATCGGCAATTTCTTTGCCGTGGTGGGCGCGATCGGGCGGCAGGTGGCCCGCAGTGCAGCGGATGTGCCCGACTTTATGGACCGCTTCAACAGCAGGCTTGAATCGTTTTTTACCATCCAGAAACAACTGATGCCCGGCAGTGAACAGCGGGACGGTCTGCAATCGGTGATCGACGAACAGCTTAAGGTTTATGCTGCTTCTGCGCATGACCGGATTGTCAAATTCGGGCCGGACGTGCCGCTCTCGCCGGTTGAGGCGCAGGCGGTTTCGATGGCAGTGCATGAATTGAGCACCAATTCGCTGAAATACGGCGCAATCCGCAATCCCGATGGAAAGTTGGACATTTCTTGGGCGGTTGACAGCCAAGATACAGTCACCCTCACTTGGCAGGAGACCGGGGTCAGCGGATCGGATGGTCCAGAGCAAACCGGCTATGGCACGATGCTATTGACCACGATCTTGCCGCGGCAGTTGCATGGCGTGGGCACGCGGCATTTCGACGGCGATACATTTCGGTACGAGTTGACGATCAACAGGCCTGATTGACCCGGCGAATGTCCGACACAGCCAAAGAAAAACCCCCGCAACCACGATGGTGCGGGGGTTCTAATTCTCAGCCAATGCTGAGGATGATTTACATCATCCCTTCGCGTTGTGCTTTTTTGCGTGCCAGTTTACGGGCACGACGGATCGCTTCAGCTTTCTCGCGCGCTTTTTTCTCGGACGGCTTCTCGAAATGTTGCTTGAGCTTCATTTCACGGAAAACGCCTTCGCGCTGGAGCTTTTTCTTCAGAGCCCGGAGGGCCTGATCGACATTGTTGTCGCGAACACTAACCTGCATGTGGTTGTCACCACCTTTCTAGGATAAAGTTGCAATGATTTGCAGGAAACCGGCCTATAGCAAGCCCATTTGGGTTTGTCGAGTCTTTCATCCCTGCACAAAAAGGAGCCCGCGATGACCGATCCGCAGCCAGAGCCAAAGACCCAATTGTTAAACGCAGCCCTTGATCATGTGCCTTTTGACGGCTGGTCAGAGGCAACATTTGCCGCCGCCGTGAAAGACAGCGGTGTTGATCCGACTGTGGCGCGGGCAATCTGTCCACGCGGCGCGGTTGATCTGGCACTGGCCTATCATCATCGCGGCGATGCGGTGATGTTGGCGCAGCTCAAGGAAGAAGATCTGGACACGCTGCGGTTTCGTGACCGGATTGCACGGGCAGTGCGGCTGCGTTTGGAGGTGGCCACCGACAAAGAGGTCGTGCGCCGTGGCACCACGCTGTTTGCGCTGCCGCATCATGCGCCCGAAGGGGCCAAACTGGTCTGGGGGACATGTGATGCGATCTGGACCGCGCTGGGCGATACCTCCGAAGATGTGAACTGGTATACAAAGCGGGCTACGCTCTCGGGGGTATATTCCTCTACCTTGCTGTTCTGGCTCGGTGACATCAGCGAAGGAAATCAGGCCACCTGGGATTTCCTAGACCGCCGCATCGACAACGTGATGCAAATCGAAAAGGTCAAAGCGCAGGTGCGTCAAAGCCCGACGCTGAGCAAATTGTTGGCTGGTCCAAACTGGGTTCTGGGACAGATCAAAGCGCCTACAAGATTTCCCAAAGGGAATTTGCCTGGCTCATGGACGGCCCCGCGCGACTAGGGGCTTGGCCCAGGGTGTGCGGCCCACTTTACTTCAGGCCGCGACCTGTTAGGCAGTGCGCCAGTGAACAGCCGGCCCTAGATCCCTATGACTGACCCCAATGCGCATCTGATAGATATGCAGGCCATCGGCTTTGCCCCGGAGGGCAAGCCGGTGTTGTCGGACATTGATCTGCGCAGCAATGCCCGCAGGATCGGTGTGGTCGGGCGCAATGGATCGGGTAAGACCACCTTGGCGCGGATCATGGCGGGATTGATCGCGCCGGATGCCGGTCAGGTCCGTATTGCAGGCATCGATGTGGCCAAGGATCGTAAGGCGGCGCTGGGTGTGATCGGAATTTTGTTCCAGAACCCCGACCATCAGATTATCTTTCCTACGGTCGAAGAAGAGCTCGCCTTTGGCTTGCTGCAACAAGGCCATCCGAAAAGCGAAGCCGCGCGAGCAGTGGCCCAGACCCTTGCCGATTTTGGAAAGAGCCATTGGGCAAAGGCGGCGATCCATCAGTTGTCACAAGGGCAAAGGCAGCTTGTGTGCCTGATGTCGGTTCTGGCGATGCGCCCCAAGGTGATCATCCTGGATGAGCCTTTTGCGGGGCTGGATATCCCGACGACATTGCATTTACAGCGCACTTTGGAGGCTATTGATCTGACGCTGGTTCACATCACCCATGATCCTGCTGTGCTTGTTGGATACGACGAGGTGCTTTGGGTTGATCAAGGAAAAACCGAATTGATTGGCGCAGCTGCGCAGGTTTTACCCGCTTTTCAAGACCGTATGACCCAGATCGGAGCGGGCGATGATCTCTCTGACCTCACCAGTTGAAACACGGGCGCACGGCTGGCCCGCTGGGGCCAAGCTCGCGGGGCTTTGTTTGGCGACAGTGATGCTTTTCGCGGTTGAAGGACTGGTTTGGCATCTTGGGTTTCTCGCCGCTGCGCTGTGCATGTACGCGCTGCCGGGGTGGTCGTTTTTCCAAGGCGGTATGAGGCGGCTGCGGGTGCTTTGGCCGTTTGCCGTGATCATCTTGCTTTGGCATTATTTCACAAATGACTTTGCCAACGGCGCAGTGATCGTGGTGCGGATGATCACGGCCGTTGGTTTGGCAAATCTTGTCACAATGACCACCAAGCTCAGCGATATGATTGAGGTTGTGCGCTGGCTCTCTGCACCACTGCGCCGCTTTGGCGTGCAAACCCGCAGTATCGAACTTGCCATTGCCTTGGTGGTCCGATTCACGCCGGTGTTGGCGCAGAAGGGGCAGACACTCGCGCTGGCTTGGAAGGCCCGCGCCGCCCGGCGTTTGGGCTGGCGGGTGATCACGCCCTTTGCGATTCTCGCCATTGACGATGCCGAACATGTCGCCGAAGCCTTGCGGGCGCGGGGCGGGCTGTGACGCAATAGCGGTTGACCTTAGCAGGCCTGCACCCTACCGCTGCGCCCAACATGCACCAAAACGCAAATAACAGGATTGATATGGAACGTTCCCTCACGCTTATCGCCCTTTTTGCCGCTCTGATTGCGGCACTGGGGTTGATCCCGAAATTCGACCTTGCCTTTGGTGTGCCGATCACGGCGCAAAGCATGGGTGTCATGCTATGTGGTACGGTTTTGGGTGCCAAGCGTGGCGGTTTGGCGGCGCTCCTGTTCATTGGGCTGGTCGCGCTGGGTCTGCCGCTTTTGGCGGGCGGCCGGGGCGGTCTGGGTGTCTTTGCAAGCCCCACCGCAGGTTTTGTCATCGGGTTTCCAATCGCAGCCTTTGTCACGGGTCTGGCTATGCAACAGTTCCGCGCTTTGCCGATCGGTTGGGCGGCTGGCGTGGCGTCGATCCTGGGCGGTGTTGTCGTGCTTTATGCCTTTGGCATTGGCGGCCTGATGGTGGCGCTGAAAAAAGACCTGCTTGAAGCCTCTGGTCTGGTCCTGGCCTTTGTGCCGGGTGATCTGATCAAGGCCGTGCTGGCGGGGTTCATCACCGCAGGCCTGGCCAAGGCGCGCCCCGCAAGCCTGCTTTCACGTTCCTAACAGCAGCGCCGTACCAAGGCCACCGGCCGCCGCAATTGCGGCAAGGCCGGTGCCGCCACCGGACCGGATCAACTCGTGGTAAAGACGCACTGCGTTGATCGCACCTGATGCGCCAATGGGATGCCCTCGCGCCAGGGCGCCGCCGCCACGGTTGACAACCGCTGGATCCAGTTTCGCCCCTTGCACGCAAGCGATGGCCTGTACGGCATAGGCCTCCATAATCTCGGCGGTGCCGATATCCGCGGCGCTGAGACCGTGGCGGGCCAGTGATGACTGGATCGCAACGACGGGCGCAAGGCCGGGGCATTCTGGCGTTCCGCCGCGTGTGGCCCCGCCAATCACGCGCACAAGCGGCGAAGTTAGCCGCGCTGCAACCCTTGGCGAAACCACCACGCAGAATGCCGCGCCGTCGGCCGCCACCGCCGCATTGGCCGCTGTGATGTCGCCCGAGATTACCTTGGCCCGCTTGCACAACCCAGGGCTTAGAGCACGGGCAAAGCTGTCTGTTTGCAGGCCGGCAAGGGGAAGGATTTCGGACGATCGCGCTGACTGCGCCAAGGCTTTGGCGTGGCTGGCGACGGCCCAATCGTCTTGGGCCTTCCTGCTTATGCCCTGCGATCTGGCCAGTTCTGCCGCCGCAAGGGCCATTTCAGGGTCGCGGTCCGGCCAAGGAGTGAAGGGCGCCTGATCATAAGGCTCCGGTGCACGGCCATCCGCAAAGGTCCGCTGCCGCAGGGGGCGACGGGAATAGCTTTCTGCACCACCAGCAACCACCACATCGGCATGACCGCTTTGCACCATCATCGCGGCCAATAAAATGGCGTCGAGCCCGCCTGCACATTGTCGGTCCGTGCTCAGCCCTGCGACATGTTCCGGTAGACCCGCCGCCAGCGCGGCGATGCGGGCAGGGTTGCCGCCGCCGCCCAGTGCATTGCTCAAGATCACCTCGTCCACGTCCTGTGGGCTCAGGCCAGCGCCGCGCAGTGCGGCGCGGATCACGGGCGCTGCGAGTTCATGCAACGCCATTGCGGACAAACCGCCGCCGCGCGGGGCAACAGGGCTGCGGCAAGCGCTGGCGATAAAGCTGGTCATGTCTGACCCTCCACCCATTTTGCGAGTTGTGGCAAATCAATTTTGCCTGACGCCAACAAGGGCAAAGCGGGGTGAAACAAGATCTGTTTTGGGGCAATGAGCGGACCAAAGCGGTCACGGCAAATCTGTTGCACCTGGGCGGCCAGGTCAGGATCGGCCGGACCTTCAATCACTGCGCTCAAGCGTTGGCCGCGCACGGGGTCGGGTCGGGGCAAGATGGCACAGGCGGCAACGGCGGTCGATGCGCAGACATGCGCCTCGATTTCTTCGGGGAAAACCGTTTGATCCGCGATCTGAACCATGCGAGTCTTGCGCCCCAGCAAGAACAGGTTGCCATCGTCATCGATGCGGCCCATCTCACCAACGCTGAGGAATCCGCTGTGGAGCCGTGTGTCATTGGCGTGGCCCAAGGCGTAGCGATCAAATAGGTAAGGGCTGCGCACCCAGACCTCGCCAATTTGCGTGGTTTTTTGCCCATCAGGATCACGGATTTGAATTGTCACTTCGGGATAGGCCTGGCCAACGGACCCATGCGGCGTGTCCGGTCCAGACAGTGTAATAAAACTGGTTTCGGCAGCGCCATAGAACACCCGGATCTCGGCGTTGGGGCAAAGGCTTTGAATGCTTTGCGCGGTGCTGTCATCCAACGCGCCACCCCCACATAGGATCAACCGGAGATGGGGCAACCCTTCGGTCGCAGTGCCAAGCGCCAGCAGGCGTAATTGAGTTGGGGTGGCGTAGAGAATGCTGATGTCCCGAGCGGCCAGAATGGCGGCCTGCTTGCGATATGGCACGGCATCGAGGGCAAATGCGTCAAGGCCAAGATGCAAGGATTCCAAAACACCATAAAGGGCCAGGGAATGGCTCAACCGGCCCAAAACCGCGATCCGGTCCTGTGCGGTATATCCAAAAAGCCGGGCGTTCGTGTCGAAACTGTCGATCCAGCTGGATTGCCGGCGCAGAATGCCCTTTGGCTGGCCGGACGAGCCGCCTGAAAGCGTGATGAACTGATCCGGCTCCGAGCTCAGTCCGGAAGGATCAATGCCCTCGTAGAGACAAAAGCCGGAACCGCTTTGCAATGCCGCGCCAAGGGCGGTCAGGGCGTCGACGGTGGTTATGGCGTCAATGGCGCAAAACCGGGATGCGGGGCGCACACCAGTGCGGGGGACAGGCAAAGCCCCGGCAAAGAGCTGCGCATCGGGATGCCAGCGAAAACGTTGCTGATTGTCTGTCATTGCGCTGCCTGTGTCTTTCGCTGGTGTTCCTATCAAATTGCCGCGCGAAAGGCCAAGCGTGACAATCGGGGTGTGCATCACCTGTTTGCGCATTATGTTGACCGCGAACCAAGACCCAAAGGATAGCTGATGCCCGACACAATGCGCGCGATTGAGATTACCCAACCCGGCGGCCCGGATGTTTTGCAACCCACGCAGCGACCAATGCCGCAGGCAGGCCCCGGTCAGGTGGTGCTGAAAGTGGCTTTTGCCGGTGTGAACCGGCCAGATGCGCTGCAACGGGCAGGCATGTATGCGCCGCCCCCAACAGCCAGTGATTTGCCGGGACTTGAAGCGTCAGGCGAGGTGGTTGCGCTGGGTGCAGGGGTGTCTGATCTGCGCATTGGTGATCAGGTCTGTGCGCTGCTGCCGGGGGGCGGTTATGCGGAATTTGTGGCGACCCCGGCGGCGCATTGTCTGCCCGTGCCAAAGGGCATGGGGATGAAAGAGGCGGCTTGCTTGCCCGAGACGTTTTTCACGGTCTGGTCCAACGTGTTTATGCGCGGCGGGCTGAAGGTAGGTGAACGGCTTTTGGTGCATGGTGGATCATCCGGGATTGGAACAACCGCGATCCAGCTGGCGCATGCGAAAGGTGCGCGGGTCTTTGCGACTGCTGGTACGGATGCCAAATGCGCCGCCTGCGCCGGGCTGGGGGCGGAGGCCGCGATCAACTATCGTGATATGGATTTTGTGGATGTGATGCAGGCCGAGGGTGGCGCCGATCTGATCCTTGATATGGTCGGCGGCGATTACATTCCGCGCAATCTCAAGGCTTTGGCCGAGGATGGACGTCTGGTGCAGATCGCATTCTTGCAAGGGCCCAAGGCGGAGGTTAATTTCGCCACGCTGATGACCCGGCGGTTGACGATGACAGGATCAACCCTGCGCCCGCAAAGTGATTTGGCCAAGGCGCGGATTGCGCAAGATTTGCGCAGTGAGGTCTGGCCAATGTTGGAAAGCGGGCAGGTCGCACCTGTGATGGACAGTTGTTATCCGCTGGATCAAGCGTCAGAGGCCCATGCGCGGATGGAAACAAGCGGCCATATTGGCAAGATCGTGCTCAGCGTCGGTGGTTAAGAAAAGGTCGCGCTGCGCGCGGCACGATGTTTGGATTTGCGCAGGCGCAAATCGTGCCTCCGGCGGGAATATTTAAGAGCCAAAAAGGGAGGAATGGCTCATGTCCTTTCCTCCCTTCGGACGAAAGCAACGCTTCCTTTCCGGCGCGGTCATCGGCGCTCCCGCCTGTACCGCATCGGGAATTGACCACATTAAGGTTAAGAGTTTCTTACGCCTTTTTGGCAAATAAATACTCCCCGCGGAGCGTCCCGCAAAAAGCGTCGGGCGGGGCGTCAGTGTTCATTGCAGAGGTGCGAAAAGAGCGTCTTTCTTTTTGCAGTCACGCACGACGTCCTGGCCGCATGGCACCGGCGCAAGGCTGCGGGACAGACAAATGCGGACCTCCTGGATTTGGGCGCCTTTGCAGGTCACGGTGACCCCGTCGGGTTCCATGTCGGGGTTGGCTTTGAGGAAGGCTTCTTCGACCACCGATGCGGGCAGCTTGACCGTGCGGGTCAATTTGCGGAACACGGCTGGCCGTCTAACTTGCCCATAGGCGCGGCGCGATAGGTTGTAGTAGTCCTCCGCCGAAAGTCCGGTGCAGACCCCGTGTTTCTTCCATTGATGCCAGGCCAGGCCGCTGGTGCCCATGATATCGGCCATTTGTGCAGTCATTCCCCGTGAGGGCGGTTTCTTTGCGCTGCGGCAGAACGATGGATAGCCGCGGTGATATTGCGGCCAGAGGCCATGCAGGATCCAGCCGTGGCCGCTGTTTCGGACGCATTGGGGTGAGTTGCGGGCATTGCCTGTCCGGACACACCAGTTCGGCGACCAGCTGAGCGCGAGGACGTAATAATCAAACGCCCCGGCCTTGCCTGTTTCGCTGCTGGCGGGCAGGGCGGCTGTGATCAGCCAGATCGAAAGCGACAAAAGCAGCTTGTGCATTGGGTCTTTCCTTATTTGCTATGGCTCAGTATAAGGCGTGCAAGTTCCCCGACAATGGAGACCGTTTCGGCCCGCCGAGACAGCCTTTTCAGGCGACGGGAAAGTTGCGACTTTAGGAGAGATCACAATGGCAAAACCGATTATGGCCAAAGCCACCGCAGTTTGGCTGGTGGACAACACAACAATCAGCTTCAAACAGATTGCTGATTTTGTCGGTATGCACGAACTGGAAGTGCAAGGCATCGCGGATGGCGATGTGGCGCAGGGCGTCAAGGGGTTTGATCCCATTGCCAACAACCAGTTGACCCAGGAAGAGATTGACGAGGCGCAGGCCAATCCGCTGCACAAACTGTCGTTGAAATTCAACGCAGCAGCGCAGGGTGAAGAAAAGCGCCGCGGGCCGCGTTATACGCCGCTGTCGAAGCGTCAGGACCGTCCGGCGTCGATCCTGTGGTTGGTCAAATTCCACCCTGAACTGAGCGATGGCCAGATCAGTAAACTGGTGGGCACCACCAAGCCGACCATTCAGGCGATTCGCGAGCGGACGCATTGGAACATTTCCAACATTCAGCCCATTGACCCTGTGGCCTTGGGTCTGTGCAAGCAGTCCGAACTGGACGCGGCTGTACAGAAAGCGGCGGCGAAAAAGGCTGCGGATGGTGAAGTGATGAGCGATGACGAGCGCCGCAAGCTGGTGAGCACAGAGCAAAGCCTTGGCATGGATACAGAGCCGAAGATCCCGACTGCCATCGAAGGGCTTGAAACCTTTACTCTGTCTGGCAGCGATGTTGATGACGAGGATGAAGATGATGCGAGCAAAGGTGACTATTCCGATGCCGACAGCTTCTTTTCCCTGCCCGAAGGTGGCGCGGATGATGATGAGGATGACGCCAAGGCGTGATCGCGGTGCTGCTCCAGCGGAACCAATTGGGCCGCTGCGTGTTTGGATAAAGGGTGTGGGGCATTGGCCCTGCACCCTTTTTCGTTTGTGATGCAGTGACAGCCGCTTCTGGCGGAAAGGGACAAGATGATCAGCGCAATCGTGCTTTGGGGTTTGACGGGGTTCTTGGTGATCGCGAGCTTGCTGCCGCTCAGCAAGATCCCTTTTGGCACCATCCGAGGGCTGGCGTTCCCGCGTGAGCAATTTTTTGTGCTGGCGGTCGTCCTGCTGCCGTTCATGATATTCTTTCAGCCGGCGCCTGCTGCCAGTGTGGGGGTGGCACTTTTGCTGGGGGTGGCTCTGGTGCAGCTGGTCTATATCGCGAAATTTACCCCGATCTGGAAGAAGCAGTCTGTTGATGCATCATCGGCGCATCTCGCGGACAAGGGCCGCCAGATCAGCCTGCTCGCCGCCAATGTCAAACAGTCCAACCGCGCCTATGATAGGCTGATTTCACTGGTACAGCAAAAAACGCCAGATGTTCTGATGGCCATTGAAGTGGATGCCGAGTGGATCGCCGCACTGCGCGGGCCACTTGGCGGAATGTTCCCGCATTGGGTCGAGGTGCCACGGGCCAACAGTTACGGCCTATGTCTGATGTCGCGGCTTCCACTGGATGAAACAGACGTGCGCGAGTTGGTGACTGAAGGGGTGCCGTCCATCCGTACCAAAGTGACCTTGCGGGACGGGCAACAGATCCGACTTTATGTCGTACACCCGGAGCCGCCCATCATCTCTCATGACACCAAGGGCCGCGACAGCGAGATTGCTTTGATCGGGCTGGAGGCGGCCGAGGATTTGCTGCCTGCCGTCGTGACCGGAGATTTGAACGATGTGGCATGGTCCACCACCACGCGGCGGTTTCAACGTCTTTCAGGGCTTTTGGACCCAAGGGTCGGGCGCGGGTTCTACAACACATTTAGTGCGACGATGCCCTGGATGCGCTGGCCGCTGGACCATCTGTTTCATGATGCGCGGTTCAGGCTGATCGACATGGCGCGGCTTGGCAAAATCGGATCGGATCATTTCCCGATGTGGTTTGTTCTGGCACTGACTGGAGATGCCTTGCCGGACACCCTGCCAGAACAGGCGGATGCGCAGGAAGAGCAGGACGTCAAAGAGATGATCGCCGAAGAGAAGAAGCGTGACCGGGAGGCTATCGGAAGCGATTGGGAAGACGGCTAGCATCGAACAGCCTTCCTGCGACTTTTGCGACACAGTTTTGACATGGCGGCAAAAAATGCGTGACGATGCATTTTCCATATTGTGCGAATCCGAAATCGGCGTAAATGGCGGCGTACAGACGCCAACGCACGCGCCTCTGGCCGGTCAGCTTTCCCAACTTGGGCCTGACTGACCCGCGTTTATGTAGCGACGGTAACGTCTCTTGAAACGACTTATGGGGCTATTCCCCACTTGCTCTTTGGAGATGACCATGAACGCTACCCTCCCCGGCGCCCTGCGCGCCGCAACCCCTGTCTATGCCGATCCTGCAGTTGCATTTATTGCGGCCAATGATTTTGACCGTCCAACACTGGTGATCAGCCGTGATCGCGTTGCCGCACAATACGATGCGCTGCACGCGGGTTTGGGTCGCGCACATATCCATTATGCTGTCAAAGCCAACCCTGCGCCGGAAATCATCCGCCTGTTGGTGAAAAAGGGTTCTGGTTTTGATGCCGCATCCCGCGCCGAAATCGAACTGTGCCTGTCGCAAGGGGCCAAGCCGGCCAATATCTCCTTTGGCAATACAATCAAACGCGCCTCTGACATTGCCTTCGCGCATTCCGCTGGTGTATCCCTGTTCGCCGCTGATTCCGAGGCCGAGCTGGACAAGATTGCCGCCCATGCACCTGGTGCACGGGTCTATATCCGCCTGATCGTGGAAAATTCGCTGGCCGATTGGCCGCTGAGCCGCAAGTTTGGCTGCGCCGCATCAGCGCTGCCTGCACTTCTGGATCATGCCAAAGCAGTTGGTCTTGTGCCATTTGGTCTGTCGTTTCACGTTGGATCGCAGACCCGCAAGGCAGAGTTCTGGAACCCGGTTTTGGATCAGATCGCGCCTTTGTGGAAAGCGGCGATTGCTGCAGGTCACGAGCTTCAGCTCTTGAACCTTGGCGGCGGTTTTCCGGCCTTCTACGGCGAGCATGTCGAAGCGCCGCGCATCTATGCCGCTTCGGTCATGCGTGCGGTTGCCGCGCGGTTTGGCGATGTGCCGCAGGTGATGGCAGAGCCGGGCCGCGGTCTGGTGGCCGAGGCGGGGCATATCGCAGCCGAGGTGATGCTTGTCTCGCGGAAATCTGCGGATGATCTGCACCGCTGGGTCTATCTGGACATTGGCCGTTTCTCCGGTCTGGCCGAAACCGAAGGCGAGGCGATCCGTTATCAGTTTGTGACCAAACATGATGGCGGCGACACTGGCCCCTGCATTCTTGCTGGACCGTCCTGTGACAGTGCCGATATTCTGTATGAAAAACGGCCGATCAATCTGCCAATGGCACTGGCCTGTGGTGACAAGGTCGTCATTCGCAACTGTGGGGCTTATACCAGCTCTTACAGCTCGGTCGGGTTCAATGGTTTTCCGCCGCTGGATGTGATTGTCCTCTGACAATTGTCATCGCGCGGAATGGCCGTCTGTCTTGGGAGGGGCAGGCGGCCAATTTTGTTTGATGCTGGCTGCTGGGGTTGGCGGAAATTTTCAAAAAATCTGGCTACAGGCTTTTGCGTGCGCGCATGGCCGCCGTGATCGTGCCATCATCGAGGTAGTCAAGCTCTCCGCCGATGGGCACGCCCTGCGCCAGTGAGGTCAGTGTGACCTGCCCGTCGAGTTGATCAGCGATGTAATGCGCCGTGGTCTGGCCGTCGATGGTGGCGTTGAGGGCAAGGATGACCTCGCTGACCGCTTCGGTCGCGACGCGGTCAATCAGGCGGGGAATGCGCAATTCCTGCGGGCCGATGGCATCCAGCGCAGACAATGTGCCGCCCAGAACATGATAGCGCCCTTTGAACACGCCTGACCGCTCCATCGCCCATAGATCGGCAACGTCTTCGACCACGCATAACTCTCCATTGGCGCGTTTTTCAGAGGTGCAGATATCGCAGATGTCCTCAGTGCCGATATTGCCGCAGTTCAGACATTCCCGTGCCGTGGCCGCGACCGTCTGCATCAGGTCCGACAAGGGCGTCAGCAACAGGGCACGTTTTCGGATCAGATGCAAAACCGCCCGCCGCGCCGATCGCGGGCCAAGCCCCGGCAGCTTGGCCATCATCTCGATCAGGTTGTCGATGTCGCGGGTTGAGCTCAATCCCACACCTCGTCTGGCAAATGAACACGCGACACGTGAAAGCCGCGTTTGCGAAGAAGATCTATCATGCCGCCTGTTCCAGGCAGATGCCAAGCGCCAATTGCGACAAATACATTCCCTTGTTCTAGTTCAGACTGCACCGCGTTTGCGAAGTCCATGTTGCGTTCATTCAGCAGGTAGTCGTCCACTGATTGTTGAATGGCTTCGCCTCTTTCATCCCCAAACGTCTGCTGGGTGAGGGCTTTGTCCAGCGCCATTGCCAGCCCAATGCGGCCTTGCTGATAAAGTGTAAAAAATGTTCTTTGCTGCGCTGCTGTAAAGTCTGGGTTCAAAGCCTGCGCGTAGAGCCGGATGATATTAAATGTCAAAGCGCGATTTGTTGGATCCTCTAGCTTGGTGCGAAAGGCGCGCGGGTCTTCCAGACCAAGTATTCTGGCCCCCGACAGCTCACCTGTCAGTTGGATCAAGCTGTCCTGAATGGGGTAGCTACCCGCGGCAAAATCATTGCAAGGATGGTTAGTAAGCAGTTCAGCCAATACACTCAGTCGCAGATAGTCTGCTGTTTCCGCTCCCCAACCGATTGCATCAAGCCGGTCATTTATATGCGCCATCTGGGCGGGGCCGATGATTTCACGAAGCCTATTGGTCTCATAAAGACCGTTACTGTCCACATCAGGGAAATAGGTTCCGGGGTCCACTGACCGCTTGAAGCTTTGCCGGGTTGGAAAGACTGGATCCAATTCGACCGCGACTACCCGTGCATTTTGGATGAGTTGGACTGTCGTTTTGGGCAGCTGCAAGGCAGCTGGGTCATTCGCATGAAAGGTGCCCCATAGGTGCGAGGTCGTTCCTGAAGAATGCGTGATTCTCCATAGCTTGCCATTGGCGTTGGGTATCAAGCTTGCGGACTGCTCGAGCGATATCTTCTTCAGCCCTGGAAAGGATGAAAAATCCACTTGGGTATTCGTAAGATCGCAATACTCAGGTGTGATCCAATCCTGTGCTGTCGCGAACGGGGCCCAAGCAAGAAAAAGCACTGCAACTAGCGCAGATATCCGCATTGTCAGAACGGCAGTTTCATATCGGCGGGCAGGCCCATGCCTTCGGTCAATTTCGCCATTTCGGCCTGCGCCTTGTCAGAGGCTTTGGCCTGGGCGTCTTTGATGGCTGCAAGGATGAGATCCTCGACCACCTCTTTGTCATCGCCATTGAAGATCGACGGGTCGATGTCGAGCGATTTCAGCTCGCCCTTGGCAGAGCAGACCGCTTTGACCAGACCCGCGCCGCTTTCGCCGGTGACCATGATGTTGTGCATGTCGTCTTGCAGTTGGGCCATCTTGCCCTGCATTTCCTGTGCTTTTTTCATCATCCCGGCCATATCGCCAAGTGCGCCTAGTCCTTTGAGCATTGCTCTCTCCTTTGGGTGTTGTTCGGATCTATATGTGGCCCTGAGAAGGGGGAATCAATCCTCCTCGAAGGGATCCCATTCGTCTTCGACTTCCGGCAATGCCTCCTGAACAGCGGCGGCTGCGATGTCTTCGGGGGTGCGGATCGCGGTGATCTTTGCCTTGGGGAATTGCGCCAGAACGGCCTGCATCAGGGGGTGATCTTCGGCCTCTTCACGCAGGGCGCGGTCTTTGGCGTCCCGAACTTCGGCAATGGTCTCGCTGTCGCCATCGTTCACCACAGTCACGGCCCAGCGGTTGCCTGTCCATTGCTGAAGCTTTGCGCCAAGGCGCTGTGCCATATCGCGCGGGGCATTGTCGGTTGGTGTAAATTCGATGCGACCGGGCTGGTAAGCGACCAGACGCAGGGAGGTTTCCACCTCGACCAGCAGTTTCACATCGCGGTTGGCGCGGATCAACTCGACAACATGGTGAAAGGTCGGAAAGCGCGCCAATGCTGCGTCGGTATCCGTCGCTAAGGCCGTAACCGGGCTGCCGCCGCCACCACCGGATGGCGCGGCCCGGCCTGATTGGGCCAGGGGCGCACCGCCTGAAGGGGCCATGCCGCCACCGTATCCGCCGCCCGAAGGGGCGGGGGGTGGCGTGGTGTTTTGCAACTTGCGCACCAGTTCCTCGGGGGAGGGCAGATCGGCCACATGAGTCAATCGGATAATCGCCATTTCTGCGGCCATCATTGCGTTGGGGGCCGCCGCGACTTCATCCAGCGCCTTGAGCAGCATCTGCCAGAGCCGCGTCAGCACCCGCATCGGCAGGGCCTCAGCCATCTGGGTGCCGCGATTGCGCTCTTCGGGGGATACGGTTGGGTCTTCGGCGGCCTCTGGTGTGATTTTCACCACCGAAATCCAGTGGGTGATCTCGGCCAGATCGCGCAGCACCGCCATCGGGTCGGCGCCATCGGCATATTGGCCGCTCAGTTCGGTCAGGGCGGCGGCAGCATCGCCGCGCAAGATCATGTCAAACAGATCGAGCACCCGGCCCCGGTCGGCCAGACCCAGCATGGCCCGCACCTGATCAGCGGTGGTTTCTCCGGCGCCGTGGCTGATTGCCTGATCAAGAAGGGAGGTCGCATCCCGCGCGGATCCTTCGGCGGCGCGGGTGATCAGGGCCAGCGCATCATCCGTGATCTGGGCCTCTTCGCCGTTTGCAATCCGGCGCAGCATTTCGATCATGACTTCGGGCTCGATCCGGCGCAGGTCAAACCTCTGGCACCGCGACAGCACCGTGACCGGCACTTTGCGAATCTCGGTGGTCGCAAAGATGAATTTGACGTGCTCGGGCGGTTCTTCCAGCGTCTTGAGCAAGGCGTTGAACGCACCTGTGGACAGCATGTGAACTTCGTCGATGATGTAGACTTTGTAACGGGCCGATGCGGCGCGGTAATGCACGCTGTCGATAATTTCGCGGATGTTGGCGACGCCGGTATTAGAGGCGGCGTCCATTTCCATCACGTCAACATGGCGCCCCTCCATGATTGCGGTGCAATGCTCGCAAACGCCGCAGGGTTCGGTGGTTGGGCCGCCGGTGCCATCGGGGCCGATACAGTTCATGCCTTTGGCGATGATCCGCGCGGTTGTGGTTTTGCCGGTGCCGCGAATGCCTGTCATTACAAAGGCTTGGGCAATGCGATCCGCCTCGAAGGCATTCTTGAGGGTGCGCACCATGGCGTCCTGGCCGACCAGATCGACAAAGGTTTCGGGCCGGTATTTGCGGGCCAGCACGCGGTAGGCTGTGGGTGCGGTCATGGTGTTCCTGCGGCGGATTCGGTCAAGGTGTTAATCTAGGCGTTCCGCCGCGCGGCGTCCACCACCCTCACAGTGTCCAGAGGATCGCGCCCGTCGCAATCGACCCGCCGATGAAGGCAATGGCAAGGTTGCGCATTCGGCTGTGGGGTTGTGAGGCGGCCTGATGTTCGCTGAGCCGGTCGAGGGTGCGGCGGCTTTGCTGCTGTGCGGCCCAGAAAATATAGATCGCGATCAGGACAAACACCGATGCGACCGCCTTGGCCAGCCATGTGGGGTCAAATGCGCCAAACACCGCCTTGAGCCCCACAGCGATGGCCAATGACGCCATGCCTGTGCGCATCCAGCCTGCAAAAGTGCGTTCGTTCGCCAGAATGGTGCGGTCTTCGGCCCAATCTGTCCGGTCTTTTGCCATTTCATTGCTATCGTTCATTGAACTATTGTGTGGCTGATGCGTTCGGCTGACAATAGTGCCGTTGCAAAAAGGGGTGGTGTCATGCGGTTGAGAGGTATTCGGCGCAGCAGAAATGTAGAAGTGCGCAGCGGGGGACGCAGGGGCGGTGGACGCGGTGGCCGTGCTGGTGGGCTTGGCCTTGTGGGTGTCATTGCGGTTCTTGCAATCGGATATTTCACCGGCATTGATGTGACCCCTCTTCTGCAAGGCGGCGGCACCGTTCAAACGCAGCAAACTGCGCCCGTGTCTGACGCCGACAGTCGCGCAACCCAATTCTCAGCGCAGGTTTTGGCCACCACCGAAGATGTCTGGACCAATATCTTTGCGCAGCAGCTCAACCGCCAATATCAACCACCTAAGCTGGTCGTGTTTTCCGGCGTTACGCAAAGCCCGTGTGGCGGTGCATCGGGCGCCACGGGGCCGTTCTACTGTCCGGCGGACAACAAGGCTTATCTGGACACCAGCTTTTTCACCTTGCTGGATCAACGTATGGGGGCGGGCGGTGACTTTGCCGCGGCCTATGTGATCGCCCATGAGGTGGCGCATCACGTGCAGAACCAGCTCGGCATCTTGCCCAAGGTCAACGCCGCGCGGCAGCAAGCCAGTAAGGTCGAAGCCAATGCCCTGACCGTCCGGCTGGAGCTGATGGCCGATTGTCTCTCGGGTATTTGGGCCACCAATGTGCAGGGGTTGATGGAAAAGGGCGATTTGCAAGAGGCGCTGAATGCGGCCCGCAAGATCGGCGATGACCATTTGCAAAGACAGGCCGGGCGTGTCCCGCAGCCGCATACCTTTACCCATGGCACCTCAGAACAGCGGGCGCGTTGGTTTGCGCGGGGCTATGAAAGCGGTGATATCGGGCAATGTGATACCTTCGCCGCCGCACGGCTTTAGTTGAGCAAACCGGGCAATTCGCGCAGCACATCGGAGGACCGGCGGGCGCGGGCAAGCGTCCAGCCCCCCTGCACCATGATAAACATGCGTTCCGATTTGCGGCGGGCCTCGTCGGGCGCATCACCCAGACGTTCCGCCGCCTCTGCCCCTTCGGCAATCCAGCCGTTGAACAACTGCTCGGCGCAGGCACGAAAATCTTCGTTGTCCGGCCCTTCGAATAGGGTGGACGAGATCGGGCAACCATCCCATCGGCCGGCAAGGTCAAACAATTTCGCCAGTTTGTGACACAGCGTTGTCATGCCGTCCTCAAAGGTTTTTGCCTCCTCAAAGCTGACGGCGATAAGCCGCAGCATTTCATCGGAGGCCCAGATCGCCGCCGCCTTGGCAAGGTCCGGTTTTCCATCAGGAAAATGATGGTAAAGCGAACCCTTGGGCGCATTTGCATGGGCCAAAAGATCGTTCAGTCCGACCCCATGATACCCGCGCACCCGAAACAGGTTGGCGGCAGATCGTATCAATCGATCCTTGGTGGAGAGTGCGCGTTTGGTCATTTTTCCTTCTTGACATAACTAGACCGATTGGTCCAGATGGAATCAATTGGACCGATTGGTCTAGCCTGTATTCTGTGGAGAAACAGCATGGCAGACGGCGCGACATATGCCCATTTGAGGGGCCCAATGAAGAAGGTTGAGGTCTTCAAGACCAAAGATGGAGCTGAATTGATTGGCGAGTTTTTCTTGCCATCGGGGGCCGCACGCGGCGCGCTGGTGATCAATGGCGCTACGGGTGTACCGCAAACATTTTATCGGGCCTTTGCCGAATATGCTGCACAAGAGCATGGCTTTGTCGTGTTCACCTATGACTACCGCGATATGGGGCGGTCCGGGCGTAGATCTGTACGCAAATCGACCGCTTCGATGGCCGACTGGGGGTTGCAAGATCAGCAAGCCGCCCGCGCCTATGTGCGGCGGAATTTCCCTGAACTGGCATTCTGGACAATTGGCCATTCCCTTGGTGCCATGACACTGCCGTTACAGCAGGACACAAGCGGTATTGATCGCGTGATCTGTGTGGCTTCCGGCAATGTCAGCCACTCCGATCATCCTTGGCCTTACCGCGCACAGGCGCTTATGTTCTGGTTTGGCCTGGGGCCAATGGTGGCGGCGCTGTTTGGATATATTCCGGGCAAACTGCTTGGCATTGGGGAGGATCTGCCGGGACCGGCCTATTGGCAATGGCGGCATTGGTGCACTTCCAAAAACACCTTTGGCGATGAGGCCGGCAAGACCTTGCCTGAGATCAACTGGAACCAACCCGCGACCGAGGTCAAATTCATCGCCTTTGAAGATGACGTAATGATGCCGCCGCATTGTGTGAAACGGCTGGCGCGGGATTATGGCAAAACCGATGCCGATGTCACCGTGATTACGCCAGCGGCGCTTGGTCTCGAAGCCGTTGGTCATATCGGCGCGTTTTCCCGAAAGAACCGGGCGGTTTGGGATCAGATTTTGCTATGAGCCGGAATGCGCGGCCCACTGGGGACCGTTGCATCAGGTGAGAGATTGATAACGACCCAAGCGGGACTCGTTACGGCTGCTTCCTTCCGGATCTGACCGGGTTGGCGAGGCGCCTGCCCGCACCAACCTCTCACCGCTCATATAGGGCGCCGCCGCACCAAGCGCAAGCATCAGAGCGACAGGCGTATTTTTGCAAAGCCATCTTCACTTGTCCCGCAGTCCTCTGGCTTGAGATGAGCGATGTCTTGCAAGTGGAGGCGCGCCCTTGGTGATGTATTCAGAATCGCTTTCACGCTTTGGGATGGCTTGAAATTCCAAGGCTTGACCAAGGGATCCTCTTCCAGAATGTTGCCGGTAAGGCTATCTTGAACCGCGGTGTGCAGATTGGCGGCATGGCGCAGGATCACGTTCTTTGGATCAAGTGCCGGATATCCTCCGCCACCTCCGGCGCGAAAATGGTCTGTGACCAGCACGACAGAATCTTTTGGCGCCAATGGCCCCTGATCGCAGCGTAAATCGCTGATGCGTGCGCCCAAGGGCTTTGTCGGATCAATCTCATAACGCAGGCCATAAAGGGTAAGAAAGTGAAAGGGTGCCGTGCCGGGGTGCAGCAGGTTCTGATCGGGTTCGCATGCTTGCAAGCGCTGAAACACCGCCGCCGCCTGTTCGAGCCACCCGCGAATTTCGCGGCCCGTCACACGAAGCGCCCAGATTTCATTGTCATGGGGGCAAAGCGCGTTGAGATCACGCCGGAGAATGGGGCCGGGCGCAACCTCAACAAAGTTGTCAGCGCCGCTGCGCCCACCCGCGGTTTGGGCAGAGACAGCAACGGCAAGGGGCAAAGCCGCATTGGCGGTGCCGCGAATCTGGTCCAAAATGGCGGCCCTTTTGGCCTGTGCGAGCAGGGCGCAGATCTGTGTGGGCGCGGCAAAGGAAAAGTAATTGTGCATTCGGCGTTGAAGGCGCCCTACCGGCTGTCTCAAGTGACGCTGGACCAGACCGTGCGCCTGCGCAGAGGCGGACAGGAGTTTTTCGCAGGGCCTTGATGTGTTTTCTCGCAATTCGGCTTGATGGGCGCAGACGCGCCACTGGTTGTCGCTGCCCGCTTGCAAGGTGATGTCCAGCACGCCCAGATGAGATCCGTGATGTCCGGGCATGATCGCGGGACGACCTGCAATGCGGCCCGCAGGACTGTTGGGGCTGCAGGCGCTTTTTGACAGTGGAAAGCTTTCGTGAGTGTGTCCCAAAACGATCGCATCAATGCCCCTGAGGGATGCCAATGCGGGGTCTGATGCGGTCCCTGTGTGGAACTCTTGCCTGCCCATATGCGCGAGAAGGACAACCACGTGCGCCCCGGCACTGCGCAGGGCAGGCGCGGCCCGTTCAACCGCTTTGTGATAGTCTTGTACCGTGGCTTGGCCTGACAGAACGTTGGCATTCCATTGATCCGTGCCGCGCGGCAGGACAGAGATCACCCCAACCCGCAGCGCCGCGGCCGGGGGCGTTCCGTGCGAGGGGAGCCGGGCAGAGACGATCGCACTGCGGTAAAGGGTGGATGTCGTTGGCCCCCGCAGATTGCTGGCGACCAGTGGCATATTCAGATGCCCCGCCAGCGCGTTGAGATAGGGCAAGCCAAAATCCAGATCGTGATTGCCCAACCCGATGGCGTCGTACCCGATGGTGTTCATTGTCTTGACCAGCGGATGCGCGGCGGTCACGGGCCGGTTGGCCAGCCATGTACCCATCGCGCCGCCTTGAAGGAAATCACCGTTGTCGAGCAGGACGCAGGCCATTCCCATCCGCTCTGCCTCCTCGCGGGCGGTCGTGATTTGGGGCGCAAGCCCCGCGAGGCCGAAATGTGGGCCCTGCCGGTCTGCGTGGTAGTCATATCCGTGAAGTTGCAAATGCAGATCCGTGGTCGCCAGAATCCTGAGCCCGACCGATCTGCCCTTGTGGTCATCCGGGCCCAAGGGCGGTCCGGAGAATAATGTGTCAAAAGCTGTCAATACATGCCTAACGGTATAGATAGTTGACTCAGTCTACTAATGATTGAGTTCGCATAGGTGTCACAACTTCGTCAAGTGACAGCATCCGATTGCCCTCGCGGTGACCATGGTGCATTCCTGTATCCGAGCAGCGTAATTGTCAGCAGGAGCACGGTATGAAGCATGCAGAGCAGGTGACCTTTGGAGGGTCCGCATTGGATCGTGCAGGCGAAATTCGCAGTGATCCCAAAGCCTTGACCGAAGCGCGCCAGCATCCTGATGCCCGTGCGATCCTATTTTGGCGAGGCAAGGTCTTGACCTCCCCCGAACGGCCTTCCGAATTGGTGCGGCTGCCGATGGATCACGTAATTTTGAACGAAGCAGAGGCCGACCCGATCCTTTTGGGACGCGAAAATGGCGGTCCGCGGTTTGCTTTTGACCTCTCGCCCTGGTTGCCCGAGGGTCTTGATGAGGCGTCTTTGGGCGCGTTCCTTGACCCGTCAGAGCAGCGCCATCCGGCTCTACCGGAAACGATGGGTTTTTATGAATTGCGGCGCGTTATGACTTGGCTGTCCCCCCGTGATGCGGAACTGGCCGCGACCGGCAAGGCGATCATTGGCTGGCATGACATCCACGGGTTCTGCGCGGTTTGCGGTGTGGCCTCTGATATCACGCACGGCGGTTGGCAACGGACATGCCCGGCTTGCAATGCCTCGCATTTCCCGCGTACCGATCCGGTTGTGATCATGCTGATCACCCATGGCAATTCGGTGTTGATGGGGCGTTCGCCCGGCTGGCCCGAAGGGATGTATTCGCTGCTAGCAGGATTTGTGGAGCCAGGCGAAACGCTTGAGGCCGCTGTGCGCCGCGAGGTGTTCGAAGAGGCGGGCGTGCCGGTTGGTCCGGTCAGCTATTTGGCAAGCCAACCCTGGCCTTTTCCGGCTTCGTTAATGTTTGGATGCCAAGGTGAGGCTCTTGACGACAAGATCACCATTGATCCGGTGGAAATCGAAGATGCGCTTTGGGTCAGTCGCGAAGATATGATGGACGTCTTTGCCGGAAACCATCCCAAGCTGCTGCCTGCGCGTAAGGGCGCAATCGCACATTTCCTGCTGGAAAATTGGCTTGCGGATACGCTGGATTGAGGTGAATGTGTTAAACGAACGTTAACGCAGACAAGTTGACGAAGAGACAAGGCAGACCGATGAAGTTTTCAACACGAGAAGACCTCGAAGCTCCGATTGATGCAGTTTTCGCGATGTTGTGCGACTTTGAAAGCTTTGAACGGGCGGCAATGCGGCGCGGTGCGGATGTGCGGCGCGTGGATCGTCTGGACGATCCCGGTATCGGAATGCAATGGCACGCGGTGTTCGAACTGCGCGGCAAACGCCGGGAATTGCAGGTCGAGATGGTGCAGTTTGATCGTCCAAACGAGATGGTCATCCACAGCACGTCACCCGGGCTTATCGGAGAAATGCGGTTTGAACTGATTGCATTGTCCCGCTCCCGGACCCGTATCAGGGTTGAACTTGAAATAAAGCCGAAGAACCTCAGCGCACGTCTGTTTGTGCAATCTCTCAAACTCGCCAAAGCGTCCCTGACCAAAAAATACAAACTGCGCGTGGCTGATTATGCCACCACGATGGAAGAACGGTATCTTAAGCAGGCCTGAGGCGCTATCGCCGTAACTTGCATCGACGAACTGAGGGCCGTGCCGATGAAAATCATGTGTCTGAACGGCTGGGGCGGCAAGATGCACGATGGGCTTTTGCCTTACCTGCAACGTGAACAGCCCGATATCCTTTGTCTGCAGGAAGTGGTGCACAGTCCGCGGTCTTCAAAACCTGAACTGACCTACCGCGACGGGGACCATGTCTTGCCGCAGCGGGCGAATTTCTTTGGGGATGTTTGTGCGGTGCTGCCCACACATGCTGCCAGCTTTTGCCCGGCTGCGCAGGGCGTGTTGTGGGATGGCGACATTTCGGTGCCGTCCCAATGGGGGCTGGCGACCTTTGTCAGCCGGGATTTGCCTGTGATCGGTCAGGCGCAGGGGTTCGTTCACAAATCCTACGGCACAGATGGTTACGGTGATCATCCCAGATCGCGCAGCGCCCATGTGGTGCGGGTCCATGATCACGAAACCGGGCGCAGCGTGACGGTTGGGCATATGCACGGGTTGCGCGATTTGCGCGGCAAGATGGACACCGTCGAACGCAGGGCGCAGGCGCGATCAATGCTGGCGCTGTTTGACAGCGTGGCGCGGGCGGATGACATCGCAGTGATCTGCGGCGATTTCAACGTTGAGCCGGACAGCGAAACGTTGGCCTTGATGCGCAAAGCCGGATTTGAAGAACTGGTGACTACCGGCAATTTCCCCGGCACCCGCACCGCACAATATCTCAAACCGGGCCGGTTCGCTGATTACATGTTGGTGCGCGGTTTGGGTGGGAGGGCAGACTTTGATGTGATCTACACGCCTGAAGTCTCGGATCATTGTCCGCTGGTTCTGCGCCTTTGACCCTCAGCCCCGATCCGCGTCAGCAGGATATACCCCAAGGATTTCCAGCATATTGGTAAAGTAATCTAATTCCTCCAACGCACGGCGCACGGGCGGATCTTCGGGGTGGCCTTCGATGTCGGCATAGAACTGGGTGGCCGTGAAAGAGCCGCCCACCATATAGCTTTCCAGCTTGGTCATGTTCACGCCATTGGTCGCGAAACCGCCCATGCCTTTGTAAAGCGCAGCAGGGATGTTGCGGACCTCAAAAATGAACGTGGTCAGCATCTTTTCACTGCGGCGCGTTTCATCGATTTCCGGCGACATCAGCAAGAAGCGCGTGGTGTTGTGGTCAAGATCCTCAATATCCCGCGCCAGAACCTCAAGTCCGTGAATCTCCGCCGCAACCTCACTGGCCAGAACCCCTTCGGTCATGCAATCGGAGGCTGCCAGATCCGCTGCTGCGCCTGCGCTGTCGGCGGCGGGCTCTGATGTGATGCCATGCGCATTCAAGAAGGTCCGGGCCTGCGGCAGCAACACCAGATGGGCGCGGACATGTTTGATGTCCTCCAGCTTCACGCCCGGCTTGGCCATCAGCGCAATGCGCACGCGGACAAAGGCCTCTCCGACGATGTGCAGTCCACTTTCGGGTAGCAACCTGTGAATATCGGCGACCCGTCCGTAGGTCGTGTTCTCCACCGGTAACATCGCCAGATCGGCATGACCTTCTTTTACCGCGCGGATCACCTCTTCGAAGGTCAGGCAGGGCACGGGAATCATCTCTGGCCGGGCCTGCAGACAGGCCTCGTGGCTATAGGCACCCAAGGCACCTTGAAAGGCGATACGGGGGGTGGTTTTGGCACTCATGAACGCAATCCGTTGTAAAATATCGGAGGATGGGCGAATGGTCGCGGTAACTACACCTTGCTTGCGACAAGGGAAAGCAATAGATACGCGCAAAACGACGCTTGATACCAAAACACTGGACCTATGCCATGTTCGATACAATGACACTGACCAAAATTGCCGGCGGCCTGTTTGGCGCGTGGCTGATCCTGCTTCTGGGCAAATGGGCAGCCGAAGAGATTTATCATGCCGAAGCGCATGGCGAACAGTCCTATGTGATTGAGGTTGCCGGTGGCGACGCTGAACCCGAAGAAGAAATCGACTTTGCCGCCATGATGGCCGAAGCCGATGCCGGCAAGGGCGAGAAGGTGTTCAGGAAATGCACGGCCTGTCACAAGGTCGAAGATGGCGCGAATGCAGTTGGTCCGCACCTCTATGCCGTTGTGGATCGCGACATCGCCTCTGTTGATGGTTTTGGGTACTCCGGCGCTTTGACAGGTCTGGACGGCGCATGGACCCCGGAAAATCTGAGCGGTTTTCTTGAAAACCCCAAAAGCTATGCGCCGGGCACCACAATGGGTTTCGCCGGTTTGAAAAAACCAGCAGACCGCGCGGACGTGATTGCCTACCTGCAAAGCATCGCAAACTGATTTGATCCCATACCGGGATGAGAGGCCGCCCAATGGGCGGCCTTTTTTGTGCGATGGGCGGCCGATAACATAATCGCAACTTGTATCTTGGCATGGCCGCCCTTTAGCTTACATCAAGCGACAAACGTGAATTGCGATCAAGAGGATGCGCCTGATGACCAGACCCAAGACCCGGACCGCCGCCCGAACCCTGCCAATGAAAAGTTGGATCAACTGGACTGCGCTGTTGTCACTTGGGATCGGCGTCATCATGGCCGGGGCAGTCCGGGCGCAGGATGCAGGCACCACCGTCAGCCATGGCTATTCCTTTTATGGTGATCTGTCTTACCCCGCAGATTACCCGCATTTTGACTATGTGAACCCAGACGCCCCCAAGGGCGGCGAAATTGCCATTGCATTTGTTGGCTCGCTGGATTCGATGAACCCCTATTCCGGCAAAGGTCGGGCGCATCTGTTCTCAGTCTTTGGCTATGAAAGCCTTTTGGGAGAGGCGCCCTCGGATGGATTGCCTGCCGATCAATACTCCGAAGCTTACTGCCTGCTGTGCGAGTCTGTGGAGTACCCAGAAGACAAATCATGGGTTATCTTCCGTATGCGACCCGAGGCGCGGTTTTCCGATGGCGCACCAGTAACGGCGCATGACATCGCATTTTCCCACAATCTGCTGCTTGATGAGGGGCTAAAATCCTATGCTGATGCCGTGCGCAAACGCATTCCCAAGGTTGAGGTGATCGACGACCACACCATCAAGTTCTACTTTGCCGACGGTATCTCGCGCCGCAGCTTGATTGAGCAGGTCGGCGGCGTGCCGGCTTGGCCCAAAGAATGGATGGAGAAGAATGGTGTCGGCCTGAAGGATTCATGGCTCACATCGCCGCCCGGTTCTGGGCCTTATGTGATCAAGGATATCGATCTGACCCGGCGGATCGTCCTTGAGCGCAACCCCGATTATTGGGGCAAAGACCTGCCGATCAATCAGGGCCGAAACAACTTTGACACCATCCGCCTTGAGATATTCAGCGATGACACCGCGTCGTTTGAAGCGTTCAAAGCAGGTGAATACACTTTCCGCCGCGAGTCCGATTCCAAGAAATGGGCGGCGGGCTATGACTTCCCCAAAGTCGAACGGGGTCAGGTGGTCAAGAAAGAGCTGCCAGACGGTCAGCCGCCGAGCTCCAGCGGGATCATTTTTAATCTGGCGAGCGAGAACTTGCAGGATAAACGCGTGCGTGAGGCGATCTCTTTGGCGTTCAACTTTGAATGGACCAATGAATCGCTGCAATACGGGTTGTTCAAGCAACGGGCCTCTTTTTCACAAGACACGCCGCTGATGGCCCAAGGCAAACCCGAAGGGGCTGAATTGGCGTTATTGCAGAAACTCGGCGATCTGGTCCCGCCAGAGATGCTAAGCGAGGAGGTGCGCGTGCCGCATACCTCCAAAGGGGACCGGTTGTTTGACCGCCGCAATGCCCGCCGCGCTGGCAAGCTTCTGGAAGAGGCTGGATGGACGATAAAGGATGGCAAGCGGGTCAATGCGGAAGGGGAGCCGCTGTCGCTCAATTTTCTGTTCAACTCCGCCAGTTCCGCCACCATTTCGGCGGTGATCGAGAATTTTGTGTCAAACCTTCAGGCGTTTGGCATCGACGCCAAGTTGGAGAAAGTCGACAGTTCGCAATACACCGCCCGCGAGCGTGATCGCGATTATGATCTGATCTATGATAGCTATCCTGCCTTTTTGGGTACCGGCACCGGATTGGCCCAATACTTCGGGTCCGAAGCGGCAAGCTATTCCTTGTTCAACCCGGCGGGCGTGGCCAGCAAACTGGTGGATGAGTTGATCGAAGTGTCGCTGGCGGCCCAAACCCGCGAGGAAGAAACCGCCGCGATGATGGCCATTGACCGCGCCCTGCGCCAAGAGTTGATCATGATCCCGGTCTGGTACAACGACAGTCACTGGGTGGCCTATTACGACCAGTACGAACATCCCGAAGAGATCCCAGCCTATGGTTTGGGCTATCTTGATTTTTGGTGGTACAATCCGGAAAAAGCCGCTGCATTGCGCGCCTCTGGTGCATTGAGGTAAGCCGCAGCCATGGGCGCATATATTCTTCGACGGTTGCTTTTGATCATCCCGACATTGTTGGGGATCATGCTGATCAACTTTACCCTGGCGCAGTTTGTGCCCGGCGGTCCGGTTGAGCAGGCGATTGCCCGTGCGCAGGGTGGCGGCGACGTGTTTGGCGGATTTGCCGGGACCAACTCTGACGCCGGTTCCGATCCGATCGATAACGCCTCTGACAGCACCTATGTGGGCGCGCGCGGCTTGCCGCCAGAGTTCATTGCGGAACTGGAAAAAGAGTTCGGTTTTGACAAACCGCCCGTCGAGCGCTTCATCAATATGATGTGGAACTACATGCGCTTTGATTTCGGGGAGAGTTATTTTCGTTCCATCAGCGTGATTGACCTGATCAAGGAAAAGCTGCCCGTGTCGATCACGCTGGGCCTATGGTCTACACTCATCGCCTATATGATCTCAATCCCGCTGGGCATCCGCAAGGCGGTGCGCGATGGCAGCCGCTTTGACACCTGGACGTCCGGCGCGATCATTGCGGCCTATGCCATCCCCGGATTTCTGTTCGCGATCCTGTTGCTTGTTCTCTTTGCTGGCGGATCTTACTGGCAGATCTTCCCGCTGCGCGGTCTGACCTCCGACAATTTTGATCAGCTCAGCCTGCTGGGCAAGGTCGGGGACTATTTCTGGCACATCACCTTGCCAGTGCTGGCCTCGACCATCAGCGCCTTTGCCACGCTGACGCTGCTGACCAAGAACAGCTTTCTCGACGAGATCAAGAAACACTATGTCATGACCGCCCGCGCAAAGGGCCTGTCCGAGAGCAAGGTGCTTTATGGCCATGTGTTCCGCAACGCGATGTTGATCGTGATCGCGGGTTTTCCGGCGGTGTTCATCGGGGTCTTCTTTGGCAGCTCCCTGATCATCGAGACGATCTTTAGCCTTGATGGCTTGGGGCGCCTTGCCTTTGAGGCGACGGTGGCGCGGGATTATCCGATCGTGTTTGGCTCATTGTTTATCTTCGGGCTGATCGGTCTGTTGGTGGGAATCCTGTCGGACCTGATGTATGTGCTGGTTGATCCGCGCATTGACTTTGAACGGAGGGAAGGCTGATGACCCTGTCCCCCCTGAACCAACGCCGTTGGCGCAATTTCACCCGCAACCGCCGCGCCTATTGGTCGCTCTGGATCTTTGCGGTGCTGTTCGGGATCTCGCTGTTTGCCGAATTTGTCGCCAACGACAAACCGATCCTCGTGAATTATCGCGGCGAATATTACACACCGATTTTTAACTTCTACCCGGAGACCGAGTTTGGTGGCGATTTCCAGACCGAAGCGATCTACCGCGATCCGGAGGTAAAATGCCTGATCGAAACCGGCGGGCTTGACGTCTGTTTTGATGACCCCGAGGCCTTGATCGAAGATGCCCAAGATGGCGTGATCGACGGCGAAGACATCATCAAGGGCTGGGCGATCTGGCCGATCATTCCCTATTCTTTCAACACGGCCGTGGACCGCCCCGGCGCGGCGCCCTTGCCGCCGAATGAACAAAACTGGCTTGGTACGGACGGCACCAAACGCGACGTGCTGGCGCGGGTCATCCATGGCTTCCGCCTGTCGATCCTGTTCACCCTGATCGTGACGGGGCTGGCTTCTGTCATCGGGATTATTGCAGGGGCGGTGCAGGGCTTCTTTGGCGGGTGGGTCGATCTGATCTTTCAGCGGATCATCGAGATCTGGTCCTCCACGCCGCAGATTTACGTGATCATTATTATGTTCGCCATTCTGGGGCGCAGTTTCTGGCTGTTGGTGTTCCTGATGGTGCTGTTCGGCTGGATGTCCCTTGTGGGCGTGGTGCGGGCCGAATTTCTGCGGGCGCGGAATCTTGAATATGTGCGGGCGGCGAGGGCGCTGGGTGTGGGGAATATCACTATCATGTTCCGCCATATGCTGCCCAATGCGATGGTCGCGACGTTGACGATGCTGCCCTTTATCATCACGGGCACCATCAGCACGCTGGCGGTGCTGGATTTCCTCGGCTTCGGTCTGCCCTCATCGGCCCCCTCGCTGGGTGAGCTGACATTGCAGGCCAAACAAAACCTGCAAGCGCCCTGGCTGGCCTTCACCGCGTTCTTTACCTTTGCGATCATGCTGTCGCTGCTGGTGTTCATTTTTGAGGGCATCCGCGATGCCTTTGATCCAAGAAAGACGTTTTCGTGACTGCACTGCTAGATGTCAAAGACCTGCGCGTATCCTTCCGGCAGGACGGCGCGCTGACCCATGCGGTCAAGGGCGTCTCCTTTCACGTGGAACGGGGCGAGACCGTCGCATTGGTGGGGGAAAGCGGATCGGGCAAATCGGTCTCGGCACTGTCCACTGTGGCGCTGTTGGGCAGCAGCGCAGAGGTGTCCGGATCTGTCACCTATGACGGGCAGCAGATGATTGGCGCGGACGAGGCGCTGCTTCGCAAGGTGCGCGGCAACGACATCAGCTTTATCTTTCAAGAGCCGATGACCTCGCTCAATCCGCTGCACACGATTGAAAAGCAACTGGCGGAATCGCTGGCCCTGCACCAGGGGCTGGTTGGGGTGGCGGCCCGAGACCGGATTCTTGAATTGCTGGACAAGGTTGGCATCAATGATGCGCAAAGCCGCTTGGGTGCCTATCCGCACCAGTTGTCCGGTGGACAGCGCCAGCGTGTGATGATCGCAATGGCCTTGGCCAACAAGCCCGACGTGTTGATCGCGGATGAACCAACAACCGCGCTAGATGTGACCATTCAGGCGCAAATCCTTGATCTGTTAAAAGATCTCAAAGACAGCGAGGGCATGGGCCTTTTGTTCATCACGCATGATCTGGGCATCGTGCGCCGCATCGCGGACCGTGTCTGTGTGATGCAGAATGGCGAGATTGTTGAGCAAGGCCCCACCAAAGAGATTTTTGACGCCCCGCAGCATCCCTATACGATCAAGCTGCTCAGCGCCGAACCAACAGGCGCGCCGGACCCCGTCGCGCCAGAGGCCGAAGAGATCGTCAACACCGAACACCTCAAGGTGTGGTTTCCGATCCAGCAAGGGCTGCTGCGCCGTACTGTGGGTCATGTGAAGGCCGTGAATGACGCGACCCTGTCTGTGCGCGCCGGTGAAACGCTTGGTATTGTCGGGGAAAGCGGGTCGGGCAAGACAACGCTGGCGCTGGCGATTATGCGTCTGATTTCCTCCGAGGGGGGGATCACCTTTATGGGGCAGGACGTGCGCAAATGGTCGACCCGTGAGTTGCGGCGGTTGCGCAAGGATATGCAGATCGTGTTTCAGGATCCTTTTGGATCGCTGAGCCCGCGCATGACCTGCTTTCAGATCATTGCCGAGGGTCTCGACATTCACAAAGTGGACCCGAACCGTGACCAGCGTGAACTGGTCCATGAGGTGATGGTCGAAGTGGGCCTCGACCCGGCCACCATGGACCGCTATCCACATGAGTTTTCCGGCGGCCAACGTCAGCGGATCGCCATTGCCCGCGCCATGGTCCTGCGCCCGCGCCTTCTGGTGCTGGATGAGCCAACGTCGGCCTTGGATATGACTGTGCAGGTTCAGATTGTTGAGCTGCTGCGCGACCTGCAGGTCAAATACGGGCTGGCTTATTTGTTCATCAGTCATGACCTTAAGGTGGTCCGCGCAATGTCGCACAAGGTGCTGGTGATGAAACGCGGTGACGTGGTCGAATATGGCGCTGCAGAAGACCTCTACGACAGACCAAAAAGTGACTATACCCGCACCTTGTTGCAGGCCGCGACCTGAGAAACAAAAGCAAGAATTTGCTTTTCTGAATTTCTTGGCAATACTGCCGGAATGAACACCAGACCCGAAGGCGCACCAACCCTGCGCAGACCCACTATTGCAGATTTCAAAACCAGCCTTGGACTGGGCCTTCGCGATTTCCTTGCCAATCCTGTCACGGATCTGTTCTTCGCCAGTTTCTTTGTCATTGTCGGGTTGATCATGGGCTGGATCACCTATGCCACCGGACAGACGTTCTGGCTGATCCTTGCGGTGCTGGGCTTTCCTCTGGTCGGGGCGCTGGCGGCACTTGGGTTTTACGAGACAAGCCGCCTCAGGGCCGCAGGAGAAGAGATTCATTTCCCCGATGTGCTGCGCGTGGTCTGGACCAGCAAATCGGGCCAGTTGCCTTGGCTGGCCACAATCATTGTGGTGATTTTCCTGTTCTGGTTCTTCCTAGGGCATATGATTTTTGCGCTGTTTCTGGGCCTTTCTCCTATGACCAATGTTTCCACCTCGCTTGAGGTGTTTCTGCGCCCCGATGGACTGATGATGCTTGGCTTCGGCACCGTGATCGGTGCGATCTTTGCAACTGTGGTGTTCTCGCTCAGCGTTCTTGGTATGCCGATGCTGCTGGATCGCGACGTCGATTTTATGACAGCGATGTTGCGTTCCATGTCCGCGGTGCAGGACAGTTTCGCGCTTTATATCCTCTGGGGGATATTCATCGGCGTTGTGACCCTGGCTGCGATGATCCCGCTGTTTCTGGGGCTTTTTATTGCGATGCCAGTGCTGGGCCACGCCACATGGCATCTCTACCGGCGCGTGGCTGCCTAGGATCAGGCCCTAACCGCTGATCAACCCTGCCACCATGGCGCCCAAGGCCACGACATGGATCAACATGATCGCCTTGTCGCGCCACAACACGCCCACTGTGAACCAGCCGATCAGCCCGATCAGGAACAGATAGATATTAGGCGGCGTCAGCCCGAATGCCGTGGCGCTGTAGCCCATGATCTGCACAACCGAAGCGGCCCATTTGAGGGTCATGATGCCGCGTTCCCGTTGCATTGTTCCGAGACGAGGGTGGGGTATTGACGGCATTTCAGATCACCTTTGCATAAGACATGGCAAGCGGGGCGAGAAAGGCCGCCTGCACTTCGGCAGCGCTGAGGTGCACGCCATTGAATGACAGCGCCTTGGCCCCGCAGGCATCGGCAACCAGCGTCACGTCATATCCCAGATCCCGTGCCGCACGCGCGGTCGCATCAATGCACATTTGCGTCATAGCGCCGATGATCGTCACATGGGTGACCCCCGCCGCCTGAAGATGTGCGTGCAGATCTGTTCCATGAAAGCTGTTGGGGCGGTGTTTGAGGATCACCGCCTCACCTTCCTGCGGTGCGACGGAGGCGTGGATTTGCGCCCCCTGGGTGCCGGGACGAAAGAATGGTGCGCTGTCGCTGGCGGCCTCGTGATAGACATGCACGACCATCTCACCAGCGGTCCGAGCGTCCTGCAGCACTTCGGCAGCATGTGACGCGACGCGTTCCATGTCTTCCACGGGCCACAGCCCGCCGGTGAAATAGTCGTTCTGAATGTCCACAATGATCAGGGCATTTGCATTGCTCATACCAGCCTCACAGGTCCAGCGGGTTGATCTGGATCGTCTTGCCGCGCTGGAACCAGCGGCGCCGGGTGGTCTTGTTTGTTCTGGGGTGTTCGCGCATTTCCACTTTGTCGGTGCGGGTCGCAGTCATGAAGGCTTGAGCATAAATATTTAACATGTCGATTCCTTTCCTTGCATGCATCTGCTGTTGAATATGTTTGAAACGGTGACATACTGCGAGTCACAGATGTTCGCATTGTGTAAGCTGGGATTTAATATGGATTGGCGTCACCTACCGCCATTGTCGGCGCTCAGGGCGTTTTCGGCCTTTGCCCAGACCCGTAATGTGGTGGCGGCAGGTGAGGCGCTTGGCGTCAGCCACGCCGCGATCAGCCAACAGTTGCGTGCGCTTGAGGCACATCTGGACGTGGCATTGCTTGATCGGTCCGGGCGGGGTCTGCAGCTGACGGACGCGGGCGAGACATTGGCCAAAGCCCTGCACGCGGGATTTGCCGCGATGATCGAAGCGACGCAAGAGATCACCGGCGCGTTGGACGACAAGCCGCTGCATATTTCTGTCACGCCCACCTTTGCCGCCTCATGGTTGATGCCGCGCATGCCAAAGTTTCGGGCGCGGCATCCCGAGGTGGATCTGATGATTGATCCAACACCAGAGATTGTCACGCTGTCCTCAGACGGAATTGATGTGGCGCTGCGTTATGGCGTTGGGCCGTGGCCGGGGCTGGATGCGGAAATGCTGCTCCGCTCGCCTATGGTCGTCGTGGCTGCGCCCTGTTTGGTTGGCGATGGTCCAGGCCCGGACATCAATGCCTTGGCCGATCTGCCGTGGCTCGAAGAGTTTGGCACATCTGAAAGCACCCGATGGCTGGACCGTCACGGGATGTCCGGCGCACGCAAACACGGGATGGTGCAGGTGCCCGGCAATCTCTTGCTTGACGGGGCGCGGGACGGGCAGGGGGTGATTGTAACCGTGCGCGAATTTGTTGCGCGGGATATCGCGGCGGGGCGATTGCGTGAGTTGCACATCGAACCGGACGATGATGCCGGCTATCACCTTGTCAAACGGCCCGGTGTGATGCGGCCCGTTCTGAAATCATTTGTGACATGGATACGCCGTGAGGCGCGTGAGACTGCCTAACCAGGAAATGGTGTGGGCGGTTTAGCTGGGCCCAATCATGAAACAGCTGATCTTGCGCGCCGCCAGACGTCGGCAGGCCAGATCGGCGGTTTCGCGTGTCATCCCGAGAAAATTGGCGTCAAAGCCCTGTGGGCGTCGCACCACCTTGCGCAGGCTGCCATCGAGTGTGGCCATTTCTGCCAAGGCGGTTTTAAGCAGCACTTTTTCTGCGGCAAACTTGCTGGGGTAGCGGCCCACGTTGACGCCCCAATGCCGGCCACCTGATGTGGAAACACGGGTCACGATTTCTTGGGAACGGGCCTTCTTCGGTTCTGGCGCGACTGAGGCCAAGGTGGATGGACGTGCTGCAGGTCTGATTGACACGGCGGCAGAGGCCAGGGTCACAACCGGCGCTGTTTCGGCTGGTTTCGTTTCGGCGGCTTCGGCGACAGGTATAACTGGCGGCTTGGCTGGCTCTGCCGGCTTGGCCTCGGCGACCAATACCGGGGCTTGATGGCCCGGACGCAGAACAGGGCGCTTTGATTTCTTGACGGCGCCGACGACGCGAATGGTCTTGCCAGCGCCACCTGCAGTGGAACCGGGCACAACGGATTTTTCGGTCTCGACATCGGCATAAACCGGCTTGGCCGGTTTGCGCAGCGGCGCACGTGAGGGCGCGCGGCGGAAACCAAGATCCATCAGCTCTGCCACCTTGGCATTGCGTGAAGAGGTGGATTTGCCGCCAAACACGGTCACGATAATGCGTTCATTGCCCCGTTCAGCAGAGGCGGTGAGGTTAAAGCCGGAGGCGCGTGTATATCCCGTCTTGATCCCGTCTGCACCGCGATAGTCGTTCAGGAAACGGCGGTTCGTGTGTGTTACTTTGCGCACACCCGCATCAGCGGTGATGCGCGAGAACAGATTGTAATATTGCGGAAAATCATACAGCAGGTGGCGCCCCGCGATGGTCATGTCGCGGGCGGTGGACAGGTGGCCCGCTTCGGTCAGGCCGTGCATATTCTTGAACGTGGTCCGCGTCATACCCAGCGCCTTGGCGGTACGGTTCATGCGGCGGGCAAACTTGGCTTCGGACCCCGAGATCGCCTCGCCAATTGCGGTGGCGGCGTCATTGGCGGATTTCACAGCGGCGGCGCGGATCAGATAACGCAGGGCAATGCGCTGTCCAGGGCGCAGGCCCAGTTTGCTGGGCGGCTCTGCTGCGGCCTTCTTGGAAATAGTGACCTTGGTATCAAGGGAGATTTCACCGCGCTGGATCGCCTCAAAGGCCACGTAAAGGGTCATCATCTTGGTCAGAGATGCCGGATGTAGGCGGGTGTCGGCGTTGCGGGCATGCAGCACCTTACCGGTGCGGGCATCGATTACATAAGCGGCATAGGGTGCAGCCATCGCACTCAGCGGAAGCACCACCAGGAGCCAAAAAGCCGTGATAAAAAATAGCCCCAAACGGGCCGGCTGAACGCGCCGCGCCTTCATGATGAACTGCCTTTTTCTGCCTCAAGCCGCCGATTTATTCGGCTGACCATGTATTATTATCGTTCGACACTAGCATAAGGTGTATTCAAAATAAACCCATTCATTCAAAGGATTAACGGGAAATTAACGTTTTGGCTTGTCAACATCTTGGGTTTGCTCCGGCGCGTGACCCCACCACGGCCATTGTGGCGGGAATAAGGCAAGAACTTGGCGGGCTGCCATGTTTCGTTTGGCCCGGATTTTTGGGTTCGGAATCGCCCTGATCAGGCCTGCGTCAGACCGTAAATAAAATCGGGTAGCGCGCCGAGATCAGCAAGCTCTGCAAATCGTGGTGCGTCAGCGGGGGCTTTGGCGTGCTCAATCGCCCAGGTCAGCCCATGCGGGATCAAAACGCCCCATCCGCCCGCATCAATCATCGGCACCACATCCGAGGCCATGGAATTGCCCGCCATCAAACCCTGATCCGCGCCCGAGCCAAGCCGGGTAAAAATTTCGTGGTACTCGGCGGCGGTCTTGTGGGAAACGATCTCGATGGCATCAAAATGCTCGCGCAGACCCGATTGTGCCAATTTACGCGACTGGTCCAGAAGATCGCCCTTGGTGATCAGGATCAGTTTGAAATCATCGCGCAGCGTCGCCAGCGTGGTCTCGACGTGGGGCAGCAATTCAATCGGATGGGACAGCATATCGCGCCCCGCCGCGAGTATTTCGCCAATGACATCTGCGGGCACTTTTCCTTCTGTCACTTCAATCGCGGTTTCGATCATCGACAGGGTAAACCCTTTGATGCCAAAGCCGTAATGCGGCAGATTGCGCCGCTCCGCCGCCAAGAGGCGGTCCATCAAGTGGTCCTTCTCGGTGTGATCGGCCAGAAGTTCGGCAAAATGGGCCTGAGTCATCGCAAAGAAGCGTTCATTGTGCCAAAGCGTGTCATCGGCATCCAATCCGATGGCTGTTAACGGCGTGGTCATTTTCTTCTGCCTCTTTTCTAATGCCTGTGGCAGGTTATATAGACGCCAACACGACTCACCAATGTTTCGAAGCAACTCAGGAGCAGCAATGCGCCTTGATGATCATATGATGGCAGACCGGCCCGGCGATGACGACGGCCAGACCGACCTGCTGACCAAGACCAAGCCAAAGACCAAACGCCCGCCTTTGTACAAGGTGATGCTGCTCAATGACGATTTCACACCGATGGAATTTGTTGTGCATGTGCTTGAGCGTTTCTTTGGGCTCAATCATGCGCAGGCTTTCGAGATCATGCTGACAGTTCACAAAAAGGGGCTGGCAGTTGTGGGTGTGTTCAGCCACGAGATTGCCGAAACCAAAGTGGCGCAAGTTATGGATTTTGCCCGCCGGCATCAGCATCCGTTGCAGTGCACGATGGAAAAGGAAGAATAGCGCGTGATTGACGCGCGATTGCAGCTGGCGCTGGGTGGGGGTGGATTGGACCTGCCCCAGGACGGTCTGATCGGGGTGTTCCGTCCGCCTGTTGATGCCGACCTTGACGGGATCGACATGGATCGGTGCCAGATTCTGCATGATTTCAAACCATTCTACGCAGCATGGGAAAGCCGCGGCTATACCGTGGCCAATGCGCCAACTGAGCGCTTTGCCGCGACGGTTGTTTGCCTGCCTCGGGCCAAGCAAGAGGCCCGCAGTTTGATTGCGCAGGCCTGCGCGTTCAGCGATGGGCCGGTCGTTGTAGATGGCCAAAAGACCGATGGTATCGATTCCATTTTTCGTGAGATGCGCGGCCGGGTGACAGTGCACGGCCCGATTTCCAAGGCGCATGGCAAATTGTTCTGGATCGACGCGCCTGCCGCCGATTGTTTTGCCGATTGGGAGGCCGGACCAGAGCAGACCGATGGCGGGTTCTGGACCGCGCCGGGGGTGTTTTCTGCGGATGGGGTCGATCTGGCCTCGGCTTTGCTGGTAGATGCCCTGCCAGATAAACTGGGCAAAGAAGTTGCGGATCTGGGGGCCGGTTGGGGCTTTCTTTCCGCGCATGTCCTCACACGGCCCGAAGTGACTTCTGTGCATATGGTTGAGGCGGGGCATATGGCGCTGGAATGTGCGCGCCACAATGTCACCGATGACCGTGCAAAGTTCTATTGGGAGGATGCCACCACTTGGCAGCCGCCGCACCGGATGGATACGGTCGTGATGAACCCGCCCTTTCACACGGGCCGCGCCGCAGAGCCGCAGATCGGTCAGGCCTTTGTCGCCGCTGCCGCGCGGATTTTGGCGCCGCAGGGACATCTGTGGATGGTCGCCAACCGGCACCTGCCTTATGAAGTTGAGTTGAAAAAACGCTTCGCCCATGTAGAAGAGATGGGCGGCGATGCGCGGTTCAAGCTGTTCCACGCGACGCGGCCATCGCGCCCAAGGCGCTGATTTCACCAAAAAGGGGCACCTCATGTCTTTTTCTGTTTCTGGAAAAACCGCCATTGTGACAGGTGCGGCCAATGGGATCGGCCTGGCCATTGCCCGCCATCTGGCCGACCACGGCGCCAATGTGATGTGTGCGGATGCGGATGAAAAAGGTTTGATTACCGAATTGGGGGATGAACCGGAAGATGGCAATATCCGCACCTTTGCAGGGGATCTGCGCCAGCGGTTGACGGTGGCCAATCTGGTATCGGCAACCATTGATGCTTTTGATCAGATCGACATTCTGGTGAACGCCTCGCGGCAATTGCTGCCGACAGATGCGCTTAACGTCGAAGACGATTCTGTTTCGACGCTGCTGGATCAAAACCTGATGACGGCCCTGCGTTTGACGCAGTTCGTGGCCAAACGCATGATCAAACAAGAGGCGGACCAGCCCGAGGGGCAAATCGGCTCTATCATCAATCTCAGCTCCATCGCGGCGCGGCAAATTCAGCCGGACTTGATGGGTTATGCCATCGCCGCATCCGCGGTGCAGCAGATGACGCGCTCCATGGCGCTGGTTCTGGCCCAGCACCGGATTCGCGTGAATGCGATCTCGTTCGGATCGGTGATGAGCGGGAGCTTGCGGGCCACGGTTGCGGAAAACCGCGAGTGGCGCGATGATATTCGCGATCATACCCCGCTTGGGCGCATCGCCTCTCCAACGGAACTGTGCGAAGCGGTGCAATTTCTCGCCGCTGAAAGCTCTGCTTTTATGACTGGTGAAGTGATGGTGATCGACGGCGGGCGCAGCCTGCTGGACGCGGTGAGCGCCCCTGCACATTGATCAGGCGTTTGCCTCTGCGGCTTGATCTTTCGCATTGTTCGGCACAATCCAGCGGGCAAACAGCCACGCCAAGACAAACACTGCAAATCCGCCCAACAGATCGCTAAAGTGATGCCCGCCGTGTGACAGGATCGCAGGCAACATCCCGATATTGAGCAAGACCATCGGCCAAAAGATCATCGTCCCCCGAACAAAGCAGATCGCGAGAAACACCATCACCGTATGGTATGATGGAAAGGCGATTGTGCCCATGATCATACCGGGGGCGATCAATGCATTGCCTTCCTGGGTCATGCGCAACAACTGCCCGCCTTCGGCGTGACCGTGGACCAGCCCAAGCGCCTGTTCGATGGAGGTTGGCAAGGTGAAATATGCGGAAGGGCCAATGCTGGGCCAAGCCCACCAGAACGCCACAGCAAACAGCAGCGAGACAATGCCGGCCACCAGAACGCGGTGCAATTGCACGGTGCGGCCCGACAAGCCCAGTACAAAGATCACCACGAACAACTGACCCAGTGAGGTGTTGTAAACCCAGCCAAGGATCTTGCCGAGAGTTGGGTACTGCGCAATGAAGCCGACGAAGCCGACCCAGTCATATCCAACCAGCCACTGGTCGATACGCATAAGGTTTGTGTCGATCAACGGCGTGCTGATCGGAAACCGCAGATAGATCAAGATCGCGATGACGCCGGAAAACCCGATATAGATGCCCGCGCCAATCGCTGCCAATCCGGCACGGTGCATTTGTTTTTTGACACGGATATATGCACCCAGACCAATCAACCCGATGGCCGGTGCAAAGCTGATAAGAAACGCGGCCCAGGCGACCTGCTGGTCAAATGCAAAGGCCAGAACTGCCGCGAGCGCGCCTGTCAGCACTGACAACACAATGAGGAAAATCTCGGCAGGGGCCAGCCACAGCCCGACCTTTTCCAAGGCGGGTCTTGGTGCCGTCTTTTGAGGGGCGGCGAAAGTTAGGCTGGCATCGGTTGGCATGGACGCTCTCCGGAGTTGGTCACAGTTGGTATCTTTGGTTTTTTGGGCCAGATTTGGGCGCGAGCGGGGCAATTGGATGAAGCTCAGTGCGTCGCGGCCCGCAACGGGAAATTCCCGGCGGTGCCTGCGCCAGCAAACTGATGTAATTTTCGATGAGGTTTTGGGCTTGACGCCAAGCGGAGGCTGTCCTACTTCACGCGCCGATGGCGTTATAGCTCAGTTGGTTAGAGCGAACGACTCATAATCGTTAGGTCCCTGGTTCAAATCCAGGTAACGCCACCATCTCCTCCCTGGTTTTCCAAGGCCGCTCAGGGCTGCACCTAAGCACTATAATGCGCAGAATTATCTTTGCCGTTGACTGCGGCGCGGCGCTGGCTTGGGATGATCTGCACTAAAATGCTTTGTCTGTGCGTGACTTGTCCTGTCGGAAGGGCCGGTTTTGGCCGGTAAACCTGTGACAAATTGCGTTTTTGCCTGTCTTGGCTTGCGTCATCGCGGCCAGCGGGTATTGATTATAGGCACAACCGGGGGTGCAAGCAGCACTTCGGCAAAATCAGGACCGCGGTACAACCGGGGCCAGATGGATAACAAAGGGAGACCACTATGATTTTTCGCAGAACCCTGATGGGTATGGCGGGGGCAGCTGTTGCTGCAACCTTGATGGCGACAACCGCAATGGCGCAGGAGGTGACACTGCGCATGCACCAATTCCTGCCACCACAGGCCAATGTGCCCAAGCTGGTGCTGGATGTCTGGGCGGACAACGTTGAAAAAGACAGCGGCGGCCGTATCAAGGTTGAGCGCTATCCTTCCATGCAGCTGGGCGGCAAACCACCAGAACTGATGGACCAAGCGATCGACGGCGTGGCCGACATCGTCTGGACCGTGGTCGGTTATACGCCGGGCCGCTATCCCAGCACCGAGGTGTTCGAACTGCCGTTCATGATGACCAACGCCCGCGCGGCCTCTTCGGCCTATTGGCAGATGTTTGAAAAGCACATGAAAGACGGTGAATTCAAAGATGTGCACATTCTGGGCACATGGGTTCACGGCCCCGGCATGATTCACGTCAACAAGGAAGTCCGCACGCCTGCCGATATGGAAGGCCTGAAAATCCGCGGTGGTTCGCGTCTTGTGAACTCGCTGCTGGAAAAAATGGGCTCCACACCCGTGGGCATGCCGGTTCCGGCCGTGCCAGAAGGTCTGTCCAAAGGTGTGATCGACGGCACAACCATCCCTTGGGAAGTGACCGGCGCGTTGAAAGTGCCAGAGCTGGTGGATTACCACACCGAATTTGAAGGCAATGCCCTTTATGTTCTGACCTTCGTTCTGGCGATGAACAAGGACCGCTACGAGAGTCTGCCAGCGGATCTGCAAAAGGTGATCGACGACAACTCCGGTCTGGAATTCTCGATCTTTGCAGGTGGCACACAGTCCGATGCCGATGGTCCTTCACGTCAGGCCGCCGTGGATCGTGGCAACACCATCGTGACAGTTTCGGGTGATGATGTTCAGGCGTGGCGCGATGTGGCGCAGCCGATCTATGACGAATGGATCGCAGACATGAAGTCTAAAGGCATCGACGGTCAGGCGCTGATCGACGAAGCAAGAATGCTGATGGACGCTTACGATAAGTAATCGCCTTGCATGAATACAGATCTGCGGCAGTCCTGCTGCCGCAGATCTTTTTTACTGAACTGAGAGAATAGCAATGCACCGGCTGATCCAGTCCCTTGCACGCCTCACCGCTTTGGCTGGTGGGTTTGTGCTGATCGTGTTGATCGTTCTAACGTCACTGTCGATCATTGGGCGCTCCGTGAACAAGCTGCTGCACAATGACTTCTTTCAGCAAAAGATGACCGGCTTTTCCCAAGCCCTGCTTGATCTCGGCATTGGTGAGATCAATGGCAGCTACGAGCTGCTTGAGGCCGGCGTCGCCTTTGCGATTTTTTCTTTCCTGCCGCTGTGCCAGCTTTATGGCGCCCATGCGACAGTGGATGTATTTACCGCCGCTCTTCCGGTCCGGGCGAACCGTTGGATCGCCGCATTTTGGGAGATTGTTCTGGCGCTCGTGCTGGCGCTGATCATCTGGCGGCTGTACGAGGGGATGCAGCGCTACATGGGCAATGGCGAGACAACGTTGTTCCTGCAGTTTCCGGTTTGGTGGGCCTATGCGGCCAGCTTTGCTGCTGGCGTCGTGACCTGCATTGTCGCGGCCTATTGCGCGGTGATGCGCCTTTTGGAGGCTGTGCAGAACCACAGCATTCTGCCGTCCGAGCATGGGGAACACTGAAATGACCAACCTCGAATTGGGCTTCTGGTCCTTTCCCATCCTGATGATCATGGTGTTTCTGCGCGCGCCGATTGGTCTGGCCATGCTGCTGTGTGGATTTGGCGGCTGGTATATGGCGATGGGCGGCAATCCGACCCCGCTGTTGGCCAAGCTGAAATCAGAGACCTACACCACCTTTTCCAGCTATTCGCTGACCATCATTCCGATGTTCTTGCTGATGGGGCAATTTGCGACCCTGTCCGGGATGAGCCAGGCCCTTTTCAAAGCAGCAGAAAGCTTTCTTGGTCACCGCCGCGGCGGCGTTGCCATGGCGGCTGTCGGTGCCTGCGCCGGGTTTGGTGCGATTTGCGGATCGTCGCTGGCCACGGCCGCGACCATGTCCAAGGTCGCCCTGCCAGAGCTGAAGCGCTATGGCTATTCGGGTGGTTTCTCCACCGCGACGCTGGCCGCTGGCGGCACGCTGGGCATTCTGATCCCGCCCTCTGTGATCTTGGTGATCTACGCCATCCTGACCGAACAAAATATCGCCAAGCTGTTCCTCGCAGCGTTCATACCGGGCATTCTGGCGGCGCTGGGGTATATTCTGACCATTTCCATCTATGTGCGTCTGCACCCGGATGCGGCAGGCACCCGGCCTGCGGTCCCCATGGCCGAGCGGTTTCGCGCCCTGGCCGACACATGGCCGGTTCTGGTGATCTTCCTCGTGGTGGTTGGCGGCATCTATCTGGGCTGGTTTACACCCACCGAAGGCTCCGCCATTGGCGCGATGGGCACGGGCCTTGTGGCGCTGGTCTCGGGCAGCCTGAACTGGCAGGTGTTGGGCGACAGCCTTTTGGGCACGGCCCGCACGACGGCTATGATCTTTTTCATCGTTCTCGGCGCGGCGTTCTACAACGGCTTCCTTGCCCTGTCGGGCGTGCCGCAGTTCATGGCCGATTGGGTCGTGACACAAGGCTTCAGCCCGCTGTTGGTGCTTTGCGTGATTCTCGCATTCTATCTGGTCTTTGGTTGTCTGATGGACAGCCTGTCGATGATCCTGCTGACCGTGCCGATCTTTTTCCCGGTGATCTCGGCGATGGATTTTGGGATGAGCCCGGAACATCTGGCGATCTGGTTCGGCATTCTGGTGCTGATCGTGGTCGAGGTTGGTTTGATCACGCCGCCGGTGGGGATGAACCTGTTTATCATCAACTCGATGGACCGCGAGACCCCGATGACCGAGACCTACAAATCAGTGATGTATTTTGTCGGCTCCGACATCCTGCGCGTTATCATTCTGGTGGCTTTCCCCGCGATTACATTGTTCCTGCTGCCCGGCTGACGGGCCGCCATCGGGAAAGCTGCCGCTGGATCAACCGCCCTGCAATTTTGCAGGCTTAGGGAGGTTTGCAATGACGGCACATTTGGGGCTGAAACCACATCAGGTTCTGCGCGAGGATCGCGCGGATGGGGCAATTGTCTTGCAGTCCGGATATACCCATGGGCCGGTGGCGCGGTGCACAGGGGATTGGCTGGATCAATGGGCGGATGCAACGCCCGACGCCCTGTTTCTGGCCGAACGGTCCGGGACAGGCTGGCGCAAGGTCACCTACGGCGCGGCGCGGGATATGGTCCAGACGATAGCGGGGCACCTGCTGAACCGCGATCTTGGCCCGGACCGGCCTGTTTTGATAATCTCCGGCAACAGCATTGACCACGCCTTGCTCAGCCTTGCGGCGCAATATGTCGGCATTCCAGTGGTGCCTGTTGCCGAACAATACGCCCTGATCTCCGCCGCGCATGGGCGGTTGATCCATGCCGCAGACATGGTGCGCCCCGGTTTGGTCTATGCATCGGATGCGTCCCAATATGCAGCCGCGCTGGATCTGGAGATATTTGCGGGCGTTGAAAAACTATCGTCGATGCCGGGGGGCAGTGGTGCGACGGATCTGGCCGATCTGATGCGCCCTGGCACCGGCGATGTGCAGACGGCGGCAGATGCGGTGACGCCCGAGACGCTGGCCAAGATCCTGCTCACCTCCGGTTCCACCTCCGATCCCAAAGGGGTGCTGACCACGCAGCGAATGATGACCACCAATCAGGCACAGGTCGCGGCCTGCCTGCCGTTCCTCGCCAAACGCCCGCCCCGGTTGGTCGATTGGTTGCCGTGGAATCACACCTTTGGCGGGTCGTATAATTTCAATCTGGTGCTGGCCAATGGCGGTAGCATGCATCTGGACGATGGCAAACCTGCGCCGGGGCTGTTTGACCGGACCCGCCAGAACCTTGCCGAAATCTCGGCCACCATAAGCTTTAACGTACCTGTTGGCTTTGCCCAGTTGGTCACGGCGCTAAAGGCGGATAAGGCGCTGCGCGAGACCTATTTTGCCGATCTCGATATGATCTTTTACGCAGGCGCGTCCCTGCCACAGGACATCTGGATGGCTTTGGAACAACTGGCGTTGGACACTTGCGGGCAATTGCCCCTGATCACCACTTCTTGGGGGCTGACCGAAACCGCACCGGGGGTGATGATCAGCCACGAGCCGGCCAAGGGTGCAGGGCTTGTTGGCGTGCCGATGCCGGGGTGCACGGTCAAGCTGGTGCCGGACGGGGATGGCCGCTTTGATGTGCGGGTCAAAGGCGACAACGTCACGCCCGGATATCTGAACAACCCTGAAAAAACGCAGGAGGCGTTCGACGGCGAGGGCTATTTCATCACCGGCGACGCAATGCAGTTGGTGGACCCCGCAGATGCCGATCGCGGGCTGATGTTTGACGGGCGGATCTCCGAAAACTTCAAACTGATGACCGGCACTTGGGTGCGGGCCTCACAATTGCGCCTTGATCTGCTGGCGGCACTGGCCCCCCTGGCGCAGGACGTGGTGATCACCGGTGAAAACCGGTCCGAGGTGGGGGTGATGATCCTGCCCAACCGCGCCGCGATTGCCGCGCAAGGCTGGACCATGACAGAGGCGGATGGCGTAATCACCTGCGCCCCGTTGCAAGAAGAACTGGGCCGGCGTCTGTCGGCGTTGGCCGCGCAGTCAGATCAATCCACGCATGTCAGCTGCGCCTTGGTCTTATCTGAACCGGCCTCCATGGCCGAGGGAGAGGCAACCGCGAAGGGAAATATCAACTTTCCAAAGTTCCTGCGCCGCCGCGCCGATCTGGTGGATCAGCTTTATGATCCGCAAACCGCAAGCCGGATCACCACTGCGCATTAAAGTGCAACCTTTTGTGCTGCCGGTTGCGCATATGCGGGCGGGATGCACAATGTTGCGCAAATACTGGGGGGTTACATGGTTTCTACCGACAACAACGCTGTCACCTATTTTGTGGATCGACATCTGGATGAAGGACGCGGCGACAAGCGTGCCTTCTTGGAAGCACAAAGCGGACGTAGCCTGAGCTACAGCGACATGGCCGCAGGTGCCGAGCAGGTGGCGGGGGCGTTGACCCGCGCTGGTATCCGGCCCGAGGAACGCGCGGCGATGCTGGTGCTGGACCAGATCGAATTTCCACAGATCTTCTGGGGCACGATAAAGGCCGGCGTGGTGCCGGTCCCACTTAACACGCTGTTGGCCACGCCGGTTTATGACGCGATCCTGCGCGACAGCCGCGCGGCGGTCCTGTTTGTGTCAGAGGCGCTTTGGCCTGTGGTTGCCCCTGCGGTCGCAGGCAATCCCTATCTGCGGCAGGTGGTTGTGATTGGCGATGCGCCGGAGGACACGCAGGGGTTCGATGACTTCATGCGCGATGCCCCCGCCCAAGACACCATTGCCGTCAGTGCCGATGAGGTGGCATTCTGGCTGTATTCGTCTGGCTCTACCGGGCGGCCAAAGGGCGTTGCGCATGTGCATTCCGCCCTGAAGGCCACGGCGGACACCTACGGGGCAAATGTCCTGCGTATCGCGGAAGGTGATGTGGTCCTGTCGGCGGCAAAGTTCTTTTTCGCCTATGGGCTGGGCAATGCGATGACCTTTCCGCTGTCTGTCGGGGCCAGCACGGTGCTGTTCACTGGCCGGCCCACCCCGCCGGATATGATCGAAACAATTGCCGCGCATCGGCCGACGATCTTCTGCGGGGTGCCGACCCTTTATGCCGCAATGGTGGCGCAGATGGATAAGACCGGCGCACCGGATGCGCCATTGCGCACCTGCATCTCGGCAGGTGAGGCGTTGCCCGAAGATGTGGGCAAACGGTGGGAGGCGCATACGGGAGTGGGCATTCTGGACGGTGTCGGATCAACCGAGATGCTGCATATTTTCCTGAGCAACGGGCCGGGTGATATCGTCTATGGCACTTCGGGGGTTGCGGTGCCGGGATACGAATTGCGTCTGGTCGACGAAAGCGGCGCAGAGGTGGGCGTTGGAGAAGTGGGGGAACTCTTGGTCAACGGGGCGTCCGCCGCGCATTGTTACTGGAACCAGCGCGACAAATCGCGTGAGACCTTCGAAGGGGTCTGGACCCGCACGGGCGACAAATACGAGCGCCGCGAGGATGGGCGGCTGGTCTATTGCGGGCGCACGGACGACATGTTCAAGGTCTCGGGTATCTGGCTGTCCCCCTTTGAGGTCGAAGGCGCATTGGTAAGCCATCCGCAGGTGCTTGAGGCGGCGGTCGTGGCCATGCGGGATTCCGATGGGCTGGAAAAGCCCAAGGCGTTTATCGTGCTGCAATCAGGTGAGGGATCAGACACCCTTGAAGCCGAGCTGAAAGACTTTGTGAAAGAGAAAATCGGCAAATGGAAATATCCCCGCTGGATCGAAGTGGTGGAAGACTTGCCAAAAACCGCAACCGGTAAGATCCAGCGGTTCAAACTCAGAGAGGGCGCGTGATGGCAATCAATTGGACGGATGCCGATGGGGCGCGGATTGCGGTCAACGGCCAATCGCTTGAGTATGCCTGCTGGGGCCCCGCGCCGCACAAGGCACCTACGCTGGTCCTGCTGCATGAGGGGCTTGGTTCTGTCGCGCAGTGGAAAGACGTGCCTGCGCAATTGGCCGCACGCACGGGCTTTGGTGTCTTTGCATACAGTCGTGCTGGATATGGCGGATCTGATCCCGTGACGCTGCCCCGACCGCTTGATTTTCAGACGCGTGAGGCTGAGGATGTTCTGGGTGACGTGTTGGATGCGGCCGGAATCGAGCATTGCATTTTGATGGGGCATTCGGACGGTGCGACCATTGCCGCAATTTATGCCGGTTCAGTGTCTGATATGCGGGTGCGCGGGCTTGTCCTGATCGCGCCGCATTTCTTTACCGAACCTTCCGGGCTGGCGGCGATCCGCGCGGCAGGCGAGGCGTTTGAAGACGGGGATCTGAAACAGCGCCTTGGGAAATATCACGCCAATGTCGAAGTGGCGTTCAAGGGCTGGCATGATGTCTGGACTGATCCTGCCTTTGCCAAGTGGAACGTGGCTGATGCAATTGACCACTGGCGCATTCCGGTTCTGGCCATTCAGGGGCGCGATGATGCCTATGGCACCCTGGCGCAAATCCAAGAGATAGAAGACCGGATCTATTCACCGCTGGATACGCTGATCCTTGACGATTGCGGGCATGCGCCGCACCTGGAGAAACCGAAGGAAACCCTGGCGGAGATTACGGAGTTCTGCGCCCGGCTGCGGCGGCTCGAAGAGGATGAGGTCAGGATTGGCTGATCAGCCCGCCCATATTCCGCGGCCGTCCCATGCCTATTTGCCGGGGGTGAACGCACGTCATCCCGAAGATTGGTTCGATGACATCAAGATCAGTGTGGGCCCGCAGACACCGCTGGATGCGCTGCATCTGACGCTCGCCTGGCAGGCGGGATTGGAATATTTCGAGGCCGGCTATTACTGGGAATGCCACGAGGTGCTTGAGGCTGTTTGGTTGCAAACGCCGGAATGGTCGGCAGAGCGGGACATGGCGCAGGCGATGATCCAGCTGGCCAATGCACGGATCAAGATCCGGATGCAGCGCCTAAATGCGGCGAGGCGGCTGTGTGATATGGTGCTGGCACATCTTGCGCGATGCCCGATGGGACTGCCGGTTTTGGGGTTGGAACGGCCCAAGATGGAACGGCTGGTGCAGGAAACTTTGATCCTGATCGATCAATGAAGATGCACTATAATTCACATTATCCGGAAAATAATGTAACTACCTGCCGTTTCCGCTAAGTATTCTGAACTATATCGCATCAATGCGACTGATTCATGAGGGGACCACCGATGACCAAAGTGATCGACTTTCAGACCGATCCGTCCAAGTACCGGCACTGGAAGATTGAATATGATGGTCCGATTGCATGGCTTTCGATGGATGTGGACGAAAAGGGCGGGTTGTTCGACGGCTATGAGCTCAAGCTGAACAGCTATGATCTGGGTGTCGACATCGAGCTGGCTGACGTTGTGCAACGGATGCGGTTTGAACACCCCGAGGTCAAAGTGGTGGTCATGCGTTCGGCCAAGGACAAGGTGTTCTGTGCAGGGGCCAACATCCGCATGCTGGGCGGCGCGGCGCATGCCCATAAGGTCAATTTCTGCAAATTCACCAATGAGACCCGCAACACGTTTGAGGCAGCTTTGGCCGACAGCGGGCAGAACTATATCTGCGCGGTCAAAGGGGCCTGTGCGGGCGGCGGTTATGAGCTGGCCTTGGCGTGCAATCACATCATGCTGACCGATGACAGCACGTCCTCTGTGGCCTTGCCTGAGGTGCCGTTGCTGGCGGTTCTGCCGGGCACAGGTGGGCTGACCCGAGTGACCGACAAACGCAAGGTGCGCCGTGATCTGGCAGATGTGTTCTGTTCTATCGAAGAGGGCGTGAAGGGCAAACGCGCGGTGCAATGGCGGCTGGTGGACGAAGTGTTCCCGAACTCCAGCTTTGATGAAAAGGTCGCGGAGCGGGCGGCCACGCTGGCCGCAGAATCGGCCAAACCTGATGTGGCGGAGGGGATCGAACTTACTCCGCTGTCCCGCAGTTTTGCCGAGGATGGTGTGAGCTATTCCACGGTTGAGGTGGCGCTTGTGCGGGATGAAAGCCGTGCCACAATCACGATCAAAGGTCCGGAGGCAGATGCGCCGGCGGATATGGATGCCTTCACCGCCAAGGGGGCGGAGAATTGGATGCTGCGCTGTGCGCGGGAACTGGACGACGCAATTTTGCATTTGCGCAACAACGAAAAGGAACTGGGGCTGATTGAATTCCAGACCCAGGGCGATCCTGAAACCGTACTGGCGCATGAAGCGCTGTTGCTGGGCAACCCTGATCATTGGCTGGCCAACGAGGTGTTGCAATATTGGAAACGGGTGCTGAAACGCATCGACATGACCTCGCGGTCATTGGTGGCGATCGTGGAGCATGGATCATGCTTTGCCGGGGTTCTGGCCGAACTGCTTTGGGCGGTGGACCGCAGCTATATGATGCTGGAGGAGTTTGACGGCGACAACCGGGCGCTGGCAACCGTTGCGATGTCAGAGGGCAACTTTGGCACCTATCCGATGGGCAATGACCTGACCCGTTTGCAGACCCGTTTCCTTGGCACTCCGGAGCAGGTGGAAAAGCTGAAATCCTCCATAGGGGAGGCACTGGAGGCGGATGACGCAGAGGAACTGGGCCTGATCACCTATGCCTACGATGACATCGATTGGGAGGACGAGGTGCGCCTGTTCATGGAAGAACGTGCCAGCTTTAGCCCCGATGCGATGACGGGGATGGAAGCCAATCTGCGCTTTGCCGGGCCGGAAACCATGGAAACCCGGATTTTTGGCCGCCTCACCGCTTGGCAAAACTGGATTTTCCAGCGCCCCAACGCAGTTGGTGAAGAGGGCGCCTTGCAACGCTACGGCACCGGGGTGCGCGGCAAATACAATATGGAACGTGTGTAATCATCAATGGAACGGCGTCCTCGAAAGAAGCCGGTCGGGAACGCCTCAGGTTTCCGATGCCCAGACTGAAAAGGAACTTCGACAATGCTCGATCTGATCAACGTAAGTTATGACACGCAAATCCCGAACAATGTCGGGCTGTCCGAGGACAAGAAGGTGCTCAAAGCGCTGGAGAAATGGCACCCCGGTTATATCAACTGGTGGAATGATCTGATCCCGCAGAACTTTCAGGAAAGCATGGTCTACCTGCGTACCGCGGTGAGCGTTGACCCCAAGGGCTGGGCGAAGTTCGACTATGTGAAGATGCCAGAATATCGCTGGGGTGTTCTGCTGGCACCGGCGGTTGAGGATCGCAAGATCCCGATGGGCGAGCATTACGGTGAGCCGGCATGGCAAGAGGTGCCGGGTGAGTATCGCAATATGCTCAAGCGCCTGATCGTCATTCAGGGCGACACTGAGCCGGGATCGGTAGAACAGCAGCGTTTCCTTGGTCTGACGGCGCCATCCCTTTATGACATGCGCAACCTTTTTCAGGTGAACGTCGAAGAAGGCCGTCACCTTTGGGCGATGGTGTATCTGCTGCAGAAATATTTTGGCCGCGATGGCCGCGAAGAGGCGAACGACCTGTTGGTGCGCTCCTCCGGGTCGGAAGACGCGCCGCGCATGTTGGGCGCGTTCAACGAGGAAACGCCCGATTGGTTGTCGTTCTTCATGTTCACCTATTTCACCGACCGTGATGGCAAGATGCAATTGGAAAGCCTAGCGCAATCGGGGTTTGACCCGCTGTCGCGCACCTGCCGGTTCATGCTGACCGAAGAGGCGCATCACATGTTTGTCGGCGAGACCGGCGTGGGCCGAACCATTCAGGCAACTGTTGAGGCGATGAACGCCAATGGCATCACCGATCCCTATGACATCAACAAGATCCGCGATCTGGGGGTGATTGACCTGCCGACGATCCAGAAAAAGCTGAACCTGCATTATACGCTTTCACTGGATCTGTTTGGTCAGGAAGTGTCCACCAACGCCGCCAATGCGTTCAACTCCGGCATCAAGGGCCGCTATATGGAGCAGCGGATCGACGACGATCACAAGCTGAACGATGCGACCTATCCGGTCACCTCGATCAAGGATGGCAAGATCCTGACTGAAGATGTACCTGCATTGACCGCGATCAACATGCGCCTTCGCGATGATTACGTGCGCGATGCTGCGGGCGGGGTGGGCCGTTGGAACAAGCTGATTGCCAAGTCGGGCGTGGAGTTTGAACTGAAGCTGCCGCATGAGGGTTTCCACCGCCAGATCGGTGTCTTTAGCACAGTTGCGATTGATCCGGACGGCAATATCCTGTCGGCGGAAGAGTGGCAAAAACGTCAGGGTGACTGGTTGCCGACCAAGGCCGATGGGGATTTCATCCAATCCTTGATGGTGCCTTGTTTTGAGCCGGGCAAGTACGCCTCTTGGATCGCAGCGCCCAAGGTTGGGATCGACAACAAGCCGGGCGATTATGAGTATGTTAAGCTGCACATGGCCTGACAGTTTGGCGGGGTAGACCCCGCCTTGCAGAATACCAAGGGTGGGGGTCTCTCCGCCCTTCTTTTGATGAATGGGAGAGCCTATGACCACCCCCGTCAAACAGCACCTGATTGATCCCGAGATCTGTATCCGTTGCTACACCTGTGAGATGACCTGCCCAATTGGGGCAATCGAACATGACGACAACAATGTCGTTGTGAATGCGGATGTCTGTAATTTCTGCATGGATTGTATCCCGGTCTGTCCTACGGGGTCCATTGACGAATGGCGGGTGGTGGAAACGCCTTACACCCTTGAAGAGCAGTACGGATTTGATGAACTGCCCGAACAGGCCGAGATCGAGGCGGCGCCAGCGGGTGGTGACGAGGGCGACGCAGATCCGGTTGCGGCCCTGTTGGCCGAGGCGCACAAGGGCGCGGGCGGCAAGGCGCGTGCGCCACTGACAGCGGCGAAACCGGCGGTCAATATGTACACGCTCGGCAAACCGGCCAAGATGAAAGTACAGGGCAACTACCGCCTGACCGACGATCCAAGCCATGATGTGCGCCATATCATTCTGGACCCCGGCGCATTGCCGTTTCCCGTGCTGGAGGGGCAGTCGGTCGGCATCATTCCACCGGGGCAAGATGCGGAAGGCAAGGCGCATCTGCCGCGTCTTTATTCCGTGTCCAGCCCGCGGGACGGGGAGCGCCCCGGCTATCACAATATCTCGCTGACCGTGAAACGCGAAGAGGGCGGACTGGCGTCCAACTACCTGTGCGATCTTGAGCAAGGTTCAGAGGTTGAGGTCACTGGTCCGTTTGGCTCTACCTTCCTGATGCCGAATGATCCCAATGCGCGCCTGTTGTTGATCTGTACCGGCACCGGATCAGCGCCGATGCGGGCCTTCACCATGCAGCGGCAGCGCGGCGGTGCCACGGGCGGCATGACCATGTTCTTTGGTGCACGCACACCCGAAAGCCTGCCGTATTTCGGACCGCTCAAGAAGATCCCGGAAAAGATCCTGCGGCAACATCTGGTGTTCAGCCGCCTGCCGGATGCGGACAAGGAATATGTGCAGGACCGGATCGTGGCCGAACAGGACGAGGTCGCCGAAATGCTGGGTGATGAGCGTACGCATATCTACATCTGCGGGTTGCGGGGGATGGAAGAGGGGGTTGAGCTTGCCATGACCTCCATCGCCGAAAGTATTGGCCAGCAATGGACCGCCCTGCGTGATGTGATGCGCGACGAGGGTCGCTATCACGTGGAGACCTATTAGATGAGCGCAGAGAATTTTGTGCATCCGGTCAATGTGACCTGGGCCGATTGTGACCCCGCCCGCATCGCCTATACCGCGCGGCTACCGTACTTTGCATTGGATGCGATCAATGCCTGGTGGGAGGCCCATCTGGATGGCGACGGTTGGTTCCAGATGGAGATTGATCGCAATGTCGGCACGCCATTCGTCAACATGTCGATGGATTTTCGCAGCCCCGTGACGCCTCGCCATAAGCTGTTGTGCGAAACATATCCGACACGGCTGGGCGACAAGTCGATCACCTTTGCGGTGAAGGGGCGGCAAGATGATGTGCTGTGTTTTGAAGGCCGCTTTACCTGCGTGTTTATCATTGCCGATCAGTTCAAAAGCCAATCGGCGCCGGCAGAGTTCAGGGCGGTGATTGAGCCGCGTCTGCGTGCGGAATAGTGCAAAAAATCGTTCCGTAAGGATTGTTTTTTGCCAAATGACAAGCAACGATGCAGTATTATTCCTAATCATCTCTCTGGTTTTATGACTGATCTTTCCCCCTCAGAAGACCTCGGCGCCGCTTTGATTGCGCGCCTGGCAGCCCGCGTGGCGGAGGCCCGCAAGCTGCGCGGGCTGTCGCGGAGGGTCTTGTCGGAGATGTCCGGTGTCTCGCCGCGCTATCTGGCGCAGCTGGAGGCGGGCGAGGGCAATATTTCGGTGCTGCTGTTGCAGCGGGTGGCCAGTGCCCTTGATCTGCGGATTGAGGCGCTGTTGGCTGAAGGCATCCCGATGGACCACGAGGCAGAGCGGATCACGGCCTTGTTCCGGCAAGCGCCGCCGCAGGTGCAGCAACAGGTCTGCGGGTTGCTCGCGCCGCAAAACCCCAAAGTGATGCGGGCAGGCCGGATCTGTTTGATCGGGCTGCGCGGGGCGGGCAAATCGACCCTAGGCCGCATGGCCGGTGAGGCGCTTGGCATTCCGTTTGTGGAGTTGAACCACGACATCGAGACAGACACCGATATGCCACTGGCCGAGGTGATGGCGTTCTATGGCGAGGACGGCTATCGCAAGCTGGAGGCCGAGGCGCTTGAGCGTGCATCGGCCAAACATGACAAGATGATCCTTGCCGTTGCGGGAGGGATTGTGGCCCAGTCGGATACCTATGCCCGCCTGCTTGAGCGGTTTCACACCGTCTGGATCAAGACCAGCCCGGCCGAGCATATGCAGCGGGTGCGCGGGCAGGGCGACCTGCGCCCGATGGAGGGCAACCCGGCGGCAATGGCGCATCTCAAGTCGCTGTTGGAAAGCCGGATACCACTTTATCAAAAGGCCGAAGCGCAGGTGAACACAACCAACCGTGCGGTGCGGTCATCGGCCAATGATCTGCTGGCGGTGATTGCCAAACACCGTTTCCTTGACGGGCCCAAATGACCGCGCGTGATGCGGCGGCTGTGTTGCAGGATGCGTTCTGGCAGGCCGGCGAGGCGCTGATGTATCTCCATACTACGCCATGGGAACTGGACGAGGCGCTGACCAACTGGGGCTATACCATGGGTCCATGTGAAGCGCAGGATCTGATCGGGCTTGAAAAGATCCTTGCCCGCGAACCAAACCGCCCAGTGCCAATTTTGCCGCGTATGGTGGCGGAAGGGCGTATCGGCAAATCGGGCGGCGTTGGGTATTATCGTTATCCCGGTGGCGGCGGGGCGGTCATTGACCCTTTGATTGAAGATATGTTTCGCGAGGAGGCATGGTTTGCCGGCGATGTTCGGAGCGAGATGAGCGATGCACAGATCGTCGAGACGATGAATGCCGCGTTGGTCCAAGCGTTAGATCGGTTGTCCTTGCCGGATGCGAAGGCGTTGTCTGTGTTGGTGCGGGCCGTGCATTTCCCCAAAGACAAGGCCTTGGGGGAACTCACCCAGCGGGCATAAAAAAGGCCGCGACATGCGCGGCCTTTTTCAATGTCTGGGATCAGCGTGTTTACGCAGACCAACCCATCCGTGCCGGGTGCAATTCAAAACCGATGTGGTGCGCCGCACCAACCAGACCCTCTTTGGTGTGGTTGTAGAGAGAGCGCCAGTACGGCTGAATGGTCACGCCTTCGTCCTGGATCATCGCCTGGCCTTTGGCCATCAAGCCACGGCGCTTTTCAACGTCCGCAGTTGCGAGGGCTTCGGCCAGCAGTGCGTCAAACTCTGCATTGCTCCAGCCAAACTCGTTCCATGCTTCGCCGCTGCGATAGGCCAGGGCCCAGATCTGAACACCCAATGGACGGGCGTTCCAGTTGGTAGAGCTGAACGGATATTTGGACCAGTCATTCCAGAACGTCGAACCGGGCAGGATTGTCCGCTTGACCTTGATGCCCGCATCACGCAATTGGGCGGCGACGGCATCGGTGGTGTCTTTGCGCCACGCATCGTCGATCGACATCAGTTCGTGCTCAAAGTCGGCCATGCCGGCTTCGTCCATCAGTGCCTTTGCCGCGGCAGGATCAACCTTGCGGGCGGGCATTTCTGCATACTCCGGGTGCATCGGACCAACGTGGTGGTTTTCCGCAACGATACCGCGACCGCCATAACCCAGTTCCAGCAGAACTTCGTTGTCTACGGCCATGCCAATCGCCTGACGCACACGTTTGTCTGCATAAGGCTGCTTGCCATCAACTTCTGCCAGCTGGTTGGGACGGATAACGATTGTCGCGGCGGTCGCGATGGAGTTCTCGACCCAGCCGTCCAGCGTCGACATGATGTCGATGTATTCGCCTTCCATGGAATAGAAACCATCAACCTCTTCGGCTTCGGCAGCGGCGATCCATGCAGATGGATCGGTGCCGTAGTCGATATACTCCAGACGGTCGATGAACGGTCCGCCGGTGATTTCCGTGCCCCACCATGTATGATCTGGGTTCTTAACCAGCACACCTTTTACGCCCACTTCGAGGGATTCTGGCAAGTAAGGGCCGGTGCCGATCGGGTTGTCCAGCATGCTGTCCGCGGTGAAGGAGCTGTGGACAATCGCGGCAGGATAGTCGGCCATGCCTGGGATCAACGTGATGTCGGATGCAGGCAGCATCAGTTTCACAGTGTGGCTGTCGACAACCTGAATGGCGCCTTCGATGGCTTTGCCTGTGGCTTCGTCGATGAGGGTCGCAAAGCGGCCCGCCATGGAGTTGCCTTCAACGGATTTGTCACACCATGCTGTGATGTTGCGGGCAACATCTTCGGCGGTGAAGTCGTCACCATTGTTCCACTTGACGCCTTTGCGAACGTTCAGTGTGTACTCGGTTGCGTTATCGTTGATTTCCCAGCTTTCGAGCAAGGCTGGGGTGAATGTGCCATCGTTCTCCCAGATGGCCAGATATTCCAGCCAACCGCGTGAGAAGTTCGCGATCTGTGACCAGTCATATGTGCGTGGATCTTTCAACGCGCGGACTTCCATCTGAATGCGGACAGTGCCGCCCGGCTTGATGTTGGCGTGGGCTGCGGCGTTTGCCGGAGCTGCCATGCCAATCATGGAATAGGCGGTTGCGGCGGTTGCGCCGAATGCGCTGGCCAATGCCAGGAACTCGCGGCGGTTGACCGGATCTTTCTTGGCGGCTTCTGCGGAATCGTGGATCGATTGCGGCAGTGGCTTTCCGGTGCGTGTCAAATAACTCATGGTCTTCCTCTCTGTTGTCGGTGGCGATCTCTGAGAGCCGCCCTTTGTGACGCCAATTTGATGGCGCCAGATGATACAGTTTTCCTGCTTTTCTGGCCCGCTGACGCGGTTGCATGGCAATAGTCAAACACACAGGCCCGTGGCGTCAAGCCCATCACGGTATCTTGTCCATGGGTCGCGGGATCGGATAGGCCACGCAAACAGCGGTTGTGCGTCGGCGGTCAGGATGTTCATTTTCTTGCAGCGGTTTTGCGGCAGAGTGACGAAGATCTAAGCCACCCGCAATTTCAGTCCGTCAGCGCCAATTCAGGCTGCTCATGTGTCGCTTTCGGGCAAGCCGCCATGGAGCCAAGGTATAACCCCCACAATTTTCAGCCGTGGACGGAGGCGATTTTCCCGCCGCAATTCGGGTTCGTTTCTTTCCGAATTGCGGCGCATTTTGAAATAAAAAAGTTTGGATAGATCTGCCGGAGGCGCGAACTTGGGCCTTGAGGGGGCGTGCAAACGAATCTATTCGCGCCGCTTCAGGTCACATCAACAGCTGCGTGCATCAGTTTCTTAAGTTTTTCCAAATCTCCGATTTCATTACTTAAAATCAAGACAAGGCGGGCATTCAACGCATGACTTTGTGCCTCGCTCAGGCCGTCGTGCAGATCCATGAGGGCGTTATAAAAGGCGTCGGTGTCCTGCCCCAATTTATCATCAAGGATCATAGGGATGCTCCCATTGCATTTTCCATTGCAGTGCTGATCGCGGTGACATCCGGTGTGGAGAACACGGCGCAGACATGGCCGTCGGGGCGGAACAGATAGATATGGTCACGGCCATAGCGGCGGATGGCGTGGCCGTCCGTTGCCTCGAAGCAGGGGTAATTTCCGCGGCTGTTGATCCCGATGCGGGCGATACCGTCGATCTGCGGCAATGCCACATCGCCAAAACCGACAAGCGTAAACTGTCCCTGCACCTCGTGGATCAGCCAGGTGTCACCGTTGGGGCCGGACAATGGGGCGTCTGTGACCACCTCACCGGGGGCCACGGGGGCGCCGCCGGGGGTTTGCAGGCGCATCCCTTCGAGGGAACACGGCAAAGACAGCCGCCCGGAGTTGATCAACCGGCGGGCAAAGGGATGGCGGCTGGCAAGGGTCAACACCTCATCGCGAAACAGCGCTTCAATCGGGGATTTGGGTGTCATGAAATTGGTGGCGCGGGACGAGTTCAGGATATTCTCGGCCGACCCATGGGAGCGCTCTTCGTTGTAGGTTTCAATCAGGGCAAGCGGTGCATCACCGCGCAGCACGGCGGCGAGTTTCCAGCCGAGATTGTCGAGATCCTGCACCCCGCCATTGCCGCCCCTTGCCCCAAAGGGGCTGACCACATGGGCGCTGTCCCCGACAAACAGAACCCGGCCATGCACAAACCTGTCCAGCTTGGCGCAGCGGAATTTATAGACGCTCATCCAATCAAGGCGGAAGGGTGCATCCCCGACGATCTGTTTGATCCGGGGGATCACCTTTTCTTCGGTGGCTTCTTCCTTGGGGTCGGTGTCCGGCCCCAGTTGCAGATCAATCCGGTAGATGTTGTCAGGTTGTTTGTGCAGCAGTGCGGATTGGCCGGGGTGGAAGGGCGGTGCGAACCAGAACCAGCGTTCGGGCGTGTCGTGATCGCCAAAGGGCGAGCTTTCCATTTCCACGTCGACAATCAGGAAATGCTCTTCGAAGGTCTGACCATCAAAAGCGAGGTTCATCCGTTGCCGCGTGGCGCTGCCGGCCCCGTCGCAGGCGATGTACCACTCTGCCTCAAGCCTATAGGGGCCATCGGGCGTTTCCACCGTCAGCACAACATGATCGCCATTGTCGGTGTGATCTATGACTTTGTTGAGGAACCGCAGGTCGATAAGATCGGGAAATTCCTGCGCCCGTTCCACCAAATATTGCTCGACGTAGTATTGCTGTAGATTGATAAAAGCAGGGTACTTGTGGCCCGGCTCTGGCAACAAATCAAAGCTGTAGATCTCGTCCTTGCCGTGGAACTGACGCCCAACTTTCCATGTGACGCCTTTTTCGAGCATCCGCTCACCCACGCCGAGCCGGTCAAAGATTTCCAGCGTCCGTTTGGACCAGCAGATCGCGCGTGATCCGACCGACACCACGTTGTTGTCGTCCAACACCACCGATTTGACGCCTTGCAGCGCAAGATCAATCGCCATAGCCAGCCCGATCGGCCCCGCGCCCACAATCACAACCGGATGGCGCGGCTCGGGTCCGCTTAAACCGGGCGGTGCGATGTAGGGGTATGGGGCGTAATCATAGGCCATGGGGCGCTCCTGTTTTGGGTGTTTGTCGGGTCAGCCTTGCAAGGCCTCCCACATTTCCAGATCTCGCTGTGCGGTCCAGATGCGGGGCGTTTCGATGCCGCGGGCTTCGTCATAGGCGCGGGCAACGTTGAAGGGCAGGCAGTGTTCGTAGATGGCGTAGTCCGCGAACTTGGGATCGCAGGCGGCGCGGACCGCGTCCCACGCTTCTTTCAAGGTGCCACCACGGGCCGCGACGCGGGCGGCCGGGGCATAGGTGCTGTCGACAAAATCACGGGTGCTTTCGATGGCACGTTCCACGGCGTCTTTGCCGATCAATGCGCCGCCGCGACCGGGGGCGATGGCATCCACGTCAAAGCTGGCGATGTTATCCAGGGTGTGACCCCACTCGTGGAAATGCCCGTCGCCGCAATAGCAGGCAGAATGGTCTTCGACGATGTCACCGGTGAACATAACGTTTTCGTCCTGCACCTGCACCACGATATCACCAGCAGTGTGTGCGCGGCCCAGATGCATTAGATCCACGCGGCGGTTGCCCAGATAGACGGTCATGCTGCCGGAGAACGTGGTGGTTGGATAGGTCAGGCCGGGGATGCTTTCATGGCCTTCAAACAGGCGCGGGAACCGTTGGAATTCGCTGTCCCAGTCTTCCTGCCCACGTTCCACAACCATGCCACGCGCAGCATCGGACATGATGATCTGGTCCGCGCCATAGGCCGAAGCGCCCAGCACACGCACCGCGTGATAATGGGTCAGCACAACATGGCTGATCGGTTTCTCGGTCACTTCGCGGACCTTCTCGATCACCTTGTTGGCCAGACGCGGGGTGGCCTGCGCCTCGACGATCATCACGCTGTCGTCGCCGATGATCACGCCGGAGTTGGGATCACCCTCGGCGGTAAAGGCCCAGAGATCGCGCCCGATCTCGTCAAAGGTGATTTTCTTTTCGGTCATGTCGCCTTGGGATGCGAATGCTTTGGCCATGAGGGATGTCCTTTGAATGAGGTGGGCTGAGACGGAGGCTCAGCCCAGAGAAGGGTCATTAGGGGAATTTGACGGCAGGCTGGATTTGCCCGGTGCAATCGCCAAAACCGATGCGGTAGCCGTCCCCATGGGCCGCGCCGCGCAGGGTCATTGTGTCGCCGTCTTCGAGAAAGCCGCGGGTCTCGCCGGTCTCCAGCGTGAAGGGCTCGCGCCCGGCCCAGCTGAGTTCCATCAGCGATCCGTATTCGGCGCGGGTGGGGCCGGAGATTGTCCCTGAGCCCAGCAGATCACCGGGGTTCATGCCGCAACCGCCCACCGCGTGGTGGGTCAGCTGTTGCGCGGCGGAATAATACATCCGGCTGTAGTTGGTCTTGGCGATGGAGCTGGCACGGGGCGCCCCTTCGGGCTGCATCAGCACTTCGAGGTCAATATCATAAAGGCCCGGTTTGCTTTCGCTGAGGTAGGGCAGCAATTCCTTGCTGCGTTCCGGCACCTCGGTGCGGAAGGGTTCAAGCGCCTCCTTGGTGACGATCCATGGTGAAATGGAGGTCCCAAAAGCCTTGCCCTGAAACGGGCCAAGCGGTTGGTATTCCCAGCCCTGAATGTCCCGCGCGGACCAATCGTTCAGCAGGACATAGCCAAAGATCATCTCATCGGCTTGCTCGGTTGTGATCGGCTGGCCAAATTCACTGCCCATGCCGACAACCGCACCCATCTCCAGCTCGATATCAAGGCGCTTACTGGGGCCAAAGCTTGGCACTTCGGCGTCAGGCGCTTTGATCTGGCCCAATGGGCGGGTGATGGGCGTGCCAGAGACAACGACCGACGAGGCGCGGCCGTTGTAACCGATGGGGATATGCAGCCAGTTGGCGGGCAGTTCCGGACCGCCGCGCAGGATAGACCCCATGTTCTCCGCGTGTTGGCGGCCTGCGTAGAAATCGGTGTATTCGGACACAAGGAACGGCAGGTGCAGTTCGGCGTCGGCGCGGGGAACGAGCAACGGCGCAGCGGCGGCCTGATCGGGCGATCCTTCGGCGAGGATCTCGGTCAGGCGGGCGCGCAGGCTGGGCCATGTGTCAGGGCCCAATTCCATGACTTCGTTCCAAAACGGCACGTCAAACAGCGCCTCATCATTGAGGTTGATCAGCCCTTCTTCTTCGGCGCGGGCCATGTCGAGGATCATATCGCCGATGGCCACACCGCAACGCGGCGACAGATCGTCGGTCGAGAACACGCCATAGGGCAGGTTGTTCAGAGGAAAGTCGGTGTCTGCGCTGTTGGCGCTGGTCACCCAAGAGGGGAGGAGGGTCATGTATGGTCCTTTGGTCGGTGCGGCGGGAGGCTTCCCGCCCAATGCAAGCAAGGTAGGGTGGGGATTATCCCCACCACAACCCGTCATTTTGCGGCGTCATTTCTGGCCCGGTGTGCCATCGAATTTCTTTTCGATGTCTTCCCAGCAGTCGATGTAATCGTCCTGCAGCGGTGCCTCTTTGGCGGCGAATTCCGTCAGATGCTGCGGGAAGCGGGTCTCGAACATGAAGGACATGGTGTTGTCCAGCTTTTCCGCCTGAAGATCGGCGTTAGACGCCCCCTCAAAGGCGTTCTTGTCCGGCCCGTGCGGCAGCATCATGTTGTGCAGGCTGATGCCTCCGGGAACAAAGCCCTGCGGCTTGGCGTCATACTGTCCATAGATGTTGCCCATCAGCTCGGACATGATGTTCTTGTGATACCACGGCGGACGGAAGGTATCTTCGGCCACCATCCAGCGTTCGCGGAACAGGACAAAGTCGATGTTCGCGGTGCCGGGCTGGCCCGAAGGGGCGGTCAGCACGGTAAAGATCGAGGGATCGGGGTGATCAAAGAGGATCGCGCCGACCGGGCAATAGGTGCGCAGGTCATATTTCACCGGACAGTAATTGCCGTGCCAGGCCACCACATCCAGCGGCGAATGGCCGATCTTGGTTTCGTGGAACTGGCCACACCATTTGATCGTCACTGTGGAGGGGGCATCGCGGTCTTCGTAGGCGGCCACGGGGGTTTTGAAATCACGGCGGTTGGCCATGCAATTGGCCCCGATGGGGCCGCGGCCCGGCAATTCGAACTTTTGCCCGTAGTTTTCGCAGACAAAGCCGCGTGCCGGCCCTTCAAGCACCTCGACGCGGTACAGCAACCCGCGCGGCAGGATCGCAATTTCCTTGGGTTCCAGATCAATGATCCCCAGCTCGGTGCAGAACCGCAGGCGGCCTTCCTGGGGCACCACCAGCAATTCGCTGTCGGCGGAGTAGAAATAGCTGTCCACCATGCTTTCGGTGACCAGATAGATATGCGTGGCCATGCCGACCTGCGTGTTCACATCACCGGCGGAGGTCATGGTGCGCATGCCCGAGAGCCATGTCAGCTTTTCCTCTGAATGTGGTACGGGATCCCAGCGGTATTGGCCAAGCGATGTCACATCTTCGGGGATGTGCGGCGCCGATTTCCAATAGGGCAGGTCGATGCGTTCATAGCGGTGGGAATGTTTCACCGAGGGGCGGATGCGGTAGCACCATGTGCGCTCGTTCTGGTGGCTGGGCGCGGTGAAGGCGGTGCCGGTCAGCTGTTCACCATAAAGACCATAGTTACACTTTTGCGGGCTGTTCATGCCCTGCGGCAAGGCACCGGGCAGGGCCTCCGTTTCAAAATCGTTGCCAAAGCCGGGCATATAGCCTTCGTGCGGGCCGGCGGGCGATGCGGCGCGGATCATGCCGCTGGGACTTGTCTGACGGTTCATGAGGTTCCCCTGTTGCGAGTTTGTTGCGGATGTAATAGTTGTTTTTGTAACTAACAAGCGGTGTGGCGCATGTCTGACGACAATTTTGAACTGGAAGAGTTCCTTCCTTACCTGCTGAACCAGTCTGCAGAGGTCAGTTCCCTCGCGTTTCAGCGTATCTACAAAGACCGTTATGGCATGTTGCGAACGGAATGGCGGGTTTTGTTTCACCTCGGCCTTTATGGCAGCATGACCGCAAGCGAGATCGGCAACCGGGCCCGGCTCCATAAGACCAAGATCAGCCGCGCTGTGCAGCGCCTTGCCGAGCGCCGGTTTCTTACGCGAACAAAGGACAAGACAGACCGGCGGGTGGAGCATCTTGCCCTGACCGCTCAGGGCGAGGCGGCGTATAGGGATCTGCGCGAAACGGCGCGCCAGTACGAGCAAAAACTACTGTCTGAGTTGACCCCGCAGGAAGGCAAGGTGCTGCGCAAGGCGTTGATGAAACTGTCTCAGGTTGATCCGGGCCGCTTTACTTAACGCCCCAAAACCGTCACCGATGGCGCATGAGTGATCAAACCAAAGGCCTTTTGATAACCCTTTTCGGTGTCCTGTTTGTGGTGCCGGATTCGCTTTTTGTGCGGTTGATCCCTGCCGACCCTCTGACAATTGCCTTCTGGCGCGTTCTGCTGGCGGGCGGCGGCACCGGGATCTGGTTGTTGCTGCGCCGTGGCACAGCGCCGTTTGGGGCAGTTCTGGAGACGGGCCTCTACGGGTGGATCTATATGGCTGGCGTGGGGGCAAGCGGTGTTCTGTTTGTGATCGCGGTCAGCCTGACATCAGTCGCCAATGTTGTCTTTATCATCGCGTCGCTGCCGGTGTTTGCCGCGGTGTTCAGCCGGATTTTTTTGTCCGAGCCGTTTAGCCAGCGCACGCTGTTGACCATTGCCGCGGTGGTGCCTGGACTGGCGGTGATCGCCTATGGCTCAGGCGAGACCGAGAACGCGCATATTGCCGGAGATCTGTTGGCGCTCTGCCTTTCGGCCCTGTTTGCAGCGGCGTTGACGGCGGCGCGGGCGGCCAAGGGCACATCCATGGTGGCAGGGGTGGCTATGGGGTATGTCATGGCGGCGCTGTTGATCCTGCCATGGGCCGCGCCCTTTGACATGCCAAGCGGTGCATGGCCGCTGGTGTTGGCCCATGCGGGGGTGATTCTGATCAGTTCCGTGCTTCTGGCGATTGGGCCACGCTATATCACTTCGGCAGAGGTGGGGTTGCTGGTATTGTTGGAATCCGTGCTAGCGCCGCTTTTGGCATGGGGTGTGATCCGGGAATATCCCGGCCCCTATGCGCTGATTGGCGGCGCGATTGTCATTGGTGCGCTGTTTCTGTCCAATCTGGTGGTGCTGCTCCGGCAACGCCGGTAGCGGGATCAGAAATCGACGGTCACATTCGGCAGGTTCAGCGCCTTGACCAGATCGCGCAATTCCTGACGGGCCGCGATATTTGAGATATTGAGCTGTTTGACGCCAATGTCCTTGAGGTCCAGCAAGGTCAGGCCACGTGGGAACAGCTCTCGGAAGATCACCCGCTCGTTAAAGCCCGGTGCGATGCGGAACCCGATGCGCTTGCTAAGATTCTCAATCGCGCGTTCCATCTTTTCCTTGTTGACCATGCGCTGTGCGCCCATGCGGTTGCGCACCACAACCCAGTCAATCGCGGACAGGCCAGCCTGTGCCCGTAACTGCCGCGCGTTCCAGACCATTTCGGAGTAGACGGACGGTCCGGTGATCTTTTCGCCGCTGGCATCGGTGTGGGCCAGCAGGTCAAAGTCGATAAAGCTGTCGTTCAGGGGCGTGATCAACGTATCGGCCAGAGAATGCGCCACTTGGCTGAGCCGGGTGTGGGAGCCGGGGCAATCAATCAGGATAAAATCGTTGTCAGCTTCCATCTGCGCCACCGCAGCGCTGAGCCGGTGATCATACATGTTCTCGCCGGGACGCAGGCTTTCTTGTGCCACTTCGGGCAAATCACACAGGGCAGGGCAGGCCAGATCCAGACCCGAGTCCTCGATATAGGCACGACGGTTTTCGATATAGCGGCCGAATGTGCGTTGGCGCAGGTCCAGATCCAAGCCGCTGATGCGGTGCCCCATCCGGGCAAGGGCGGTCGCCACATGCATGGATACGGTGGATTTGCCCGCGCCGCCTTTTTCGTTACCGACGACAATGATATGCGCCATTCTGCTGTCCCTCTTTATGCCTGCTACTCACAGGATCTTGTTGGGCACCACTATATGTTGGGTTGCCTGAATTTGAAAGTGTTAGGATTGGCCAAGCTTCCCTCTGCGTCACCGATGCTTGGGCTTGGCAAATTGTGATTTCAGACCTTATGTTTAACGCTAGGGGCCGCGTCTCCGGACGGTCTGCATCTCTATGATGTGCCAGGATCGGATGCGCAAGACGGCCTTGGTGCGATATTTTTTACCGGAGAGTGACGTTGGACAGAAACGGCAGGGAAGGCGCATGGGCGCTGCGCAATGACCGTGCGATTGCAGAGACCGTGCGGCACGCGCAAATTCCCCTTTGTATTACGGATCCGACATTGCCGGATAATCCGATTGTGTTTGCCAATGCGGCGTTTTGTGAGTTGACAGGTTACGTTGAGGAAGAGGTCATCGGCCAGAACTGCCGGATGTTGCAGGGGCCGGGCACAACGGAAGAAAGCGTTGCGGCGATCCGCAAGGTGATTGCAAGCGCCGAGGTGGATACGGTCGAGATCCTGAACTACCGCAAGGATGGCACCTCATTTGTGAATGCATTGCAGATCGGTCCGATCCTCGATGATGACGGGGCGCTAATGTATTATTTTGGCTCGCAACTGGATGTGACCGCCAAACGAGAGATGGAGAAACAGGCACGCCAATTGGCGGATGACGAGCTGCTGCATCGGCTGCGCAATATCGTCAACGTGATGAATGTGATTGTGCGCATGACAGGGCGTGAGGAAAATGACACCGCGGCGTTGGCCACCAAGATCGGTGAGCGTCTGACGGCGCTGAGCGATGTGCATTTCAACACGATCCGGCCCAATACGGATGAGGGAACAGAATTTGAAGCGCTGGCTCGGACCATTCTCGCCCCCTACGCGCCGGGCGGTTTGGTGCAGCTCAACCTGTCCGGACCAGCGGTTGCGCTGCCTGCGGGGCTGATCTCGCCGATCACGCTTGGCCTGCATGAGTTGGCAACCAATTCCGTCAAACACGGCGCGCTCAGTGTGGCTGAAGGGCGGGTTGAATTGCGATGGGTTGTGCAGGACCGCGAAGAGGGGCGCAGCATTGCCTTTCATTGGGAGGAAACCAACGGTCCGCCCGTCGTTGTGCCAGCCCGGCAAAGCGGATCACGCATCATCAAGACCCTCACCACCAGCACCGGCGGCGATATGGCCTTTGATTGGCGCGAAAGTGGATTGATCGTTAAGGCGGATTTCCCGCTGTGATCCATGGTTGCCATTGCGGCAGGCTTTTCCTAGTCTGATGCAACGGTCTATTTCAACAACAGGAGGGCAACAGCTGAACATGCGTATCATCCGCCGTCTTCAGCATGGTCCCCGCACCGCCCTGTAAATCCGTTTGCAGGGCTGATCAGGGAACAATTGCCCATTGGTCTGCCTCAAGCCGCTTTGCGGCCCGTTTTGATATGACTTGAGACCACAATGACACTGTTGAATGTAAATGCCTTGGGCGTAACCCTTGGTGACCCGCTTTTTACCGACCTGAACCTGACCATTTCCAAAGGCGACCGCATCGGTTTGGTGGCCGCGAACGGGCGCGGCAAATCCACATTGATGAGCTGCCTTGCCGGTGAGTTTGAGCAAACCACAGGGGACGTGACCCGCGCACGGGGATTGCGCATCGGTCATGTGCAGCAATACGTGCCCGAGGCGGCGCAGGAAATGACACTTTATGATCTGGTGCTCGACGCCCTGCCGACCGAGCAAGCCGAATACGAAAGCTGGCGCGTGGACGTGGCGCTGGATGAGCTGGCAGTGCCGTATGACTTGCAACATCAGCCCCTGAACACACTCAGCGGCGGCTGGCAGCGCACGGCGCTGCTGGCGGCGGCCTGGATCAATGAGCCGGACATGTTGATGCTGGATGAGCCGACCAACCACCTTGATCTGCACCGGATCGGGTTATTGCAGAGCTGGATTTCGGCATTGCCGAGGGAACTGCCGGTGTTGATCACTTCGCATGACCGGGCATTTCTGGATGCCACTACCAATCGCACGCTGTTTCTGAGGGCGGAAAGATCGCGGGCTTTCGATCTGCCTTTCACACCGGCGCGGGCCGCGCTGGAAGAGGCCGACGCGGCCGACGAGCGCCGGTTTGCCAATGATCTGAACAAGGCGCAGCAGTTGCGCAAACAGGCGGCCAAGCTCAAGAACATCGGTATCAATTCTGGATCTGATCTGTTGATCACCAAGACCAAGCAGTTGAATGAACGCGCCGCCAAAATGGAAGCGGCCGCGAAACCGGCACATAGGGAACGCAGCGCGGGTGAGATCAAGCTGGGCAACAGCGGCACCCATGCCAAAGCCTTGATCACATTTGACGAGGCGGATGTGACCACACCCGACGGCCGGCTTTTGTACCGGACCGGGCAAAAGTGGATCTCGAAAGGGGATCGTGTGGTTTTGCTTGGGGCCAATGGCACGGGCAAGACCCAGTTGATCGAGATGGTGCAGCGCGCGCTTGAGGGGCATGAGGGCGGCGCGGTCAAGTCCGCGCCCTCGGTGGTGCCTGCCTATTCGGATCAACATCTCAGCCAGTTGGACGATGCCGCCACACCCATGACAACAGTGGCGGGTCAGTTCGACGTGGGTGATCAGCGGGCGAGGGGGTTGCTGGCGGGGGCCGGTGTGAACATCCAGATGCAGGATACCAAGATTGGCGCATTGTCCGGCGGGCAAAAGGCACGTCTGGCGATGCTGGTGCTGCGGCTGAGAAACCCGAACTTTTATCTTTTGGATGAACCAACCAACCATCTGGATATCGAGGGGCAGGAGGCGCTTGAGGAGGAATTGATCGCTCATGGCGCGTCTTGCCTTTTGGTCAGTCACGACCGGAGCTTTCTGCGCAATGTGGGCAACAGGTTTTGGTGGATCAACGGTAAAAAGCTGGAAGAGGTCGACAGCCCAGAGGCCTTTTTGCAAGGCGAGATGGCGGGCAACTAATGCCTATATCACATCGGGCAACAAAAAAGGCGCGGACCGTGGTCCGCGCCTTTTCGCAATAAACGTCGTCAGGTGCCTTACAGGCTGAGACCTGCGTATTTGTTCTTGAACTTGGACACGCGGCCACCGGTGTCCATGAGGCGGGATGTGCCGCCTGTCCATGCTGGGTGCACGGATGGGTCGATGTCCAGCGACAGTTGATCGCCTTCTTTGCCCCATGTGGATTTCATCTGTACGATCGTACCGTCAGTCATCTTGACGTTGATCATGTGGTATTCGGGATGTGTATCGGCTTTCATTGGTCCGGCCCCCTTACGCTTTTTTCGGCTTGTAGTTGGAATTCTCAACGATACGCGCGGATTTACCACGACGTGAGCGCAAGTAGTACAGTTTGGCGCGACGCACACGGCCACGGCGGACCACTGTGATGCTGTCGATGTTGGTGGAGTGCAGCGGGAATACGCGCTCAACACCTTCGCCGAAGCTGATTTTGCGAACTGTAAAAGACCCGGCAATGCCGTGACCGTTGTTACGGGCGATGCAGACGCCTTCGTAGTTCTGCACACGGGTGCGGGTGCCTTCGGTGACTTTAAAGCCAACGCGGATGGTGTCGCCAGCGCGGAAATCAGGGATTTCCTTGCCAAGTTCGGCGATTTGTTCCGCCTCAATCTCTGCGATCAGGTTCATCTGACGCTTCTCCTATGATGCTCGTGGTGTTCCACGAAGTTATTGCGCGATCCAAGAGCTTCGGGGTCTATCGGGACTGCGCCGTAGCGGCCCGCCGGAGGTAGCATCGTCATTCCTTGTTTGCCCTGCACGAAACGCAAAGCACCGGAGACGCGACAAGCGATTCCGGATGGGCGGGGTATAGGGGGGAAGTTAGCAGGGATCAAGGGGGGAAAACCCGTCTGGATTTGATCCGGGTTCCACAGCTTTGCCGCTTTGCTTGATCCACGTCAAGGCAATGGCCGTGCGGCTGTGGCTAGGTAGGGCCGCAAGAGAAAACCAGGCATTGGAAGGGGACAGCATGGCGGCTGAAACACAGCAGACAGAGGCGATGGAACATTCAGACCGCAGTGCGGCAATTGTTGGATTTGAACAAGGTGAATACCCCTATCAGACCAAGCTGGACCGCAAGACATACGAGGCTGAGAAATCCGCGCTTCAGGTCGAGTTGTTGAAGGTGCAGCATTGGGTGCAGGAGACCGGCCAGAAGTTTGTGCTGTTGTTTGAAGGCCGTGATGCGGCGGGCAAGGGCGGGACGATCAAGCGGTTCACCGAACACCTCAACCCACGCGCTGCCCGTGTTGTGGCCCTGAACAAACCCACCGACGAAGAGCGCGGGCAATGGTTCTTTCAACGCTATGTCAAACATCTGCCCACGGCGGGTGAGATCGTTCTGTATGACCGGTCCTGGTACAACCGCGCCGGTGTAGAGCGGGTGATGGATTTTTGCGCTCCGGCGGAATACCTCGAATTCATGCGCCAGACGCCGGAATTCGAACGGATGTTGGTCCGGTCCGGGATCAAGCTGTTCAAATATTGGTTCTCGGTCACGCAAGAAGAGCAAAAACGCCGCTTTGCCTCGCGGGAAACCGATCCGCTCAAGCGGTGGAAGCTTTCTCCGATTGACCGCGCCAGCCTGGACAAGTGGGACGATTATACCGAGGCCAAGGAAGCGATGTTTTTCTACACAGATACGGCAGATGCGCCTTGGACCGTGATCAGATCCAATGACAAGAAACGCGCCCGGCTGACCTGTATGCGGCACTTCCTGTCGCAGCTCGATTATCCAGACAAGGACCATTCTGTCGCCACCGCACCCGATCCGCTGATCTTTCATCAGGCCGAAGCCCTGCTGCGCGACAGCGACCATATCCTGGCTTCTTCGCTGCATCCGAAGAGCCGGAAACGTACATAAACCCAACAAAAGGAAGATAACCTATGTCTCACACACCACATGAACTGACCGAAGAGTTCCCCGAACTGGTGGATCAGATGGCGGCCCTGCGCCAGTCCGACAGCCATTTCGAAAAGCTGAGCGATGCCTATCACACTCTGAACCGCGCGCTGCACCGTGCCGAAACAAATGTGGAGCCGACAAGCGATGATCACATGGTCGACATGCGCAAAGAACGCATGGCGCTGAAAGATGAGATCTATGCCTATGTGAAGGCCAATTCAGAAACGGCCTAATGGCCATCGAGGGTGGCGATCACGTATCGCCATCCTCATCCCTGACCAGATCTGGCCGCCGCGACCGCGTGAGAGACAGCGATTGTGCCCGGCGCCATTTCGCGATTTCCTTGTGATTGCCCGACATCAACACTGGCGGGATTTCACGGTCCTTCCAAATGGCCGGGCGGGTGTATTGAGGATGCTCAAGCAAACCGTTGGAATGGCTTTCCTCGACCGTGCTTTCGGCATTGCCCAACACACCCGGTAGCAGGCGCACGGTAGCGTCGATCATGGCTTGGGCGGCCAGTTCGCCCCCTGTCATCACAAAATCCCCAAGCGAGACCTCGGTGATGCCATAGTGTTCGATGACCCGTTCATCGACGCCCTCAAACCGCCCGCACAGCATGGTCACACCGGCACAGCCCGCCAGATCACGGGCCATCGCCTGATCAAAGCGGCGGCCGCGCGGGGACATGTAAAGGATGGGCCAGCGGCCATGGGCGTGGGCCTGCGCCGCTTCTATTGCGGGGCCGACGACATCAGCGCGCATGACCATGCCTGCACCACCGCCCGCAGGGGTGTCATCGACATTGCGGTGCTTGCCAATCCCGAACTGGCGCAGATCATGGGTGTGCAATTGCCATAAACCGTCCTGCAGGGCCTTACCCGTCAGGCTGGCCCCCAGCACACCTGGAAAGAGGTCGGGAAACAACGTCACGATCCGCGCCAGCCAGACATCCGCATAATCCGGTTTGTCCTGCATCAGCTCGCGCGGTTGCAGCGTGGCGCGAATGGATTGGCGGCCATGGGACCGTGTCGGTTTCATTTGTCCTGCACCTTGTTCAATAGTGCCGCCTTGGCGGCATTGCGGGCCTCGGCCCCGTCATGGGTGCGGTTGATCTGCAACATCTGCCGCAGGATGTCATCCTCCAATCGTGTGTTGGCGGGGGGCGGCGCGTGAAGAGTGCCGCGCAGGGCAAGCGGGATGTCACATAGATCCAGCAAGGGATCGGCGGTTCCAAGGGGCAGATCGGCACAGTCTTCCAGCGCGGCATGATGCACCGGGGCAGGCACGCGGCTGGCGATTTCCTGCACCATCTCTTCCAGCTTTGCGGCGGCGGCATATTTGGTCTCAAACGCGGGGTAATCCAGGGTCATTCCGGACGATTTGACATGTTCGGCCCAGGCCGAGCGCAGCCAGGCACCCGACGCGCGCGTGGTCAGATAGATCAATATATCGGCTTTGGGGAACCGCTGGCGGGCGCTGTCCCAGAAGGCATAAAGCAGCACGGGCGCAGCGGAATAATCCATCAGATCTCCGCGACCGGGCAGATGCCCGCAGAGTTCCTCGGAAGAGATAATCAAACTGCGGCGCGGCATGCCGGGCAGCTCGTTCAGCATCGCCTCAAAACGGTCTTGCACCTTGAGCATGGTCAGGGGATCGCGCCATGTTGAATAGCCGCGCGTGGCAGACAGCAAATCCTTGAGATGCCAGCGCAGACGCAGCGCGATGTGTTTTTTCAGCGCGGCCCGGTTCTCGCGCAGGGTGGCTTGAAGGGTGGTCGTGCCGGTCTTGTGAAACCCTGCATGCAGGATGATCCGGCGCGGCATCAGTCCTTGTCCGTTTCCGGCAGTATGCCCAAAGGCGGATCAGCGACGATGCGACCCGCAGTGAGATCCACGGTGGGGACAGCCGCCTTGGTGAAGGGCAGAAAGGTCGTTGCGGAAGTGCCTGCCAACTGCAGTTCCAGAAGGTCGTCGGCCCCGTGGTTCTGAACAGTTTTTACACGGCCCAGCAGCACGCCGCCGGTGTCGTACACCTCAAGGTCAATCAGATCGGCATGATAGAATTCATCATCAGGCAGGGACGGCATCTGATTGCGGTCGGCAAAAAGGTTCACGCCGCGCAGGGCGTCGGCCTCTTCCTTGGTGGCGACATCGGCGATGCGGGCGGAAAACCCGTTCTTGATGGGGCGCAGGATGGCCAGGGCAAACTGGCGGCTGCCGTCCTCGGACCACAGCGGGGTGTAGTTTTCGATGTCTTCGGGGGTGGCGCAAAAGCTCTTGATGCGCAGCTCGCCCTTGACGCCATAAGCGCCGGCAATGGCACCTACACAAATTCTGTCGGTCATTTCGACATCTCCACAATTACGCAGAATCCCTGGGACCATTTACCATCAGCCAACAAACACTCATCTTGCATCGCAGCGACGCTGGCAGATGATCCTGCGAGGAAGCCGGACGCAAAAACGGCGGCGAGCACAACAAACGAAAGCAGCACCTGCCGTCCCCAAGCGCGTAGGATTGTCATTGCAAAAGCTCCGAGTTGACGCAGATCGTGCCGGTCCATTCGCCCTCGCCATTGGCGCATTCAGCGGCCATCTGCATGCGATCATATTTGATGCCAAGACCAAAGCCGATGGCGGCGGCAAACAGCAAGAAGATCAGGCGCAACATATCAGCGTGTCTCGATAATCAGGTGCCGGGCGCGATGTTCCCAGCCTTTGGTTTCCAGTTCGGGCGTCAGGGTCTCTTCCTTTGGCCAGCCAAGGCAAAGATAAGCCACCAGATGCCACTCTTCCTTGGCCTTAAGATCACGGCTCAGGCGACCCGGGTCAAGCACGGAGACCCAGCCAACGCCCAATCCATAGGCGCGGGCGGCAAGCCACATCTGGGTGACGGCGCCAACCACCGAATACCGGCGCATTTCCGGCATTGAAGCGGCACCAAGGCCGCTGCCCTTGGTTGTGGTGTCATCGCAAAAGATCGCCAGTTGCACGGGCGCATCCTGCATGCCCGACAGTTTGAGAGAGGCATAAAGCGCCGCCTGATCCCCGTCATAGCCGGCAAGGGCCGTTTCATTTGCGGTTTTGAAATTCTCAAGCGCGGCTTGCCGCGCTGTGTCTGATGCCACGCGCAGGATGCGCCACGGCTCTGACAGGCCCACGGAGGGGGCAAGATTAAAGGTGTCCAAGCAGGTTTGCACCAAGGCCTCATCCACCGGGTCCGTGCGAAAGTGGCGCACATCGCGCCGCCAACGCATCAGATCGTGCAGCCCGGCACGGAAATCATCACAAAACTGTTCCATGCCGGGCGCTGGCCTTGCTTATTCTGCTGCGGCTTCGTCAGCAGATGCCTCTTCGGCCGGGGCTGCGGCGGCTTCGGCTGCTGCTGCGGCTTTGGCGGCTTTCTCTTCTACACGTTCCTGGGCTTTCTTGCCCGGTGTGCCCTTCTTGGGGTTGTTGCGCGCAACTTTTTCTTTGACGCCAGCCGCTTCGAGCATACGTGCAACGCGCTCTGTTGGCTGGGCGCCTTTGGAGATCCAGTCCTGGATCTTTTCAATGTCCATTTTCACGCGCTCTTCGCTGTCTTTCGGCAGCAGCGGGTTATATGTGCCCAGCTTTTCGATGAAACGGCCATCGCGTGGCATGCGGCTGTCCGCTGCAACGATACGGTAGAAAGGGCGCTTTTTGGAGCCGCCGCGGGCGAGACGAATTTTCATAGCCATGGTGTGTAGTCCTTTTGGGTTTGTTGCCGGGGTGAACCCCGGCCTACGATTGGTGCTTTTTGTGGTGCTGAATGACTTCAGCGATGATGAAGTTGAGAAACTTCTTGGCGAATTCGGGATCGAGGTCGGCCTCTTTCGCCAAATCTTCAAGCCGTGCGATCTGATCCGCTTCGCGGTTTGGATCGGACGGGGGAAGGTCGTGTTCGGCTTTGAGTTTCCCCACAGCCTGTGTGTGTTTGAAGCGCTCGCCCAGGGTAAAGACGAGGATCGCGTCGAGCCGGTCGATGGAGGCCCGGTGACCTTTGAGCACCTCGGCGGCGCGGGTTACTGGATCGGTCATGCGAAGTCCCTCCGGTCATTGGACGTGATCCCATTGCCGCGCTGACGCGCGATGAGATTATGGGTGCCTGTTGCATCCTGAGCCCGCGTCATCGGCGCGGCGGCCGTTGATAGGGCAGTGGCCCGTTTTGCGCTGAGGTGCTTGAGCCGCAGGTCTGCGCTCAAGGCACCTGTGCGAGGGTGGGTGGCGATTCCGCCCAGCGTCAAGGACAGGCCAATCAAAGATTGGTCGCTGCGCGATCCTTGACCCTGGGCAGAATCACCTGTGGAGATACGGGTCATGCAGGCTTCTCCTCTGTGAGGCTGCGGCCTTCAAGCACGGGTCGGGTGAAGCTGCGGTCATAGCGGCGGATGCATTGGGTGCGTTCCGCGAAGGCATAGGCGGCCTGGCATTCGGCGTCTTCTGCCATGCGTGTGCGGTAGTCTTCGTAGGCGGCGAGGCTGGCAAATGAAAAGTGGCAATAGGCGAGGTCATTGGCGCCCTCATGGGGCAGCCAATAGCCGTGATGTGTGCCGCCCATGCGGTTCACGATCTTGATCCACGCCCTTGCGTAGGTTTCAAAATCATCAACCTTGGCCGGGTCAACTTCATATGTCAGCGAACAGGTGATCATTTCTTTTTGCCAAACCCGGACAGGCCAGAGGGCAGGCCCATACCGCCGCCCATGCCGCCCAGACCTCCGGGCAGTTTGCCGCCCATTTGTTTGGCGGCCGCTTCCAGTGCCTTGGGGTCCATGCCCTGTGCCATGGCGGCCGGGTCCATGCCGCCCTTGCCGAACATGCCTTTCATGGCTTGTTTCAGCATGCCGCCTTTGCCCATTTTGCCCATCTTTTTCATCATGTCGGACATCTGGCGGTGCATTTTCATCAGCTTGTTGAGGTCGGAAACCTCCATACCCGCGCCTTTGGCGATGCGTTTCTTGCGGGAGGCCTGCAAAAGCTGCGGGTTGGCGCGTTCTTTCTTGGTCATCGACTGGATCAACGCGATCTGCTGTTTGAGGATCTTGTCATCGAGGCCCGCGTCTTCGACCTGTTTGGCCATTTTGCCCATGCCGGGCATCATGCCCATCATGCCTTGCATGCCGCCCATCTTGATCATCTGCTCAAGCTGCATTTTCAGGTCGTTCATGTTGAACTGGCCCTTGGTCATGCGGCGCATCATCTTCTCGGCCTGTTCGGCCTCGATGGTCTCCTGGGCCTTTTCGACCAGCGCGACGATGTCGCCCATACCGAGGATTCGGCCCGCCACACGTTCCGGCTCAAAGGTTTCCAGCGCGTCCAGCTTCTCGCCCAAGCCGACAAATTTGATCGGCTTGCCGGTGACGGCCCGCATGGACAGGGCTGCACCACCGCGTCCGTCGCCGTCCATCCGGGTCAGGACCACGCCGGTGATGCCGATGCGCTCGTCGAAATTCTCAGCCGTGTGCACTGCGTCCTGGCCCGTCAGGCCATCGACCACCAGCAGCGTTTCGCGCGGCGTGGCGACATCGCGCACCGCTTTGACCTGTTGCATCAGCTCTTCGTCGATGGACAGGCGACCTGCGGTATCAAGCATATAGACGTCATAGCCGCCGAGGCCGGCCTGGGTCTTGGCGCGTTTTGCGATCGCAACGGGATCTTCGCCCTTGACGATGGGCAGGGTATCCACGCCGATCTGGTTGCCGAGGATCGCCAGCTGTTCCATCGCCGCCGGGCGGTTCACGTCGAGCGAGGCCATCAGCACCCGTTTACCGTCTCTTTCCTTCAGGCGTTTGGCGAGCTTGGCGGTGGTTGTGGTTTTACCGCCGCCCTGCAGGCCGACCATCAGGATCGGTGCGGGCGGGTTGTCGACCTTGAGCGCGCCGGGCTCGCCTTCGCCTTGCAGCACGTCGATCAGGGCGTCGTGGACAATTTTGACAACCTGCTGACCGGGGGTGATGGATTTGGTGACGGCCTGACCGGTGGCTTGTTCCTGCACTGCTTTGACAAAGTCGCGGGCAACCGGCAGCGACACGTCCGCCTCAAGCAGGGCCACGCGCACCTCGCGCAGGGCGGTTTTGACGTCGTCCTCGGACAGGGCGCCCTGTTTGGTCAGGCGGTCAAAGACACCGGAGAGGCGTTCGCTGAGATTTTCAAACATGGGCATAGGCCCTTTCGTCGGTCGGTTGCGGGATGTTCCTAACTTAGGAACGCCAGCGTGAATGCACAAATGCCCCCGTGGGCGCAACGCGCTGACGGGGGGCGATCCCGACAATAGGCCGGGACCGGAAGGCAATGCTTCCGGGAATTGGGGGCGATTTACGCCGCAGGGGGCGCTGAGTCAAGGGCAGCGAGCCAATCGTTGATCGCCGCTTCGGCGCGACGGGCGCCACCGCCACTGGAATAGACCAGAGTGATCGGATGGGTGCCTGCATCCATGCCGCCGCTGAAATGCAGGGCTGCACGGTAGGTGTTGGTGTCGCTGGATCGTGAGGTTTCGACAAAGGCCCGGTCGAGGTCGTGCAAATCCCAGCTGCGCCGGTGATACCCAAGCAGCGACTTGCGCCGCAGTTCCACCAGATTGCGGGGGCGGTCGAGGATCAGTTGGGTGCGCCTGATAAAGGCTGTCGTAAAACCGCCGCCCATAACCAGCCCGCCTAAAAGGAAAGCGATGCCGGTGCCCGGTTCGGTCCGGATGGTGACAAGGCCGATGCCGACAAAGACCAGCGAAAAGACAGAGATAAAGATTGCCAGCCAAAGCGGATTGTTTTCCACGATAAGCTGTTCGGGTGTGTTGCGGGTGATCTTCATCCTCGCAGTATGCCATCGCATTTTCCTGCGCCAAGTAATTTTACCCTTGCCCCGACCGGAACATCCGGCATTTTGCAGGGCATGGACAATTGGGACGAGATCAGGACCGCCTTTCAGGTCGCCCGGATGGGCACGGTCAGCGGCGCGGCCGAGGTGCTGGGTGTGCATCATGCCACTGTCATTCGGCACATCGATGCGCTGGAGCAGCGGTTGGGCGCAAAGCTTTTCCAACGTCATGCGCGTGGCTATACACCAACGGAAGCGGGCGAAGACCTGTTGAGGGTGGCACAGTCGGCTGACGATCAGTTCAGCCAGTTGTCTGGCCGGATCAAGGGGCGTGGATCTGATGTGGCGGGGGATCTTGTGGTGACATCGCTGGTGTCACTGGCCGGATATATGGCGCCGATGTTGGCGCGGTTTCAAAAGATGCATCCGGCTGTTGTCGTGCGATACGTGACCGGAGAGCGGTTGTTTCGGCTGGAATACGGAGAGGCCCATGTTGCGGTGCGCGCTGGCGCTGCGCCGGAACAACCGGACAACGTGGTGCAGCCCTTGGTGCAGCTACAAATGGCGGCCTATGCCAGCACATCCTACGTTGAGGCGCATGGGGTACCGGGCGGTCCAGAGGACTATACCAAACACCGCTTCGTCGGGCCGGAGAACCGCGAAAGCCGTGCACCTTGCTATGTCTGGATGCGCGACAATGTTCCGGATGCCTCTGTGACCTTCCGCTGTACCGATGCGGGCGCTGTGGAATCGGCGATTCTGGCTGGGGCAGGTATCGGTTTTATGCCCGTGACCGAAGCGCAGAAGCACCCCGATCTGGTCGAAGTCCATGCCGCGCGGGACGTGTGGTCTTCGCCTCTGTGGCTTGTGACCCATGTGGACCTGCATCGCACGTTCAAGGTGCAGGCGTTGCTGTCGTTTATCAAGGATGAAGTCAAAGAGGAGGGCTGGTGAGCCCTGGCGCACAGGGGCATCTGGCCATGCTTGCGTTTTCCGCCCTTGTTGCGGGGTCGTTTTCCTTGGGCGCGATGGTTGCCAATGACATTGCGCCGTCTGCAATCACCGCCTTGCGGTTCTGCCTTGGCGCAGCGCTTGTGGGTTTGATCACCCAAATGCGTGGCGGGTTTCGTGCGGGTGATTTTGCGGCACCCTGGCGGTATCTGATCCTGGGCGGGTTGTTCGCGTTCTATTTTGTGATGATGTTTGAGGGGCTCAAGACCGCGCCACCGGTCAGTGCGGCGTCTGTGTTTACTCTGGTGCCGGTCATGTCCGCGATCTTTGCCTGGTTCCTGCTGCGTCAGGTGATGACAGGGCGGATGGCGGCAGCGCTGGCCATCGGGGCCGCAGGGGCGCTTTGGGTGATTTTTCGGGCGGACCTGTCTGCCCTTCTTGGCTTTGATGTCGGGCGGGGCGAGGTGATTTACTTCATCGGTTGCGTATCTCATGCAATCTACACACCCATGGTGCGGCGTCTGAACCGGGGCGAAAGTATTTATAGTTTCACTTTCGGGATGCTGGTGGCGGGCTCCATCGTGCTGCTGATCTATGCCGCGCCTGATCTGGCAGTCACCGAATGGGCCGTCTTGCCGGGAATGGTTTGGGTGACACTGGCCTATATCGTGGTCATTGCCACCGCCGCGACTGCGCTGCTTTTGCAATTTGCCACCCTGCGCCTGCCGTCGGCCAAGGTGATGGCCTATACCTATCTGACGCCGACATGGGTGATCGTGTGGGAAATCGCTCTGGGCAACGGGGTACCCTCGGCCTTGACGTTGGGCGGTGTGGCACTGACCATTTTGGCGCTGCTGATGCTCCTGCGGGATGACAGCGCGGCACCAAAGGCCGGGTGAGGGAACCTTTTGCGGGTTCAGGCGTTAAGTCGTGCAAAATATGAAAGGCCTCGCCATGCGAAATATTATTTATCTTGTCGGACTTGTTGTGATTGTTCTTGCGATTGTGCAGTTCGTCCTTTGATCCCTACAAAATCAGGCTGATGGTCCGACCGGATCGTCAGCCTCTTCTATTTCGGGCAGCTGAACTGCCAAGAACCGTTCAAACGCCTCAAGGTTGACCGGTTCAAACTGTCCGAACCCCTGCATCCAGATGCTGGCATCGCGCAAGGCGTCCGGCTCTATCTTGCACCATTTCACCCGCCCGCGTTTTTCCTGAGAGATCAGGCCTGCCGCTGTCAGCACCCCCAGATGTTTGGAAATCGCTGCCAGCGACATCTCGAACGGGTCTGCCACATCGGTCACCGCCATGTCGTCCTCCAGCAACATCGCCAGAATAGCGCGGCGCGTCGGGTCCGCGAGGGCGGCAAATACCTGATCCAGCTGATTGCTCATCCTTGGTATCTACATCGCGGCGCAGGTCAGAGCAAAGCGTTTCAGCCGCGCGGGTGATGGGTGGTTTCGGACGGCCAGCGGTGGGTCAGCCGAGAATGTTCAGATGTGGAAAGGCCAATATCACAGGCTTGCCTGATGGATATATCCCGAACATGCGGATGCTTGCGGTATCGCCACTTTCGAGCGAGCCATTGGATTATCTTGCCAAGATGTGCGTTTTCTGAACGTGCGCAATCCCCGCAAGAAACGGCGGTTCGTGGTGTAACGGTCATGAGATGGGCCAATTCTTTGTGATTACACTCTGAATATGAGCCTTGGAGCGGGACGTATCAAAGACAATTGCTTGACAACATATGTCTGGAAAAGTCACATATTTTATGGCCCGAAAACTTCCCCCTCTGAATGCCCTGCGCGCCTTTGAAGCGGCGGGGCGGCATCAAAGCTTTTCCCGCGCAGCGGAGGAGTTGGGCGTCAGCCATTCCGCCATCAGCCGCCATGTGCGCGGGCTGGAGGACCGGCTGAATGTGCAATTGTTTCGCGATCTGCCGCGCGGGCTGGCCCTGTCTCCCGACGGCGCGGCCTATCTGGCGCAGGTGTCGCCGGCCTTGGATGCGATTGCCGATGCGACAGAAGGTTTATCAGAGCGGCCCAAAGGCACTGTGACCATCAACAGTGAGCCGCTGTTTGCGACCAAATGGCTGGTGCCGCGGTTGGGGGACTTTTCCCAGGCCTACCCAGAGATTGATGTTCGGCTTGAGGCTTCGCGCCATCTGGCGGATGTGGCTCGGTACGAGGCCGATCTCGCGATCCGTTTTGTGCATCCGGGCGGAGCCTATCCGGGGGCCGAATTAATTAGTGACGCGCCGCTATATCCCTTTGCCGCGCCGGGGGTGGTTGATCTGCCGCTGTGTGCGCCTGCCGATTTGCTCAACTATCCACTGCTGCGCGACCGGACCAATGGCACATGGGGCGTCTGGTTTGAAAAGGCCGGCGGCGTGGCGCTGCAAGATGTGCCGCAGTTTACCTGGCGCATGTCATCGGTCCTGGCGGTCGAGGCGGCGATTGCCGGGCAGGGTGTGTTGCTTGTCTCAGCCGAGGTGGTCGCGGGCGAGGTTGCGGCGGGCCGATTGGTCAGGGTGTCGGACATCGGGTTCCGCGAGGGCGGTTATCATTTGATCCGCACCGAAGGGGTGTTGCGCCGCAAACCTGTGCGGATCTTTCGCGAGTGGTTGATGGCGCAAAGTGCGCAGTGGCGCAGCGGCCAATCGCTATCCTAAACCATTTGGTTGAATAACCGCAAAGCGCCGGTATTTACGCAAATGCCCAAAGTTTACAGCAGAATGGCTGATGGGTGGTTTAAAAATTATATGTAAATCAATGTGTTGCGCCAATTGTCACGCATGTTGACTCTGCGCCGCCCCACCATTAGCACAGGCCTCAAGCATCCAGTGGGGATATCGGCGTGGCTGACCCGGACCAACAGCGGCAACTTGAGCAGCTTGAGGCCAAGATCGACGCAGCAAAACAGCGTTCTGCGCCCAAGCCCCGCGCGGATGAACATTATTCTCAGGCCAACTTGGCGTGGCGGATGGTGATTGAACTGGTGGCCGGTCTCGGGATCGGTTTCGGCATCGGATACGGGTTGGACCTGCTGTTTGGCACCCTGCCCATCTTTATGGTGCTGTTTGTAATGCTGGGCCTTGCGGCGGGAGTGAAGACGATGCTCCGATCTGCGCAAGAGATCCAGGACAAGAAAATGGCCGAAGAGGCCGAGAACAAATCGCCCTAAGTGGCGGCAAGAACGAAGGAGCCTGAAATGGCGACAGAGACACCCGGTGCGGAAGAAGGCGGTCTGGTCTTTCACCCGATGGACCAGTTTAAAATCGAACCAGCGTTTGGCGATGGCGCGATCGGCATGTTCACCGTGACCAATGCCACCGTCTGGATGGCGCTGGCCGTTGTTGCAACCTTTGCGCTGCTGGTTTTGGGCAGCTCCAAACGGGCGATGATCCCCTCGCGGATGCAGTCTGTTGCGGAGCTGGCCTACGGTTTTGTCTATAAAATGGTCGAAGACATCTGTGGCAAGGAAGGTGTGAAATACTTCCCCTATATCATGACGCTGTTCATGTTCATTGTCTGTGCCAACTTTCTCGGCCTGATCCCGACATCCTTTACCCCGACGTCGCATTTTGCGGTCACGGTGGTGCTGGCGCTGGCGGTATTCCTGACCGTGACCGTGCTGGGCTTTGTCAAAAACGGCGCGGCCTTCCTGGGGCTGTTCTGGGTGTCTTCGGCACCGCTTCCGCTCCGTCCGGTTCTGGCGATCATCGAACTGATCTCTTATTTCGTGCGTCCGGTCAGCCACTCCATTCGTTTGGCGGGCAACGTTATGGCGGGCCACGCGGTGATCAAAGTGTTCGCAGGCTTTGCCGCGATCACGGTGATCAGCCCGGTTTCGGTTGTGGCCATCACAGCCATGTACGGGCTTGAGGTGCTGGTGTCCTTTATCCAGGCCTACGTATTTACCATTCTGACATGCGTGTATCTGAAAGACGCATTGCATCCGTCTCACTAATTCGGGCGATCTATACACCCGTCCAAATACTCAACTTCCAATCGTAAGGAGAATTCACATGGAAGGCGAACTCGCACACATCGGCGCAGGTCTGGCAGCAATCGGTTCCGGCGCAGCCGCAATCGGGGTTGGCAACGTTGCAGGCAACTACCTGGCTGGCGCACTGCGCAACCCATCCGCTGCTGCTTCCCAGACAGCAACACTGTTCATCGGCATCGCGTTCGCAGAAGCCCTGGGGATCTTCTCGTTCCTCGTCGCTCTGCTGCTGATGTTCGCTGTTTAACTCTTAGGTAACGACATCCTTACGAGCGGGCAGGCGTGATATATGTCTGCCCGACTGTAACGGCCAAGTTTCCAAGGAGAAGCCAAGATGGCAACTGAAACACATAGCGCAGCCGACGCCGCAGCCGCGGGTCCGGGCATGCCACAGCTGGATTTCTCCACCTGGGGCAACCAGATCTTTTGGCTCGTCCTTGCGCTGATCGCGACCTATCTGATCCTGTCCCGCGTGGCCCTGCCACGTATTGGCGCGGTTCTGGCCGAACGTCAGGGTACGATCACCAATGACATCGCCGCAGCCGAAGATCTCAAGGCCAAGGCCATTGAGGCCGAAGCTGCCTACGACAAGGCTTTGCTCGATGCCCGCGCCGAGGCGCAGCGGATCGTAGCAGACGCCAAAGCAGAAATTCAGGCGGACCTTGATGTCGCCATTTCCAAGGCGGATGCCGAGATTGCTGCGAAGTCAGCGGAATCGGCCAAAGCCATCAGCGAGATCCGCGCCTCCGCGCTGGAGAACGTGAAGGTTGTGGCAAAAGACACCGCAAAGGAAATCGTCGCTGCGATGGGTGGTAAGGCAGATGCCAAGACCGTCACCGCCGCAGTCACAGCACGGATGAAAGGATAAGCCATGCGTTTGACCCTTACAGCCGTTCTTGCCGGTATGATCGCCTCTCCCGCCCTCGCGGCAGGTGATGTTTTCTTCTCGTTGAAGAACACCGATTTTGTTGTTCTGCTGGCGTTCATCCTGTTCATCGCGGTTCTGTTCTACTTCAAAGTGCCTAGCCTTCTGGGCGGCATGTTGGACAAACGTGCGGACACCATCAAATCCGAACTGGAAGAAGCCCGCGCGTTGCGGGAAGAAGCCCAGACACTGCTGGCGTCATATGAGCGCAAGCAGAAGGAAGTTCAGGACCAAGCGGACCGTATTGTGACCGCCGCCAAGGAAGAAGCCAAAGCCGCTGCCGCACAGGCGCAGGTGGATTTGGCCAAATCTCTTGAACGCCGCATGGCCGCAGCCGAGGATCAGATCACATCTGCCCAAGCTGCCGCTGTCAAAGAGGTGCGTGATCAGGCGGTGACAATCGCAATCGCCGCGGCGCGTGACGTGATCGCCAAACAGATGACGGCCACGGACGGCAACAAACTGATTGACGATGCCATCGTACAGGTGGGTGACAAGCTGCACTAAGCGGCGCGTTACAGACAGACAAAAGGCCCCGGTTCGTGCCGGGGCTTTTTCATTTCAGACATAGCTTTTACCGGCAGCAGACAATGATTTCTCTTTTTGTCTCTGCCATTCTAACATCCCCCACTTGGCGCCGTGATTTCACATAAGGGGCCAGCATTGGGTTAATCTAGGGGCACACATGGTATTTCGATGTGGACTTGCGATCATTTCATGTCTTCTGACGCTGACTTTTGCGCCCATGGTACAGGCAGACGATGCCGATCTGCCGGATGCTGGTCTACTGGATGTTGATTTGTTCCAGCCTGCGCTGGATGCGGTTTGCGGTGTGGGGCAACGGCTGGGTGAGGGTTGCGAGGCGATCCGCGCGCGGCCGATGTTGCCTTCCGCTGATTGGCCATGGCGCACGGTCGGCCGGGTCAATTCCACTGACCGCAATATCCGCAGCCATTGCACCGGGACGCTGCTGTCAAGCACCGTGGTTCTGACGGCGTCTCACTGCCTTTACAACTTTCAACGCAAGGCGTGGATTCCGGTTCAGAGCCTGTTTTTTGTTGCCGGATACCAACGTGGCAAGGGTCAGGCGACCGCACGAATTGCCCGCTACGTGGTTGATCCGGTGCATGACGTGAGCAGCCGGGATTTCAGGGCGGGCTTTGCACAGGATTGGGCGTTATTGTTTTTGGACGAACCGATTTTGGATACGATGGGGTATCTGCCGCTTGCAGCTTTCAGTCCTGCCGACAAATCGGCCAAGGTGCAGCTTGCCGGATATCCTGCGCTGCGGTCCCATGTTTTGTCCTTGGTTGAGGCGTGCGGCGCGACGTCAACAGACCGGGCAAATCGGATCTATCTCAACTCCTGCGCGGCAATGCGGGGGGATTCCGGGGCACCCTTGCTGATCAATACAGGTGGGGCGTATCAGATTGCCGGCGTTTTTGTGGGAACATTCGTGACCCCAAGCGGTGTCTTCAGCCTGAGTGTGCGCAACGGCGTGTTTCGAAGGGCATTGCAGAATGCCCTCGACGGCGGCGGATCATAAGGGCCGGCCCTATTACCCAGTCTCGTGCTGAAGCCTCTGGCGGGCGATTTCTTCGTTCCGTTCTGCTTTTTGTTGATCATTCAGGGACGCCTCAACAAAATTCAGATGTTTCTCTATCGCGGCCCGCGCGCCTGCCGGGTCGCGCCGTTGCAAGGCGTCGTTGATCGCGCGGTGCTGGTCCAACAACGCGGCGCGGCTGGTGCGTTGTTTGAACATCACCTGCCGATTGTAGAAAACGCCGCCGCGCAGCAGCTCATACATCGACCGCATCATATGCAGCATCACCACGTTATGGCTGGCCTCGATGATTGCCATGTGAAACTGCGCGTCGAGCTGTGCCTCTTCTTCGGCGTTGCGTTTGCTATGGACCGCTTCCATCTTGTCGAATACCGCCTGCACCACCGCGAGATCGGTGTCGGAGGCATATTTCGCAGCCCGCTCTGCCGCGAGGGCTTCCATGTCACGGCGAAACGACAGGTAATCAAAAACCGCTTCATCATGACGGCCAAAGAGATCAACCAATGCTGGGGCAAAAGCGCTCCCCAAGACCTCGGCCACATAGATTCCGGCACCCGGCTTGGCGGATAAAAGCCCTGAGTCCTGCAATTGCGCAATGGCATCCCGCAGGGAGGGGCGTGACACGTTCAACCGCTCGGCCAGCTCGCGTTCTGATGGCAGGCGCTCACCGGGGCGCAGGATTCCGCGCAGGATCAGTTCTTCGATCTGGCGGACAACCGCATGGGATAGTTTTTCAGGCGCGACGGGGCGAAAGGGCATGCAGCAATTCCTTTGATTGGTCAAATTATATGACCACGAGGAACAACCCGCAATTCAAATTCAGTCTTAAGTTGTTTTGTCCCGTGACGGAGGCTGAAGGCGGAAAGAATTTGTTAACCAAATGCCCGGCAAGATTGGGTATGAAACCACTCTTGCCGCTTCTGATCTCTCTGGCCATGCTTTCGGCCTGTAACACCGCTGGGCCGCATTTCCGCGGGCTGCCTGCCACGCGGATCACGGTTGAGGGGTCAACCTTCGACGTGCGGGTGCGTGGTGAACTGGCCGAGGCCATTCGCATCAATGCGGAATATGCGCCCCGATTTGGCCCGATCCAGCGGCGTGCGGGTATCGCGATGGCGCAGGTCAGCGGTTGCACCGTCAAGGATGTGCGCGGTGATCAGGCACAGGCGACGGGAATATTGGATTGTGATTGAAAGGCCGCCAATGGGACGTTCAATTCAGGGTCGCAAGCTGGGGATAACCCCAATATCTTGGGGATAACCGGCGGAATACCCCCGTCTGTTGTGTGTTTTGGTTGACTTGAAGGGGGTGCAGCCCGCATTTTCGATGAACCCAAGGAATCATCGGAGCCGTCACACAGGTGCGCTTTTCCAAACTCAGATTGACGGGCTTCAAAAGCTTTGTGGATCCAACCGACCTGATCATCGCCGATGGTTTGACAGGGGTGGTGGGGCCAAACGGCTGTGGGAAGTCCAATCTGCTTGAGGCGTTGCGGTGGGTGATGGGGGAAAACCGGCCCACGGCGATGCGGGGCGGCGGCATGGAAGATGTGATCTTTGCCGGTGCGGCCACGCGGCCCGCCCGCAACTTTGCTGAAGTGGCCCTGCATATCGACAACACCGAGCGTTTGGCGCCCGCAGGTTTCAACGACAACGACCAGCTGGAGATTGTGCGCCGCATCACCCGTGATGTGGGCAGCGCCTATAAGGCGGCGGGCAAAGACGTGCGGGCGCGGGATGTGCAGATGCTGTTTGCCGATGCCTCGACCGGGGCGCACAGCCCAGCCTTGGTGCGGCAGGGACAAATTGCGGAACTGATCAACGCCAAGCCAAAGAACCGGAGGCGCATTCTGGAAGAGGCCGCCGGGATTTCGGGCCTTTATCAACGCCGCCATGAGGCGGAGCTCAAGCTGAACGCGGCGGAAACCAATCTTGCCCGTGTGGATGATGTGATCGAACAGTTGGCGGCGCAATTGGCACAACTGGCGCGGCAAGCACGGCAGGCGGCCCGCTACCGCGAGATCGGCGATCAGCTGCGCCGGACCGAAGGCATGTTGCTGTATCGGCGGTGGCGCGAGGCCGATGATGCCCGTGCCGCGGCGGATGAGGAATTGCGCAACCGTGTGAGTGCCGCCAGTCAGGGTCAGAGCATTGTGCAGCAGGCCGCGAAAACGCGCCAGATGGCCGAGGATGCCTTGCCGCCCCTGCGCGAGGAAGAGGCGATTGCGGTGGCCGTCTTGCAGCGCCTGACGGTGCAACGTGACACGCTGGATGATCAGGAAACCCGTGCCAAGGCGACGATTGATACGCTCACTGGCCGCATTGCCCAACTGGCGCGTGACATTGAACGCGAAGGTGGATTGAACCGCGACGCGGGCGAAACCATTGAGCGGTTGGAATGGGAAGCCCGCGAATTGGCAAAGGCCGGCGAAGGCCATGAGGCGGCGTTGGAAGCCGCGTCGGAAGCGGCCCGTGAGGCGGCGGCTGTGTTGCAGGCCCGCGAGGGAGATCTCGCGCAGCAGACCGAGGATGTGGCCCGCCTTGCCGCCCGGCACGGGTCGGCGGAACGGCTGCTGGAAGACAGTCGCAAGACCCAGAACCGGTCCGAAGCCGAGGCGCAAAAAGCCCATGATGCAGTTGCGCAAAGCCAGGCGGCATTGACCAAGGCTGGTGATGATTTCGAGGCGGCTCAATTGGCCGAAGCGGAGGCCGTTGCGGCGGCCAAAGCGGCGGACGAGGCCTTGATCCGCGCCGAAGAAACCCGCGCACAGACCCAAACCAGAGAGGCCGAAGCCCGGGCAGAACGGTCTGAGGCCGAAGGCGAGATGAACGCGCTGCGGGCGGAGACCACGGCGTTGGCCAAGCTGGTTGAACGGGACACAGCCGAGGGCGGCCAGATTCTGGACCGTTTACAGGTGGAACACGGGTTCGAAAAAGCATTGGGCGCTGCCTTGGCCGATGATCTGCGGGCGCCCGAGGTGGACGCGGACGGTCCGTCAGGCTGGGCGGTTTTGCCAAGCTATGACACCGCACAGCCGTTGCCGGCAGGCGTGACGCCTCTGACCCAACACGTATCGGTGCCGGATGTTCTGTCGCGGCGCATGGGGCAGATCGGATTGGTTGATCCTGATGACGGACCTGCGTTGCAGGCGGCCCTCTTGCCGGGCCAGCGGCTTGTCTCGCCCGAGGGGGATTTGTGGCGTTGGGACGGGTTTCGCGCATGGGCCGAAGATGCGCCATCTGCGGCGGCGCTGCGGTTGCAGCAGTTGAACCGTCTTGAGGTGCTCAAGCAATCGCTTGAACAGGCCAGCCAGCGGGCTGAAGGTGCGCGCGCGGCGCATGACCTTTTGACCCGGACCTTGGCAGAGCAATCGGAGGCCGACAAACGTGCCCGCGAGGACCGGCGCATGGCAGACCGGATGGTCGCGGATGCGGGCCGAGCCCTGAGCCGTGCCGAGGCGGATCGCAATTTGGCGCAGGGGCGGTTGGAGAGCCTTGGTCTGGCGGTCAAGCGGCATGAGGATGAGGCATTGTCGGCGCGGGGCCGTGTGTTGGAGGCCGAACGCGCCCTGTCTGATTTGGGCGATCTGGGCGCGGCCAGGGCTGCCATCGAAGACATCCGCATGACGGTCGAAGCCGCCCGGATCACGATGATGTCGCGCCGGTCCGCCCATGACGAACTGCGCCGTGAGGGCGAGGCCCGCACGCGCCGTGCGCAAGAGGTGACAAAAGAGCTGAGCGGGTGGCGGCACCGTTTGGAAACAGCTGAGAAACGCAGCGCCGAATTGTTGGAGCGCAAGACCGCATCTGAAGCTGAGTTGAAAGAGGCCAGCGCCGCCCCGGCCGAGATTGCAGCCAAGCGCGATCAGCTGAGCACCGAGATGTCAGCGGCGGAGAAGCGGCGCACAGAGGCAGCGGAGGTTTTGGCCAAGGGCGAAGCGACCCTGCGCGAGGCAACGGTGCAGGAGCGTGATGCAGAGCGGCTGGCCTCCGAGGCCCGCGAGGCACGGGCGCGGGCCGAAGCTTTGGCCGAGGCAGCGCGTGAAACTGTGGGTGCAGCGGCCGAGCGGATTGCCGAAGAAAGCCAGATGACGCCCAATCAATTGCTGACCTCCCTTGAGGTGAACCCGGACCGGATGCCCCCCTCTGGCACGCTGGAGGCTGACGTGAGCCGTTTGAAACGGCAACGGGACGCATTGGGCGCGGTCAACCTGCGCGCGGAGGAGGACGCCAAGGAGGTTCAGGAAGAACATGATACCCTGACCAATGAAAAGGCTGACCTCGAAGAGGCAATCAAGACCCTGCGCAGCGGTATCGCCAGTTTGAACCGCGAGGGACGCGAGCGCCTTTTAACGGCTTTTGAGCAGGTGAACTCCAACTTCTCGATGCTGTTCACCCATCTGTTTGGTGGCGGCGAGGCCAATCTGGTGATGGTGGAATCCGATGATCCGCTTGAGGCCGGACTTGAGATCATGTGCCAACCTCCGGGCAAGAAGCTCAGCACGCTGAGCCTGCTGTCTGGTGGAGAACAGACGCTGACGGCGATGGCGTTGATCTTTGCTGTGTTCCTGGCCAATCCTGCGCCGATTTGTGTTTTGGATGAGGTCGACGCGCCACTGGATGATGCCAATGTGACGCGCTTTTGCGATCTGCTGGATGAGATGTGCCGCCAGACCGACACGCGGTTTTTGATCATTACACACCACGCGGTGACAATGGCGCGGATGGATCGACTGTTTGGTGTCACGATGGCCGAACAAGGCGTCAGCCAGTTGGTATCGGTGGACCTCAAGAAAGCGGAAACACTGGTCGCGTAAACGTTTGTGGTTCGGCTGGGGCGGATCGCATAGGGTTGTCGCATGCGGATCTTATTGTTTCTTTTGTGTTTGCCCGGCTTGGCCATGGCTGGTGACTTTTCCCTGCTTGACGGGGATGCGGCCTTGAGCCGGGAAGAGGTTCTGTCTCTGACGGCCACTCAACGGGTGGAATTCTATGAAGGCGGCGTATCGCATTATTCCGTGGGCGGCGCGTACAGCTACACCTATGCGGGCGGGGGTACGGCCTTTGGTCGGTTTCAAGTTGGCTCGGATGGTGTGGTTTGTGTGGATTTCCGCAATGGCCGAAACCGCTGCGATCAATTTGTGCACAGCCACGGGCGGGTTGTGATGATCACCGAAGATGGTCAAAGGTTCCCGATCCGGCCCTAGGATTTTCGGATAATACCTTCACGAGATTTCATTGCTGGGCTGTCCATGCCGCAACTTGTTGCGGTGCAAGAAGGTGATTGGATCGAGTGAAAACACGTTCTGGAAGTGGATAGTCTTTATCGCAACGGCAACGCTGCTGGTGACGGTCATCCGGTCCTTGTTTGCGGTCCAAAGGCCCCGAATGAAGGTGACCGCGCAGAGTAACAGCTCTGCGGGGTCTTTTTTGCCGTGATATGTTTGAATATGCACGTGCCGGAAACTCAAAGGTACTCAAAAACCCCTTCGGATTTCAATTTACCTGGCACAGCATGGTTAACAGGGTCTTACTTCGCGGCTTTCTTTTCGACCGGCCCGCCGGCCTTTTCCCAACCGGAAAATCCATCTTTGAGATGTGCAGCCTCAAACCCCATATCTTGCAACGTGGCCACGGAAATGGCCGAGCGCCAGCCAGAGGCGCAGTGAAAGACGAACTTTCTGTCCTCGCCGAACACCTCTTTGAAATAGGGGCTGTCCGGGTCGATCCAAAACTCCAGCATTCCGCGGGGGCAGTGGAAACTGCCAGGGATAAAGCCGACCCGCTCCCGCTCGCGGGGATCTCGGATATCGACGATCTGTACATTCGGATCATCGACCATGGCGATGCCCTCGGCGCTGTCAATCTCTTCAATGCGGGCGCGGGCGTCGGCGACCATTTGGGCAGAAGAAAGCTTTAGCGGCATATCAGTCTCCGATCAGAGTTTGGCAAGTAGGGCAGGGGTCGGCCATCCATCCACGGGCAGACCTAGCCGCGCTTGTTCCTTGCGCACAGCAGCGCGGGTTTTGGCGCCAAGGATACCGTCGACCTCACCCACATCATAGCCATGGTTCTGTAATTTGGTTTGCAGCAGTTTCATCTGACCGCCCTCAAGACCCGGCTCTGGATTGCCAGCGTCAAAGACTTTGGCGCCCTGCAAGCGGGTGGCAAAATAAGCGGCAGTCAATACGTAGGTAAAGCTCTGGTTCCACTCAAAGTAGACGCGAAAGTTGGGGTAGGCGATAAAGGCGGGGCCACCGCGCCCTTGGGGCAAAAGCAGGGAGGCGGTCAATCCATTGGCAAGATCACCGTTGCGCGGGGCGACGCCCATAGCCTGCCATTCGGCTGTGGTCTTTTGCACGTCCAACCCAGTCAGGGACCAATCAAAGTCCTGCGGTAGGCTCACCTCGTCCAGCCATGGCTCGCCTGCGCGCCAGCCAAGATGGTGCAACATCTTGGCCCCCGACATCAGGGCATCCGGCGCAGAAGTCTTGAGCGACACTATGCCGTCGCCATCTCCGTCCACACCGTTTTCCAGTATGTCGCGGGGCAGCATTTGCACCATGCCGATCTCTCCGGCCCATGCGCCTGTGGTGGTTTTGGGATCAAATCCGCCTTGTGCAAAAAGCTCTACTGCGGCAATGACTTGCGGGCGGAACAGCTCGGGGCGACGGCAGTCATGCGCGAGCGTGATGAGGGCATTTGCGGTGTTGAAATCGCCCTGAAAACTGCCGTAGTCGGTTTCAAAGGCCCAAAACGCCAGCAATACACCGCGATCCACGCCATAGGTTTTCTCAATCCGGTCAAAGACAGCATCGTATTTCTTGCCGTTGGCGCGGCCTCTGTTGATCCTGTCGTTGGAAATCAGGCGGCGCGAGAAATCAACAAAGGGGATTTGAAAAACGCCCTGTTTGCGGTCGGCGCGCAGAACGGCAGGGTCTTGTTTTACGGCATTGAAGAAGGCATCTGCTGTCGCGGCGTCAATACCCGTGGCAATGGTCTCGGTCTTCAGCCCTTGCACAAACTTGGAGAATGACCCGCCACAGGGCGCATCGGCGAGGGCGGTCAGTGGGGCTGCGATCAAAGCAGCGGGAATCAGAAAGCGGCGCATTTTCATCCTTTAACTCGTTAACAGACACAGCAGAATTGCAGCGCCCAACATCACAGCCCAAGCATGCCACAGACGGGTGATCGCCGCATCAATTTCGATAGGGCCGATGTTGCGCGATCCGGCGCTGTGCACCCATGCAAATTGCTGTGTCACACCATCATAAGTGCGCGGGCCAGCAAGGGCCACATCAATGGCGCGGGCCATCGCCGCTTCGGGCCAGCCGGCGTTGGGTGATTTGTGTTGGGCGGCATCGCTGCGGATCAATCGCCATTGGCCAACCGCACCCGCGGGCAGGGCGATGAACAAAGCGGTCAGCCGAGCGGGCACCAAATTCAACAGGTCATCCATCCGCGCAGCCGCCCATCCAAACTGTTCATGCCGGGGCGTTCGATAACCAATCATGCTGTCTGCTGTGTTGACAAATTTGTAGATCAACAATCCGGGCAACCCGCCGATCAGGAACCAGAATGCCGGGGCGATCACCCCATCGCTGAGGTTTTCTGCGGCGCTTTCGATGGCCGATCGGGCGACGGCAGGTCCATCCATTGCGGCGGTGTCACGGCTGACGATCATCGCGACATTGCGGCGGCCTTGTTGAACGGACATGCGCAGCCCATCGGCGACCTTTTGCACATGTTGAACCAGTGATCGTTGGGCCAGTAGCACAGCGGCGGTGGCGATTTCAGCTATGGGACCGAACACGGCCAAGATCTGCCCAATCAGATAGCCTAGAAGGATCAACAGCAGCAGCGCCAAGATGCCTTTGGCCTTGCGGCCATTGCCGGTATTCAGTCTTTCATCAAGCCAGCCCACAACGCGGCCCATCAGAACAGCCGGATGTGGCACCCGTTGCCAAAGCCACTTCGGCTCGCCCAGGATGGCGTCCAAAACCATCGCGAAGATCAAAAGGCCTGCCATTGTCATGATATCGCCTTTTCAATTCGGGGCCATTGGTCCGGGGCGGGCAGGCCAAGCCGTAACCAACGGGAATTGTACGGGAAAACACGGCTCCAAATCATGTGCTTTGCCAGCATGTTTTGCCAATCCGCCGCATTCTCCACGTCGTAAAGCCGGAATAGATCTGTGCCGCCCAGCAGTTTGGCACCTTTGGGGGCAACCAATGCGTCGAGGCGCAGGGCGTCTTTGTGCAACCGGTTGCGTGTCTCCTCAGCCCAGCGTTCAGCGCGCAGAGCATCGGCTCCAATCGCCAGTGCAGGACCGGCAACGCACCATGGTCCCAGCATCGCACGCAACTGGTTCACCAAAGCAGGATCGCCAATGACAAACCCCAGGCGCACGCCCGCCAATCCCCAGAATTTGCCAAAGCTTTTCAGGATCAAAGTGCCGGGGACCAGCGATTGATCCATCAGGGTCTGGTCGGGTGTCACGTCACAAAAGCTCTCGTCGATCACGCGCAACGAACCGGTAAGATCGGGCGCTCGCCAAAGTTGCCCTGTGGGATTGTTCGGGTGGACATGGACACTCGCGGCGGCGTCTGAAGCCTTGTCGGTGACGCGCCAACCGGCCTGTGCGAAACTGGCCGCATGTTCATTGTAGGTTGGCCCGGGAATATGCACGGTGCCAGCGGGGGCGAGATGGGGAATATGAACGATCGCGGCGGAGGCCCCAGGCACCGCCATCACGGCGGCATCGTCCGGCACTTGCCAGAAGAAACGTGCGGCGACCTCCAGTTCTGACAGGGCCGCCTCATCGGGCAATGCGGTCCAGGCATCCATACCGATCTGTGGCAGGGGGTAGGGCACGGGGTTGATGCCGGTTGACAGGTCAAGCCAGTCGCGGCGCTGCCCGCCGTGACGCGCCGCTGCGGCGTCCAATCCGCCGCCGTGATCCCGTTTGCCGTTGTCCACCTTGCATTTCCTCTTGTGCGTCACCGGCCAATTTTTGCCGGATGGTGCAAAGGTCAAAGCGGAAATGTGCCAAGTGTTCAAGTCATGTTGCAAAGGTTAAAGGTTTCGGGTTCGCGTTAACCTTTTGTTAACCAATTGGGCAGACCAGTGAGGTGCGGGTCTTTTTGATCCAATTGAAGGAGCCTCCATGCAAGTGTTGATCGTCCAAAGCTGCCAAGAACTTGGTCAGTTGTGGCAAAGGCACTTGGCCCGTTTGGGCATGGCGACAAAGCTGGTGTGCTGTCCGGACGATGCAATTGCCTGTCTCTCGGCCGAACCGGTTGAGACCATCGTGCTTGATCTTGAACTCAAAGGTGGATCAGCGATGAACGTGGCCGATTATGCCAGCTTTCGACAGCCCGACGCGCGGGTGGTTTTTGTGACCGGCAGAACGTTTTTTTCGGACGGATCGATATTTGCGCATTTTGCCAATGCACGGGCGTTTCTGCCTGTCACCACGCCGCCAGAGGATCTGGCGACGATGGTTGAACACTACTGTGCTGAGGGCTGTTAACCACGCCCGTGCGGGGCGTCGAAATCCAAAACAGGGTTGATCGGGATGATCCGGTTCGGATTAATCGTATCGTGGCTGTAGTGGTAATGGCGTACGATGTGATCAAAATTCACCGTACCGGCAACGCCCGGTATCTGATACAGCTCACGGGTGTAGGCCCAGAGGTTCGGATAATCGACAATGCGTTTTCGGTTACATTTGAAATGCTGGTGATACACCGGATCAAATCGCACAAGGGTGGTGAAGAGCCGCCAGTCGGCTTCGGTGATCTGGTTACCGGTCAGAAAGCGTTTCTTTGACAGGATGCCCTCGATCCAATCAAGAGTATCAAACAGCGGTACAATCGCCGCATCATAGGCCGCCTGAGTTGTCGCAAATCCGGCCTTGTAGACACCGTTGTTGAAGGTGTCATATATCCGGTCATTTAGCGCTTCGATCTGGTCGCGTCGGTCCTCGGGCCAGAAGTCATCCGTATTCCCGGTGATACCGTCAAAAGCACTGTTGAACATGCGGATGATTTCGGAGCTTTCGTTAGAGACGATTGTGTTCTGGGATTTGTCCCACAGAATTGGCACCGTGACCCGCCCGGTGAATGTGGGGTTGGCGCGAATGTAGATATCGCGGGCAAAGGGTGTGCCAAACAGGGTGTCGCCGGTGGCACCGTCAAAATCGTCGTCAAAGGTCCATCCTTCGCCAAGCATATCAGGATGCACAACCGAGACAGAAATGTGATCTTCTAAGCCCTTGAGGGCGCGAAAGATCAAAGTCCGGTGCGCCCAGGGGCAGGCATAGCTGACATAGAGATGATAGCGGCCCGATTCGGCTTTGAAGCCTGCTTCGCCTGAGGGGCCAGCGGTTCCATCTGGGGTGATCCAGTTGCGGAATTTTGCAGCGGAGCGTTTGAATGCACCATCCGTGGATTTGGTGTCATACCATTGGTCTTGCCATTTTCCATCTACCAAAAGGCCCATTTTGATCTCCTTGTGTGCTGTTAGGATAGATCTAGTGTCATTTGGGTAAATCTACAGGGATGCCGCTGCGCATGAGACTCTGCAAAATTGCACATCCAGAAGGTGTCACAGAAATTTAACTTGATTTTGCCATGGTTTAGGGCAGTTTTTGATCAGGTGAATGGGGGTTTGCTATGGAAATTTATTTCTCCAAGGAAGTTCAGGCGGGGCTCGATGCGGCGCGGCGTGACAGTCTGCGCAAAGCCTCGCGACTGCGGATCGACGTGAATGGCGTGATCCATCCGGTGCTGCGCATGTGGAAAACCGGCTTTGCCGTGGACGCGCAGGACGCACCAAAATTGCGCGGGTTGGTCGATTTGTACGATGGGGCCAACCACCTGTTTCAGTGCCTGATTGTCGCCAGCGAGGAAGAGGCAGGCGAGATGCGCTATGAATTCAAGCGCGCCACTGCCGTGGCCTACGCCGCTGCGCTGGACTTTGAAAAGGCAGCGGATGCGCCTGTTGGTCTGATTTCGGATGGGCGGGCCGGCTAGGACGCGTTCGAGATCAGCGCGACGCCAGCCACCCCGATAACGGCGCCAAGCCATGCCAATGCTTTGGGCCGAGACCGACCGATGATCCAAATCAACGGCAAAACGATCAGGGGCGTTGTTGCGGACAAGGTTGCAACAATGCCGACCGGCCCACTTGCCAATGCGAAAAGCTGCAACGACATGCCAAGGCCAGTGCCGACGACTGCGCTGAAGACAACCTGCTTTGCCACGGTGCGGCTCATGCTTTGAATTTGGTTTCGGCGCGGGGCAGATAGCAAGACGGGCAAGAGCAAGCTCAGCGCCCCGGCAACGGAACGAACAAAGGTTGCTGACAACGGATCAATGCCCTTGGCCATAACCGGCGCTGCGATCAAGACGCTGCCCGCTTGGGTGAGCGCGGCCCCTAGACCAAAACCGATGCCCGCCAAAAGCCCCGCAGGTTCGCCGGTAAATCTTGTGTCGCTGGTATTGCTGCGGGCGGCAGCAGCGGCCACGAGACCTGCAATGATCATAACTGTGCCAATCAAAGACAGGATAGAAACCGTCTGTCCTAAAACAAGAAACCCCAGAAGAAGCGCGAAGGGTGCGACCGCGGTGCCGAGCAGCGATTGAAATTGCGGACCCACCCGCGCAAGCGAGGCGTAGCGCCATGTGTCGGACAAAAACACGCCCATCATCCCCGAGGCACAAAGCAGAGCAACGTCGTCGCCGTTCATCCGGCTGTCGAGCCCGAACACCAGCACCAACCCACCTGCGCCGATCGCAACCAGTGCCATCCGGACAAAGCTGAACACCGTCGCACCAAGCGCCCGCGCCGCGTCATAAGCAAGCAGGCCCGACACGGCAAAGCAGGTGGCGGTGGCAAGGGCGGCGATAATCCAGATCGGTATCATAGTTGTCTCTCAAAAAGGTCTGAGAGAGACCTTGCGGGCTTCACCTAACTTTAGGTCAAGGAAAAATTCGGCAAATGTGGACTTGCCGACCGATCGATCCAAGCGAGGTCAGTGCCCTGCTTGGATCGGTCCCGATGGAGCGGTTATTGCAGGTCTTTGAAAGCTTCGGCCAGACGGTTGCAGGCCTCTTTTATGCGGGCGCGGGGCGTGGCGATGTTGAAGCGCAGGAAGCTTTCACCGCCTTTGCCAAAGGTTGTGCCATGGTTGACCGCAATGCGGGCGTCCCCTTCAACCCGCCTGGTGAACTCTTCCCTGCTCATTCCGGTGTCTTCAAAATCCACCCAAGCCAGATAGGTTGCTTGCAGGTCCATAGAGGACAAGCCGGGAATTGCATTGACCGCAGCGTCAAAGAGCTTGCGATTGCCATCAAGGTAGGCAACCAGATCATCGACCCATGCGGCGCCCTCGGGAGAATAGGCGGCGGTCGCCATGATCAGGCCAAAGGAATTGGGCGATGATCCAAATGCGTTCATCCGTGCGGCAAACTTCGCGCGCAGGTCGGGGTCTTGGATGATCACATTGCCCGAATGGCCACCCGCAAGGTTAAAGGTCTTGGTGGTGGCCGTCATCATGATCAGGCGGTCAGTGATGCCATCGATTTTGGCCATGAGGGTATGGCTGTTGCCGGGCATCACCAGATCGTGGTGCACCTCGTCGGACACAAGGATCAGGTCATGCCGCTTGGCAAACGCGGCCACCTGCTCGAGCTCGTCTTTGGTCCAGACCCGGCCGCCGGGATTGTGCGGGGAACACAGCACCAGCATGGTTTCCTTGCCGGTCATTTGTGCATCCCAGCTGTCGAAATCCATCTCATAATGGCCGTTGTTGTTGACCAGCTCGCATTCGACAACCCTGCGGCCAGAGGCGTTAATCACCTTGGCAAAGGCGTGATAGACGGGCGTAAACAAGACAATTCCGTCGCCGGGGGCGGTGAAGGCGTCAAGGCACATGGCCGTGCCATTGACCAAACCATGGGTGGTAAAAATCCAATCGGCCTCTACGGTCCAGCCATGACGGTTCTGCATCCACCACTGGATTGCCGCGATGTATTTGCTGTCATCGCCGAAATAACCAAAAATACCGTGATCGACCTGTGCCTGCATGGCGTCGCGCACCACTTGCGGCGGCTTGAAGTCCATATCGGCGACCCACATCGCGATACCGTCATCGGCGGGGACGCCATAAATCGCCTCCATCATGTCCCATTTTGCGCAATGGGTGCCGCGGCGGTCGATAATCTCGTCAAAGCTCATGAAGGTCTCCTGTGGAATTTGCGCCAAGCTACCGGGAAATACAGGGGCTGCAAGCCCCTGTTGCAGTGCGCAGGCCCATCGCCTACATCAGCTTCATGAAACGTAATATCCTTCTGCACCCCGATCCACGGCTCAAGAAAACCGCTGCGCCTGTTGATGATTTGTCCGATGCGCTGCGGGCTTTGGGCGATGATATGCTCGAAACGATGTATGACGCCCCAGGCATTGGGTTGGCGGCACCGCAGATCGGGTTGTTGCAACGCGTGATCGTGTTGGATTGCAACAAAGAGGAAAACGACAGCCCGCGCCCAGTGGTGATGTATAATCCCGAGGTTCTGGCCTCGTCAGAGGATTTGAACACCTACGAGGAGGGCTGTCTGTCGATCCCCGAGCAATTTGCCGAAGTGACGCGCCCCGCCGAGGTGGAGGTGCGCTGGATGGATCGGGATGGCAAGGAACATAAAGAAGGATTCGATGGGTTGTGGGCAACCTGTGTGCAGCATGAGATCGACCATTTGGACGGCAAGCTGTTCATTGACTACCTCAAACCGCTCAAGCGTCAGATGATCACCCGCAAAATGGTCAAGCTCAAGCGCGAGCTGGCGCGCGGATGAGCGTTCTGCCGATTGTCCTATGGCCCGACCCCCGTCTGGCCGAGATCTGTGCGCCGGTGGACAAGATCACACCGGAGATCGAGACACTGGCCCGCGATATGCTTGAGACCATGTATGCCGCGCCGGGCCGTGGACTTGCCGGGCCGCAGGTGGGGGCGATGCTGCGGATCTTTGTCATGGATATCGGATGGAAAGAGGGCAAATCTGACCCACTGGTTTGCATCAATCCAATGTTGCAGGAAATTGGCGAAGACCGCGCCGTGAACACCGAAGGATGTCTGAGCATTCCCGGTGTGACCGCCGATGTATCCCGGCCTTCACAGGTGCAGATGGTCTGGACCGGCTTGAACGGCGGGCGCTATGTGCAAAGTTTTGACGGCTTTGGCGCGGTCTGTGCTCAACATGAGCTGGATCATCTGGACGGTGTTGTGACCTTTGATCATCTGGATGCGCAAACCCGCGCTGATCTGATAGCGGAGTATGAGGCCCAATGACCAAACGTCGATTTATCCCCTGGCCCGACCCCCGTCTGCGCCGCGCCGCAGAGCGGGTGAACGAGATCACCGACGAGATCCGCAGGCTTTGGGATGACATGATCGAAACCATGGACGCCATGCCCGGAGTGGGGCTGGCCGCGCCGCAAATTGGTGTGATGTTACAGGTGGCCGTGGTGGATGCCTCCGAAGGGCGCAACCGCCGGGTTCGCATGGCCAATCCGGAGGTGATTGATGCCTCCGCCGTGATGCATGTGCACGAAGAGGCCAGCCCGAACCTGCCAGGCGTATCGGCCAAGATCAGCCGCCCGCGCGGCGTGTCTGTGCGGTTTCTGGATGAGAACGGCGTGATCACCCGGCGCGATTTTGTCGGGCTTGAGGCGACCAGCGTTCAACACCAGATCGACCATCTGGCAGGGCGGATGTATTTCGACAATCTCAGCAAGGTCAAACGTGACATGCTGTTGCGCAAGGCGCGCAAACTGAACGGATAACAGGGCCGGCACCTCCGGCAGTCAGGAGCCAGCGATGCGCATTGTGTTTATGGGAACCCCGGGTTTTTCCGTGCCCGTGTTGGAGGCGCTGGCCACGGCAGGGCAAGAGATTACGGCGGTCTATTGTCAGCCGCCGCGCCCGGCAGGTCGGGGCAAGAAGGATCGCCCAAGTCCAGTTCAGGCGCGGGCCGAACAGATGGGTTTCGAGGTCCGTCATCCGGTTTCGCTCAAGACGCCAGAGGCACAAGCGGATTTTGCCGCGCTCAATGCCGATGTAGCGGTCGTCGTGGCCTATGGGCTGATCCTGCCGCAATCTGTTCTGGATGCGCCGGCGCGGGGGTGTTTGAACATCCATGCCAGCCTGTTGCCGCGTTGGCGCGGCGCGGCGCCCATTCACCGGGCGATCATGGCTGGGGATGCAGAGACCGGTGTGTGCATCATGCAAATGGAAGCGGGGCTCGACACGGGGCCGGTTTTGTTGCGCAAGGCGACGCCGATTGGCGCAGAAGAAACCACGGCACAGCTGCATGACCGGCTCAGCCGGATGGGCGCAGACGCGATTGTAGAGGCACTGGACCAGTTGGATCAATTGACCCCGGCCGCGCAGTCGGAGGAAGGCGTGACCTATGCTGCCAAGATCGACAAGGCCGAAGCGCGGATTGACTGGACCAAACCCGCCGCCGAGGTAGATCGTCTGATCCGGGGGCTGTCCGCCTTTCCCGGCGCGTGGTTTGAGTTGAACGGGGTACGTATCAAGGTGCTTGGCTCACGGCTGGCGGAAGGCACCGGCGCACCGGGTGAGGTGCTTGGCCCTGACCTACGGGTGGCCTGCGGGACCGGCGCGGTGGCGTTGACGCGCTTGCAACGAGCAGGAAAAGCGGCGCAGGATACGCAAGTGTTTCAGCAGGGCGCACAGATCGGCGCTGGCCAGCAGTTGACGGGAGAGTAGCGATGTTTCTGACGATGTTTGGCACGGTCGTGATCGCCGGGATCGTTGGCTATCTGTCGGAAAAGACCGGTTGGACCCACAACGGCATCTTGCAGAGCATCATCATCTGTGTGGGCGGGGCTTTTGTGTTCTTCTTTGTGCGGATCATGTTCAACATCGGTTTTGACAGCGCCGGGATGAATGCAATCATATCTTCGATCGGGGCGCTTATTATTGTGCCGTTTCACTGGCGGCGCTGATGCAGGTGGCCTTGCGCGGCAAGGCCATGCCTCCGGCGGGAGTATTTTGGGCCAAAAAGGGGCAGCGGGTCGCGATCAGACCTTGGGCGGTGTGCTTTTGTAGACCGGTAAATGCCAACCCAGCGCCAGTGATCCTGCCCGCAAGATCCAGCTGATCAACGCGCAAGCAGACAGGGAAAACAGCGGATCGAGGCCGAAGTGACGGCCTGTCGCGGCGGCGGCGGCACCGGCAAAGGCGGCGGTTGCATAAAGCTCCCCCTGTTTGAGGATCAGTGGAACCTGCCCGACCACAACATCCCGCATCAGCCCGCCCATACATCCGGTGATCATGCCCATCAGGATCACGATCACCGCAGATTGGTCCTGACCGATGGCAACAGCTGCACCCGCAGCAACGGCGATGGCGAGAGCGAAGCTATCGAGCCAGATCAGAGTGCGATAACGGCTTTCGAGCAGGTGGGCGGAAAAGAACACCGCCAGTGCGGCAGCCCCTGCCACGGCCAGATAGGCGGGGTTGTCGATCCAGAAGATCGGATTGCGGTCCAGCAGCAGGTCGCGGATGGTGCCGCCGCCAAGGGCGGTCAGGCTGGCGATGAAGGCAAATCCGACAAGATCGAGCTGGGCGCGGCTTGCAACCAATGCGCCGGTGATCGCGAAGATCAGGACAGATCCATAATCCAGGAGGTCGATCAGGCTCACGGTTTGAACGGCTTCATGCCGTCACGGGCCAATTGATCGGCGCGTTCGTTTTCGGGGTGGCCTGCGTGGCCTTTGACCCATTCCCATGTCACTTTGTGGCGGGCGTTGGCGGCGTCCAGCCGCTGCCAAAGCTCCGCGTTTTTCACCGGCTTTTTCGCGGCGTTCTTCCAGCCGTTTTTCTTCCAGCCGTGGATCCAGCCAGTGATCCCGTTCTTGACGTAGTTGCTGTCAGTGACGATGGTGATCTCTGTCGCCCGGTCCAGTGCCTCTAGCGCGCTGATCGCCGCCATCAGTTCCATGCGGTTGTTGGTGGTTGCTGCCTCGCCGCCCTTGAGTTCACGTTCCTTGACGACGGTATCCCCGTCCTTTGCCTGCATCAATGCGCCCCAGCCACCGGGACCGGGGTTACCTGAGCAGGCGCCATCTGTGTATGCGTATAATTTAGCCATATGCGCGCAGGGCTATCCAATCGGCATAGGTGCCGTCCAGCCCTTTTCCGCGCCCTGAGGTGTGATCGGTGACAGAAAACCCTGCTGCCTCCAAAAGACCGGTGAGTTCTGCGTCGGTATAGTAGGTGTAGAGCCTGCCAATGGCGTCACGTTTGCTGCCGGTGCCGGATTTCAGGGCAATGTGAAAGGCGCCGCCGGGTTTCAGCGCGGTTTTGAGCGCGGCAAGGTGGCGGGGCATATCGGCACGGGGTGCGTGCAGAAGGCAGAAGTTAGCCCAGATGCCATCATAGAGATCCTTCCCGGAGATTTCGTCAAAGGTCGCGCAATAGGCCGTAACGCCGGGGTGCGCATCCGCCATTGCGATCATCTCGGGCACGGCATCTGTAGCGGTGACATCAAAACCACCATCGGCCAGCGCCGCCGCGACATGCCCGGGCCCACAACCGAGGTCGAGGACCGTGCCACCTTTGGGCAAAGCCTTGGTAAAGTCCGCCAGATGCGGATCGTGATCATCGCCGACAACGGCTGCATAGTCCTCTGCCTTTTGCGCGTAGACCTTGAGTGTTTCATCATCGCTCATGCCCATATCCCCACGGCAATACAGGCCAGCACAACGGATGACAGTTGCAGGCGCAAAGACATCCACCAACCGGGCGCAAGACCCCATTTTTGAAAGGCGTAGTCCAGAAACAACAGGCCTGCAAAGCCGCTGGCCAGGTTGATCAGCGCGGACATATAGCCCGTGCCGGGCATGAAGAACCACCAAAGCGCAGGCAGGACCGATAGTGCATAGGCCATGGCGGCCTGCGGCCCTTCAGCCTTGGTGGCAAATCCCCAAAGTACACCGGACATGAATGGCAGGATGATCCCGCCATAACGGATCATGATCAGCCGTCCATCCCCACCTAGGGATTGGGGCAGGATAGCCTCTAACCCACCCGAAAAACCCAGAACCAGCAAGGCGCCCCAGAGAAACGGCAAGAGCCCCGCAAGGCCAAGCAGAAATGCCGGGGCGGGGATGCGGTGCATGTCAGGCACGTTCAAGCGCGAGGCGGCCTGCCAGCGCGGCAAAGATCGCAGCAAAGCTGCGGTTCAGCCCGCGCATCACCCGTTCAGAACCGAGAATCCATCTGCGGGCGGCGGCGGCGAAACATCCGTAAATCACAAAGACGGCAAAGGTCATGGCCATGAACACCAATCCCAACAGGGCCATTTCAGCCGTTGCAGTGGCAGCGTTACCGGACAAGAAGGGCGGCAGCAGGGCCAGAAAGAAGATCGACAGCTTCGGGTTCAGGATATTGATCAGCGCCCCGCGCCGGGCAATGCGCAGGCCGCTGTCGCTCTTGTCCTCTGCCGTGACAGAAAGCGCACCTCCGGATTTCAGGATCTGCCATGCCAGATACAGCAGGTAGGCAACCCCGGCCCATTTGACGATGGAGAACAGCAAGGCGCTGGTGTGCAATACTGCGGCAAGGCCGAGTGTCGCGGCGGCGAGGTGCGGCACGATTCCGAAGGTGCAGCCAAGCGCAGCCCACAGCGCGGCGCGGCGGCCCTGACCAAGGCCAAGCGCCAGCGTGTAAATCACGCCTGTGCCGGGGGCCAGAACAACCACCAATGCGGTGAGCAAAAATTGAAAGGTGATCATCAGGTGCCTCCAGCCGTTTCAGTCAAACCTATGCAAGGTGGGCGGGGGCGTAAAGGCCAATGCTCAGGCCGGTTGGCGCAACACACGCGGCACTTTGAACTCGACGTTTTCCTGTGCGGTTTCCACCAGCTCGCGGGTGACAGCGTACCGCTCGCAAAAGGCGTCGATGACTTCGTTGATCAGAACCTCGGGCGCAGAGGCGCCAGCGGTGATGCCGATCGAAGAGATTCCTTCAAGACTGCGCCAGTCGATATCGGCGGCGCGTTGCACCAGTTGCGAATAGGAACAGCCCGCGCGGGTGCCGACTTCGACCAGCCGTTTGGAGTTTGATGAATTGGGCGCGCCGACAACCAGCATGGCGTCGCATTTTGGGGCCATTGCCTTGACCGCCTCCTGCCGGTTGGTGGTGGCATAACAGATGTCTTCTTTGTGCGGGCCGATGATGGCTGGAAACCGGGATTTGAGCGCCGCGACAATCTCGGCGGTGTCATCGACGCTAAGGGTGGTCTGGGTGACATAGGCCAGTTTGGATGCATCGCGAACTGTTACCCCCGCCACGTCCTGCGGGGTTTCCACCAACAGAACGTCGCCCTCGGGCAATTGCCCCATGGTGCCAACGGTCTCTGGGTGGCCCGCATGGCCGATCATGATCATTTGCAGGCCGGCATCGGCGTGGCGCCGGGCCTCGATATGCACCTTGCTGACCAGAGGGCAGGTGGCATCAACATAGATCATGTTCCGGGCCTGCGCCGCGTTAGGCACTGATTTTGGTACGCCGTGGGCGGAAAAGATCACGGGCCGGTCGTCGGGACAGCCGGTCAATTCCTCGACAAACACCGCGCCCTTTTCCCGCAGGCCATCGACGACAAATTTGTTGTGCACGATCTCGTGGCGGACATAGACGGGGGCGCCCCATTTTTCCAAGGCCATTTCGACAATCTTGATCGCGCGGTCCACACCCGCACAAAAGCCGCGCGGCGCTGCAAGGTATAGGGTGAGGGGCGGTTTTGTCATGGCGGGCTCCTGCTCTTGGATGTCAGATAGGGGTTCGCGCGGGCCGGGTCCAGTCTGGCGGTGCTGGAAACGGAAGCGTTACAGGCCGTTGAGAAACACCTTGAGCAATGCTTTGAGCTGCTTTTGCTGATCCGGCCCAAGATGCGAGACCAGCCGTGCTTGGGTTGCCACGTGATCCGTGACGGCGGCATTGATGATCTGTTTGCCTTTGTCTGTCAGGGCAACCATCACACCGCGTTTGTCGTCCGGGTTGCGGATGCGGCGCACCAGCCCGTCTTTTTCAAGCAGATCAATGCGGTGGGTCATGGTGCCAGATGTGACCATCATCGTGGCGAGCAGTTGATTGGGCGAAAGGGCATGCGGCGGGCCGGAGCGCAGCAAGGTGGCCAAAACATCAAAACCCGCGCTGGTCAGGCCATGCGCGTCAAAGGTTTTGCCCATTTCCTGGCTCAAGTGGTGCGACAGCCGTGAGATCCGCCCGATCAACGCCATCGGGTCGGTGTTCAGGTCTGGCCGCTGCTTGGCCCATTGGGCTTTGATCTTGTCAATGTCGTCCATCCGCGCAGAAAACATTAGTTATGTCTTGACGTCAAGATTTTCTCTATTATCTCCACATCAAGATTCTTTATATCAAGATAATGGAGATCCAAACAATGACCCGTACAACAGACCTTTTGCTGACTGCCCTGGCGCCTGCGATTTGGGGCAGCAGCTATATTGTCACAACGCAGTTTCTGCCGAACCTTGATCCGCTGACGATCTCTCTTCTCAGAGCCTTGCCTGCGGGGCTGTTACTGTTGCTGATCGTGCGGCAGCTTCCTAGGGGAATCTGGGTGTTGCGTATGCTGGTTCTGGGGGCGTTGAACTTCGCTATTTTCTGGAGCTTGCTGTTCTACGCCGCATACCGCTTGCCGGGCGGTGTGGCTGCGGTCATGGGGGCGTTGCAGCCCCTTATCGTCGTATTTGCTGCACGTGGACTGCTGGGTACAGCGATCCGGCCTTTGTCATTGCTGGCCATCGGGGCGGGCGTGCTTGGGGTGGCCTTGTTGATTTTGACCCCCGAGGCAAAGTTGGACGGTCTGGGCCTTCTTGCGGGGATCATGGGCTCTGCCTCTATGGCGCTGGGCACGGTCTTGAGCCGCAAATGGCAACCGCCGGTGCCAGCCCTGACGTTTACGGCGTGGCAATTGACGGCAGGAGGACTGCTCTTGCTCCCGTTCGCGCCTTTTGCCAGCACGGATTGGGCGACGCTGACCCCAAGCAATATGATCGGGCTTGGGTATCTCGGTCTGATCGGTGCTGCCCTGACCTATGTGATCTGGTTGCGCGGGATCGCGCGGTTGCAGCCTGACGCGGTGTCGGTTCTGGGTCTGCTGAGCCCGATCAGTGCAACGGTTCTGGGGTGGCTTTTTGTGTCGGAGACACTCACCGCGGCTCAAGGGCTTGGCATGGTCATCGTGCTGGGCAGTGTGATTGCCGGACAATATGCTTTGCGTCGTCCCGAACGTCCAAGCGCCAGCGGCAGGGTGGCGGCCTAACCTCGATTGCCTGTGGCCGCCGCGTGCAGCAATGCGGCGGCCTGTGCGCGATTGTGAACACCAAGTTTGCGGTAGGCGGCCTTGGCATAGTCCGAAACCGTATGAACCGAAATGTTACAAATCTCGGCGGCTTCCTGTCTGCTGCATCCGCGGGCAAGGAGCAGAACAATCTCACGCTCGCGAGGGCTGAGGTCATCAAAGGCCTTGGGCAGGGGGGTAGATGAGTCGGCGGCGAGATCTTCAAACCGGCGATGAATCAAGTGACAGAACAACCGCAATTCGTCCGCACGGGGCAGGATATCGGCATCAAAGCCCTTGCTGTCCTGGTCATTTCCAACAATGAAACCACCAAACCGGTCGAATCCCTTGAGGCGCACAGGAATGCCGAGGCCCGCATTGAGCCCCGCCTTGGCTGCGCGTTCGACAAAGGCCCGTTCGGTCTCGCTCACATAAGGGTGGCTGTCGATATAGGCGGCACCAAGGGTGAGGATATCGTAGCTGGTGCAGGAATGGCGTAGAAACGGATCACGTCCCGGGGGGTAATTGTCATAAAGGCCGGGGATCGTGCTGCGCATGAAAGGCGCGTCAAACTCGGCTCCGACGGTGAGGTAGACCGCATGACTAAGGCCAGCGTTGGCGAAGGTTTCGACAACGCCAAGCCACAATGCTTCTGTACACTGGATCTGCTCCAGCCTGGTCGCTTGGTCAACAAGCATCCTGTTTAATAACTCCCTCCCCCGTTTCGGGGGATCGCGTGAGGGTTGTAAATATGTATATTCTTAATGGGGCGTCGCAAAGCAATGCGCGGCGATTACTTCCCGAACAATTTCAGCACGCAAACGCGCCAGAAGCATTTATCCGCCTCTGGCGCGTTTTTTCAATAACTTAGTTGAGATTAGTCTTCGGCGTCGCCCATTGGTTCCCGAGGGGGGCGGCCGATGACATCTTTGAGGTCTTCCAGTTCGATAAAATTGTCGGCTTGGCGGCGCAGATCATCTGAGATCATCGGCGGCTGGCTGCGGATGGTCGAAACAACCGACACGCGCACGCCCTGACGTTGAAGGCTCTCGACCAGCGGGCGGAAATCACCATCGCCAGAGAAGATCACGATGTGGTCTACATGGGGCGCAAGCTCCATCGCATTGACGGCCAGTTCGATGTCCATGTTTCCCTTGACCCGGCGGCGGCCCATGCTGTCGGTGTATTCCTTGGCCGGCTTGGTCACCATGGTGAAGCCGTTGTAGTTCAGCCAATCGACCAATGGGCGGATCGGGGAATATTCGTCATTCTCCAGCAGCGCGGTATAATAAAAGGCACGCAGCATTTTGCCGCGGCGGACAAACTCCTGTCGCAGCAATTTATAGTCGATATCGAAGCCAAGGGTCTTGGCCGCTGCGTAGAGGTTTGAGCCGTCAATGAAGAGCGCAAGACGCTCATCCTTGTAAAACATTTGATTTCCTTTCGGCGGTGCCGCCACTCATGCTGTTGATCCAATGTGCAGGTAGCTTATGAGAACAGTACGTGACCGAAGTATTCTCGCCCGATTGGCCGGGGCGCATTCCTAAGGATTTTTGACCATGCTGCAAGACCGAGAAGACAAAGAAAACGGCGGGAATCAGCTTAATTCAGATCAATTGGTCCTAATTGCACTTGGGGGTAACCTGACGTCATCGGTGGGAACGCCGGTCGAAACCACGCTGGCAGCGTTTGAAGCCCTGAAAAAACGCGGGGCAGTGATTCGAAAAACAAGTTCATTATATCACACTCCGGCCTTTCCCGCAGGGGCTGGGCCTGACTATATCAATACAACCGCCGAGATAGCTGTGCCTTGGGGCGCGGCCGAGACGCTGGCGGTGTTGCACGAGGTTGAGGCGCAGCTGGGCCGCGAGAGGGTGCAAAGGTGGGGTCAGCGCACCATGGATCTGGATATGATCGCCTATGGCAGCACCGTCCTGCCGGACCGGCAAACCCATGCCACATGGCGCGATATGCCGCTTGAGAAACAGGTGGGCAGTACGCCGGACCGATTGATCCTGCCGCATCCACGCATGCAGGATCGGGCGTTTGTCCTGGTGCCGCTGGCAGAGATCGCGCCGGACTGGGTGCATCCGATCCTCGGGATCAGCGTTGCGCAGATGCTTGACGCCCTGCCGGAGGAGGACAAATTAGAGGTCCGGCTCTGTCAATAGCGACTTGTATATCGTACAAAAGAGGCCTAGATAGCCTGCTTCTGAGATCCGATAGACTGAACGGAGTATTCCATGGCCCGCGTCACAGTAGAAGATTGTGTTGATAAAGTTCCAAACCGCTTTGAGCTGGTGATGCTTGCGGCGCATCGTGCGCGTGAAATCTCTGCCGGGTCCGCCGTGACAGTGGACCGCGACAACGACAAGAACCCCGTTGTCTCCCTGCGCGAGATTGCTGATGAAACCCAGTCTGCGGATGATCTGCGCGAGCGCCTGATCGAAAGCAACCAGAACCAGATCGAGGTTGATGAGCCCGAAGAGGACGCAATGGCGCTTCTTATGGGGGCCGAGCAGGACAAGCCTGAAGAAGACAGCATGTCCGAAGAAATGTTGCTGCGCCAGTTGATGGCTGCACAGGGGCAGGGCTAAGGCCCGCGCGCCCAAGGGCGCTAAGAAGGCAGCAGGCATGGACACCGCCGAAATCACTGCCGATGATCTTGTAGCCCTTGTTCAGGGCTACAATCCAAGAACAAATGAAAAACTGATCCGCGCGGCCTTTGATTACGGGGCCAAGATGCATGACGGACAGTTCCGCCATTCGGGTGAGGCTTATTTCACCCATCCCGTTTCCGTTGCCGCGATCCTGACTGAACAGCAGTTGGATGATGCCACGATCATTACCGCGCTGTTGCATGACACCATCGAAGACACGCCTGCGTCTTATGCCGAGGTTGAGAAACTGTTTGGCAATGAGGTGGCAGAACTGGTCGATGGTGTGACCAAGCTGACCAATCTACAGCTGAACTCAACCCAGACCAAACAGGCCGAGAACTTTCGCAAGCTGTTCATGGCGATGTCAAAAGACCTGCGGGTGATTTTGGTCAAGCTGGCGGACCGTTTGCACAACATGCGTACGATCAAGTCGATGCGCCCTGAAAAGCAGCTGCAAAAGGCGCGTGAGACCATGGATATCTATGCGCCGCTTGCGGGCCGCATGGGCATGCAATGGATGCGCGAGGAGCTGGAGGATCTGGCGTTTCGCGTGCTGAACCCCGAGGGGCGTGCCAGCATCATCCGCCGCTTCATCACCTTGCAGCGTGAAACCGGCGATGTGATCCAGCGGATCACGGGTGACATGCGCCATGAGCTGGAACAGGCGGGCATCGAGGCCGATGTGTTTGGCCGCGCCAAAAAGCCCTATTCAATCTGGCGCAAGATGCAGGAAAAGGAGCTGAGCTTCAGCCGGCTGTCCGATATTTACGGCTTTCGGATCATTACGGATACCGAAGAGGATTGTTACCGGACGTTGGGCACCATCCATCGCCGCTGGTTCGCGGTGCCCGGTCGGTTCAAAGATTACATCAGCCAGCCCAAGACCAATGGTTATCGGTCCATTCATACAACGGTGTCAGGGCGCGACGGCAAGCGGGTCGAGGTGCAGATCCGCACCCGGCAGATGCATGATGTGGCCGAAACTGGCGTTGCGGCGCATTGGTCGTACCGCGATGGTGTCCGGTCGAAAAACCCCTTTGCGGTCGATCCGGCCCGCTGGATTGCACAGCTGACCGAACAGTTTGACGCAGAAGAGGATCATGAAGATTTCCTCGAAGCGGTCAAACTGGAAATGTATGCCGACCAGGTGTTCTGCTTTACGCCCAAGGGTGATGTCGTAAAACTGCCCCGCGGGGCCACGCCAATTGATTTTGCCTATGCAATCCACACGCGGATCGGAAATGCCTGCGTGGGCGCCAAGGTGGACGGCATGCGCGTGCCGCTTTGGACGCGGGTCAAAAACGGCCAGTCGATCGAGATCATCCGCGCTGAGGGCCAGACCCCGCAGGTGACATGGCTGGACATTGCGACCACGGGCAAAGCCAAATCTGCGATCCGCAGATCCCTACGCGAAGAAGACAGGGCACGGTTTGTGAAACTGGGCCGCGAACTGGCGCGATCTGCCTTTGCCCATGTCGGCAAAGAGGCGACGGACAAGGTCTTGCGAACCGCTGCGAAGAACATGCGGCTTGACGGGATGCAGGATTTGCTGGCGCAGCTTGGCAGCTCCGAGATCACCGGTCATGACGTGGTGCAGGCGGTCTATGCCGATCTGAGCCCGCGCAAGGGGGAACAGGTTGATACGGCACGCGCTGTCGTTGGCCTTGAGCCGGGGCAATCGTTTGACCGTGCGCCCTGTTGCCACCCGCTGCCGGGAGAGCGGATCATCGGCATTACGTTCCGCGGTCAGGGTGTTACGGTACATTCCATCGATTGTGACCGCCTGTCGGCCTATGAGGACCAGCCCGAACGCTGGATCGACCTGCGCTGGCACGAGGGCAACCATCCGGCGGTTTATGATGCGGTGATTGACCTGACGATAGGCAACGGAACCGGGGTTCTGGGGCGGATCTGCACCTTGATCGGTGAGGCCGGAGCCAATATCTCCGATCTTGAGTTTCAAGAACGCAAACCGGATTTTTACCGCCTTTTGATCTATGTGTCTCTGCGGGATGTTGCGCATCTGCACTCCCTGATGGTCACATTGGAAGCCGAGAGCGAAGTCGCTGCCATTTCGAGGTATCGGGATGTAAACGCGGTGCAGCATGCTGAGAAAGGCGCGTGACCGAGGTGCGCGTGTGACCACGAGGGAAGCCAGGTTTGATCTTTAAGCGCCGCGATCCAAAGCCGACATTGCGCGCGGTGGCCGAGTTTCTTTGGCCGCGCGGTGGCTGGACGCGGGCGTTTCATTACGTCAAACACCGGATGCGGCGCCTGCCCGACAGTCCCGAACGCATCGCGCGGGGGATCTGGGGCGGGGTCTTTACCTCGTTTACGCCGCTCTACGGGTTTCACTTCATCATTGCGGCGCTGATTGCACGGACCATGAAGGGCAATATCCTTGCCGCCTTGATGGGCACGTTTTTTGGCAATCCCCTGACCTATGTGCCGATTGGCATTGCCTCTCTCAAAACCGGCCACTGGATCTTGGGCACGCGGATGCACGAAGGTGAACATCGGTCCTTCGTGGGTAAGTTCGCCGATGCGGGCGCGGATCTGTGGGTCAATTTCCGTGCGATCTTTACCCACGAAGAAACCGATTGGACCGGCATTCTGGTTTTCGCGGATGAGGTTTTTTATCCCTATATGATTGGTGGCATCCTGCCCGGCATCATTTGCGCGACGATCAGCTATTACCTGATGGTGCCGCTCTTGCGGGCATACCAAAAACGCCGCCGCGGTCTGATCAAAGCGAAATTCGAAGCTTTGAAACAAAAAGCGGCACATAAGGCTGACGCCAAGCGCAAAGCGGACTAGGTTCCCTTTAACTGACTGATTCAAAGGGGGCGGTATGGCATCGCAGGAAAAGCTTAGGCTGGGTGTGAACATCGATCACGTGGCGACAGTGCGCAATGCGCGGGGCGGGGCATATCCTGATCCGTTGCGGGCGGCCAAGATTGCGGAAAAAGCTGGTGCGGACGGGATCACCGCGCATCTGCGCGAAGACCGCCGTCACATCTCGGATGCCGATATCGAGGGGCTGATGGATGTGCTGTCGGTGCCTTTGAATTTTGAAATGGCCGCCACGGACGAAATGCAGAAGATCGCCCTGCGCCACAAGCCGCATGCGGTTTGCATTGTTCCGGAAAAGCGAGAAGAGCGCACCACCGAGGGTGGTTTGGAGGTGGCCCGAGAGGAAAACAAGCTGGCCCATTTCATCGCGCCTTTGCGCGAGGCCGGCAGCCGTGTGTCTATTTTTATCGCCGCCGATCAACGCCAGATCGAGGCGGCGAACCGCATTGGTGCGGAAGTGATCGAACTTCACACCGGTGCCTATTGTGACGCCTTTTCCGAAGGCCGCTGGCCCGAAGCGCAGGCGGAGCTCAAAAAGCTTGAAGAGATGTCGACCTTTGCCCATTCATTGGGCTTGGAGGTACATGCGGGGCATGGTTTGACCTATGACACCGTATCGCCAGTCGCCGCCTTCCCTGAAGTGCGGGAGCTGAACATCGGGCATTTCCTGATTGGTGAGGCGATCTTCCTCGGGCTGGAGCCTGCGATTGCCGAGATGCGCCGCCTGATGGATGACGCACGCGATCCGGTGTGAGGATGAAGGGGCTTTTGCTCTCCGCCGCGATCTGCGTTGCGGGCTTGCCCGTAGCGGCAGAAGGCTGGGGCAATCTTGATGCGCTGCTGTTTTCGCATTTGACCCGCAGCGGCAGAGCAGAGACGTCCTATTGGTTGCCCAATTCCATTGATCCCGCACAGGCCACGGCGGCCTTTGGTGTGGTCTATGAACATATCGCGGGGTCCGCAGGAAACACGACCATCGCGGTTGGCCTGTTCCTGCGTCCATCTGGCGGCCAGTGGGGGTTTGCAGGGCCAGTGGCCGATCTCTTTGGCCATAACCCGCGTGACGTAGTCTTCGAGGGTGGCTTTGCGATGTTGACAACAACGATGCCGGGGCCGAATGATCCGCGCTGCTGCCCGACTGTGCCAACCCGTTGGCGGATCGATCTTGCCCGGCTGCAAGCCTGGCAGGCGCGATAGGTGCCGCAGATGATCCTTGGGATAGGCACAGATCTGGCCAATATCGAACGCATTCAGGGCACTCTGGACCGGTTTGGCGACAGGTTCCGCAATCGGGTGTTTACCGAAGTCGAACAGCGTAAGGCCGAACGCCGCAAAGACATTGCAGGTACCTACGCGAAACGCTGGGCCGCCAAAGAGGCCTGTTCCAAGGCGCTGGGCACGGGGCTGCGCATGGGGATCAGCTGGCGAGACATGGCAGTCAGCAATCTGCGCACGGGGCAACCGGTGATGGAGGTCACAGGCTGGGCGAAAGACCGATTGGACAGCATGACGCCGCCTGGGCACGAAGCGATCATCCATGTGACCCTGACGGACGATCACCCTTGGGCGCAGGCCTTTGTGGTGATCGAAGCGCGGCCTCTGACCTGATCACAAAGGCAAGAGGCGCCACGGCAGACCGCCGATGCAGGCGTCATTCCCTTGACAGTGGGGGCATCGCCCCGCATGTACCCCACACCCACGAATGAAGGATTGCGCCGCATGGCCGAGAAGGAAAAGACAGACAACGGTTTTATCGAAACGATCAAGACCATTGTTTATGCCCTGCTGATCGCGGGCGTGTTCCGGACGCTGTTCTTTCAGCCGTTCTGGATTCCGTCAGGATCGATGAAAGAGACACTGCTTATTGGCGATTTCCTCTTTGTGAACAAAATGGCTTATGGCTATTCCTATGCCTCTTGCCCAAGTCTGATGATGCCGCGGTTTGGCATCGAAGTGGACGCCAAGGACATCTGCGGTGCCTTTGACGGTGACAATACGCGCCTGTTTGGTGGCGAGCCTGAGCGCGGCGATGTTGTGGTGTTCCGCCATCCTGTTTCAGGGCGTGACTACATCAAACGGCTGACTGGCTTGCCCGGTGACAAGATCCAGATGAAAGCTGGTGTTTTGCACATCAATGGCGAGGCTGTGAAGCTGAAAGAGGCTGGTACTTTTGAAGAGGTCATGGCTCCGCAAGGTCCGCAACGGTTGCGCCCGCGCTGTGAAAACGGCGCGGTTGGCGAGGGCGGCCTGTGCAAGAAAGGCCGCATGATCGAAACGCTGCCCGGCGGGTCCAGCCACGCGATCTTGAATATCACGAACCAAGGGTCCGACCGCACGGGTGTTTATACCGTGCCGGAAGGGCATTACTTCTTTATGGGTGACAACCGCGACAATTCCGCAGACAGCCGTTTGGCCCAGCAGGCGGGTGGCGTCGGATTTGTGCCTTATGAAAACCTGATTGGCCGTGCGGACCGGATCATGTTCAGCTCTGCCGGGCGGTCGATGTTGTTCTTCTGGACATGGCGCAGCGACCGGTTCTTTAAAGGCATCGAATGAAGCTGAGCGGCGAACTCAAGGCCTTTGAAGGCCGGATTGGCCACCACTTTGCCGCGCCGGAGCTGTTGAACCGGGCGGTCACCCATGCGTCGATGTCCTCGGCCAATCGCGACGACAACCAGCGGCTTGAGTTTCTGGGCGATCGGGTCTTGGGCCTTGTCATGGCCGAGGCGCTGCTGGCGCTGGACCCCGGTGCGACCGAGGGGCAGTTGGCCCCACGATTTAACGCGCTGGTGCGCAAGGAGACCTGCGCGGATGTGGCCCGCGAGATTGATCTGGGCACAGTGCTCAAGCTTGGCCGATCCGAGATGCTATCGGGGGGGCGGCGCAAACAGGCGCTGCTTGGTGATGCGATTGAGGCCGTGATTGCTGCGGTTTACCTGGATGCCGGCTTTGATGCGGCCAAGGGGCTGGTACTGCGGCTTTGGGGCGGGCGGATCGAAACCGTCGAAGAAGACGCCCGCGATGCCAAGACCGCCTTGCAGGAATGGGCGCAGGCGCGCAAGCTGGCGCCACCAAAATACGTCACCACCGCCCGCAGCGGACCGGACCATGCGCCGGTGTTTACCATTGCAGCGCGGCTGGACAACGGGGCTGAGGCAAGTGCCACCGCCTCATCAAAACGTGCAGCCGAGCAGGCTGCCGCCACAAGTTTGCTGGCGCAGTTGGAGAAAAACAAATGACCACCCGCGCCGGTTTCGTCGCCCTGATCGGAGAGCCTAACGCAGGCAAATCCACTTTGCTCAACCGTATGGTTGGGGCCAAGGTCAGTATCGTCACACATAAAGTGCAGACCACCCGTGCCCGCATTCGCGGCGTCGCGATGGAGGGGGATGCGCAGATCGTTTTTGTTGACACGCCCGGCCTTTTTCAGCCGCGTCGCCGTCTTGACCGTGCGATGGTGGCCGCTGCATGGGGCGGAGCTGCGGATGCGGACGTCGTTGTCTTGCTGATCGAAGCGCATCGCGGTGTTACCGAAGGCGTGGAGCGTATTCTTGAAGGGCTTGCCGATATCGGCGAGGGGCGACGCGTGGCTTTGGCCATCAACAAGATCGACAAGGTCGAAGCGCCGGTGTTGCTGGGTCTCAGTCAGGATCTGAATGCACGGTTCGATTTCGAAGAAACATTCATGATCTCGGCCGAACGGGGGCATGGCGTTGATGTATTGCGGCGCTATCTGGCGGGCGTGCTGCCGGAAGGACCGTGGCTTTACCCAGAAGACCAGATCGCCGATCTGCCAATGCGGATGATTGCCGCCGAAATGACCCGCGAAAAGCTGACGCTGCGGCTGCATCAGGAATTGCCGTACCAGATGACGGTCGAGACCGAAAACTGGGAAGAGCGCAAAGACGGGTCTGCCAAGATTGATCAATTGATTTACGTGGTCCGCGACGGTCACAAGGGGATCGTGCTTGGCCATAAAGGTGAGACCATCAAATCGGTGAGCAAGGCCGCGCGCGAAGAATTGGAAGAATTCCTTGGCCGCAAAGTGCACCTGTTCTTACAAGTCAAAGTGCGGCCAAACTGGCTGGATGATGCAGAACGCTATTCTGAGATGGGTTTGGATTTCAAAGATGGGAATGGCTGAGCGGGCAAGCTCTGACATTTTTCACGCCTGCAAGGGTTACACCGGCGGATTGAGTTTCTTTGGCCAAATGAAGAGAGGCCGCAGATGGCGCGACTGACCTCCCGGTTTTGGGTTGATGCCTATCTTGCGCGTCTGCGGTTTCAGGATATCCCGGCCTTTGTGGTGGCTCATGGAGACGACACGGGCGGCGCGGTTCTGGTGAAATTGTCCACGCTGGATGGTCGCGCGATGGTGTTTCAGCGGTCTTTTGACCTGATGAGCGGCGAGCGGCGCTGGATTGAACTCAGCAGCGGGGAAGAGGCCGAGGTAGACGAGGCCATTGCACGGCAGCGCGGGTTTGATCCGGATATCTGGGTGATTGAGGTCGAGGACAGGCAGGGCCGGCATCTGTTGGATGAAGAGGGGCTTGGCTGATGGAATGGCGCGATCAGGGCATATTGCTAAGCACGCGCCGCCATGGGGAAACCTCGGCCATTATTGAGATGTTCACGCCCCAGCAGGGCCGCCATATGGGCGTGGTGCGCGGTGGCACCAGCCGCAAAATTGCGCCGATCCTGCAACCGGGTGCGCAGCTTGACGTGGCCTGGCGGGCGCGTTTGGAAGACCATATTGGCAGTTTCACGGTTGAGCCGGTGCGCAGCCGCGCTGCTGCGGCGATGGGCGACCGGATGGCGCTGGCGGGGCTGAACACGGTGACAGCACTGTTGTCGTTCTGCCTGCCGGAGCGGGAGCCGCACTTAGCGCTTTATCAACGCACAGAGGCGTTATTGGATTTGCTGGGGGAAGACACCGTTTGGCCTTTGGCCTATCTGCATTGGGAACTGACCTTGCTGGAAGACATGGGCTATGGGCTCGATCTGACGGTTTGCGCCGTGACGGGATCAACCGAGGATTTGATCTATGTTTCGCCCAAATCGGGCAGGGCGGTTTCCGCCAAAGGTGCAGGAGAATGGGCGGATCGTCTGTTGCCACTGCCGCCTGTTTTGCGGGGCGAGGGCGACGGGAAGGCGGCGCAGATTATGCAGGCCTTCAAAACCACTGGGTATTTCCTGAAGTCACATCTGGCGCAGGATCTGGGCGGTAAGCCCTTGCCCGAAGCGCGTGCGCGGTATGTTGAAGCGTTCAGCCGTCTGAGCGGAAAACCATAAGCATTCCGTCATCATCCGAAAGCATCAAGGTGTTGCCAAACACCTCGGACAGTGTGGCAGAGCCAAGTGCGTCGAAAAAAGCGACCTCGGTCTCCAACTCAGGGCAGGCGCGTTTGGTCGCGGCAATCGGGCCTGCTTCAAACCAGGGGTAGGGCACGTCCATCGTGGTACCGTAGCTGTTGCAGGGGGCTTGACCCACAATGCGCCCCTGTTCGGGGAATGTCAGCGTGATACTTGGCGTGGCGGTAAAATCCCGCGCCTCTGCCAGCACCCAGATTTTATCTGCCGCACCGTGTCCGCGCAGGGTTTCGTCGGCAAAACAGCCTGCGACCAAGCTGAGCGGGATAAGGGCGGCAATCCATTTCATTCCATTCAGGTAGGATAGGTGTTTGGCCACTGCAAGGGTCATTCCAAGGCGAGGATAAGATCAATCAAGGTGGTCAACGCCGGAGCCGGATCGCTGCCATCGCGACTGCACAGATCATCGCCTCCTACATAGGCGGCATAGATGATGCGGGCAAAAGCGGGGTTGGAGAGGCCCAGCTGGGCCAGTTGATCGGCAAGGTAGCCCTCGCGCTTGGCGTCAACCCGCGCAATGGCCTCGGCGACATTTGTATCGTCGCGGCCCCAGGCACGGATGGCGGGTTCAAGGTCTTGCCCGCCCATTTCCTCGGGTGCAGAAACTGCAGCAATTTGTCCCAAGGCCCGCAGGCGTTGCCTTGGGTCCGGCATGGTGTCCAATTCTGCAACGATGCTGGAAAAGGCGCGTTCCTCCCAAAGGGTCAACATGGCCTGATGAAACGCCGGAACATCCGCAAAATGCCAATAAAATGAACCTTTTGTGGTTTTCAGGCTGCGCGCCAGAGGCTCCGCTCGCAGGGATTTCGGACCATTCTGGGCCAAAGATAGAAAGCCAGCAGCAATCCAATTTTCAGAGGTGAGGCGGTTTGGTTTGGGCATGATTTACCATACGCCACCGTATTGACGACGGCAAGGAGATATGCAACATACGCTGGCGTATGGATAAGGAGAAGCCAGATGTCCGTTGCTTTGATGATTGCCGCCTTTCTAATGCTGCTGACCAGCGCCATTCATGTGTTTGCGGGCGGTCCTGAAATTATGACACCCATTCGCCAATCCGACTTGAGCAAGCCGGTCAAGGCCGTTGCCGATGTGGTTTGGCACGGGATCACTGTGATGTTGTTACTGATGGCAGCGGGTTTGGCCTGGCTGGCCTATGTGCCTAATCCAGCCTTGCTTTGGATGATATGTGCCGTGCAAATCGGGTTTGCCGGATTGTTTATTGCTTATGGGATTGGCCAGCTTGGCAATCTCAAACAGATGCCACAATGGATCATCTTTTTGGGCATACCCGCGCTCAGCCTTTGGGCGGTCTACGGGTAAAGCCTTGGCCGGGGCGGAGTGATCCGCCCCGCCAGTTTAGCCCAATAGACGGCGTGAGATCACCTGCGCCTGAATTTCTGCCGCACCTTCAAAGATATTCAGGATGCGGGCGTCACACAAAACGCGGCTGATTTTGTATTCCAGCGCAAAGCCGTTGCCGCCGTGGATTTGCAGACCATTGTCCGCCGCCGCCCAGGCGACACGGGCGCCCAGCAATTTGGCCATGCCTGCCTCAACGTCGCAGCGGCGCCCCTCGTCTTTTTCAAAGGCGGAGAAATAGGTCAATTGGCGCGCAACCATCAATTCCACCGCCATCATCGCCAGTTTGGACGACACACGCGGGAAGTTGATCAGCGCCTTGCCGAATTGCTTGCGGTCCTGCGCATATTGCATCGAAATATCCAACGCCGATTGCGCCACGCCGATGGCGCGGGCCGCGGTCTGGATTCGGGCGCTTTCAAAGGTCTCCATCAATTGCTTGAAACCCTTGCCCTCTTCACCGCCAAGAAGGTTCTCGCCTTTAACCTCAAACCCGTCAAAGCCCAGTTCGTATTCTTTCATACCGCGATAGCCGAGCACTTCGATCTCGCCGCCGGTCATGCCTTCGGTCGGGAAGGGGTCTTCATCGGTGCCGGGGGTCTTTTCCGCCAGGAACATGGACAACCCGCGATAATCGGTTGTGTTCGGATCGGTGCGGGCCAGCAATGTCATCACATGGGTGCGGGCGGCATGGGTGATCCAGGTCTTGTTGCCGGTTATCTTGTAGTTGTCGCCTTCTTTCACGGCGCGGGTTCGGAGGGAGCCCAGATCGGAGCCGGTGTTCGGTTCTGTAAAGACGGCCGTGGGCAGGGTTTCGGCAGAGGCAATGCGGGGCAACCATTTGGTTTTTTGCTCGTCCGTGCCGCCTGCGATGATCAGTTCCGCCGCAATCTCGGAACGGGTGCCGAGCGAACCAACACCGATATAGCCGCGCGAGAGTTCCTCGGAGACCACGCACATGGAAGCTTTGGACAGGCCGAACCCGCCGTATTCTTCCGGAATGGTGAGGCCAAAGACGCCCATCTCGGCCAGCTCGTTGATAACCTCCATCGGGATCAGCTCATCGTTGAGATGCCAATCGTGGGCAAAGGGTTCAACCTTCTCCACTGCATAGCGGCGGAATTGTTCACGGATCATCTCTAGCTCTTCGTCAAGACCACTCGCGCCGACGGTGATATTTGCGGAGTGTTCCTGCATCAGCTCGACCAGGCGGGTGCGGGCATTCTGGGTGTTGCCACCTTGGGTCAGGGCCATGATGGCGGGGTCCATCATGTCGCGCATGTCGTCTTGGGACAGTCCCAGATCTTGCAGGCGCAGCATTTCCCCCTGATTCATCTGGATGCCGCCGTAGATCTGCCAGAGGTATTCACCAAAGGCGATCTGGTGGATCAGTTGCTCGGTCTCGCCAAAGCGACCCTCACCGGACAGCTTTTCGGCCCATTTTTGCATTTGCCGCAGCGCCTGTGCGTAGGTCGCAAGCCATGCCAAACCATGCGCAGCTGTTTGATGTTGCTCAATAAGCGCAGCAGAAACGCGGCCATCGGCACTGACCAAGGCGCGGACGGATGTAACCGCTTTTTCCAGAACCGCGTCAACCGGACCAACCGCAGCAGCCGTCAGTTCCAACAGGTTGTCGAGAATAATCGAAGTGTGCATTGTCACGTCCTGACCATCATGAGCCATGTTTCTGATCCTCTTTTTGCTTGGCCACGGCATATCTCTTTCGCAGGTGCAGCACAACAAAGATACGTTTGAATGTGACATTTTGTTCGAAAATTACGCGGCGAAATTGCGGGTGCAGCGAAAACCAGAGGTGTTATGTAGACGCATGGATGCGATTTTTCCCTTTTTGACGCCCGCCACCTTGTCGCTTGCCCTGTTGATCGCGGCTTTTGGCGGATTCGTAAAAGGTGTTGTGGGGTTTGCGATGCCTTTGGTCATCATTTCGGGGCTGACCACCTTTATCGCGCCGGAATATGCGCTTGCAGGGCTGATCATTCCCACGCTCGTCGCCAATACGGTTCAGTCCCTGAGGCAAGGGGTTGGAGCCGCCTGGCAATCAATCAAAGCGTTTCGTGTGTTTCTCGCGGTTGGCGGGATTGCTCTTGTGACATCGGCGCAGATGGTTCGGACTGTGCCGGTTGAGACCCTGCAACTGCTGATCGGGGTGCCGGTTATGGTGTTCGTGCTGATCCAGCTTCTCGGAGTGACGTTACGTCTCTCTGGCCAGTCTGCGGCGGTTGAAGCGGTGATCGGGGCAATTGCGGGCTTTATCGGCGGGCTGTCCGGTGTCTGGGGGCCGCCAACTGTAATGTATCTGACTGCGCTTGAGACCGCAAAACAGGACCAGATGCGCATTCAGGGGGTGATTTACAGCGGGGGGGCGTTGGCGCTGTTTGGCGCACATCTCGGGTCAGGTGTACTGCGTGCCGAGACGTTGCCATTTTCGCTGGCCCTTCTGCCGCCTGCGTTGTTTGGCATGTGGCTGGGCGGACGCGTCTCCGACCGGATAGATCAAAAGATCTTCCGGCGGTCTACGTTGATTGTCCTGCTGTTTGCTGGTGCAAATTTGGTACGCCGCGCTCTGTTCTAGAGCGCTTGGGCCGACCCTTTTTGGGGTCGCTGTTGCGCCCCAGATCTAGCCGCGCCGTGCGACGGTGACGCCTGAAACGTCTTCAATGAAGGTTTTGATGCGGGTTTTGACCGCTTCGTCTTTGATCGCGGCAAGTGCGGTCACGATCTCCATCCCGGCGTCCTGGGCAGGGGCGGCGTTGTTGTTGTCGTGCAGACCTTCGAAGAAGTAGGACGGCGGAACATCAAGGATTTGAGCCAATTCAAAAAGGCGGCTTGCAGCGACCCGGTTCGAACCGATCTCGTATTTTTGAATCTGCTGGAAAGATAGGTTCAGCTTCTTGGCGACGTCGGTCTGGGACAGGCGCCGCAATGTGCGGATCTGCTTCAGCTTGCGGCCAACGTGAATATCGACTGGATGTGACATAAAAAACCTCTGGTTGTGCCTGACATTGATCGCGAACTTCTTAAGCGCGTTCAATTGAATAGATTTTTCCACTTTTGGGAGAAATATGTACAATTGATGGATGATTTTTGTTGCGCTAATGGATGATTTACATACCATAGGCCCGTTATGAACCAACATCTTAATCCCAAGCCCGAGGCGGCATCGGACGCGCCTCCTCCGCCACCGGCGCTCTTGTTTGAAATGATACGGTCTTTCGTAACCCTTGCTGCGACGCTGAACCTGTCTCATGCCGTGAAAGAGCTCGACAGCACGCGGCAGACTGTCAGGCGGCACATCTCTACGCTCGAAGAACAGATGGGTGCGCAGCTTTTCTTCGTCGATGACCGCCGCTACCAATTGACCGCCGCAGGAGAGGCCGCACTGCCGGGAGCCAAGGATTTATTGGCCCGCGGGACCACTTGGCTGCGCGGGCAGGTCAGTTCTGTTGGTCATTTGCAGCTTCTCAAGGCGCATGTTGGAAAGTGGGATTTCTATCAAGAACAGCAACCCATCGGCCGCATTTGGAAAGACCCGTCCTTGCTGTTGCGCGAAACATTTCGTGCTTGGGCGATGTCTGCGGGCGAAATTGAGAGCCCGCAATTTGCACATGTCCGTCCCTATCTGATCATCTATCGGCAGACCGAAGGGGCGTGGATCTGCGTCGAATTTGGCCAAAAATCGGTCTATGTGAATTGGTTCGGACAGGACTATGCCCGCTCAAGTATTGGCCGCCCGATCAGTCAAATGCCTGCCGGTGAGGAGTTTTCCTACCTGATTTACGAGGCATTCCACGAGGTTGAAGCCACCCAAACTGCGCGTCTGGACCACGTTTTTACCCGAATGCCGCGCCTTCCAAGCGATTCGCTTGCCCCTGTTGCCTACCAAAGATTGATTCTCAGCGGGTTCTTTCCGGATGGATCACCGGCGGTTATGTCGCTGATTCTGCCAGTGGATCAGGTCCGGATCAGCGGGCTCGACCCATCGCTGATCGAATCACTAGACCCGGTTACGCCCATCGCGTTCGACCCCGAAGATGCCGTATTCGAAAGGGGAATTTCCGGAAAATAACATCATATCTCAACAACTTTGGCCATCCGATTCAATTATCGGGTGTTTTTTTGCTGTTTGTACTAGTGTGAGAAACAATAGGCCAAAGGAGACAGAGTATGACGATCCAATTCCCTCAGGACGCGGCGCCGTTTATCGCGACCAGTCGCAATGTATTGCGGGCTCACGGGGTCGAAGTCACAATTGGTAGTGATTTCGAGGAATACAGCCGGATTATTTCAGAAGAACGCAAGGTTCAGAATCTCGGCGCGCCTTTCAATTACGAAATGCATGATCTGTCGAAGAAGAATGCCTTTTGGCTGATTGGGCGGAACAAAGAGGGCGAATTGATCCACACCCAAGCGGCGAAGAAGGTGCCTTTGCGCGGAAAAACACTGGCCAATCATCTACTTAGCCGGTTCCGGGATTTCCCGCCGCCAATTCCGGGTGTCAACCTTGAGCGGTCGCGGTTTCGCGCGACGCCGGGCTCCCACCGTATTGTAGGCAACGTTGTTTATCTCGGCGAAGTTTGGATGGCCCCCGAGAAGGGCAAGTATCGCGGCTCTGGTTTGTCCACCGTTCTGGCGCGTACAGGCCTGCTTGAGGTGACGCGCCGTTGGAACCCTGACTTCATGTTCGGCTTTATGTTGCGCACCGTAGCGTTCAAAGGGTTCTCTGAGCGGATGGGCTATATGCACAACGAACCGAACGCATTGAAATGGCAGATCGCTGGCCGCGATGTGCCGATCGAGGCGTTCCTGACCTGGCTCAGCCAGGAAGACGCGCGGTTCTTGCTGGATATTCCTGTCGAAGATCTGGTTATGGAAGCGGCCTGACCTGACTATCCTTTGGCAAAAAGAAAAAGAGCCGCAGGTTTCTGCGGCTCTTTTTCTTTTTTGTTCTGCAGATCAGCCGATAGCGGCGGCTTTCACATCATCATCAATGAAGGGCAGATACTGTGCAAAGTTTTCGGAGAACATATTGACCAGCTTGGTCGCTTGACGGTCGTAGGCTTCAGCATTGTCCCATGTGCGGCGCGGATCCAGCAGGATGTCAGGGACACCGTCTACAGATACGGGCACTTCAAAACCGAAGTTTGCATCCTTGCGGTATTTTACATCCGCCAGAGCCCCTTCAAGCGCGGCGGTCAGCAAGGCGCGTGTGGCTTTGATCGGCATGCGTGAGCCGGTGCCGTATGCCCCGCCGGTCCAGCCGGTGTTCACCAACCAGCAGGTCGCGCCATGTTGGGCGATCTTTTCGCGCAGCAGGTTGCCGTAAACCTCCGGCCGGCGCGGCATGAAAGGCGCACCAAAACAGGTGGAGAAGGTCGGCTCCGGCTCGGTCACGCCGCGCTCTGTTCCGGCCACTTTGGAGGTGAAGCCGGACAGGAAATGATACATCGCCTGTGCCGGGGTCAGCCGCGCAATGGGGGGCAAGACGCCAAAGGCATCGCAGGTCAGCATGATGATATTCTTGGGATGGCCGCCCACAGCCTTTTCTGATGCGTTTGAAATATAGTGCAGCGGATAGGCGCAGCGCATGTTGGCTGTCAGGCTGTCGTCGTTGAAGTCCAGTTCCTTGGTGTCTTCGTCAAAGACCATGTTTTCGATGACGGTGCCGAATTTCTTGGTGGTCGCATAGATCTCTGGCTCGGCCTCGGCGCTGAGATTGATCGTTTTGGCATAGCAGCCGCCCTCAAAGTTGAAGGTGCCATTGTCAGACCAGCCATGTTCGTCATCGCCAATCAAGGTGCGCTGCGGATCGGCAGAGAGTGTCGTCTTGCCGGTCCCGGACAGGCCAAAGAACACCGCTGTGTCCACAGGATTGCCCGTCGCATGGTTGGCAGAGCAGTGCATTGGCATGATGCCTTTTTCCGGCAGCAGGTAGTTCAAAAGGGTAAAGACGGATTTCTTGTTCTCGCCTGCGTATTCCGTCCCGCCGATCAAGATCATCTTGCGGTCAAAATTCATGGCGATCACGGTCTCGGACCGGCAGCTGTGCTTTTTCGGATCTGCCTGAAAGCTGGGGCAGTTGATGACGGTGAAATCGGCGATGAATTCATCCAATGCATCACGCTCGGGCCGGCGCAGCATGGTGCGGATGAACAGGCCATGCCAAGCCAACTCGGTGACCATGCGCACGTTGATGGCATGCCGCGGATCTGCACCGCCCACCAGATCCTGAACGAAATACTCGCCGCCTTGCATATGGGCGATCATGTCTTCGTATAGGGCGTCAAACCCTTCGGGCGACATCTCCGCGTTGTTTTCCCACCAAATGCTGTCAGCGACGCTGTCTGTCTTGACGACATGTTTGTCTTTGGGCGAACGTCCGGTGAATTTGCCTGTTGTAACAAGGAACGCGCCACCGTTGCCAAGGGTGCCCTCGCCGCGCTTGAGCGCGGTTTCGATCAGCGCGGGTTCCATCAGGTTATAATAGACATTGCCCAGCCCGTTGATCTGTTGATCCTCAAGGCGGAACTGCGGGTTTACCCGTCCAAATGTCATACAATGTCTCCTGTAGGCGCGCGCAAACTGGCGCTATCTGGCTTGATCGGGCCAACTGGCCCTGGGCCTCAAAGGGCCTTGAAACGCCTCATAACACGACCGCGAAAGATATGAACAGGCGGCTTTGCCGCAGTTAGCGCCATCATGGCGAACTTTGGCCTCAGGCCCCAAATTCCGCAGGGCAACGCCTGAAATCGCAGCAGGGTTCGATCGGGCAAACTGCGGCAATTTAGCCATTCCTAACCAAATTATGGCGAAATTACGGTGTGTTTCGCGACTGATTCGCAGTTTGAGATTGATTCGGGGGGCAAAAGTGTTGATCAATGGCCTCAAAACAAAAAATTAAAAATTGAGCAGCATAAGGAAACAGGCAATGTCAAAAATTGCATTGGTGGACGACGACAGGAACATCCTGACGTCTGTTTCGATGACTCTCGAAGCAGAAGGCTTTGAAGTTGAAACCTACAACGACGGGCAGGCCGCACTCGACGCATTCAACAAACGCCTTCCCGATATGGCCGTTCTGGATATCAAGATGCCGCGCATGGACGGCATGGACCTGCTCCAGCGGTTGCGCCAGAAAACTGCGATGCCAGTGATCTTTCTCACGTCCAAAGATGACGAGATTGACGAGGTTCTTGGCCTGCGGATGGGCGCAGATGACTACGTGAAAAAACCGTTCAGCCAGCGCCTGTTGGTGGAACGCATCCGCGCCCTTTTGCGTCGGCAGGACGCAGTTGCCACGGATGAGGTGGGCGAAACCGAAGAGACCAAGGTGATGGAACGCGGCGATCTGCGGATGGATCCGCTGCGCCACGCCGTCAGCTGGAAGGGCAAGGACGTGTCTCTCACAGTGACAGAGTTCCTGCTGCTCCAAGCACTGGCGCAGCGCCCCGGTTTTGTAAAATCGCGCGATCAGTTGATGGATGTCGCCTATGACGATCAGGTCTATGTGGATGACCGCACCATCGACAGCCACATCAAACGCCTGCGCAAGAAGATGCGCACCGCGGATGATGAGTTCTCCGCGATTGAGACACTGTACGGCATCGGCTACAGATATAACGAAGAATGATCTGAACCGATGGCACTGGCCGAAAGGAACTTTGTGCGGGACCTGAGCACCACCCCACGGGACGGAGATGTTGTTCTGGGCGATGATTGGGTCGCCCCGGATCAATCCGCCCCGGACGAGCTGCGCGTGCGGCGCGAACGGCGTGGGTTGTTTTCGCTGCGCACCTCGCCGCTGACCCGCAAGATCATCACGTTCAACCTGATTGCGTTGAATGTGCTGGTGGCGGGCATCTTGTATCTGAACTCCTCTCGGGATTCTCTGGCCCTTCAACGGGCGTCTTCGCTTTTGTCTGAGGCGGAATTGATTGCCGACGTGATTGAGGCACGGTTGCCGGAGGGTGGTATTGTCGATCTTGCCACCGGCGGTGGCATTGACGTCGCGGCCACCTTGGAGGGGCTCGATCTGCGCAGCGGCGTCGATGTTTTTGTGTTCGACACCACCGAGACACTGATTGCCACCAGCGAAGGGCGTTTGCCCTTGGCCGAAAAACTTGGCGCAGAAGGGGATGACAGCCGCACATTGCTGACGGACGGGCTGACCTTTGTCTGGGATGCCGTGTCCGGCGTGTTTAGCGGTGGTCAGGACGATGCCGCCGCCCTGCCATTGGAAGACCAGTTCAAACCGTTGATCGCCGGTAGCCTGACCTCCGGCACGCATATCGAGAACACCATTGATGCCAATGGCAACACCTTGTTCACGGTGCTGACCCCCATAATGCAGTCCGGTCAGCCGCTCGGCGTTGTGGCAATTGCCTCCGCCGCGGGTGAAATTGATAAGCTTGTCCGCAGCGAACGTGAACGTGTCTTGCAGATGTTTGTGATTGCCACACTGATTGCCACACTGGTTTCCATTGGTCTGAGCCTTGTTTTGGCGTCAACCATTGCCAATCCACTGGCTGATCTGGCCGCTGCGGCCGAGCTTGGCCGTGACAAGGATGCCCGCAAGATGAACCCGGGGCGGATAAGGATCCCTGACCTAACCGCGCGGCCTGATGAGATCGGGCGCTTGTCCGGCGCGTTGCGCGGCATGGTTTCGGCACTCTACAACCGGATTGACGGCAACGAACAATTTGCAGCCGATGTGGCGCATGAGATCAAGAACCCACTGGCTTCGCTGCGCTCCGCTGTTGGCACGCTGCGGATGATCAAGCGTGAAGATCAGCGCGAGAAACTGCTGGATGTGATTGATCACGACGTGCGGCGCCTTGACCGTCTGGTGAGCGACATTTCGAACGCATCGCGTCTGGATTCAGAACTGGTCAAAGAAGAAGAAGAACAGTTCGATCTGCTCAATATGGTTGGCAACCTGAGCCAGTACCTGGGCGAGGATGCCAAGAGCAAAGGCATTGATTTCATCACTGATCTGCCGGCCAACCCGATTCTTGTACACGGGCTAGAGGCCCGTTTGGCGCAGGTCTTTGTGAATTTGATCACAAACGCCATTTCGTTTTGCGAAGATGGCGATGCTATCCGGGTTTGGGCGCGCAAGCGTGAGAACCGCGTTCTTGTCGTCGTTGAGGACACTGGCCCCGGTATTCCGGATCAGGCTCTGTCGAAGATTTTCAAGCGGTTCTATTCCGAACGGCCGGTCGAGCATTTTGGCAACAACTCTGGTCTGGGTCTGGCGATTTCCAAGCAGATCGTGGAAGCGCATGGCGGTGTGATCTGGGCCGAGAATATTCGCCCGACCGAGGCCGACATCACATCAGAACCACTGGGCGCCCGGTTTGTTGTGGGCCTGCCAACCTGATCAGAAGGCGATGATGACGGTATGGCACCGCTGACCGAGACCCTGCATGCCACAACCGTCAGTCTGGATGGGCATGGGGCACTCATCCTTGGTGCATCGGGAACCGGAAAATCCGCGCTGGCGCTTCAACTGATCGCGCTTGGGGCGGTTCTGGTGGCGGATGACCGAACGCTCCTCACATCCGATGCAAAGACCGTCACCGCATCTGCGCCAGACGCAATCGCAGGCAAGATCGAGGCACGAGGCGTCGGTATTCTGAACGTGCCCTATGCGCATTCCGCACAAGTGGTACTGGCCGTTGATATGGGGCAGCATACCGCACAGCGATTGCCTGACCCTGTCAGTATCGAAGTGCTGGACATCCCCTTGCCCTGTCTGCGCCGTGTTGACGGGCCGCATTTTGCCGCAGCTATCTTGCTTTCCCTCCGGCGAAGTATAAATCTTCGATCATGATCCCCAATGACAACGCCTCAATGACCCCCGTTGAAGGGCCACAGCGCCGCATCGTGCTCGTGACCGGACCGTCCGGCGCAGGCCGGTCCTCGGCGCTGAATGTTCTTGAGGACGCGGGCTTTGAGGCCATCGACAACCTGCCACTTCGGCTTTTGCCTGCCCTGCTGTCCAGCCCGGAACAGGACCACCCGATGGCCTTGGGCATAGATGCGCGGAACCGTGATTTTTCGACCGATGCCATTCTTGATCTGTTGGGCGAACTGTCGGCCCGCAGCGATTTGAAGGTCGAATTGTTTTATCTCGACTGTGACACAGATGTGCTGCTTCGTCGGTTCTCGGAAACCCGCCGCAGGCACCCGCTGGCCCCCGAAGACAGCCCTGCCGCAGGCATTGAACGCGAACAGCTGTTGCTGCGCCCGCTTCGGACCCGGGCCGACGTTCTGATCGACACCAGCCAGCTGAACGTGCATGAGCTGCGTGCGGAGGTGGAGCATTGGTTTGCGCCCGGCGGCAAGCATGACCTGAGCATCTCTGTGCAGTCTTTTTCCTACAAGCGGGGGCTGCCGCGCAGTGTGGATTTGGTGTTCGATTGCCGGTTTCTACGCAACCCGTTCTGGGACGAAAGCCTGCGGGGATTGAACGGCACGGATGATGCGGTTGCAGGCTATGTCAGGAGTGATCCGCGCTTTGCGAGTTTCTCGGAGAAGGTCTTTGAATTGTGCCAGATGATTCTGCCTGCTTCTCAGGATGAGGGAAAGTCACACATTTCGATCGCCTTTGGGTGTACTGGCGGGCAGCATCGGTCGGTGACGTTGGCAGAAGATCATGCTTTGCGCCTTGCACAGGAGGGTTGGCAAGTGTCAATAAGACACCGCGAGTTGGATCGTCAGGACCGGAAAGAGACATCGACGTGATCGGAATTGTGATAGTCGCACATGGCGGACTGGCGGGGGAATACCTTGCCGCGATTGAACATGTTGTTGGCTCGCAAAATGGGGTCCGGGCGATCTCGATCCACGCTGACCATGATCGCAGTGCCAAGGAATCCGAGATTTGCGCCGCCGCTGACGAGGTTGACCAGGGTGCAGGCGTTGTGATCGTGACGGATCTGTTTGGCGGATCGCCGTCGAACCTGTCGCTTTTGGCGTGCCGTCCAGAGAACCGGCGCATTCTCTATGGTGCCAACCTGCCGATGTTGATCAAACTGGCCAAATCCCGCCAGATGGATGTGCCCGATGCGGTGCGCGCCGCGCTTGATGCTGGTAAGAAGTATATCGACAGCCAAAATGTGAGCGCAGGTTAGAAGGCCCAAATTTATGCCCGAATTTTCCCTAAAAATCGTGAACGAAAAGGGTTTGCACGCCCGCGCCTCGGCCAAACTTGTTGAAGTGGTTGAGGCATTTGACGCCCGCGCTGATGTCAGCAAGGATGGCATGACCGCCTGCGGCGACAGCATCATGGGATTGTTGATGTTGGCCGCGTCGCGGGGCAGCACGATTGACATCCAAACCACCGGACCGGATGCAGATGCCCTTGCTGAGGCGCTGAAGGCGTTGGTGGCGGACAAGTTCGGCGAAGGTTTCTGAGCATTTCAGGCGACCGGAAGAGGGTGACATGTCTTGGTGAAAGATCTGCAAACATCAAACGCGGCTGAAACAGGCACGCCTGAAGCGGGCGAAGTGTCATTTGTCACCTATGACCGCCGCAGTCTTTCTTATGCCTCGACCTTTGATGATCCGGTTAAATCGCGGATCATCAGCATTATCGAGCTGTTTACCGGCAAGCTGAAGATCTTGCGCATGATCAAGCAGTTTGAAAAGCGCGGCACCCCGTCAGGGCAACCGTTCTGGCGGGCCGCTCTTGATACGATGGGCATTGATTTGTTGACCCCTCAGGCGCAACTGGATCGCATTCCCAAGACCGGCCCCGTGATTGTGGTGGCCAACCATCCGCACGGTATGGTGGACGGGATGATCTTTGCCGATCTGATTGGCCGTGTGCGCCCCGACTATCGTATTCTGACGCGGTCGTTGCTGACTTCAATTGATGAGGTCGCGGGCAGCTACATGATCCCGGTGCCGTTTCCCCATGATCCTGATGCGCAGCGCAAAGGCGTTGAGATGCGGGCCAAGGCGATGGCGCATTTGAAAGAGGGCGGTGTCGTGGCCCTGTTCCCTTCGGGTGTGGTCGCCTCATCAGAAACATGGTGGGGGCCAGCGGTGGAAGCGGAGTGGAATGTCTTTACCGCCAAGATGATCCGCAGGTCGGGCGCCACGGTGGTTCCGATGAAATTCCCCGGACAGAACAGCCGCGCCTATCAGATCGCAAACAAAGTCAGTCCGATGTTGCGGCAGGGTCTTTTGTTGCATGAGATTGTGCACAGTTGTGACAAACCCCAAGCGCCTATTGTCGGCCATCCTATCCCGCAAGAAGAAATCGACGCCCGCGCTGATGATCCGCGCGGATTCATGGCTTGGCTGCGCGAGCAGACCCTTGGTTTGACGGACTGACTACAGCATTCAGGCTAACTGTTGTGCCGGGCGCATATTGGACGGTTGAGTTTGTCTGACAGGTCGGATTGAGGGGCCAGCCCCTCAAGCTCCCCGGAATATTTAGAGCCAAAAAGGGGCAAAGGCCGTCTGTCCTATCTGGTGGGTACGGGCACGTCGCCTCGGTAGTCGTAGAAGCCGCGGCTGGTTTTGCGGCCCAGCCATCCGGCCTCGACATATTTGGTGAGCAGGGGGCAGGGGCGGTATTTCGTGTCGGCCAGACCGTCGTGCAGCACATTCATAATCGCAAGACAGGTGTCGAGGCCGATGAAGTCTGCCAGTTCAAGCGGGCCCATGGGATGGTTGGCGCCCAGTTTCATGGAACTGTCGATGGATTGCACCGATCCGACCCCTTCGTACAGGGTATAAACCGCCTCGTTGATCATCGGCATCAGGATGCGGTTCACAATGAAGGCCGGGAAGTCTTCGGCGGAAGCGGCGGTTTTGCCAAGCCGGTCCACCACGGCCTTGCAGGCGTCATAGGTTTCGGTGTCCGTGGCGATGCCGCGGATCAGTTCGACCAATTGCATCACCGGGACCGGATTCATGAAGTGGAAGCCCATGAATTTTTCCGGGCGGTCGGTGCGGCTGGCCAGGCGGGTGATGGAAATCGAGGAGGTGTTCGAGGTCAGGATTGTCTCTGGCTTCAGATGCGGCAGCAGATCTTCGAAAATGGCTTGCTTGACAGTCTCGCGTTCGGTGGCGGCCTCAATAATCAGATCGCTTTGCCCCAGATCGGTGAGGGTTTGGGTTGTTTTGATCCGGGCCATGGCGGCATTGGCATCGGCCTCCGACACTTTGCCCCGGCCCACCTGTCGGCCAAGATTGCCTTCGATGATTTCCATGGCATTTTTGAGCGCCTCCGCGCTCACATCGGTGACAAGCACGTCATAGCCGGCCAGAGCCATCACATGCGCGATACCGTTGCCCATCTGGCCTGCGCCGACGATGCCGATTGATTGGATGTCCATGGAATGTCCTTTTCTGCCTGCCCCTACAATAGGGCGCGGTGGGGGGCAGTCGCAAGGGCAGGGTTTGTCCAAAAAGCGTGGCAAATTCACCCGTTAAGCGAATCGCAGGAATAGCAGCTGCATGTTGTGTCTGGGTGAATGAAACGAGGTGGGTGTGATGACCATTGATGCATTAGGGCTGGGGGCCCTTGATTATCTTCCGTGCCGCTATGGCAATTCGAAGTTGCTGTTTCGGGGACCGAAACGAAGTTTGGACGAGCCCTATATCGCGTTTATCGGTGGGACGGAAACCTATGGAAAATTCCTCGCCAAACCGTTTCCTGTTTTGGTGGAAGAGGAGTTTGGCAAAACTGCCGCGAATTTTGGTGTGCCAAATGCCGGGATCGATGTTTTTGTGAATGATCCGTTCATTTTGGGCGCTGCAGCGCAGGCGGATGTTGCGGTGATACAGGTGCTGGGCGCGCAGAATATGACCAATCGGTTCTATGCTGTGCATCCAAGGCGCAATGATCGGTTTGTCTCTGCCTCATCGCTTTTGGCGACGATATACCGCGAGGTGGATTTTGCCGATTTCCACTTCACCAAACATATGTTGAGCAAGCTGCTCGAGGTGTCGCCAGATCGTTTTGCGACGGTCTTGCAAGAGTTGCAGCAAGCCTGGCTTGCGCGGATGCGGTTGATGTTGAGCCAGGTCAGAGGCAAATCCGTTCTGCTTTGGTTTTCGGAGCAAAAGCCAAGGGATGCCGGGCGTGGCCCGCCGCACTCCATCGGGAATGATCCGCTTTTCATCACGCGCCAGATGATGGACGAGATCGCCGGTCATGCCACACATGTGGTTGAGGTTGTTGCCTCCCCCCGTGCGCGGGTGATGGGAACCGAAGGGATGATATTTGCCGAGATGGAGGCCATGGCCGCCGAAGAAATGTTGGGCCAACAGGCGCATATCGAGGCTGCGGACGCGGTCGTGTCAGCCCTGCACAGGATCCTTTGACGCAAAACGGCCCGCCGGTGAGGGCGGGCCGTTTGTCGGTTGCTCAGAAGAGAACCTCTGACAATCAGAGTTTTTCGATCAATTCGGGCACGGCCTCGAACAGGTCGGCAACCAGACCAAAATCAGCAACCTGGAAAATCGGTGCTTCTTCGTCTTTGTTGATTGCGACGATGATTTTGCTGTCTTTCATACCGGCAAGGTGCTGGATCGCACCGGAGATGCCAACAGCAACATAAAGATCAGGTGCAACAACTTTGCCGGTCTGGCCAACCTGCCAGTCGTTCGGGGCATAGCCGCTGTCAACCGCCGCACGGGATGCGCCAACGGCGGCACCCAGCTTGTCAGCCAGTTTTTCGATCAGGGCAAAGTCATCTTCGGAGCCGACACCGCGACCGCCGGAAACCACAACGCCAGCCGACGTCAGCTCTGGACGATCGGATTCGGCGACCTTGTCTTCGACCCATTCAGACAGACCGGGGTTTGCCGCCGCACCAATTGTTTCAACAGATGCAGAGCCACCTTCGCCAGCCGCGTCAAATGTCGCGGTCCGGAAGGTGATGACCTTTTTGGCATCAGTGGATTTGACGGTCTGGATTGCGTTGCCCGCATAGATCGGACGCTCGAAGGTGTCTGCGTCCACAACGCCGGAGGCGTCAGAGATGATCTGCACATCCAAGAGCGCCGCAACACGTGGCATCACGTTCTTGGCGTCTGTGGTAGCTGGCGCGACGATGTGATCGTAATCACCCGCCAGAGACACGATCAATGCTGCTGTGGCTTCCGCAAGGCGGTGACCCAGCGAGGCATCTTCCGCAACCAGAACCTTGGCAACACCGTCAATCTTGGCTGCCGCATCCCCCGCCGCAGCGGCAGAGCCACCGGCGGCCAGAACAGTTACATCACCCAATTGCTTGGCAGCGGTCACGGCCTTGGCCGTTGCGTCCATCGCCAGTTCGCCATCGGTTACTTCTGCAAGGAGTAGAACAGCCATTACACAGCCCCCGCTTCTTTGAGTTTCTCGACCAGCTCATCCACGGAGCCCACCTTGATACCGGCGGCACGCTCCTCTGGCTCAACTGTTTTTACGATTTCCAGACGGTTGGACAAGTCAACGCCATAGTCAGCGGCTGTCTTTTCTTCCAGCGGCTTTTTCTTGGCCTTCATGATGTTCGGAAGCGAGGCATAGCGTGGCTCGTTCAGGCGCAGGTCAACGGTGATGACCGTTGGCATGGACACCTTGATGGTCTGAAGACCGCCGTCCACTTCGCGGGTCACAACGGCGCTGTCGCCGTCGATATTGATCTCGGAGGCAAATGCACCCTGCGACCAACCCAGCAGCGCAGAAAGCATCTGGCCGGTGGCGTTCATGTCGTTGTCGATCGCCTGTTTGCCTGTCAGAACCAGACCGGGCTGTTCTTCGTCCACGATCGCTTTGAGGATCTTGGCAACTGCCAGCGGTTCGATGTCATTGTGTACATCGTCAGAAGCCACAACCAGAATGGCGCGGTCGGCGCCCATGGCCAGCGCGGTACGCAGTGTTTCCTGCGCCTGCTTGACGCCAATGGATACAACAACCACTTCATCCGCCTGACCGGCTTCTTTCAGACGGATCGCCTGTTCGACGGAAATCTCGTCAAACGGGTTCATCGACATTTTTACGTTGGCTAGATCAACACCCGATCCGTCCGCTTTGACGCGCACTTTCACGTTGTAGTCAATCACGCGCTTGACCGGCACGAGTACCTTCATGAGCGTTTTCTCCTTGATTACGACTCACCCAATGGCAAATCCTTGAACTTCCTCTCGGGTGGTTTAGCGAAAGGTTTACAACCGAAACAGGGCAAAATCGGCAATTGCGGCATTAAGTACGCCGCGTTTTTTATGTTAGCGCCTCAGCTTGGCAAAACTTTTCCGAATTGTTTCAAAAATTGGGATGTTTCGAAGTCAGGGTGATTTGGGACCCGCTGTTCGCGGCGCGGCCCTGGTCCTATGTCAGACGGGATGCATTGGCCGGGCTGGATTGCCTGTTTGTTCGGGCATGATCTGTCCCAAGCTCAGCGGTTGGCGCCCGGCACCCAAAGCACGTCGTCCTTGCCGCCGTTGTTGGCCATACGCGCCGCGACAAAGAACCAATCGCTGAGCCGGTTGAGGTATTTCACTGCAACAGGATTGATGGGTTCTTGCTCTGACAACAAAACAGCCAGCCGTTCGGCGCGGCGCGCCACGGTGCGGCAAACATGCAATTGCGCGGCCAATGTAGTGCCACCGGGCAGAATAAAGCTGCGCAGGGGGTCTAGTTCGGCGTTCATGATATCGATCTCCGCCTCAAGGCGGTCGACCTGTTCTGCCGTCATGCGCAGCGGCGGGTATTCTGCTTCTTTGTCGGCCTCCATATCGGGGCGGCAAAGATCGGCACCCAGATCGAACAAATCATTTTGGATGCGCGACAATGCATCATCGGTTTCGCCGTTGGCCTCAAGCCGGGCCACCCCGACAAAGCAGTTCAGCTCATCGCTGGTGCCGTACGCCTCAACCCGTGCGTTATGCTTGGCAACCCGTGCGCCGTTGCCAAGCGCAGTTGCACCTGCATCGCCGGTGCGCGTGTAAATCTTATTGAGAACAACCATCAGCCTGCGTCCTTGCGAAGATAGATATAGCCGAGGATCAGCAGTACCGCGACAAACTGGGCGATGATGCGCAGGCGCATGATCTTGTTGCCGTTACGCTTGTTGAACGCCCCGCCGCCGGCAAAACCGCCAAGCCCGATCAGCAGAACAACGGCAACCGCCAGCACGGCGAGGATCACGATGATAAATAGCGGGTCAGAGGGCATGGCCAATCCTTTCGGGTTCTATGGTGATGTAGCGGGCCACAATCTTTGCGCAAGTTTTTTCAGCCGCCCATGACCTTGTCGAGCAGGCGCGTGGGCAGCAAACGCCGCATGAAACCGGAGAAATAGGTGGGAACTGTGACGTAATAGCGCGGGCGGGGGCGGGGCGCTTCGAGGGCATGGATCAGCTTGTCCACCACGGCTTCGGGGCCAAGCTCAAAGGTGGTTTTTTTCACTGAATCGTAGAGGCGCGGGCGCAGTTGCGTCTCATATTGCGCGGCCCGGGGGGCATTCTTCCAATCAATCCAACGTTCGAATTGAATGATCGAGTTGGCCCGGAAAGCAGAGGTGATTGGCCCCGGTTCAATCAGCACCACGTCAATGCCCGTGTCACGCATTTCCATGCGCAATGTGTCTGTCAGCCCTTCGAGGGCAAATTTACTGGCGTTGTAGGCGCCGCGCCAGGGCATTGTGATCAGGCCCAAAACCGAAGAGCATTGCACAATCCGGCCATGCCCCTGCGCCCGCATCACGGGCAGAACAGCCCGCGTCAGGCTATGCCAGCCGAATAAATTGCTCTCAAAAATATCGCGAAGTGCCTCCGTTGGCAGGTCTTCCACCGCGCCGGGGATCGCATAGGCACCATTGTTGAACAGAGCGTCCAAAGTGCCACCAGTCGCCCCGAGCACCTCATCCAGCGCGGTTTTGATGCTGTCCTCGTCCTGATAATCGAGGCGCGGTGCATCAAACCCTTCTCCGCGCAGGCGGTCACAGTCTTCTTGCTTGCGGCAGGCGGCAAACACGCGCCAGCCGCGTTCGCGCAAGGTTTTCGCGGCGGCATAGCCAATACCACTGGAGCAGCCGGTGATGAGGATAGTGCGTTCAGACATAAAAAGGCCTCCGGAGCGGAGGCCTTTCATGACGTGCGATGCTCAGATTGGCAATCTCGTATCAGCTTTCAGACAGCAGGAAGTCGGCCATCCAGCCTTCTTCGCCCGTCAGGACCGAGCGCATTTTGACCCAGCCATTCCCGTTGTCTTCGAGGATCTCGACGGCGTCACCGCGCACCAGTTTGCTGACCACCGAGAAATTCGTGCTTGGCCCGCCACGCACATTGACGCGGTTGCCGGATACGGTGCGGATATCGAGGCCGGCCTCGGAGATCAGCGCTGCAGGGGTGGCGTTGTCAGTCGCAGTATCGTCTTGCACGATCAGGCTTGGGATAATGGCAGGCGTGTCCGCAGATGACGTGGTGATTGCGACGTTGGTTGGCACAACCGCCGGATCAACCGTTTGTACAGCCGGGGCCACAACCGCCGCATCGCCCGATTGATCAAGCGCATCTTGCAGGCTGGTCAGGTTCAGCGAAACGCGTGTGACCGTGTCGTTTGCAAAAGGGTCGGTATCCACAATGTCGGTGGATGCAGAGGCAAGGACCACCTGATCGTTGGGGATGGCCGGAGTATCGAATGGAGTTTCGGCTGCGGGCTCAATACGCGCCATGCGGGTCGCAATCGGATCAAAATCCGAGCCGCCGCTCATCTCATAGAACGCCCAGCCCATAAAGCCGAAAGAAACCAACATAAACCGAAACATGACAAGAACCCCGAAAGTGCAGCTGTTTGGAGCTTAACGTCAAACTCCCCCCAAAAGTTCAATACCAAATTTAACGATTCACCGGGAGGGGAAATGATATCGACCTCTCCCCGTGGTAAATGTGTCGCAATTTGCACGTGTGTTTTGCTTTCGCGGCCAATGATGCGCTTGCTGCATCCGCCCCCCTTGGCTACACAACATCTATGTCTGACGTGACCGATCCCCCCAGCATGGACCCGCATAATCTGTCCGAACCCCTGCGCCGCGCGCTGGGTGAACGGTATTTGACCTATGCGCTGAGCACGATCATGCACCGGGCCTTGCCGGATGCGCGGGACGGGCTCAAGCCGGTACACCGCCGGATTCTCTATGCGATGCGGGAATTGCGGCTGGCCTCCAACGGCGGTTTCCGAAAATCGGCCAAAATCTCGGGCGATGTGATGGGCAACTATCACCCCCATGGGGATGCGGCGATCTATGACGCGATGGCGCGTCTGGCGCAGGATTTCAACGTTCGCTATCCGCTGGTCGACGGGCAAGGGAACTTTGGTAATATCGACGGCGATAACCCCGCCGCAAGCCGGTATACCGAAGCCCGAATGACCGCCGTTGCCGAGGCGATGTTGGATGGGTTGACCGAGAACGCCGTTGATTTTCGGGAGAATTATGATGGCACCCTGACCGAACCCGTGGTCTTGCCCGCCCAATTCCCCAATCTGTTGGCCAATGGTTCCAGCGGCATTGCCGTTGGCATGGCGACGAATATTCCGCCGCACAATATCTCAGAATTGTGTGACGCCTGCATCCATCTGATCAAAACACCCGACGCCCGGGATGATACGCTGTTGAAATACGTGCCGGGGCCGGATTTCCCGACCGGTGGCATCATTGTGGAGCCGCCAGAAAACATCGCGACGGCCTATCGCACCGGCAAGGGCGGTTTTCGGCTGCGCTGCCGCTACGAGGTCGAAGATCTGGGGCGCGGGCAGTGGCAGATCGTTGTCACCGAGATCCCCTATCAGGTGCAAAAGTCGAAACTGATCGAAAAGATTGCCGAGGCGATCCAGACCAAGAAGATCCCGATCCTTGCCGATGTGCGCGACGAATCTGCCGATGACATCCGGATGATCCTTGAGCCGCGGTCCAAGAATGTCGATCCAGAGGTTCTGATGGGCATGATGTACCGCCACTCGGATCTTGAGGTCCGGTTCTCATTGAACATGAATGTGCTGATCGACGGGGTCACACCCAAGGTCTGCTCGATGAAAGAGGTGCTGCGCGCCTTTGTTGACCACCGGCGCGAGGTGTTGCAGCGGCGCTCTGTCCATAGAATGGAGAAGATCGACCACCGTCTTGAGGTGCTCGAAGGCTTTATCGTGGCCTTCCTCAACCTTGACCGGGTTATTGATATTATCCGTTACGACGACGATCCCAAAGCAGCCCTGATGCGGGAGGATTGGGGCAAGACCCACGTCCGCGCGATGAATGAGGCCGACTATGTGTCGCCTGCACCCGGAGAGGGGGAGCTGAGCGAGGTTCAGGCGGATGCGATCCTGAACATGCGTCTGCGGTCCCTGCGCCGCTTGGAAGAGTTGGAATTGCTGCGCGAGCAATCTGCACTGATGGAAGAACGCGCGGGCCTTGAAGACCTGCTGGAAAGCGAAGACCTGCAATGGACCACGATCACAGATCAGTTGCGGGCCACGAAAAAGCAATTTGGCAAGGACTACGCTGGCGGCGCGCGCCGCACCACATTTGCCGAGGCAGGCGAGATCGAAGAGGTGCCAATCGAGGCGATGATCGACCGTGAGCCGATCACGGTGGTCTGTTCCGAGATGGGCTGGATTCGCGCAATGACCGGTCACATCGACCTGACCCGCGAATTGAAGTTCAAGGATGGCGACGGGCCGCGGTTTATCTTCCATGCGGAAACTACGGATCGTTTGTTGGTCTTTGGCTCAAACGGGAGGTTCTACACTGTCTCTGCCAGCGCCTTGCCGGGCGGGCGCGGCATGGGCGAGCCTTTGCGCCTGATGGTCGATCTGCCCAACGAGGTGCAGATCGTCCGGCTGTTTATCCACCGTCCGGATCGCAAGTTGCTGGTGGCCTCAAGTGCGGGCGACGGTTTCATCGTGCCTGAAAACGATGTTGTGGCGCAGACCCGCAGTGGCAAACAAGTGCTCAACGTGCGCGGCGATGTCACGGCGTTGATTTGCCATGAGGTCGATGGCGATATGGTCGCGACCGTTGGCGAGAACCGCAAAGTGCTGGTCTTTGGGGTGGATGAACTGCCCGAGATGGGCCGCGGCAAAGGGGTGCGGCTACAAAAGTACAAGGACGGCGGGCTTTCCGATGCCACCACCTTTGACAGTGCGCAGGGGCTCAGCTGGCTTGACCCTGCCGGGCGCACGCGCACTGAAACGGATCTGACCGAATGGTCGGGCAAACGGGCCAGTGCCGGGCGCATGGCGCCGCGCGGTTTTCCTCGTGACAACACGTTTACCTGATCCGGGCACGCCAGATGACTGACCGTTCCTCCAATGCTGGCCCTTGGGGGACACCGCCGACCGCGCCCACCACACCGATTGCCGCCAAGGCACCGGGCTGGATGAAGGTGGAATTTGTCGGCAGCCGCTGGGCGCTGTTCTGGCTGGCGCTCAAGACCGGGTTTCTGACGGTCATCACATTGGGCATCTACCGGTTCTGGATGAAAACCCGGCTGCGCCGCTGGTATTGGTCCGCGATCCGGCCGGGTGGTCATCCGATGGAATATGTGGGCGATCCGATTGAAAAGCTTCTGGGGTTTTTTATCGCAGTGGTGATTCTGACTTTCTACATCGGCATCGTGAATCTGCTGCTGATGTTTGTCAGTTTCTCGGTCTTCAATTCGTCATGGGTCGGGTATCTGGCCAGCTTTGCTGGGGTGATCCCGCTTTGGTTTTATGCCCGGTATCGGGCGCGGCGATATGTTCTGGGCCGCACCCGCTGGCGCGGTGTGCGGTTTGGCCTGGAGAAAGGCGCATGGGGCTATGCATGGCGGGCCTTGGTGCATTGGGCCATCACGATTTGTACCTTGGGCGTCTTGTGGCCGCGCATGACCTTCTGGCTTGAGAAATACCGCACTGACAGAACGTTCTTTGGGTCGGCCCGGCTGACGCAGGCTGGGCATTGGACAATGCTGTATCGTGGGGCGGTGCCTATTGGAGTGTCCTTGGCACTGACGGTTGTCCTGACGGTCTGGATTATTTGGCTTGCACCTGTATTCCCACAAACAACATTCGCCGAGCTTGTATCAGAAGGCTGGGACGGGTTGTTTGACGAAGATGCCGAATTGCAGGCTCTTGCCGATCCTGAACGCCTGTGGCTGTTTGTTTTCTGCATTCTTGGCCTGATGTATGGCGCTGTTCATTACCGGTGGGCGGCCAAACGTATCCTGGCCAATTACAAGACCGCGCCCGGGATCACCTTCCATTCTGATGTTAAGCCGCCGCGCATAGCGGTGATTTACGTTTTGGGCGTTTTCCTGTCGTATCTTGTGCTGACGGTTGCGATCCTTGCGGTGATCCTCATAGGCGCGGCGATGCTTGGCTTTGACAGTTTTCTGGCATGGTTCGGATTAGGCGGCATTTCGGCGGTCGGAGATTGGCCGCGCTGGGTGGCGGTGGTGCTGATGGGGATGCTCTATCTGTCTGCGTTTTTGCTTTGGGGCGTGCTCTACAACACCTTTGTGACCTTCCCGATCATGCGGCATATGGCGCTGACCACACGGTTGCCGGATTATCACGGTCTGGATCATATCAGCCAACGCGCCCGCGATGATTTTGCCGAGGCCGAAGGCTTTGCCGAAGCCCTTGATCTGGGGGCCGCGATATGACCGATGTTTTGGCAACCCGTGCGATGGATGCCACCGGAGCCAGCTATTTCGACGGGGATGTGCCGCAGCCGCGGGAGGTGACACTGGCGCTGACACAGGGGCAGAGCCTGCTTGAGATCACGCTGGACGACGGGCAAGTGGTGGAATGGCCTTTGACTGAGGTCCGCGCCTTGCCGGACATTTCGGGCCGGGCGCAATATGTTCTGCGCTGGACGGGCGATCCTTTGGCGCGGCTTGTATCGCCCAATCCGTTTTTGCTGTCCGCCCTGCCGCAGGCCACGCGCCGCGCCCCGCCCAAGGGGCGCGGGCGGTTGATCAAATGGGCTTTTGCTGCCGTAGCTGCCGTGGCTCTGCAAATCTTTGTGCTGGTGCCGTTGCTTGCGGATAACATGGCGAAGTTCATCCCGGTTGACGGGGAAAAGGCGCTGGGCGAGGCGACCTTTGGCCATATCCGAGAGGCGCTTGATGACACCGGGCTCAGCCCGATTGAGGTTTGTACTTCTGAGGTTGGCACCACGGCATTGAACAAACTGGTTGCCAAGCTCAGCGGCGATCGTGCGTTTCGGCAGGACGTGACGATTGCCGTTCTTGATCACGAGATGGTCAATGCCTTCGCCTTGCCGGGCGGCTATGTCGTGCTGTTTCGGGGGTTGATCGAGGCCGCAGATGGCCCTGATGAAGTGGCCGCCGTTGTCGCGCATGAAATTGGCCATGTGAACAGCCGCGACCCGACGCGCCATGCTTTGCGCTCTGCCGGGTCTATTGGGGTGCTGGGACTTTTGTTCGGAGATTTTGCGGGCGGGGCGGCGGTGTTGTTCCTGACGGAACGGTTGATTGCCGCCCAGTATTCCCAAGCTGCAGAAACCGCTGCGGATGAATTTGCACATGAGGCGTTGGAGGATGCGGGGATCAGCCCGGCAGCATTGGGCCGGATGTTTGAGAACCTGCAGGGCGAGCATGGAGACCGCAGCGGCGTGGCCGCGCATTTCCTGACCCACCCGGCGATGGGGGATCGCATTCGCGCGGCGCGGGCAGCGGTCGATCCGGATGCGGCCTACGGCCCGTCAATGCCTGATGAGGATTGGGCGGCGCTGCAAAACATCTGCAAATGAGCCGAGCGGTAGGCCTGACCCGAACGATCCGTATCGTTTTGACTGAAGAAAACGCCGCCGCCGGATTAGAGCGGCTTGGCTGTCATCCAGACGCCGCCTTCCGGGCGCAGTGTCAGGATCATCACCGGTTCGGGGTCTTTGCCAGCCACAGGCGCGAACTCAAACCGTGACAGCAAGGTCGCCAGAATGATCACTGCCTCCTGCAGGGCAAAGGAGGCTCCGATGCAGATGCGTGGCCCGTCGCCAAAGGGCAGATAGGCATAGCGGTCAATCGCCTTGCGGTCGGCAAATCTTTCTGGGCGGAAACTGTCCGGATCGTCCCACAGCATCTGGTGCCGCCCAAGTGCATAGATCGGGATCATCACCGTATCGCCTGGTTTGATCTCGCGGTCGCAGAGGGTATCGGCCTTTTGGGCGGTGCGCGAAATGATCCCGGCGGCGGGGTACATGCGCAGGGCTTCGTCAATGATCATGCGGATGAACGGCAGTTTCTCCACATCATCGCCGGTGCAGGCGCGGCCGTTCAAAACACTTTGTGCCTCGGCGCGGGCGCGGTCTTGCACCTCTTGGTCAAACCCAACCAGATACATCGCCCAGGCCAGGGTCAGGGCAGTGGTTTCATGCCCCGCCACAATAAAGGTCAGCAGGTTGTCGCGCAGTTCGCTGGTGGACATCTGGCGCTTTGTCTCAGGGTCGATACCTTCTAGCAGCAGGTCGAGCAAATCCGGTGTGCCGTCATGGCCGCGATGTGCCCGCTCTACGATGGCATGGTCTGCCAGGGCTTTCATTTCCTTGAGCGCCTTGCCCGACATCACCCTGCCGGGGCGCGGGATCCAGTCTGGCAGGCCGAGTATGTCAAACAGGCTGATCTTGCCCGCCTCGGCGATGTAATCGTCAATCGCGCCATGCACCTTGTCGCGGTCAAAGGTATCGCCCCCCGAAAAGGTCACATCGCCAATGACGTCAAATGTCGTTGTAACCATCTCGTCCAGCATATTGATCGCCCGTGGCCCTGCGGCGGTGATCCGATCTGCCGCACGTTCTGCAGCGGCTGTCATGATCGGCGAGAGGTTCATCACGTTGCGGTGCGAAAACACCGGTGCAGCGGCCCGTCTTTGCCAGCGCCAGTGCGCCCCTTCAGCAATAAACAGCGATTCGCCAATGGCCGGTTTCAGCAGGTTTTTGGTGACCACGGACTTTGGATAATCCTCCAGCCGGTCCAGCAGGATTTGCCGGATCGCGCCGGGGTCCATGACCATATGCCAGCGCTTGCCGGTTTTGCCGGAGACCATTGGCTGTGTCATGGCGATAGCGGGGATAATGCTCAGCACATTACGCCGCGCCATTTGCAGGCTTTCGAGAATGCTTTTGGGCTCTGTGACAAGGGGCACGCGTACGGGCAGGGGGCTGGCGGCGGTCATCTTGTGGTCCTCCGAATGGTCCTGTCTTCTAGATAGGGTTGAACTGCAGTTTGGCCAAGGCGGCAAATGATTGCACCTTGCGGGGGCTTGAGGTATCGAAATGCGGTCTCCTCCGCCTTGAAAGGGCTATGTTATGATGCGTGTTGTTTTGGTTGTGATGTCCCTTTTCATGCTGGTTGCCTGCAACGGTGCGGCTGATCTGAACAAGGCGGCGGTGCCGCTGGGGGATTTCAAACTGCAGCATAACATCGCTGTGGCGCCCAAGGTTGTGAAAGGCCCGCTCAGCCGTGAGGCCAGCAAAGAAGAGCTGACCAAAGCGTTGACTGATGCCACCGCCGAACGGTTCGGTCGTTACAACGGCACGCGCAACTATCATTTCGGGATGAGCATCGAAGGCTATGTGCTGGCCCAGCCCGGGGTGCCGGTGCTGTTTGCGCCGAAATCGATTCTCGTGATCAACCTGACGGTCTGGGACGATGCCAAGAATCTCAAGCTGACGCCCAAACCGCACCAGATCACCGTCTTCGAATCTCTGGATCAAGGGCCAGTGGTGGGGTCGGGCTATACAAAAAGCGCCGAAGAGCAGCTTAAGAACCTGTCGCAGAATGCCGCAAAAGCCATTGAAAGCTATCTGGTCAAGCAAAACGCTGAAAACGGCTGGTTCAACGGGGACGCAGAAGGCGCAGTTACGGCAGAATAATTGCGGTTCCACGTGATCGCGCGAACTCCTGCTTGATTTTAGCCTCCAGACCCAATACATCGCCCGCCATATGAGGATCGGGTCCGATGGGCTCTTCAATTACAAAAGGGTGCTTGCAGCATGGCAAAGGAAAAGTTTGAACGTAATAAGCCGCACGTCAACATTGGCACGATTGGCCACGTTGACCACGGTAAAACGACGCTGACAGCGGCGATCACCAAGTATTTTGGTGACTTCAAGGC